>Ga0310345_10000952_pt1 | contig 35389 bp, 37 predicted proteins | sample HC15DNA20500_MG_FD_204667 | JGI IMG/M metagenome (GOLD analysis project Ga0310345, IMG submission 204667) | Marine microbial communities from station ALOHA, North Pacific Subtropical Gyre - HC15-DNA-20-500_MG | ecosystem: Environmental > Aquatic > Marine > Oceanic | place: Pacific Ocean: North... | reverse complement strand
TTCCCGAAATCGGAGATATGGGCCGCCACGTCGACATACTCCCCGAAGTGGGGACCTCCTCGTTCTTTATCGCAAACAATCGAGGGAAGCGCTCGGTGGCTTTGGATTTACGCAGCGATGGCGGGCACGAAGCCTTTCTGAGACTTGTAGAGACCTCAGATGTAGTTTTGTCGAATTTTCAACCCGGCACTCTTGATGGATGGGGATTGGGGTATGAGGATTTAGCGGCAGTGAACCCGAGAATAATCTGGGCTGCAGGAAGTTTTCTTGGACCAACAGGCCCAGATGCTCTCCGAGAAGGGGCCGATATCGCCGGCGAAGCGTATGGCGGTGTGGTCGCCGGAATTGGCAATGACGGCGAAGCTGTCACCACTGTCGCGTCGTTGCTTGCAGACCATTGTGGCTCTCAAAACCTTCAAACGGGAATATTGGCAGCGCTCTTTGCACGCGAAAAGACGGGCCGCGGGCAACGCGTTGACGTCAGTTTGCTTGGTGGGCAAATCTGGATGCAGGCAACCGAGTACACCCACTATTTCCTGACTGGGGAACTAGCAGGCAAATCCAACGGCGGCCATCCTCTGGTACACGCGCTGTACGGCGTGTTCCCCACATCTGATGGAGCGATCGCTATGGCTGGCTGTCCCGAACACCTTTGGGAAGGACTGTGCCGCGCCATCGAACGGCCCGATTGGGTTGATCACCCGCGTTTCAATACCTACTTCACAACGAAAGAGATATCTGCAGAGATGCGGGAAGAATTTCTACCCATCTTCTCGCAGCGAACCACCGATGAATGGGTGGTCCGGCTGGAGGCAGAAGCGCAACGTTTCGCCCCCGTTCGCTCCCACGATCAGGTCGCAGCAGACCCGCAGTCGTACGCAAACGGTTACATCGTCGAATTCGATCACCCTGATTGGGGCACCACCAACTTTGTTGGCTGCCCGATCCAGATGTCGGATACGCCCACGCGCTTTGGTACCGATGTCCCCGAACTCGGCCAAGAGACCGAAATCGTTTTGGTTGAGGCCGGCTACGACTGGGAAGAACTCGAAGACCTCCGAGCGAGAGGCGCCTGGTAAGGCACGGCGTTAGCCGAGTGGCCCACCTGGCACATGCAAGGTGCAAACGAGCGCACGCCCATGGGCACAGCCGTCGCGAAACAACCAGCGATGAGGATTGTTGCTGCGGTAGGAACAGATTGGCGCGCAGCGGTCAAAGGCACCTATTGACCATCGTGCCAATGCCTTCCACGGTGGTGGTGATGACATCGCCAGCAACTAAGAAACGTTTGTCCGGCATCCCGACTCCTGAGGGAGTGCCGGTAAAGATGAGATCGCCAGGAAGCAACGTCATGACTTCAGACAGGTAGCTCACGAGGAAGGGGACATCGAAGATTAGAGCACTCGTTCTTGCATCTTGGCGAGGTTCTCCGTTAATAGCGCAGGTGATGTGCAAATCGTCTGCGTCTGGGAACGAATCTGGCGAAACCAACAATGGACCAGTCGGGCCGTAGGTGTCTCGCGACTTACCGAGACCGAATTGAGGCGGCCGGGCTCCAAGTTGGAGTTTCCTATCTGAAATGTCTTGGCCAACAGTTAAACCGGCGACATGGGACCAGGCGTTTTCAGCAAGTACATCGCGGGCGACGCGCCCGATGACCACTACCAGTTCAGCTTCGTAGTCGCCACGAGTGGCCCGTAGATGAACGTCGTCAAACGGTCCGGCAATACATGATGGGAATTTTGAAAAAACCACCGGCGATTCCGGCAAGTCCATCTTCGATTCTTCAGCGTGATCCTTGTAGTTAAGACCCACGCCGAAGGAGTTACGAGGTCTGGGCGCGGGCGGCCCAAGTTTCACATCAGCCAAAGAGCCATCAGGGTCATTGCTCGTCAAGTTGCTGTTGATCTCGTGAAGAGCGTCAATATCGGTGAGGGCGTCAATCGGATCCGCTGCGATGGCGTCGTGAGAGATCCGGTTAAGGTCGTAAAAATTGTCTCCGTGGACCAGACATGCCCTGTCCTCAACGTTGGCAAATGTGAATGGCATATAGTGACCCTTCGAAGGTGTGATCAACAGCCGAAGCAAGTGCAGGCTTAGAGTCGCCGACGATAGGGCTGTCACGCAATTTCAGCAAACAGTCCCTGAGGTACCCATTGCTTAATGGACGAGCAGGCCATCCTGCACGACGAGTAACCCTCGGCAAATGGTGTGGCGCACCTTTCCGATGAACTGCTGCCCCTGCCACGGCGTGTTCGTACTCTTGCTCTGTAGTGACGAACCATCGATCGCCCAAGCCTTACTTGGGTCGAATACTGCGATGTTGGCAGGGTTACCCGGTGTTAGAGGTTGACCATGTTCATGAATATCGGCAATGCGCGCAGGTTGGGAAGACGTAACCGCCACAAACTGCTGTCTCGACATCGATCCCCCATTGACGAACGTGTCCCAAATAACTGAAGCCATCGTTTCGACGCCGAGCATCCCGGGAGGTGCCTCGGCTAGTCCCATCTCTTTGAGCCGCGGATGGTGCGGTGCATGGTCGGTCGCAACAGCATCAACTGTCCCATCAAGCAGTGCCGCACGAAGGGCGGATACATCCGTTGCAAGACGCAACGGTGGGTTCATTATCCCAGCAGATCCAAGCCGTTCGACGTCCTCTTCAGTGAGAATCAGATGCTGAGGGGTCACCTCAGCTGTTACTCGAAAACCAGCCTGTTTGGCTCTCCTAACCTGTTCGGTGGCCAGTGACGTCGACATGTGAAGAACGTGGTAACGGCCACCCGTCTTGGCGGCGAGCGCTATGTCGCGTTCGACGATTACGGCTTCTGCTTCGCGTGGCCGGCCCGGCAGGCCCAGGCGTTTCGCCACGCTTCCGGCATTTAAAACGCCGCCTGCGACCATCTCTGAATGTTCGGCGTGTTGGCTGATCACGGCACCAGGTAGCTCCAGGGTTTCTCGCAGGGCTGCTTCCATAAGATCAGCGTCATCGACAACCCAACCGTCATCGGTAAACACACGCACTCCGGCCTGGTGCAGCGCGGCGAAATCCACTAATCGTTCGCCGGCTCTTTCAACGGTAATTGCAGCCGAGGTGCGTACGTCGCAGGCCGCAGCACGCGCAAGTGAAAGTACATCCGAAACTATTTCCACGTTGTCGATTGTCGGAATTGTGTTGGGCATCATTACGCAAGCGGTAACACCGCCAAGAGCCGCTCCAGCGGCCCCGGAAGAAATGTCTTCACTTTCCTCGCCGCCCGGTGTACGAAAGTGGACTTGTATGTCTACGAGTCCGGGCATGACTACGGCATCCGACGCGTCAACGGTTTCTCCCCGCCCGTCAAAGGCACCCGGTGCTCCGCTGTCAGCAATCACGCCGTTTATCAGTAATAAGTCAACTTTCCGTTCAGACAGCTGGTCGACGACTGTTCCCCCAGCAATCACAATGGGACTGGCCATAGTCCAACCCTATGACGACATCGGGCGGTCGGGGCGTAACTTCCCATCGAGAGGTAAGATCGCAACATGGTCGACGTTGCTGGGTATCACCAGGTCATCAGCACTGAGCAGCGTGAGAGTTACGAACGTGATGGCTATTTACAGCTTCCCGGGTTCGTTGACTCGAACACCCTTAGTGGCCTGAAAAAGGCATCGAACGAGTTTGTCGAGTTCAGTCGCGAGTTGGGCACCTCTGGGAAGGTTCTGGATCTGGAACCTGGCCATACGGGGGAAGAACCTCGGATCAGACGTCTAAATTCGCCGGTGGATAACCATGAAACGTTCCGAGAGTTTAGCTTCGTAGGCGCTGCGGCAGAGCTTGCTTGCGCGTTACTCGGCGGACCGGTCCGATATCACCACTCGAAGCTCAACTTCAAGTGGTCCGATGGTGGCGAAGAAGTGAAGTGGCATCAGGATATTCAATTCTGGCCACATACAGATTTCAGCCCTTTGACCATTGGCGTTTACCTCGCCGACGTAGACCAGGAAATGGGGCCGATGGGCGTTTTACCGGGGAGCCATCGCGGGGTCCTTTTCGATCAGTATCGGCCTGATGGGGCATGGGACGGCGCTATCGGGGCAAACGATCTTGAAACTCTCGATCTCACGGAAGTGAAGTGGCTTTCTGGCCCCGCGGGATCGGTCACGGTTCACAATTGCTGCATGGTGCACGGGTCCTTACCGAATAATTCGCCGCGTCCGCGTCCGCTGCTGCTTCAAACGTACTCACGAGCGGATTCGTACCCGATTGCTCACATCGGTGCTAACGGTTCGACCGGAGTCCTCAGCGGTTCAGTAATCGGCGGCGATTCGCTCCAAAGGATCGTGGTCGACGGGCGCGAAATTCCGGGCGCCCCAGATTGGTCACGGCGTGGAGCACCCACGATCTTTGGGTCCCAACAACAAGACACCTGAGGTCAGGGTGACAGAGCCAGATTTCTTCGACGCGTTGGAAACGGTACTGGTCCGAGAAATTGCCGGCTGCGTCAACCTGGTGGGAGTAGAGAGACTTTCGGGCGGGGCAAGCATGGAGACTTACCGCCTTGTTGTGAGAATGTCCGAAGGCGACACTGTTCTGTGTATGCGCCGAGGAGCCGGCGGGATCGATCGCGAGTCGGTGAGCGCCATAGGTTTAGCTACTGAAGCACTCCTTATGCGCACGGCCCGCGACTACGGCGTAGTTGAACCGGAGGTTCATTACGTCTTGGAAACGAAAGACGAGGTCGGTGTGGGCTTCATCATGGAATGGCTCGATGGTGAAACACTTGGCGCCCGAATAGTCAGATCCGAAAAATTGGACGCTGTCCGTGACGGGTTGGCCGAACAATGCGGCCGAGAATTAGCGAAAATTCATGCGATTGATGTTGAAACTTTGGGATTGAAGCAACACCTGCCGGTGTTGGATCCGAGTTCATGTCTCCACCAAACGTGGGATCGATACAAGGAGTGGAACACAGCACAACCGATGATCGATTTCACAGGGCGATGGTTGGCAGAAAATCTTCCCGACTTAAGCGACTATCGCCTTGTCCACAACGACTTCCGAAATGGCAACTTGATGGTGGACCCATCGACAGGTCTCTCTGCTGTGCTCGATTGGGAGACAGCGCACATCGGGGACCCAATGCGCGACCTTGGGTGGATTTGTACGAACTCTTGGCGGTTCGGGCAGCGCGACCTCGCTGTTGGAGGGTTCGGACATCTTGACGATTTGATCGCCGGGTACGAGGCCGAGAGCGGCGAAACAGTGGATAGAGCGCGCGTCGAGTATTGGGAAGTTTTCGGATCTTTCTGGTGGGCAATCGGTTGTCTGGGAATGGCTGACCAATACCGCGTCGGTCCTGATGCAACGGTCGAACGCCCTGCGATCGGCCGTCGGTCGTCTGAGTGCCAAGTGGATTGCGTCAATCTGTTGATCCCCGGACCTGTGCAGTTGATCAGCCCGGCATCGACGGAACAGTCATCGGATATGCCCCGCCTCGACGAGTTACTGACAAGCGTGCGCGACTTTTTACACGCAGATGTGATGAATGAAACCTCTGGCCGGATCAACTTTCTGGCACGAGTTGCCGGCAACAGCCTTGACGTCGTGCAACGCGAGTTGACCATCGGACCCCAGTTGCGACGTCAAGAACATCGACGCCTTGAAGCGTTACTTCAGCAAGAAGGCACCGTTGATGAGCTTCGTTGGCAGTTGGTGAGCACTCTTCGTGACGGTTCAATGGACATCACTCGAGTCGATCTTCGCGAGTATTTACGCGAAACGGTGGTTAACCAGGTGAGTATCGACCAGCCAAAATACTCGGGTTTTCGATTCGCGGCAGAGTCTTCACGAGAGAGCTAGCGTTGCCATATGACTGTTCACGATATGCACCTAGAAATCTCTGAAACTATCGAAGCTGACGCTGCTGCCATCTACGCCCTGATTAGTGATCTTCCCCGCATGGGCGAGTGGAGCACCGAGAATATTGGTGGGGAATGGACCAGTGGGACACCCGGCGCTGTCGGATCACGCTTTCTCGGCACAAACCGCATCAAATCATTTGAGTGGTCAGTTCCGGTCGAAATCACCGTCGCTGAGCCAGATGCTTGCTTCGAATTTGTAGCAGCCCCCGACGATGGCCCGTACGTAAGGTGGACCTATCGCTTGGAGCCTCTGGAAATGGCAACCCGCGTTACTGAGATTTGGGATGTCATAGATTTGCCGCCAAGCCTGGCCAAAATGACAGATGAACAACTCGCTGGCCGAAAGGCAGCAGTCCAAGGAACGATTGAAGCGACTCTCGCGGGCATCAAAGCAAGCGCCGAAAGATGAGCAAAACAGCCGCTGAAGCTGTGGCCGAAGCAGGTGCGTGGTTGAAAGAAAATCCGCTTACGGGGAGCAAGCGTTCCTGGTTGGAGAAATTGGTTGACTCCGGGTGGGCGGCGCCAAGTTGGCCTGAGGAATGGTTCGGCCGTGGGCTAGAACCAGAAGTGGCGCGGGCAACTGATTCGGTGTTTCGCGAGGCCCGTTTCGATGAGTCCAACAACCCTGACGCCGCCCGAACGGATTCAGTATTTGGAGGCGACGCGCCTTTGGGCTGGGGGCAAGATGTCGTGAACTTGTGGGCCGCGACAATCGTTTCGCACGCGACCCCTGGGTTAAAGAGCGACATTCTTCGTGATCTGCTCACAGGAAACCTTTCGATGTGTCTTCTCTACAGCGAACCTGGGGCCGGATCGGACCTAGCCGCGATCCGAACATCCGCGGTTCGTGACGGTGATGAATGGATCATCAACGGACAGAAGGTCTGGACATCAGGGGGCCGTAACGCGGATTACGCCCTTCTTATTACCCGAACTGATTTAGATCAACCGAAGCATCGTGGTATCTCCTTCTTTTTCTTTCCGATGAAACAACCTGGGGTCGAGGTACGGCCGCTTCGTCAAGCCACGGGCGACGCACGTTTCAACGAAGTTTTCATCACCGATGCTCGTGTCCCCGCTGCAAACATGCTCGGAGAACTAAACGGCGGTTGGGGGGTGCTCACCTCAGCGTTGGCTTATGAACGGGCCGCTATGGGCGCCACACAACAGAGAAGCCAAAGTGCCCGTCCCACCACCCAGACTCGCGACGCAACTAGTGAAGCTCCGGCGCCGGTCCCCGACTTAGCGCTTGTAGAGCTCGCTCAAATACGCGGCCGTTCCGGGGACCCCGCTGTCCGGCAAGATTTGATGCGTTTGTACGCGTGGCGCACACTGAATGAATGGAATAACCGTCGCGCTAAAGCCGCTATCGAGCAAGGGACGACGACACCAATTGTGTCCTTAGGAAAGCTCGCAATGTCGCGGATGCTTCACTTCGCAGGCAGTCTTCAGGCAGAAATTTTGGGTTCCGAAGCAATGCTCGGCGCTGAGTCCTCGCCAGAAGCAGGAGATGCGACCTACGCGATGCTTAACGCGTATTTCACCTCCATAGGAGGTGGGACTGATCAGATACAACGCAACATCATTGGCGAGCGAATCCTAGGCCTACCAAAGGAGCCCGAAGCCAACAAGGGTGCACCGTTTCGAGAGGTATTGGCTGGATAAAGTGAGCGCACCAGTCACCCTCCGTGTGGGCGATTAGACACTGAACCAGCACTCCGGCCCTGCGTGAGTTACCGTTCGCTGCGTGCCTGACAAATACTTTGAGGTAGACGGCGTTGCGACTCTTGTCCACCATCGAGGCGAGTCCACTCTCCCCGGCGCTCCCCCGGACTTAAGTAACGGCGGCAGCTTGCTGCTGCTACATGACGCCGGGAGCAACGGGAACTCGTTTCGTGATCTTATGGATCGTTTAGCGGTCGATCATTCGCCAGTGAGTTTTGATCAGCCTGGTCACGGGCGTAGCGGTGAACTTGACAGCCTCACTTCGGTTGAGACTATGGCGATCCACGCCGAAAACCTGGTTGAAAATTGGGACTTGAACAACCTAATTGTCGTCGGTGAGGGCATGGGGGCGGCAGTGGCTCTTGAGCTTGCCAGTCGCGCGATCCTCAACATCGTAGGCGTTGTCTGTATCGGCGCCGTGGGGCAGTCGGTGGACTTAAACCAAGAAATTAGTGAATTGGCACTGATTGCTTCGGGAAAAGCCCGGCGACAGTTCGACTCAACCGGTTACGCCCCTGATACCGACGAAAGCGTCTTTCGGAAAGCATTTGCGGAGTGGGTTAAGACTGACCCTAGAGCTGCCTTGGGAGCAAGGCGAGCCCAAGAAAAATGGAACGCCGATACAGATGTCTCCCACGTAAAAACACCAACGTTGGTCATTATCGGTGAGCACACCGAAGATCAATATCGCGAAAGTTCCGAACGACTCGCTGACGCCTTGCCCCTGGGAACTAAACGAGGACTCGACGGCGCGGCGCGCAGAGGGGCTATCGAAAACCCGGCTGGACTCAGCCTTGTCATTGACGCGTTCTCCAATGAGCTAGAGGTAACGAAGTGAGTACTGCCAAGTTTCCAAACAGCGCAGCGATAGCAGGCGTGTACGAACACCCAAGCCGGTTCTCTCCCAACAAGACAGAATTTCAGATTATGGCCGAGTGTGCGAAGGGGGCCTTAGATGACGCTGGCCTCACACGCGAAGACGTGGACGGACTGTTTGGCGCATCGATGTCTATGGGGATGATGGGGATCGTGGATCTCGCTGAATATTTGGACGTGCGCCCTGATTATCTTGATGGTACGAATATCGGAGGTTCGTCGTTCGTTTCCCATGTGACTCATGCAGCAGCAGCCATTCATGCAGGGTTGTGCTCCACCGCACTGGTGCTCTATGGCTCGACCGCAGCTTCGAACGCGATGGCAATCGGAACCGGTGGCACAGACGGCTCGAAAAACCCTGATACCGCGTTTTCTGCGCCCTATGGCATGACCACGGTTGGAAGTTACGCAATGTACGCGAATCTCCATATGAGCAAATACGGCACAAGCAGTGAGCAATTAGCGGAGATAGCGGTGACGATGCGTCGGCATGCCGGACTTAATCCGTTAGCAAAGATGAGAACACCCATCACCGTTGACGATGTGCTGGAGAGCCGGCTGATCTCAAGGCCTCTCCATTTATTGGATTGCTGCATCATTAGTGACGGAGGAGGAGCAGTTGTCGTCACCTCGCTTGAGCGGGCAAAAGATCTGAGAACCAAACCTGTTCACCTGCTCGGTTGCGGTGAGGCAGTCCAACATCAGGGCGTTGGGGACAGTGACTTACTAACGATCGCAGCCAAACAATCAGGTCAAGCGGCGATGGAAATGGCCGGAATCAAACATTCGGACGTGGATTTTGCCATGGTGTATGACTCATTCACGATCACCGTGTTAGCGACGTTAGAGAACCTCGGTTTTTGCGAGCCCGGAGAAGGTGGAGATTTTGTAAGCAACGGTGGGATCGGCTTAGGAGGTCCATTACCGGTAAATCCAGACGGAGGTGGACTTTCCTCCAATCACCCAGGAATGCGCGGCATTTTTCTCGTTATCGAGGCCGCAAAACAACTGCGCGGAGAATGCGGGGATCGGCAGGTCACTGGTGCTGAAATTGCTATCGCCCATGGCACCGGTGGCACCATCGGAGACAAACACAGCGGAGCTACCTTGGTGTTAGGAACGGACAGATGAATTCAATTACGCACCCCAGCCCATACGCATCATGGGAAACGCGTGGTTTTTGGGAAGGCGCAGGGCGTGACGAACTCGTCTTACAAAAATGCAACACCTGTGAGCTGATTCAGCATCGACCTCGAGGCGTTTGCGCTCACTGCCTTGACAGCAGCGGGCTCGTACATTTCGTTGCCAGCGGTCGTGGCTCGATCTATAGCTACACCGTCACTGAACAGAACCAAGCCAAAGGATTCGCGGAGGCGTGCCCGTACATCATGGCGTACGTCACGTTGGATGAAGGCCCCCGCCTTTTGACCGTAATTGTTGACTGTGAACCAGATGCGGTGGAGATCGGGGTGTCCGTCGTAGCTGATTTCGTAAGCCAAGAACGAGACGATGACGAGCGGTTTGCTATCCCCGTCTTCCGCCTTGTCTGAATACAAACTCATGCTCCTAGATCTTCACACTCACTCAATCAAATCCGATGACGGACGGGCGAAGGTCGAGAACTACTGCAAATGGATCCGGAAGAAAGAACTGCCCTTAGATGGCTTCGTGTTGACAGAACACCGGCAGTTTGACGGCGAATCCGATTACCGACATCTTGAAGACGAGTATGACCTGCTAATTCTTAAGGCGAGCGAAGTGGAAACCGATTTTGGACACGTGCTTGTATTTGGCGTAAATGAGGACCTCCTAGCTGCTTTAGATTTCTCAAACATCCGCTTACCCATCCAGCGGGTCTTAACTGAGTCAGATCGATGCGGAGCATTCGCTGCTCCCTGTCATCCTGGTCGAAAACGAGTCGGGCTTTTCTCCCACTACGAAGAGCGCGGTGCGGTTGACGCCGTGCACACTGTCGAGACACTTAACGGTGGCTCTATTCCCGGAGAGGATGAGCTATCCGTGGAAATGGCAGAGAAGCATGGGTATCTCGGTTTTGGCGGGAGCGATAGTCACGTCGTCAGTCGGATCGGGTTTTGCGCTACGGAGTTTCCACAGCAAACGATCACATCGGTTGACGGCCTTGTAAATGCACTGAAGGGTGGAGCCTTCCGGGCAGTTTCTCTCCGGGGTGGAGTGGTCGCAAGCTAATCACTCAGGGCGACCGTCCGATCAACGACCTCATTCAGATGTAGTACTGCGTGGCCCGAGAGACTCGTTTCTATCAACCCGTTCCATCCTGATAACCAACTGGGTGGAATTTCGCGACCGCTCAAGCCCCACAACCCGCCCACTGTGGCGCCGTTGCAATCAGTATCCCAGCCGGCACTCACTGTGTCGCCAATAGCTGCGCCAAAATCGTCGGGGTTTCGCGTCAGACCCCAAGTCACCAGCGCCAGATTGTTGACAGTGTGCACCGGTGACATCCCTTCAAATTCTGTATGTAATTGAGACGCATCGGAGTCTTTGCCACACGAAAGCCCTAACGCAACGGCGCCAGCGGCTGCAGAATCACTTGGAATGTAGGACGCAGCTTCTTCGAGGGCCCTGGCCGGAGCCCAACCCGCTCCGACTAGGGAAGCCGCAACCGCTATAACCACAGCCCCGTGCACGCCCTCGTCGCGATGGCTCAGGGCAGCGTCGGTCCTTGCAAGAGAAGCGGCTTCGGTTGGCTCCCCTGGCGTCACCCAACCGTACAAATCGGCTCGAATCTGAGCGCCGATCCAATCGTTATAGGGATTGTCGCTGCATTCCTCTATGTCGAACACCGGCGGTGCACCGAAAGGGAACCCCATGCCGGCATCTGCAAGGAGTCGCGAGTAAGCGACCCGCTCCGCTGTGAATACGATCGCTCCGGGGAGGAATCGAAGCCAAGCACGCCCCACGTCAGCGGTACTGAAACCGCGGCCATATTGCTCCAATATTAGAAGCGAAATCAATGTGTAATTGATGTCGTCATCTGGGATCGCTCTCTCCATGTGTCCACGACACGCAGCATGGTCTTGGAGTTCGGATTCCGATCCTTCGACAAGAGGCACATAATCGCGAAGTGGCAGCGCCCCAGCCCGGTCAAGATAATTATGGAGCGCTTCTCGCCCCTTTCGCATAGATAACTGTTCAACGGGCTTGCCGAGCATGCAACCGCTCACTCGGCCAACCCATGCGTTACGAATCCGCGAGCGGTACGAAACCTCGTCCTTTGACATACAGGTAATCATTACTCGCTATGTCGACGATTGCGTGCAAGTGTTACCTTCGCCCTGTGACCGACGGTTCCGATGTCAGCCCCCGAAAGTCGCTTCTAATGAGAGGTATCCATGGGAAACAGTGAGGCCCCGGTAGACCTCGTCGCAGTTCGAGAGCGTTGGATGGGTGTTGAATTCGACTGGGCGAGTTTTGACATGCACGTCGAAGACATGGTTGCGTGGGCAAACGCCTGCGGCGAGCAAGACCCTCGATTCACCGATCCAAGTCACGCGGATTTTCAAGCCCACCCCGGGTTCACTACTCATTGCATGTCGGGCCGAGTTCTTCCCGATGACTTCCCCCAAATCGGCGGTGGCTTTGGAATTGATGGAGGTAAGAACGTGCAAGTGCACGCCCCTATCCGAGCAGGAGACACCCTTCACGCCACAACCACCATTGCTGACGTCTTCGACAAAACAGGTAGAAGCGGCACCATGATCTTCATCGTGCAGCGAATGGAATTTCGAAACGACGATGATGAGTTGGTTTCCACCGTTGACTGGAAAATGATTAAAAAGGCCTAACGCGAATGCTGCACTCACTTTCCTTCGAAGACATAGAACTCGGTGACGAGCTTTCTGAGGCTCATCCGGACGTATCGATGGCCGCTGTCACAAAATTCTGCAATGCGGCCAAGCATTCGTTTGAACGATTTACCGACCACGAGGCAGCACGCGCTGAAGGCTTCCCGGGGGCCATTGTTCCTGGGATCATGAGCCAAGGTCTTCTAGCTGCAATGGTTCATCGTTGGGCACCGGGTTGTAACATCAAAATTATCGACACCGTATTTCGTGGTTCTTTACTTGTTGACTCAGAAATCGTTATGACTGGGGCAGTGACGGACACAGATGAAGAACATCGTCGTATTGAATTAGATCTGACGATCATCGCCGAAGATGGTCGCACCGGCGTTATAGGAACTGCCACAGTGGAGTTCCCCGAATAGGACCTTTGGTCCGGGAGGGCTGTCCAATGAAGCTTGAGTTGGGAGCCGACGAGGTGCTCAGCACAACCCGGTCAGTGCGAAAACGACTCGACCTCGAACGAGCGGTCGGTGAGGATGTCCTTCGAGAGTGCCTCATGCTGGCTCTCCAGGCGCCAACCGGTTCACTCCGACAGGATTGGCACTTTGTTGTCTCGACGGATCGCGAGCAATGTCACGAGGTCGGGTTGATATACCAACAAGTTTGGATGTCCATGGTGACCGATGACTATCTGTCCTCGTCTGTGTCGCATCAAGGAACTGAAGGCGATCAAGAATCCTGGTTGAACATGATGGGGTCGGCCCGTCATCTTGCCAACGTATTTCCAGACGTGCCAGCGATTTTCGTCCCCTGCATCAGCGGCCGACTTGATGGCGCCGACGCAATGACCCAAGCAGTCAAGTGGGGTTCAATAATTCAGGCCGCGTGGAGTTTCATGCTCGCCGCCAGAGAACGAGGCCTCGGCACATGTTGGACGACCGTTCACCTTCAGCGAGAACGAGACGTGGCGGAGGTGCTTGGGATCCCCTACGACGAGGTCCAACAAGTTGCATTGAGCCCAATCGCGTACACCGATGGGACCGACTTTCGGCCCGGTAGACGAAAACCAGACAGCAAGTTCGTTCACATAAACGGCTGGTGACATGACTTCGGCGGAAAACGTTGAGAGCGATGTTCGTTTGTGGCTGACTCAAAATTGGGACCCAACTGCAGACTTAATTGAGTGGAGAGGACTTCTTGCTGACAGCGGGTGGGGATGTCCGTCGTGGCCCCAAGACTGGTACGGACGGGGGCTTCCCTTAACGGCAGATGCCACTGTGAAGAAAGTGTTCTCTGAAATTGGAGCGGTAGGAGTTGCCGCCGGCGTCAGTATGTATCTCGTCGCTCCAACACTCCTCGAGTGGGGCAACGACGACCAAAAGCAACGCTTTCTGCGTCCGATACTCACCGGCGAAGATAAGTGGTGCCAGTTGTTCAGCGAACCAGGGGCTGGATCCGACTTGGCAGGCTTAGCCACTCGCGCAGACAGAGATGGCGATGAGTGGCTAGTTACCGGCCAAAAAGTCTGGAACTCCGGAGCACACAAAGCCGACTACGGCATCCTCCTAGCGCGAACAAACCCAGAATCGCCGAAACACCAAGGGATTTCATTCTTTGCGATACCTATGGACCAGGCTGGCATCGAGGTACGGCCACTGCGTCAGATGAACTGGCATGCATCATTTAACGAAGTCTTCCTCGACGGCGCTCGCGTCCGCCACGAAAACCTCATCGCAGATGCCGGTCAGGGATGGCGCGTAGCATTAACAACCCTCGCTCATGAGAGAAGCGCAGTCGGAACACCTCGGCCTCGTTTCCCTCTCGATGGTGGGTCAATGGTGCAGCGCGCACAAAAAGAAGCCGACGAATACTTTTCGACATACCGCTGGTATCCACAGCGGGCCGGAAGGCCACGCATGGTTCGCTCTGAAGCAGAACGACTCGGTCGTGGCTCTGAGCACCTAATAAGACAACAGGCGGCCCATATTGAACAGCTACAACGAACCTCGAATTGGACAAACCAAAGAGCACGAGCAGCGAGAATCGCGGGTCGGCCACCAGGTGCCGAGGGATCAGTAGCCAAACTGAACATGAGCGTCACGGCCCGGGCGAGCCATAACGCCCACACCTCGATCGCTGGGGCCTATGGGATGTTGAACGGTGATGAAGGCCCTGGCGGCGGACTGATCGCCGAAGTGCTGGTCTCGACGCCAGCGCAGTCGATAGCTGGCGGCACTGATGAAATTCAACGAAACATCCTAGGAGAGCGGATCCTGGGGTTACCCAAAGAACCCAGCAACGAATAACTGTGAACCGAAGCACGGAGTGCGCCTAGTCTCGGTACACGCTTCTGATTACACCGGGAGGATCCGTGGCGCCTCACTTGCTGGCCGACGCAATCGATTGGGTGCCCTTCCCAGGTTTCGAAGGGCTCTATTACAACGTTCTTGCGGTGGACGAGAATGACAGGTCCGTAGAGATGCTCATGAAATTCGATCCAGGGATCAAATGCGTTCCGCACCGTCATATCGGCCCAGTTAAAACCTTAGTCATTGAGGGTGAACACCAACTTTTTGATGTGACGGATGAAAATAAGCAAACCGACTGTCGGCCAGCTGGCACTTTTTCTAGCCACAACGGCGACGAGGCCCACATTGAAGGCGGAGGAGCCGAGGGCGCTGTCATTTTGTTATCAATGACCACGGTTGGCGGTGATGTTTGGGAGACCTACAACGACGACATGCTGGTCGACCGTGTGTCTTCAGCTACCGACTTTCGGCGTGGTATCGCAAAACAGGCGTCCCTGCATCAGCGTCCTTCGTGACCGACCCACAGACAGCCCTCACACGACGATTTGCAAGAGCCGCCGAGCCGCTCCATTCCTGTGCTTATTACGCGAAGGAAATCAACCAATTCACCGAAATGGGCTACAGCGGTTGGTGGCACGCATACTTCGCTTACCGATCCGCCCCGATGGGGAAAGCTACTGCCCAACAAGTCACGGACGTTTTTTACAATTTTGCGCCACGAATGGTCGGCAAAGCCGTTCCAAACTGTTGGGAAATCATGTCGCCTTCACAGGTCAGGCAAACTCAACTGGATCTAGTGGATCGTGCGCTTCATCGCATATTCGAGGACTACGAATCGCAGCGAGAACTTGTTTACGCAAGCGAAGCACTGAAAACGTCGGTTCCGGAGTTCGACGCAATGGAACGCCCCTTGTTCGCTGCATGGGCAGGCGAACCCTGGCCCGATTCACCACTATTGGATCTTTGGCACGCGACAACTCTGTTACGCGAGTACCGGTTTGATGGGCACAACAGTGCCCTACGCCAGGCCAACCTATCGGGGTTGGGTTGCCACCTCATGATGGCAGCAGATGGGCGTGGCACCCCCGCAGTCATTCAGAAGATTCGCGGGTGGAACCACCAGGAATGGAAACGAGAAGCTGAGGAATTACGGTCTCGTGGATGGATAACCGAAGACGGCCGGCATACGCCTTTGGGCCGGTCAGTGCGACGAGGAGTGGAATTGGCCACCGATCAAAACGCTCAATTAATCGTCGCGAAGCTCGGAGCTGAACGCTCGGGTCAGGTGCTTGAAGTTCTTGAGCGGGTAGCCGCGTTTCTTATCGAAACGGATGTGGTGCCGGGCTCTTGGCCGCCAAAGCATTTAGGTCAAATGGGTTCCGCCTAATTGCTCACAGCGCTGTAGGTTTGGGTCTCGGATGACGAGGCCAGTTGTGTCACAGAATAAAAAAAAATTGGTTGCTGACGAAGAGGGAAACGAAGCAAAAGGCCGGACGGATTTCATTCGAGCTCTGGTGGAGTCTGATGTTCAGTCAGGCCGTTTTGACGGCCGGGTACAGACCCGTTTTCCTCCGGAACCGAATGGGTACCTTCATATTGGACACGCCAAAGCGATTTGTCTGAATTTTGCGCTCGCGGAGGAAAGCAACGGAATTTGCAAACTCCGTTTCGATGACACAAACCCCGAGACAGAAGATGAACGCTACGTAGAAGCAATTCTCGAAGATTTGCGATGGCTTGGTTTCAGTCCGGATGGCATCCATCACAGTTCGGACTACTTCCCCCAGCTTTATGAATGGGCGGAACACTTGATTCAGGCAGGCCTTGCCTATGTCGATGATCAAGACAGCGCCACTATCTCGAAGCAACGTGGCGGCTTCGGAAAGGCAGGTGTGATCAGTCCGTTCCGGAGTCGATCAGTTGCCGAAAACCTTGACCTTTTCCGGCGGATGAAGGACGGCGAATTTCCTGAAGGAAGCCGGGTACTGCGAGCTCTGATCGACATGCAGAATGAAAACATGCAGCTTCGCGATCCCATCATGTATCGGATTCGAACAGAGGAGCACCATCGGACCGGTCGGGATTGGGCCATCTACCCAACATACGATTGGGCACATGGTCAAGGCGATGCCATAGAAGGAGTAACGCATTCCCTTTGCTCACTTGAATTCTCGGACAACCGAGCCCTCTATAAATGGTTCCTAGACAATCTGCCTCTTGATAGGCCGGCGCCATACCAAACAGAGTTCGCTCGGCTTGAACTCACGCATACTGTGACGTCAAAACGTAAGTTAAAGGAGCTGGTCGATCGGGCCGAGATTGACGGGTGGGACGACCCCCGGCTGCCGACGCTCAAAGCTTTACGCCGCCGCGGGTACCCACCTTCAGCGATTCGGGAATTCTGTTCGTTTGTTGGGGTTTCGCGGACGAATTCACGGCACGCGATAGAGCTACTCGAATCCTTCGTGCGCACAGAACTCAATGCGAAGGCTCAGCGCCGCATGGCAGTTCTGCGGCCACTCAAATTGATCATCACAAATTGGCCTGCGGATGACAATGGGCAGCCAGTTATCGAATATCGGTCCTTGATGAATAACCCGGAGAATGAGGCAGATGGGACCCGACTGGCCCCATTCAGCGGCGAACTTTGGATCGAACACGATGATTACCGGCAGGAGCCACCGCCCAAATATTTTCGGCTGTCACCTGGTCGCGAAGTTCGCTTACGGGGCGGCTACTTGGTGACTTGTACCGGAGATGTCCAAGACGACGATGGCAACGTGACGGAAGTCCACTGCACATATGACCCTCTAACCGCGGGAGGCGCTGCGCCCGATGGCCGCAAGGTGAAGGCCACTATTCACTGGGTCGAGGCTAACCACGCCTTAGACGGTGCCGTCGCTTTGTATGAGAGGCTCTTCACCGCGGAAGTACCCGGTGAAAAAACCGGTGAGCCGATTGATGATTTGAATCCAACGTCGCGAGAAATCATCACTGGTTGTAAATTCGAACCGGAACTGGGTGAACTCCCCAACGACGACGTGCTTCAGTTCGAACGGCTCGGATATTTCGCTGTAGATGAAGACGATCCGCGTTTGTTCCATCGAACGGTTGGATTGCGGGACGAATGGGCGAAGTTGCAGCAGCGTCAAACGGGAGGTCCATAAGGTGCAAGAGGCTAAAGATCCACGGGTTGCTGTAGTTACTGGTGGCGGTACGGGGGTGGGTGCGGCTGTGGCGAGGGCACTCGCATCGAATGGCTGGTCGACAATAATTTGTGGCAGGCGTCCTGAAATACTCGAAAACGTTGCTGCAGGATTCGACGAGCCCGGTCTAACTGCTCAAGTCGATGTTGGCGACCCATCAGATGTAGATCGGCTGTTCTCACTCGCAGTTGAATCGTTCGGGCGGGTGGACCTTTTGTTCAATAATGCTGGGATAGGCGCACCTCCTTTGCCGATCGAGGAACTTTCAGTAGACGCGTGGCGACAGGTCGTGGACACGAACTTGACTGGTTCTTGGCTCTGCGCTCGCGCTGCCTTCGCTCAAATGAAGCGCCAATCCCCCGCCGGAGGTCGGATCATTAATAATGGGTCAGTTTCGGCTCAAACGCCTAGGCCATTTTCGTCTCCTTACACCGCGACTAAGCATGCGATTACGGGCCTGACTAAGGCGTTGGCTCTTGAAGGCCGGGTGCACGGAATTACCGTCGGGCAAATTGATATAGGGAACGCCCTAACACCGCTCACCGCCGCGATGACCAAAGGTGTACTTCAAGCTGACGGCACGATAGAAGCTGAGTCGACGATGGACGTTGAAGAAGTAGCTAAAGCCGTGTTGATGATGGCCGAGCTACCCCCAGAGGCGAATGTTTTGACGATGACCGTAATGGCTAACGGGATGCCTCTAGTTGGGCGGGGTTGAGAGCATTTGGTATAGGGCCTCAACCTTCGACGAGGTACATGGAACCTTCGCTGGCAGCCTGGCGAATCGGCCGCGCTGATGAATAGCTGGCGCTTTCGTACCATCGCGTAGCCGCGTCGGTGGAATCGAACTCCAAAATGACTGTTCTTGAGCGCGGGGCCGCTCCTTCAAGAGGAACACATAAGCCTCCGCGCACTAGGTACCTGCCGTCGTGTTCCGCGACCGACTGAGCGGCGAGTGGTTTATAGGTTTCGTAACGGTCTGGGTCGGTTACGTCACCTTGAAAAATTATGTAAGCGGTCATCAGTTCCTGTCCCTGCTCATGCGGTGCTCCTATCGATCTAGATCTCCGGTCAGCTTCGACAAAGCGAACGATTGGCTACCGATAGCCAGAAGCTCCCCCGTTTGGGCATACAACTGGATCGCACCGTGGCCGATGCTGTTTCGAATGGTGGCCGCCTCGATATTCATCAACACCCATTCAGATGTAACGAGAGAAGCAATACGGACCGTGTGGTCAAGGCTGGAGCCACGAAACGCACTGTCAAGGCTCACCCGCATGCCACTGGGGAGCAGGTCTGCCAACGCAATTAACCCAGGTGCCGTTGATGCGAGGCTTTCGGGCAACCGTGCCCAGTAGCGAACAGTTTTCTGACCCGGCTCCTGCCCAGCGAGACGAATATTTGCCTGGTCCGTGAACGAATAGCCGGTCTCAGACGTCCGACCCCTGGGGGGGCATTCCTCAGGCGGTGGCACGTTGGGGGCAGAGAGCCAACTCCTGTCGACTCCGAGTTCGCGACCTCCGAGGCCAGCTGAGGCCCGAAGCACCACGACGTCCTCATAACTGCATGTTGCTGCGGCCTGGGTAATTCGGTTGCCAACAACAAGTTGATCAACATCAATGGTGACTGTTGAGCCAAGCGGAGCGCGCGAAAGAAATTGTCCACTGATAAATGACACGGGCCGGTCGCTTGTGGCTTCCATCGCCACCGCCACTGCAGCCAGCGCACACCCACCGTGCAAAGTGCCGGTTGCCCCTCCCAATTCTTTCGTGACGTGGAGCAGCCAAGAATTTCGTCGACTCCCAGGACGCAAATTCAACAGATCAGGAACTGATGAATTTGGTTGGAGTGAAGTCGAGGGCCCGTTTTTAGATACCAATATTCGTCGCCTTATCGAAAATTCTGGTAGCGCCTTGTTAGACGGAACTCAATCAAACTTCCACGGACCGTCTTGACCAGGCTCAAAATGATCAGGACGTATCCCGAAAGCCTCGATCATCCGCTGCCAGCCGCTCCCGACAGCCAGCAACGCTCCGAGCCGAAGAATTTCTGCCTGACTGAAATGCTCTCCCAACTCCACGTAAAGCGTTTCTGGAATTGGTCCCTTGGGGTTACCCGCCAAGTGGTCGGTAAAGGCTAACGCCGATTTCCACGCTGCCGGGAGGTCGGAAGACCTGTAATCACCCAATTGTTCGATGATCTCATCCGTTAAGCCGGTGCGCACCAACGATGCGCTTTTGACCATGCTTCAATGAAAACATTCGTTGACGTTCGCCATGCGTATTCGACAAAGTTCGATCATGTGTCGATCGAGCCCGGATGTACCGCCGTACATCAAGGCGACCCAATCAAGGAACATGTTGAGGGTTACTTCGTCATTCGCCAACGTTCGAAATAAATTGTCATCTTGGTAAGCCTTGGCATACCAAGTTTCGAGCCGGTCGAGGTTACGGTCATCAAGTTCGTCAATTTTGGGAAGATGTCCAAGGTCATTTGCCATAGCTACTCCTGGAAACCATGTTAGGCCGGGGAGCCTTGGTAGATCGTTTGTAAAAGCCAATGAGCGACATCGTGTCGATCCAACTGTTGCTCAAGGGTCGCAAGGGCTTTCTCTACGGCGTCTAAGCCGATGCGTTCGATACGAGACTTATATAGCGATGCAGCCAGCGCGGGAACAAACTCAGGATGCCCTTGAACACACATCACGTTGCTGCCCACAGTAAAGGCGCCAACCGGGCAAGTAGCAGCAGTGGCCATTAACTCCATATCGGAGGAAACGGTCAGAACTTGGTCTTGATGGCTTGCAATGAGACTGTAGCGACCGGGCAAATTAAGCCACGGAGGGCTGTCCGTTACTTCGTAGTCGATCACGCCGATATTCCATCCACCTGGGGCGGGACCGACTTGAGCACCGAGTTCCGCGGCAATGAGTTGGTGACCAAAACACACACCGGCTAACGGCACCTGAGCTTCGAGAGCCTGTCGGGTCCAAGTTCGTAGTTGAGAGATCCAAATGTCGTCATCCACCACCGATTGTCGCGAACCGGGAATGATCCATCCATCGCACTCATCGTGGGCAGGTAACGTCTGACGCTTAACGTCAACGGGAACGATCTCGTGACCACCTACTTCGAACAAATTGCGAAACAGTTGTTCATAGTCGCCCGCTATGGCGCGATGCGGCAGGTCTATCGAATCCAGTATCAGTAAGCCCAAACGAACGGGCCTGTGTGAAACACTCATTACTACGATCTTACGACGCCCCGCTAGACGCGACTCACGAGAGATGCATAGGCTCTTCGTAGGTCGCGTTTTACACAAAGGGACGATATGAAAGCTGCAGTGTTATGCGAACAGCCCGGCGAGTTAGTTATCGAAGACCTCGTAATTGACAAACCAGGGCCGCAAGAAGTTTTGATCCAAACCGTCGGAGCGGGTCTCTGCCACTCTGACTTACATTTCATGGAAGGGCTGTTCAGAACTCGTGTTCCGGCCGTCATGGGACACGAGTCAGCGGGAATTGTGCAAGCAGTAGGCACAGATGTGACATACGTTGAACCAGGCGACCCAGTTGTCGCTTGTCTCTCCATTTTTTGCGGTCAATGTAGACAATGCCTGTCTGGCAATCCTCATCGGTGCACAAACGGTCGCGCTACGTCTCGAGATAAAGAAGCCGCCTCCCGTCTTCAACGAGCGGATGGAACCCCCGTAGATCAAATGGCGCGCCTTGGTGGTTTTGCCGAAGAAATGTTGATACATCAGAACGGGCTGGTCAAAGTAACGCCCGACGTCCCTTTAGAGAAGGCGTGCCTGATCGGTTGCGGCGTGACGACTGGTTTTGGGGCGGCAGTTCGCACAGCCAAAGTTCCGGTAGGAGCAACGGTTTGCGTCATTGGCTGCGGAGGAATAGGGCTTTCGGCAATTCAAGGGGCTCGTGTCGCAGGCGCTGGACGAATCATCGCGGTCGATATGAGTACGGAAAAATTGGACACCGCCCGATTGATGGGTGCTACGGACACCGTCAACGCGTCAGAAGTTGATGACGTTGTGGCTGCGGTAAAAGAAATGACTGCGGGCGGTGTCGAATACAGCTTTGAGGCAATCGGGTTAAAACAAACTGCGGAACAGGCATTCGAGATGCTTGACATGGGCGGCACGGCAACTGTTATCGGGATGGTGCCTTCGAACAGCAAACTAGAGATCCGCGGTATCGATCTTCTTAGCGAGAAGAAACTTCAAGGGTCCATGATGGGGTCGAATCAATTTCGAACTGACATTCCCCAGATGATCGACCTCTACCTCAACGGACGTCTCCTTTTAGACGAGATGGTTTCAGCCACGATAAGTCTTGGTCAGATCAACGAAGGCTACGAGTGGATGAAGGCAGGTACGGTCGCGAGAACGGTCATCTCCTTCGACGCCTGACATCTCGAATTCAGATAACCGCGGTAAATCAGATGGTGGTCAATAGCTCCGACTGCCTAATTCTCTCCAAGCATTTTCGTAATTTCACTCTCCGCTACTCCAACTCGAGCGGCGCACGTCCGTAGTTGCTGAACGGTCACCGTGTCTATCTCGAACCCGTCTGCTCGATCGCTCCGAGCTATTTGTTCTGGTTGCCCCGGAACGAACATCTCTTCACAGTCGGCTCTTAAACGAGACTCCAGCAAATATTCCCGGTAACGCTCGATTTCGTCGAAGAAGGCCTCGGCTTGACCGACCGATGCCGGATCGATGATCACCGACAACATGTTGTTGATGATCCGACCGTCCCGTGCGTTGTCTGGGTGAGCTGTCTCTCCACCTAATAACGCTGCTGCAAGAAGCTCGCACATGATCGCCAAGCCGGATCCTTTGTGGTCCGCGAAAGCAACTAAAGCGCCCCCACGTTCGCCGCTTTTCGACGTGTACCACAAAGCGTTCGGATCGTCGGTCAAGTTTCCTTCTGCATCGATGATGGTGTTGGGGGGAACCTTTATGCCTTTGTTAGCCGCGACTCGTGCCTTGCCTCCTGCAATGATGCTGGTCGCCATATCCAACAGGAAGCCTGGGCGACCGTCGCGCCCGGGCACCGCCGCGCAGAATGGGTTTGTACCGAAGCGAGCATCAGCCCCTCCGTATGCCGCGACCAAAGGAGCGTGTCCGATCACATTTACAAGATGAAACGACGCGAATCCTGCCGATGCGCACTGTTCCGCCCAATGTCCGATTCGTCCAATGTGGTAGCTATTGCGCAGGCCTACGATCGCTGCGCCGTGAAGTTGTGCGCGTTCAATGCCCATCTGCATGGCTTCGAACCCGTTCACTTGACCGAATCCGGCTTGGCCATCAAGTGTCAGAAGTGGCCCACGATCTGTCACAACAGTCGGGTGGGAATTTACTTGAAGCTTTCCGTTGACCACGCCGTCCACATAGGAAGGGAGCATGCCAACACCGTGGGAGTCGTGGCCAGCAAGGTTGGCTTCAACTAACTGGTGTGCCACCAGCCGTGCCTCGTTTTGCTCGCTGCCTAACGCCTGACAGGTATGGGAAATGAATTCGCGAATCTGATCCGGATGAAATGTCGTCACGCTTTGAACCTTAGTCTGACCGGTTCAAGGCAATATTTTTGTCGCGGCTAGATAGCCGGGCTCTAACACCTCAACATCACCGTCAATTTGTCGTATCGCATCAATGAGGGGTTCTGTGTTGACCGGAATTGAAAACCCTGGCATCCAATTGTCATGATGCCCAAACACGACCTTTCTGGGGCGCAATAGTTCAACTTGCTGAGCAACGAATTGCGCCAACGAACCCTGGATCGGTTCCCCATTGATGTTTCCGCGACCTGCGGCCGCCAAAAGCGCGACATCGGGGTTGATGCGTTCCATAATCCCGTCGTATCGTCCAGAAGTATCCTGAAACAGCACTTTCCCGTCGGGGGTCTCGATCAAATATATGAGTGCTCCACCATCGCCACGTTCGCTATGGCCGGGCTGCGACTCGACGAGGTGAGCTTGTGTTGCCTCCCCTGTCTCTGTAGCGAGGTAATGCATCAAATCCTGTAATCGGTCTTGTTGTTCGTGCCAATGAATGCCCAGATCGCCTAAACACACCGAATCTGGTTCCTGCATCTCAGCATGAGACCAGACACATGAATGTTGGCTCGGGTACACGGACACGGTCACCTCAGGAGATAAATCAATTGTTTCTCCACCCGCTACGCAAATCATTCTGTCGAGGGGAACGCCTAAACGTTCCAGAACTCGCACCGATTCATAGGAGGCGATCAACATTGCGTTCGTGTTAGCGATAATGCGTTCGGCCCCCCAAAGATGATCGAAATGGCTGTGGCCGATCAGAATCCAATCCGCTTCGGTTATATCCGAAGCTGTGAGCCCGGTTCCTTCGGCTCCTTCAGGTCGATCGATGTATGCGTCCAGGAATATTGTTAAACCGGCCGTGCGAAGTGAGAAAGTGGCGCAACCGTACCAATCTAAAAGAGCGGTCATATATGAAACCTAGACGACCATGAAAAGCGAGACTTTGTAGAAATGGGTCAGCAGTCGATACCGTCAACTCGATCAATGCGGATCTTCCTCGCAACAGTGACAGTTCTTGTCTCTGTTTTTCTCAACGGATGTGGTTCTGGGTCTCACTCCATACGCGTCTTCGCGGCGTCTTCGCTCACTGGGGTTGTTCAGCGTTTGGCCGAAGAGTACGAAACTCGTTACCCGAACACTGATGTCGAACTCAACATTGCCGGAAGTGGCACCCTCGTCATGCAGTTACAGGAAGGCGCTGACGCTGACGTCGTAATACTCGCGAGTCAATCCCACATGAATCAGCTACGAGAGATCGGTTTGGTGCTGGCTCCCAAACAAATCGCCCGGAACTCGCTTGCCGTCATAGTGTCTCCACAACTCACCAAAGACATCGATTCCATAGATGACGTTCGACGAGGTGCACTCCAAATAGCGGTATGTGTTAAATCCTCCCCCTGCGGAGCATTGGCGTGGGCGTATGCATCTTCGGTAGGGCTCAATTTGTTATCAGCTACGCACGAACCCAACGTCAAGGCCGTACTGGCCAAGGTGGAACGCGACGAGGTCGATGTCGGAATCGTTTATATGTCCGATATCCGCTCGAGTCGCGAACGGTTGGGTCACCTTGCCAACGCAGGGGCGGATCAGTATTCAACGTCGTACCCTCTGGCGGTGACAGCAGACTCAAAGAAGCGGCGAGAAGCTGAAGACTTTGCCGCGTTGTTCGCAGAACCGGTGGGGCAATCGACCCTCACCCGCTTTGGGTTTCAACTGCCATGACGCCTCGACTTCCCCGCCCCCTGCGGCTTGCTGCCTTCGTTGCGGTCGCCGTTGTAGCCGCTCCATTATTGTCGCTTCTATGGCGGATTCCGTGGTCGAAGCTACCGCGACTTCTGAGCACTGAAGTCGTAGCAGACGCCCTCGTTCTTTCGCTTGTGACCAGCCTGATAGCAGCGTTGTTGGCTCTTCTCATCGGAATTCCGATCGCATTTCAGTTGTCACGGATGACGGGCATATCAGCGTCAACTCTTCGGGCTGTGGCGACATTGCCGATGGTTTTACCGCCAGTGGTCGGCGGTGCAGCACTTTTGTTCGCGTTCGGGCGGAGGGGACTAATCGGTGAGACACTTGATAACGCTGCCGGTTTAGTCCTGCCATACACACCGGCCGGTGTTGTCATAGCTAACGCTTTTGTTGCCACTCCCTTTGTGGTGTTGACAATCGAATCAGGATTGAGGGCACTCGATCCCCGTTATGAACTTGCTGCCGCTTCGCTCGGCGCCAGTCCCTTGCGGGCAACCCTTCGCGTAGTCCTACCGATGATTCGTTCTTCAATTGTGGCTGGCGCGTTTCTCGCCTGGGCACGAGCGTTAGGTGAATTCGGAGCAACTATCACCTTTGCTGGCAACGTCCCTGGGCGAACTCAAACGCTTCCCCTCGCCGTTTTTGTGGCAATGGAAGCGGATCGCGACGCTGCATTAGCAATGAGCTTGGTGCTTGTGTTCGTTTCCCTGATAGTGCTGGTTTGCCTTCGCGACAGGTGGTGGCCGGCGAAATGAACGATCAACTCAATCCTCTCTTGGAAGGTCGCATTGTTGTCGAGCGTGGTGCTTTCAAGCTCGATGTCGAAGTGAGCGTAAAGCAAGCTGAGATTGTGGCACTTGTGGGCCCGAATGGCGCCGGTAAAACCACTCTTTTAGAGGCAATCCTCGGATGGCTCCCGCTAGCCGACGGAAGCGTTTTACTGAACGGCCGGACGCTAGAAGCTCACGGCCAGAATAAAATCGTTCCAACTCATGAGCGCGAGATCGGCATGGTGTTCCAGGATGGCTTGCTGTTTCCACACCTCGATGTCATGGGAAATATTGAATTCGGAATTGGAAGGTCGTTGACAAACGTCAGCGAATTGCTCGGATTATTAGAAATACCGGATCTTGTTGATCGGTACCCCGAGGAGCTTTCGGCCGGTCAACGGCAAAGGGTTGCTCTGGCTCGAACGCTAGCGACTGCCCCCAAAATGGTGCTGTTAGACGAACCCCTTGGAGCATTGGATGTCACCGGTCGCGCTATTGCACGCAAATTGATTGGCAACGTGTTACGTGCGAACGGCGCGGGAGCGTTAGTAGTAACTCACGACCCTGCGGATGCTTTCGCTCTAGCCGACCGGATCCTCGTATTAGAAAGCGGACGCGTCACTCAGTACGGGCCTCCTGATCAAATTCGCACCCGGCCTGCAACGAAATGGGTGGCCGAACTGGTTGGGTGGAATTTTTTTGAAGGTGACGGTAACGGTTCGCTGGTCAAGCTGACAGGCGGCGTCGAAATTGCCACCGCCCATAGTGGCCTTGACGGACCTGTCGCAGTAACGATCAACCCAACTGCCGTTGCTCTCTACACGGAGGAGCCAGTGGGGAGCCCACGAAATAGTTGGCACTGTCACGTCGAATCAATTGAGTTCGTCGCCGATGTTGCCCGAGTGTCATTGGTCGGGCCCTTTGATATCAGCGCTGACGTTACGAGAGCGGCCGTGGCAGACCTTGGGATCGACACTGGCAGTGCGGTTTGGGCTTCGTTGAAAGCGACCGAGGTGGGAATTCAACTACTCCAAGGCTGACACTGATATCCGTCGCCTGATGCTTAGTGACACTCACTTTCCCCACACTTGACGGTTTCTGGCCATATTTATCCGTTCGTCTTTATAAGGAAAAGAACGTGTAGTAGCTGGCCGTCGTCAAGGCGTGTTGGCAGTGGGGCTCGCGTCATGGGACGGGTTTGAGTACGGTCTGCCGGATGCACATCTCAGAACTTTTTAGCGTTGAAGGCAAAGTTGCCGTTGTCACCGGAGGAAGTCGCGGAATTGGTTACATGATTAGCGAGGGGCTTGTACGCAACGGCGTCCGGGTGTACATCACCGCGCGGAAAGCCGACGCGTGCGATAACGCTGCCAAAGAGTTAAGTGCCTTTGGCGAGTGCATTTCCCTGCCAACTGATCTAAGCGATGAAAACAGCATGGCTGCGTTTGTACGCGACATCGAAGAGCGTGAATCGCGCCTCGATATTCTGGTCAATAACGCAGGCGCCGCTTGGGGGGCTCCGCTGGGGTCGTTTCCGGCAAGCGGGTTCGACAAGGTATTTGACGTCAATGTCAAAGCGCCTTTCATGTTGACCCAGGCCTTTCTTGATTTACTGAAATCGTCTGCGAACCCGGACGATCCTGCACGAGTAATCATGATCGGGTCGGCTGACGGTATACGGGTGCCATTCGGAGACAACTACTCTTATTCGGCGTCTAAGTCAGGAATTCACATGCTTTCGCGTCATTTGGCGCACCATTTGGTGCGAGAACATATCAACGTCAATGTGATAGCGCCCGGACCGTTCGAGTCGAAAATGATGAGTTACATGCTCGATGATCCTGAACGCAGAGCCGGTGTAGTGGCGGCAACCCCCCGGGGACGGATCGGTGAGCCCGAAGACATCGTTGGTGCGACGATCTTCCTTTCGAGCCGTGCGAGTTCGTGGCTGACAGGTGTCACTATTCCGGTCGATGGTGGAATCTCAACGCATGGGTGATGGGCCTCGATTAACCATTCTGGTCGGAAGTCTCCGGGCAGGATCGTTCAACTACGCAGCGGCCCAAGTTGCTGAAAGTTACCTTGCTGGCAAAGTGGACGTAAGTTGGCCGGATCTCTCGTTGGTGCCGTTCTTTAACCAAGATGTCGAAGAATTAGGAGACCCCCCAACGGTGCTCGCGCTGAAGCAGGCGGTTGCAGCCAGTCAAATTGTTTTGATTTTTACACCGGAGTACAACTTCGGTGTACCTGCCGTAACGAAAAATGCGATTGATTGGCTCTCTCGGCCGTTCGGAAATGGTTGTTTGACTGACCGGATTGTTGGCATCGTCGCCGTGGGACCCAGCTCTCGTGGTGGCGAGAATGTTCGGGAAGAGTTGCTCCGAATTTGCGGGACGCTGAGCGACCGGGTTTACCCCAAAACCCTTGGTATACCAAGAGTGTCCGAACTCGTGAACGGTCGGCTGCCTGAGACAGCTGAGAGCGCTGTGCGCCTATGGGTGGATGAGATGTTGGTTTATGGCAAGCGGTGGCAGGGCGCGACCAGTTAGCGAATTGTTTACCCTGACGTCTACTTCCGGATAGTGGTCCATCCCGTTCGCTCGCTATCGTCGAACGCCGCCGAATACCTGTCGGTCAGGCCTGTATCCAACTCAAATGCCACTTCCGCGACTTGCGTCATCGCCTTCTTCCACACATCGATCAAGCGATCTTCTCCTTCGTAATCGAAGAGATCGGAAAGAGAACGTTCTGCAGAACCACCGCGTTCTAACGGATTTTCCGCTAAATGCCGTGCCGTTACTGACAGACCCTCAACAGGGTCCACTACATCTCGATAACCGAGGTCGAACATAGCTTTCTCGCACGAGGTAACTCGGTGATGGGGTGTCCCTCGAACTGTAAGACGCTGGGCGAGTGTCGCGTATTCCCAAGGGACGTTGACAATCTCAAATTCATGGCCGAGAGCCTGGGCAATTATTTCGACCCACTGCAACAAAGTGGGCGTCCACTCATCCGAAGCGTTGTAAATCTCGCCTGCGGCGACATCAGGGTTGTCGACGATGGTTAAAAGCATCTGTGCTGCGTTGACGGCGTAGGCCCTGGACTGAAGTGTCATTCCTCCGTCGGGAAGTATTAAATGTTTACGGCCCTCAAGGATTCGACGCACGATCGACCATTCGAGACTCGCTACCTGTCCCGGTCCGTAAATCCACGGATATCGGAGGTGTGAACCGGTCGGATGATGTTCCAATACCACTACCTCGGATCGGCCTATGTTGGCCACCTTCCTGTTAACCGCGAAACCCGTTGGTTCATCGACGACAAGGCGAGCCGTTTCTCGAGTGGGAACCCGCATACCCGCGGGCCACAAAGCATCGGCGTCTCCCCAACCGGTGTAGGCAGGCACGCCTCCAACACTCACGAACTTCTCCGTCCGACCTTCAAGTAAGGCGGCTAATTCACGCAAACGGCCGTACATCACAATGGCTAAGTCGAAAGTTCTGTTACCAAGAGCGTTCGTTGTTTTTTCCGAGTCGAAAGGGTCGGTATGGATGTGTTCAACGGCGTCGGGGATCTCAACCGACTCGTGCGCTCCGGTATGCAGGATCGTGACGTTGAATCCCCGTTCAAGTAGTCCGTTGACGATGTGAGGCCCGGTAGGTCCTGTGCCACCGACGACGAGTGCTGTCTTCATTCAAAGTCCTCCTAACCGTGCCTGAGCAGCATAGGGTCGAGAAAACCTACGTATGGGCAGAAAGGGGACTGGTGAATTCCACTGACGCCTGGGGCTTGGCGATGCAGGGTGACTCAGATGAAATCGGGCTGCATAATCGGCTTGTTGACGATTATCTGATGTTCGCTCCCGGCTTGGCGCAGACAATGGAGTCCGCGTCGCTTTCGGCAGCGCCTCTTAGCAAATGCTTGGTTGGGCAACTTCTTCTCATGGCGAACAGCAGCGAGACGCTAGCTGCGGCTTCAACGCTGTTAGAAGAGGTGGACACTCGGTCACTTAATAATCGCGAGAGAAAGCATCTCGACGCCCTCAGCCGGCAAATCTTGGGTGACTCGATAGGAGCTTCCAACATCTTCGCTGAGTTGGTCGCCGAAACACCGTCTGATGTTGTTGCTCTGAGGCTTTTACATTTTTCTCTCTTCAACCAAGGCCGGATCACCGAAATGGTGAATTCGGTAAGAACCGCTAGGGAGAATTGGAATGATGGTTTACCTCGAAAGTCTCTTCTAGACGGAATGCTCAGTTTTGCTCTCTGTGAAACCGGGGAGTTTTCTTCTGCCGAACCCATGGGGCGTGAGGCGGTCTTAAGCAATCCAAACGATCTCTGGTCCGTGCATGCCGTCGCTCACGTCTTGGAAATGCAAGGACGATGGGAGCCGGGAATTCATTGGATACGTGAGAGCGAGAGGGCCCTACAGGCAGGCGGAAGTTTTGCTGGGCATGTTTGGTGGCATCTCGCGTTGTACTTCCTTGAAACCGGCCGCCACGATGATGTCCTTGCCTTGTTTGACGAAGTGGTTTATCCATCTCCCTCCGTAGAGGGCTTGGTGTTGTCCAACGCTATTGCCCTTTTATGCCGGCTCGAGTTTGTTGGTGTCGACGTAGCGGAACGCTGGGAAGGACTCGCCGAAGGCCTCGTTTACCGTCTGGGCCATCACAGTCATCCTTTCAACGATTGCCATTATTCGTTCGCCTTGGGGCGTCTGAGTAAAACGAGCGAATTGGAGGCTCTCCTCAAGGGAATGGAACTGTGGTCTGGGTTCGATCAAGAGCTGCATTCGAGCTACGTCCTCAAGACATGTGGCCTCCGCGTCGCCAGAGGAATGGGTGCCCTCGGGTCCGGAGACAGCAACCTTGCATGCTCTGAACTCACAGAAGCGGCCGATTCTTGGTGGCGTCTTGGCGGAAGTGCCGCCCAGCGTGATTTGTTTAGCCAAGCATTACTCCGTGCTCAAATAAACTGCGGAATGGATCAGTCAAATGGTCACGCAATGCTGCGAGTCGCTGCGCGTCCCAGATCTCCTCAAGCCAGGATTTGGCAAGCGTTCGCGAATGAAGCCACCGGCGGTAACGGGTCATCGGCGCAACGCGAAGCGGTTGCTCTTGGCTGGCGGTCCGAAACGGATGTCAAATCTTTGAGATGACTGAGGCGTGAGCGTCGCAACCGTCTACGCTCAGTTCTCATGGCACCTGAGAGTTCGACTCTGAAAAAGGGAACCCGTGTGGTTCTCATCGCGGACCTTCCTGGAGTGGGCGCGGGCACGGTGGGCCGAGTCGGACGCGCGATCGGCATCAAGGCCACTCGGTACCGCGTGAGTTTCGACAACGGAGTCGAATCGCTGTCGGTCGCCGAAGGCAAACTCGTCTCTCCTGCAGCGTGGGAGTACATCCAAAACAACTCAATTGAATTAGAGAATGGTGAGAAAAGTAGAGCGGTTTCGCCCGCTGTTCTAACAGCAGCAACGCCGCCTGTCGCGGCGGCTGTGGTCACCAGGCCAGCTAAACAACCCGCGATGGATGCTCCCGCTCAACCGGTAGTCCAGAAACCCGCACCGGCCGTATCGCCGGCTGCTGCTGAAGCAGATAGCTCAGCAACCGATGAGCGCCTTGCGGCCCTCACGTCGAAATCTCGTGACGCGCGCAAAGCTGCCGGCGTGGACGTGGATGCTGAGACGGTGTCTAACGACCCAGCCGAAGATGTGGCTAGCGACGAAGAACAAGAGTCGGATGACCAACCCAATGTCAACTCAACTCCGGAGCCTCTAAAGGAAAGCACTCCCCCACTGGTCGAACTGCCGGAGGGGTATTACCCGCCCGATAATCGAATCGCGGACCTTCTTTCCTCCGTCCGCTCCGAATAAACGAAGGGTTTTAGGTAGGGAGTGCTTCAAACGGCGTTGGGTCTAAGAAGCGCCGTACAACGTTCTCGGTTATGCGCGCTACATCGTTGTCGTAGCCGTTTCGCGACAAAGCCCCAAACCATGAAATGGACCCAACGCTGAACACTGCTCCGTCGCCGGGCGTTTCAAAAAAAACCATGTCCGCTCTGACAAATGGATCAGGATTTGGGAACGCGACCGTTCCTTCAAATTCTTCTTTGGTGCGAAGCATGTCCGGGCCAAAGTCCGTCGCGGACGCTAAGACCACTGCATGGGATGGCGATCCGAGTTTGACGTCGAAACGGTCGACCTCTTGGCCCGCAGCGCCTCCACCGAGGCCTGACGTTCCAATCTGCTCATCCTCGACCCCTTCCAAAACCCAAGCGGCTCGCGACTCGAGAGCTTCTGGGTCGCGAACGTAATACGTCGCCCTTTCAAAACCCTGTGCCGCGAACCCAATTCCGACCAACTGGTTCGGAGCTCGGCCGTTCCGACGCCACAGACCACCATATTCGCCACCCCACGCGTGGTAGTTCTCACCATCGCCGGTTTGCCAGTTGCGAACGCCATCTTCAGCCCTGCGAAGTTCTATAGCTCCTGGCCAAGAATCGCTGAAAGACACCCGCCAGTAAAACCCGTTCCCACCCAGGTACATCAAGCGGCCCCCGCTGCGCTGCCACTCGTCCAAAGCGTCCAGCATTGCCGTGGACCAATACTCCGGATGTGTGCCGGTCACGATGACCCGATAAGGCGCTAACGCCGCTACTCCTTCGGTGTGCACATCCTCATCACTCACGATGTCGTGATTGACCTCTAAGTGGGTCAAAAATGCGTTCAGATCGGTATCAGGAGTGAAGTTCCATCCGTCGGCGCCGGGTCGGAGCTGAAGCACGGGGCGCCGTCGCGAGCTGAACATCACCCCACTTCCGTCGGGATGCTTCTCGTAGTGGCTAAGGCCAAGTTCGCCATGTTCGGCAACGTACTGGTGCTCGGGCCTCAGGTTGTTTCGTGCCCCAACGAAATCGGCGCCTTCGATAAGCATTCTGTGGTTGGCATAAGCCATATAGGTACACGTCGGCATGAGGAGGGCGATATCTGCATGGGTAGCGGTGGCGGCGGGCCGAACGAAGAAAGGAACCCGGTCCGTGCCGGCATCACTTTGGTACCGAAAGCAGTAGATGCCGCTCGGTAACTCTTCGGGAAGGTCGAGTGTCAACGTCGGTGTCCAGCCAGCATCATAAAGATCGTCGTGATGAAAGTGAGCGGCGTCCCATTGGTCCGGAGCTTCGGTCCAACGTTGGTGTTCTCCATTCCAATGTGGCCCGGTTACCCCGCGGGCCGGTAACTGGTAAAAAGCCAGATCGGTGTCTCCGCTGATTGGCTTGACTACCGCGGATTCCATATCGTCAGCGAAGGACCAGATGTGAGTTGTGTCGTCAATGACGATTTCGGGTGCGGCAATTCTGCCGTCCCAACGACTGCTGTCGATCCCGGCTGCAAGTCGGAGAACGATTCCGTTAAACGCGATAGCGGGTATCTCGAATTCTTTCGTGTCTTCGCCCAGTTGGAGGAGGTCTCGACCGGGCGACGCGCTTCGCTGAGTAGTCACTTTTGCCGTCACTCGGCGGTCAGATAACTGGATATCGAGGTGGAGGAAATACCAGCGGCGTCTCTCAAGGGGACGTTCTCGAAGTCGGAATTCGGCGCCACCGAATCGGCCGAACAGGTAATCGCCTTTGTTTAAAATTTCGATGGATCCGTCATCGGACCGCATTGACGCAATGGTGCCGTCTCGCTTGAGAAGAGTCGGTTGAAACCAGAAGCCGACTGACACGTTCTTTGGGTCATCTGCTGGCAGTATTGCTTCTGCGAAGGAGCCGGGAGCTAGCGGTTGTTCCACAAGTTCGATATCCAAAGGCGCAACGCTGTCCAGAGGATGTTCAGAGAACCCGGGGCCGGATCGCGTGGGGTCGCCGCATTCCAAACGGACAAGATCTAGAAGGCCATTGGTTGGTACGTGACTAGATCCAAACCATTGGATTTGTTCGCCTGCCCGCAGAGATAAGGGCTCAGAGTAGCCAGTGATCTGTTTGGCGTCCCCGGGTTGATTATCTGTGCGTGTTTGGTGAAGATTGAAGATTTGGGTCAAGATTTGCCCAGTCACCTGTTGCGATTGGCTTTCCATTCTTCGTAGGTCTCGATGGCCATGTCATCGGCTTTCCAACCTCCAAAGCCTGTCTCGATGTGACTAATTTTTTCCATGCCCATGTCTTTCAGTGTCTTTGCTGATAAGGCAGACCTCATACCCCCGGCGCAACACAGAACGAATTCTCGGTCTTCGCCGAAAATTTCTTTCGTGTATGGAGAGTCAGGAGAAACCCAGAACTCCAACATCCCGCGCGGGGCGTGCATCGCTCCAGGTATGGCGCCATCACGTTGCATTTCACGAACGTCGCGGATGTCAACAATCAAGGCACCCTCTTCATTGGCACGGCGTGACGCTTCAGATGGTGAAATATTGTCAATCTCGGCTTTGGCTGCTTCGACCATCTTCTTTACAGATTCGATTGTCATATTTTGCCCTTTGGTTACTTGCTTTCACCGGTTAGCTGAACCTACTGCCCCTGATCATTGCCCAATATCTGGATAGTGTCACTTTCCCTCCTGCATGAGAATTCCGTCGGTAACCAACGAAGCGATTTCGGCGTCAGACAGCGCAAGCACCTCCCGCATTATTTCTTGATTGTGTTCTCCTAAAGTCGGTGGTGCCGGTTCAGTGTCCGGGGGCTGGAGGGAACTGAATCGGATTGGGAGCCCTGTGACCGTTAGGTGGCCAAAATTTGGGTCCTCTACAGTGCGTGTCATTCCCCGTTCCACGAAGTGAGGGTGGGTCATCGCTTCCTCCGGGCTCAAAACGGGTGCAGCTGGAATCCGATTGTCTTCAAGGAGCTTCAACAGTGCTGCGTCGGAGTCGAATGTTTGCATCCACTGTTCAACTAAGGACAACAACTCTGTTGCGTTAGCGATACGAGCTTCTGCTGTGGCGAATCTTTTGTCCGTGGCGAGAGCCTTCTGCCCCATGGCTTGGCACAGTCGCTCCCATTGGGGGGCCAGTACTTGAAGGACAATCCAACCTTCTGGGCCCTGATACGTGCCGGATGGAACCACAATGCTGAATTGCCTGCCTGAGCGTTCCTGTCGCCATGTGCCATCAGTAGCGCTGTGACCCTGAACTGCAATTGAATGCATTGCAAACAACGGGTCGACCAGCGTGACCTCCACGTATTGGCCTTCGCCTGTACGTTCGCGATGGAACAGGGCGTGGCCAATAGCTCCAAACAAGGTAAGCCCAGCCGCACAATCTGCGATTGGTGAGCCGGTGAACTGCGGTGGTCCATCGGAGTCTCCAGTGACGTGCATCATGCCAGAAAGGGCTTGACCCATCAGATCGAATCCTTGCAGATGCGAAAGAGGGCCGGTTTTGCCGAAGGCGGAAATGGAAGCCATGATGATGCCACTGTTGATGTTGGTAAGACGTTCCCAAGAAAGTCC
>Ga0310345_10000950_pt1 | contig 35435 bp, 30 predicted proteins | sample HC15DNA20500_MG_FD_204667 | JGI IMG/M metagenome (GOLD analysis project Ga0310345, IMG submission 204667) | Marine microbial communities from station ALOHA, North Pacific Subtropical Gyre - HC15-DNA-20-500_MG | ecosystem: Environmental > Aquatic > Marine > Oceanic | place: Pacific Ocean: North... | reverse complement strand
AACCTTTTGACCGGTTCGACGTTCATCAACCTGCAGTTCGAGAACAACGCGCAGGACTACGCCCCGAAAACCATCGGCCAGTACGAGGTCTTTCCGAGCGTGCCCAGCAGCATCACGAGCATCCAGACGCAGCTGTCGGACCTGATGGACAAGCTCAACGCGCTCGATATCCGGCCGATCGCGAACGACCTGAAACACACACTGGAAACCTCGAACGCCACGCTCGACCAGCTGCACCGCGCGACACGCAACATCAACCGGCTGCTCGAATCCGAGGATACGCGTGAGCTACCGCGCACCCTGCGCGTGACGCTCGGCGAGCTGCAGCAAACGCTGGACGGTTTCCAGCAGGGCGCACCCGCCTACGGTGAATTCAACCGCTCGCTGGACCGCCTCAACCGCGTGCTTGATGACGTGGCACCGCTGGCGCGCACACTGCGCAACGATCCCAACGCCCTCATCTTCGGCCCCGCCGAAGGCAAGGATCCGATCCCCAAGGCTGCCCGATGAAATCGATTCGTCTACTCGCGTTATGTGCCGTGCTGGCCGCGACCGGCTGTGCCAGCAGCACCAATGCACCGGCCATGTTCCTGCTTGACCGGGATCGTCCGGCCGAACCCGCTTCTGCAGACCGCTCACAGGTCGTGCTCGTCATCGCGCCGGTCCGGCTCTCGCCCTATCTCGACGAGAGCGGCATCGTGTACCAGACGAGCGCCCACCGCGTGGCCATCGCCAACAACAACCGCTGGGCAGCACCACTGGCCGGACAGCTGCGTGAAGCGCTGGAGGCCGAACTGACTTCGGCGCTGCCGCGGCTGCAAGTGCAGTTACAGGCAGACGCCGCCGAGACCTCGCGGCCCATTCTGAGACTGGCGACACGCGTCGATGCCTTCATGGGCCATTACGACGGGCATGCGCATATCGCGGGGCAGTGGCAAATTGTCGATGCCCAGGGCAATACCGTCGTGCGCGAGCGCTTCGAGCGCCGCGAGCCGCTGGCCAACGACGGCTACGATGCATTGGTCGAAAGCCTGTCGAACGCATGGCGGGCCAGTGCGCGCGACCTTGCCCCTCGCATTCAGGCCGCCGCCGGCGAGGCGCGGTAGCGAACGCATCGGCGCCGGCGTCACGTCGCTCGGTTGCGAGCGGACACAAAAAAGCGGGCCGAAGCCCGCTTTTTTCATGCCTGGCACCGTGGCCGAGCCTAGCGCTTCATGGATTCGAAGAACTGGGCGTTGGTCTTGGTCTGCTTCATGCGATCGATGAGCAGCTCCATGGCCGCCAGGTCGTCCATACCGTGCAGGAGCTTGCGCAGCACCCACATGCGCTGCAGTTCGTCCTGCGGCACCAGTTTTTCCTCGCGGCGCGTGCCGGAGCGGTTGACATGGATCGCCGGGTAAATGCGCTTTTCGGCGATCCGGCGGTCCATATGGACCTCCATGTTGCCGGTGCCCTTGAACTCCTCGTAGATGACTTCGTCCATCTTCGAGCCGGTCTCGATGAGCGCGGTCGCCAGAATCGTGAGGCTGCCGCCTTCTTCCACGTTACGGGCCGCACCGAAGAAGCGCTTCGGCTTCTGCAGCGCGTTCGCGTCGACACCGCCGGTCAGCACCTTGCCCGAAGACGGCGCGGTGGTGTTGTAGGCGCGCGCCAGACGGGTCAGCGAGTCGAGCAGGATCACCACGTCCTTCTTGTGCTCGACCAGCCGCTTGGCCTTCTCGATCACCATATCGGCGACCTGCACGTGGCGGGAGGCCGGCTCGTCGAAGGTCGACGAAACCACTTCGCCGCGCACGCTGCGCTCCATCTCCGTGACCTCCTCGGGCCGCTCGTCGATGAGCAGCACGATGAGGTGACAATCCGGATGATTGGTCGCGATCGACTGGGCGATGTTCTGCATCATCATCGTCTTGCCGGCCTTGGGCGGCGAGACGATCAGGCCACGCTGGCCCTTGCCGAAGGGCGCGACCAGGTCGATGGTGCGCGCGGTGATGTCTTCCGTGGAGCCGTTGCCCAGCTCCATGTGCAACCGCTCGGTCGGAAACAGCGGCGTGAGGTTCTCGAACAGGACCTTGCCCTTGGATTTCTCGGGCGGGTCCTCGTTGATCTTGTCGACCTTGAGCAGCGCGAAATAACGCTCGGATTCCTTGGGCGGACGGATACGGCCTTCGATATTGTCGCCGGTCCGCAGGGAGAAGCGCCGAATCTGGCTGGGCGACACATAGATGTCGTCCGGGCCGGCCATGTACGACGACTCGTTCGAGCGCAGGAAACCGAAGCCGTCCGACAGGATCTCGAGCACGCCGTCGCCGTAGATGCGCTCGCCCGATTTCGCGTGCCCCTTGAGCATGGCGAAGATCAGGTCCTGCTTGCGCATGCGCGAGAGGTTCTCGAGCTGCATGTCCTGCGCCATTTCCATGAGCTCGGCAGCGGTTTTCTGCTTGAGCTCACTTAGGTTCAGGATCGGACCATCGCCGGCAACGCCGGCATAGGCCTCGAATTCGGCCTCGTCGATGTCTTCGTTAGGCGGGTTGTTGCCACCCTTGTTCGGGCCGCCGCCCTTGCCGCGATTGCCGTTGTTGTTGCGCGGCTTGTTCGGGCCATTCGAATTCTTGCGACGCCGACCGCGGCGGTTGTTGCCACCGTTGCCGCCGTTGTTGTTCGAATCCTTGGACTGGCGTTCGTCGACTGTTTCTTCAGACACGGCTATCTATGAGTTGCAGCGAAAGCGTCATGACAGAGGTTTCGCAGTGGGCGGGCGCTTGATCCGTTGCAGATCAAACGAAAGCCGCCGGCTTCAAGCCGGCGGCGGTATCGGGATCAGATGTGCTGATCGACGAATTCGGTCAGCTGGGTCTTGGACACGGAACCGACCTTGGTTCCGGCCACTTCGCCGTCCTTGAACAGCATCAGGGTCGGAATGCCACGGATGCCATAACGCGGCGGCGTGTTCGGGTTATCGTCAATATTGAGTTTGGCGACCGTCAGCCGGCCGTCATACTCATCGGCGATTTCGTCCAGCACCGGCGCGATCATCTTGCACGGGCCGCACCACTCTGCCCAGTAATCGACCAGCACGGGGCCGGAAGCCGACAGCACTTCGTTGTCGAAGCTGTCATCACTGACTTTGATGATGTTTTCACTCATTGGGCGTCCTCGGAAATGAAACGGGACAAATGAAATTCGCGCCTGTCCGCGGGGGAGCAAAGCGCTACTGAGCTGGTAATTAAGGGCGCGAAAAGATGTTTGCAAGCTGCGCGAAAGGTCGCGGCCCGACAACCGTGAAGATCACAAGCTGTTATAGTGCGGGCTGCAAAAAACAGTGCCGGAATGCGAGTCGACCCGACTCGGGCAGTGCAGCGAATATCCGTATTCGCAACGTTAGCGGCTATTGGAGCCTATCTCGGCGCGTTTTTCAACCCCTGCGTATCGGGCCGCCAATCGACCTGGTCGACGACGTACCTGTTGACGACATCGCTCACTCAATTCCAAAGGCCAACATGACCGAAACCGCCCCCGCCACCGAACCTGCCCAGCAGAATCTGCTTACCGACACGCGGCTGGATGCACTCGGTCTGCACGAGACCATTCTGGCCGGTCTGACCGAGCGGGGCTTCTCGCACGCCACGCCCATCCAAGCCGAGACCCTGCCGTTGGCACTCAAGGGCACGGACATCGCCGGCCAGGCCCACACCGGCACCGGCAAGACCGCGGCCTTTCTCCTGGCCACTCTGCATCGGTTGCTCACGGACAGTCCCGAGCCAAGCGAACACGCGCCGGCCCAGGCCAGCCAGCCGCGCGCGCTCATTCTCGCGCCGACGCGCGAACTCGCCGACCAGATCTACAAGGACGCCTTGCCGCTGGCATCGGGCACCGGCCTGAAATGTGTCGTCTGCTACGGCGGCACGGGTTATGAAGAGCAGCGACAGGCCATTCAGGACGGCGTCGATATTCTCATCGGCACCCCGGGCCGGCTGATCGACTACTACAAGCAAAAGGTCTACACACTCAAGGCTATCGAAGTGGCAGTGCTCGACGAGGCCGATCGCATGTTCGATCTGGGCTTCATCGACGACATTCGCTACATGTTCCGCAAGATGCCCCGACCCGAGAACCGCCAGAACCTGCTGTTCTCGGCGACGCTCAGCCATCGTGTGCTCGAGCTCGCCTACGAGCATATGAACAGCCCGACGCTGATCCGCACCGATACCGAGACGGTCAACATCGACGCGATCACGCAAAAGCTCTACCACGTGTCCAAGGACGACAAGCTCGCGCTTCTGGTGGGCACGCTGCGCCGTATCGACAACGGCCGGACGCTGATCTTCATCAACACCAAGCGCACGGCCGAGTTCATCGAGGACGGCCTCAATGCCAACGGCTTTACCGCCGCGACGCTGTCCGGCGACGTGGCCCAGAACAAGCGCCTGCGTCTGCTCGAGGACTTCAAGCAGGGCAAGTTGCCGATCATGGTGGCCACGGACGTGGCCGCGCGTGGGCTGCACATTCCCGATGTGACCCACGTCATCAACTACGATCTGCCGCAGGACGCGCAGGATTACGTGCATCGCATCGGCCGTACCGCGCGCGCCGGCAACACCGGCGACGCCATCTCCTTCGCCTGCGAAGAGTATGTGTACTCGCTGCCCGATATCGAGGCCTATATCGAGCACAAGATCGAAGCCGAGATGCCGCACGGCGAGGCGTTTGCCGACGACGTGGTGATTCCGGCCCGGCGCCCGCGCAAGCCGCGCGGCGGCCGACGCAAGGGTGGCGGCAACCGCAAGCCGCGCTCGCGCCGCGCCTAGATGCAGCGAATCCGCGCCTGAAACGCGGCCGTGGGCAACGCAGCATGCCGACGACGGGTATGATGCGCTGCGCGAATCCCAACCACCGAACGCCATGGAACTGACCCGCGAACTGCTCGACCAGGTCTGCGAAATCGCTGTTGCCGCCGGCAAGAAGACGCTGCCGATCTATTACAGCGACTTCGACGTCGAAACCAAGGCGGACGACAGCCCGCTGACCCAGGCCGACCTGGCTGCCCATCGCAGCATCCAGGCGGCGTTGTCCGCGCTCACGCCGGATACGCCGCAGCTGTCGGAAGAAGGCGCCGATATCGACTTCGGTACGCGCAGCCAGTGGTCGACCTACTGGCTGATCGACCCGCTCGATGGCACGAAGGAATTCGTCAACAAGAACGACCAGTTCACGATCAACATCGCGCTCGTGGTCGACCATGAACCCGTGCTCGGGGTGGTCTACGCGCCGGTGCTGGAAACACTCTGGTGTGCGGCACGCGAAATCGGCGCCTTCCGCCAGCAGGGTCACAACGAGCCGCAGCGGATTTCGACCGTCGGTGTCAACGCAGGCAAGCCGCGCGTTCTGGTCTCGCGCTCGCATCGGTCCGCGGCGATCGACGCCCTGCTCGAGCGCATGCCCGACTTCGAGCCGGTGACCATGGGCTCGTCACTCAAGTTCTGCGTGATTGCCGACGGCGGTGCCGACTTCTATCCGCGCCTGGGTCCGACCAGCGAATGGGATACCGCGGCCGGCCACGCGGTGCTGGCCGTCGCCGGCGGCCAGGTCACCGACTTGGACGGACGGCCGCTACGCTATAACGAGACGGAAAGCGTGCTGAACACGCATTTCCTGGCGTTCGGCGATACCGCGCACGACTGGCGCGCTTACCTGCCCGAATAGTCGACCCACGAACATGCGCTGTGATCAGGGGGCGGCGACATCCTCGCCGTCTCCGGGCGCCTGCACGACGAGCAGACTGCAGCTCAGACGGTCGAGCAGCGACGCACCGACCGACCCTTGCCACCAGCGCGCGAGTACGCCCCGGCGCTGGTGGCCGACTACGACCAGGTTCACGGCGAGGTCGTCGGCGAGCTTGGCGATCTGGTGCGCGGGCTCGCCGGCGCGCAGATGCCCCTCGGCGTCCACGCCGCGGTCCTTGAGCAGGCTCACCCCTTCGGCAAGAATCTGTTCGATCCGCTCGCGCTCGGCCTCGTACATGCTCTCGGTATAGAAGCCTTCCGCGGCCGCCACCGCACCGGTCAGCGGCACGACCGCCAGCAGATGCACTTCGACTTCCCCGGACCCGAGCAGCGGTAGTGTGCGTCGCAGCGCGATGCGCCCGCACTCGCTGCCGTCATAGGCGAGCAGAATTTTCTCGAAGTTTTCCATGCAGTACCCCCATCCAGGCTGCGAAAGCGGTGGCCACAACGAACACCATACCGAGTACCATGAAGGTCTCGCGAAAGCCCGATGTCAAGGCCTCTCGCGACGCGGCATCGACGCTTGCGCCATTGTAGAACCGGTGCAGATCGACAGTGCTGCCCAAGTGCGCGCCCACGCGCCATTCCAGCAGCAGCGCGAACAGATTCACGCCAAAGGCACCGCCGAGCTGACGCGCGAAGTTGATCACGCCCGAGCCCTGATGCGTCAGCGATTGCGGCAGGCTGCGGAGCCCGCCGATATTGAGCGCGGGCATCATGACGCCGAGCGCCATACGGCCGAAGGCGATCCAGCAAGCCAGCGTGACGAAGGCCGTCGCCGGATCGCTCAGCGCGAGGCCGGCCATGCCCAACGCGAATCCGATACAGCCGAGTAGCAGCAGCCGGTGCGCCGGCATCCAGTCAGCCAGCCGCCCGGCGACCGGAAAGACCACCGTCAGCGCCAGCCCCGCGGGCATCATGATCAGCCCGGTCGCGGTGGCCGAGAACTGCTGAACGCCCTGCGCAAGCAAGGGCACCAGATAGGTCGACCCGTACAGGCCGACGCCGTAAGCCATGGCCAGTACGCTGGCCAGCGCGAACTGCGGATGCGCCAGAACGGCAAGGTCGATGAGCGGCGTTGCAATCCGCGCCGAGCGCCTAAGGAAAACCACGAGCAACAGTAGCCCGCCCAGAATGCCTGCCGCTGCCCAGCCGCTGGCATGAGCCAGCTCGGCCAGGCCAGCAAGCAGACACGCCAGCCCGGCCGACAACCACACCATGCCGAGCCAGTCGAAAACCACGGGCGTGCCGCTGCGCTGGTTATCGAGACAACGGCGCGCGCCGATCAGCGCGAGCAGACCAAACGGAATGCCCGGCAGATAGACCGCGCGCCACGACAGCCAGTCGATCAGCACACCGCCCACCGCGGGACCGAGCGCGGGCGCGAGCACCACGCCCATGCCGTAGAGACCGAGCGCCTTGCCCCGCTCGCGGTCGTCGAAGACCTGGAAGATGAGCACCAGCGCCAGCGGCTGAACCATGCCGGCGGTCGCGCCCTGCAGCACCCGCGCCGCGATCATCACGCCGCTGTTCGGGCTGGCCGTTGCCAGCAGGCTGGCGGCAAGAAACGCCCAGAGCGAATACTCGAACGTGCGCCGCTGGCCGATACGCTCCATCACCCGCGCGCTGGCGAGCATGGTCGCGGTCATCGCGGCGAGAAAGCCGGTAGACAACCACTGGGCCGCGATCTGCCCCATGCCGAAATCGGCCATGATCGGCGGAATCGCGACGTTGACCACTGTCGCGTTAAGTACGACCGCCACGGTGCCCATGAGCACCGTGAGCGTCACCGGCCACTTGCGCGGTTTATCGGCGCCAGCGTCAGAGGCTGGCGAGTCGCTCATTGAGGTCTTGTTCGGCCATCAAGCGTTCGACCTGTGCGGCCGTGGCGCGCGTCATGGGCCGGCCGTCGACCAAACTGCGCGGCGCTTCACGGATTTCGGTCGTGCCGAAAAGCGTCGCCTCGAATGCGTGATCGCCGGCGACGAAACGAAAGGCCGGATAAAATCGATGCTCGTCGCGCCCGACGCGATAGCGCCGTTCGACGATTTCGTAGGGAATACCCTGCCCCTGCAGAAAGAAATCGAAGGCTTCGGACTGCTCCGCGAACACATGCAGCTGAATATCGGAATTGGCATCCGCCAGGCCGGACACCACGTCGCCGACCAGCCGCGGCTTGAAATTCGCGAACAACGCCATCGCTTTCAGCGCCGCTTCGCGCATGGCGCGCAGCTGCGCGGGCTGCTCGTGACCGGCGAACAGCCGCTGATGCTCGGCAAGCGCGGCCTCGATCTCGCTGTTTTTGGGCAGGATGCTGTTGCGCACGTCGATACCCAGGTGCTGGGCCGCTTTCTGCTTGGCGATCCTGAAATCGCGAATGCCCTGCTCGGCCATCAGACGCGCGGCGAGTTGCGCCATGTGCTGACGCTGGGCCGCCTGTTTACGTGCGCTGGCCATGCCAAGACCTCATCTGAAGCGTCTCCCAAAAGACGATTAGAACAGTTGCTCGACCTCGTTCGACGGCGCGTTTTCGCCGGATCGCCGTGCCTCTTCGAGCGACGGCACGTTGTCGGGGCGGAAGCTTTCGGCGATGCCGTCCCCGTTCAAGGCCCGCTGCCCGGTCTTCGGGTCGATGCTGACAGTCACCAGATCAGCCGGTCGCGGCGGAATGGCCTCCGGCGTGCCGTCGAGCGCGACCCGCATGAAGTCGATCCACATCGGCAACGCGGCATGGCCGCCGGTTTCGCTGTTGCCCATCGGCGTGAGCTTGTCGAAGCCCACCCAGCTGATACCCACGAGATCGGCATTGAAACCGACGAACCACGCGTCGATCTGATCGTTCGTGGTACCCGTCTTGCCGGACAGGTCGTTGCGCCCGAGCGTGGTGGCCCGGCGACCGGTGCCGCGCTTGATCACGTCGCGCATCATGTCGCCCACCAGCCAGGCATTGTCGGCATCGATCACGCGTTCCGCCAGGCGCGATGCATCCTGGGCCCCACCGGTTGCCTGAAGCGCCGGGCAATTGCTCGTGCTCGCGCAGGCCACCTTGGGCTCGGCCTCGAAACGCACTTCGCCGCGGCCGTCCTCGATCTTGGCGATGTAGTACGGCTTGACCTGAAAACCGTCGTTGGCGAACACGGCATAGGCCTGCGCCATCTGCAGCGGCGAGAACGATGCGCTGCCCAGCGCCATCGACAGATTGCGCGGGATCTGATCTTCGGGCAGGCCGAACTTGGCAATATGATCAACCGCGTTATTGATGCCGATACTGCGCAGCAGGCGGATCGAAACCAGATTGCGCGAATGAACCAGGCCTTCGCGCAGACGGGTCGGGCCGTAGATGCGCCCGCTGTAGTTCTGCGGCCGCCAGGCGTCGCTGAGGTCCGGACTGTCGTAGACCACCGGCGCATCGTTGATCAGTGACGCCGGCGTGAAGCCATTGGCCAGCGCCGCGGAGTAGAGAAACGGCTTGAACGAGGAACCGGGCTGGCGCTGGGCCTGCACTGCGCGGTTGTATTTCGACAACGAGAAATCGAAGCCGCCCGCCAGCGCCTCGATCCCGCCGGTGTGGGGGTCGAGCGCCACCATCGCGCCCTGCACATCGGGAATCGAAGCCAGTGTCCACGCCTTGGCCTTGTCCTTGCTGCCGGTATAGGCCAGCCGAACCACATCACCGCGCGACACCAGCTTGCTGGCGGGATCATTGCCGCCCAGCCACGGCATCTGACCCGCATCGAGCGAGATTTCACCGTAGCGTTCGGTCATGAGCGTGGCGCTGCGGCGCGCCACGTTCGTTACCACCGCCGGCACCAGGCCGCCGGCGGCCCGCATTTCCTCCAGCGCGGCCTTGAGCGCCTTGGCGTCGTCCACGGTGGCGCCGTCGAGGGTGTCCTCCGGGCCATGCCAGGCATGGCGCTCGTCGTAGGCGAGCAATGCGCGACGCAACGCGCGGTTGGCGCCGCGCTGGCGTTCGCTGTCGATGGTGGTCGTGACATCGAAACCCGACGTGTACGCCGCGTCGCCGAACCGCGCAACCATGTCCTGGCGCACCATTTCGGCTACGTAGTCGGCTTCGTAGCGGTCGTCTGCAACCTTGGCGGTCGCGGTCACCGGCGCGGCGGTGGCTTCTTCGTAGGCCGCATCGTCGATCTCGCCAAGCGCGTGCATGCGAGACAGCACGTAGTTGCGGCGCTCGGTCGCCCGTTCCGGGTTGGCCATCGGGTTGTAGCGCGACGGCGCCTTGGGCAGGCCGGCGATCATCGCCATCTGCGCGAGCGTGAGCTCGTCGAGCGGCTTGTGATAATAGACTTCGGAAGCCGCGCCGACGCCATACGAGCGATTACCCAGATAGATCTTGTTCAGATAGATCTCGAGGATCTGCTCCTTGGTCAGCTTGGACTCCAGCCGCAGCGCGAGAATGATCTCCTTGATCTTGCGCACGTAAGTGCGATCACGCGTGAGATACAGGTTGCGCGCGAGCTGCATGGTGATGGTGCTGCCGCCCTGGGTCTTGCGGCCGGTCGTGGCCAGCACCCACACGGCACGCGCGATGCCCTGGTAATCCACGCCCGGGTGTTCGAAGAAGCGATCGTCCTCGGCGGCCACGAAGGCCTGCACCAGCTGCGGTGGTATCTCGTCGTAGGTGCGCGGCAGCCGCCGCTCGAGCCCGAACTCGCCGATGAGCTTGCGATCCGCGGTGTACACCCGAAGCGGCTCGTTGAGCTCCGGATCGCCGATGTCGCCTGCGCTGGGCAGCTGCGGCCCGAAATAGAGATAGACGCCACCGACGACGCATACGGCGAGGGTGGCGGCGGACAGCAGTCCGGCGAGCAGGAACACAACAATACGCAGGGCGCGAGGCATCGCTTTCATCAGGAATCCGCGGCTCGCGGGCCGCTGGCCGGAAAAACTGCGGTCATGATACCGGCGGAAACTTTTTTTTGCCCGCAGGCATTGTGGATTCCAAGACTTCTGCCGATAAACATTAGACGCGCGGATTCAAATGCTTAAACGGCACAGCAGCATTGCCAAGTAACGCGCCAGGAGTATAGTTGTACCCGGTATTTCGCGCCGCAGTCCGCACGATGGGCTGGGGGAACGGTACACGGGGGTGTATCGCAAGCCCGGACGGCGGCGAGAGATAGCCGATCAGGGGGAGTCGGATGGGGCTATTCGAGCAATTCTTTAAGTCGAGAACTCGGCCATTTCTGGGCGTGGACATCAGTTCCACGCGTATCAAGCTGCTCGAACTCGATGGCAAGCCCGGCGCCTATCGCGTGCTCAGCTACGCCAGCGAGGCACTGCCCGCCGAGGCGGTTGCCGACGATCAGGTCATGAACCCGGAAGCGGTGGCGGCTACCATGAGCCGCGCCCTGGAACGCGCCGGCACGCGCACCCGTGACGCTGCCATCGCGGTGTCGGGCCCCACGGTAATCAGCAAGATCATCGACATGCCCGCCGACCTGTCCGACGAGGACATGGAGCAGCAGATCGGCTTCGACGCGGAACAGTACATCCCGCATGCCATCGAGGAGGTCAACCTCGATTTTCAGGTGCTCGAGAGAGACCCCAACAACCCCGACGTCAATCGCGTGCTGCTGGTCGCCTGCCGTCGCGAAAACATCGAGACACGTATCGGCGCGCTCGAGATGGCCGGCGTTACCGTGCGCACGGTCGATGTCGAGGAATACGCACTGCAGAACGCCTCCACCCTGCTCATCGAGCAGACACCGGCCCTGGCCGGCGACGTCAGCGTCGCGGTGTTCGACATCGGCGCGCATCAGACGCGTCTGAGCGTCCAGCACAGCGGCCGGCACGTCTATTCACGCGAACTGTCGTTTGGCGGCCATGCGCTGGCCAGCCGGCTGATCGACCGCCACGATCTCAAGGACGCCGATCAGCTGCGCGCGCGTCTGCGCACCGGCGAGCTGGACGGCGCCGCGATTGCCGGCGATGTCACCGACTTTGCCGAACGCCTGGCCGGGCAGATCGATCGCGCCCTGCAGTTCTATATTTCTGCCGCCTCGCGTGATGAGGAGGTCAATCAGGTGGTGCTGGTCGGCGGTGCGACGCTGTACCCGGGGCTCGAAGCCGCCATCAGTCGCCATCTATCGCGGCCGGTGAGTATCGGCAATCCGCTGGCCGGCATGCTCGCCAGCAGTCGAGCACGGCGCAACCACGTGGATCAGGAAGCGCCGGCGCTGATGGTGGCCGCCGGCCTGGCGTTGAGGTCGATTCGATGAGCACATTGATCCGCATCAATCTGCTGGACTGGCGCGCCGCCGCTCGCGAACGCAAGCGCAAGCGCTTTCTCACGCTGCTGGTGCTCGCTGCGCTTGCCAGCGTGGTCGTGGTCGGCGTTATTCCGATGCTCTACTACAACCACTTGATCGATGTGCAGGAGTCGCGCAACCGTTATCTCGAAAGCCAGATCGCGATCGCCGATCGGCAACTGGTCGAGATCCGGGCCCTGCAGAAGACCCGCGAGAGCCTGATCACGCGCATGCGCATCATCGAGGAATTGCAGCAATCGCGCTCGGGCATCGTTCACTATTTCGATCAGCTGGTGGATACGCTGCCCAACGGCGTCTATCTGTCGTCGCTCGTGCAGAAAGGCAATACCACCACGCTCGACGGTGTCGCCGAATCGAATGCCCGTGTTTCCGATTACATGGTCAATCTTGACGACGCCGCCTGGTTCGCCGACCCGCGCCTGATCGTGATCAAGTCGAGCGAGAACGGGCCGCAGCGCTTCGCGGACTTCACGCTCACGGTCAAGGGCGACAGCCCCAGCGCCAAGCCGGCGGACGATCAATCCGGTCCCGCCAACAACCCCACGGCGCCGCGCTCATGAGAAGTCTCAGAGAATATATCGAAGAGCTGCGTAGCCTCGATCAGAACAACATCGGCAGCTGGCCCACCTGGGCCTACGGCTTCGCGATCCTGCTGGTCTCGGCCACCATTATCGGTATCGGCACCTGGTATTTCGTGCTGCCCAAGCAGGACGCCCTGGAGCGTGTCGCTCGCAAGGAGCCGGAACTCAAGCAGACCTTCGAAAGCAAGCAGCGGCTGGTCGCGAACCTCGATGCCTATCGCACCCAGCTCGAGGCGATGGAACTGCAGTTCGGCGCCCTGCTCCAGCAACTGCCGAGCAAGACCGAGGTGCCCAGCCTGCTCAACGACATCTCGCAGACCCGTATTGCCAGCGGTCTCGAAGAAGAGCTGTTCAAGCCGCGCCCGGAGAATCCGCAGGATTTCTATGCCGTGCTGCCGAACGATCTGATCGTGACCGGCACCTATCACGAACTCGGCCGGTTCGTCTCCGGCGTGGCGGCCCTGTCGCGGATCGTCACCATCCAGGATATCCAGATCGAGCCGATCAACGAAGGCGAGGATAGCGGCGAACTGCGCATGAGCATGACCGCCAACACCTATCGCTATCTCGAGGACGCGGGCGCCACGGCGTCCGGCAGCGGGAGCCAGAAGCGATGAGGCGTATCAAGCAAGCCACGATCGCGAGCCTTTGCCTGCTCGCAGCCGGCTGCGGCGCGGACAATAGCGATCTTCAGGACTTCGTCGCACAGGTCAAGGCACGCCCGGCCGCGCCCATCGAACCGATCCCCGAGATCGCACCGTATACGCCTTACACGTATCGCGCCGACGATCGCCGCGCGCCCTTCACGCCCACGGCGCCACGCCGCGACGTGAGCAGCAACAGCGATCTCGCGCCTGATCCGGATCGCGCCCGTGAACCGCTCGAGGCCTTCCCGCTCGACTCGCTTCGGCTGGTGGGCACGATCGCGCGTTCGGGTGTGACCTACGCCCTCATCCAGGCGCCCGACGGCGTCATCCATCGCCTGAGACCCGGCAACCATATCGGCCAGAACTACGGTCGGATCGACGGCATTTCCGAAAACGGTGTCCTTTTGACCGAAATCGTGCCGGACGGACTCGGCGGCTATATCCGCCGGCCGGCCACGATCGCCCCCACGCGGTGAATGAGAAGCAGACTATGAGCAGACCGATTGCACGCATTTCCTCGCTCAAGCGCCGGCCCTGTCCGCGCTGGCTGGTCCTTGCCCTGCTGCTTGTCGGCACGTCGACGGCCCATGCCGCGACCAATACGCTGACCGCGGTCGACGCCACCGCGGCAAGCAACAGCGAAATCAACATTCGCCTGACGCTCGCGGGCGCCGCGCCCGTGCCGTCGGTGTTCACGGTCAACGAGCCGGCCCGGCTGTCGATCGACCTGCCCGGGACCGATCTGGCGATCGCCGAACGCTATCGCCGGATCGACGAGGGGCCGGTCCAGGCCATTGCGCTCGCCGCAGGCGAGGATCGCACCCGGGTGGTGGTCGAACTCGACACCATGACCGACTATCGAATCAACCGTCAGGGCAACGAGATCACCATCGGCATCGGCGGCGGCATGAGCGCACCGGCGACGCCGCAAACGCCGGTGACCCAGGCTTCAGTGCGCCCGTCGACGCCGGTCCGGCCCATGACCGACACCGATTACCAGGCGCAGGCGGCCTCCGTTCGTGGGCCCCAGGTGCGCGATATCGATTTCCGTCGCGCCGAAAATGGCGCCGGCCGCATCGAGATCGTTCTCGACGGCGTCAACTCCGCCGTGGACGTCAGCGAACGCGATGGCCAGGTCATCGCCAATCTGCCCGGCGTCGCCCTGCCCGACGCACTGGAGCGCCGCCTGGACGTGCTCGACTTCGCCACGCCGGTCAAGACTATCGACGCCCTCGCCCGCGATGGCGGCACGCGACTGGTCGTCACCCCGGTATCCGGCGCCGATTTCGAACAGATCGCCTACCAGACCGGCGACCGGTTCTATATCGAGCTCCAACCGCTGACGGCCTCGGAAAAGGCCGACCGGGAAGAAGAAAAGCCGCGCTATACCGGCGAGCGCATCTCGCTGTCGTTCCAGAACATCGACGTACGCGCCGTGCTGCAGATCATCGCCGACGTGGCCGATGTCAACATGGTCGTGTCGGACAGCGTCACCGGCAACATGGCGCTGCGCCTGGAAGATGTCCCCTGGGATCAGGCCCTCGACATCATCATGCAGTCCAAGGGCCTGGGCATGCGCCGCGAGAACAACGTGATCACGGTTGCGCCGCTGGCCGAAATCGCGGCCCGCGAACAGGCCGAACTGGCCGCCCAGCAAGCCACCACGAATCTCGCGCCGCTGCGCTCCGAGATCGTCCAGATCAACTATGCCCGTGCCGGCGAGCTCGCCGCCCTGCTGCGCAGCACCACCGGCGAGCTTTCGCTGCTGTCCGAGCGTGGCCAGGTTACGGTCGACGAACGCACCAACAGCCTGCTCATCAACGAAACCCGTGAAAAACTCGACGAGATTCGACGGGTGATCAACCGGCTCGACATCACGGTACGCCAGGTGCTGATCGAATCACGGATCGTCGTAGCCAACCGCGAGTTCTCGCGCAACCTCGGCGTTGACGCCGATGTGACCGACCGTGCGGACGCCGCAGGCAACACCGGCGGGTTCAGCGTCGACCTACCCGTGACCAATGCTGCGGGCACCTTCAGCACGACGTTGATCGGGAGCAGTTTCAATCTGGATCTGGCCCTGAGTGCGCTCGAATCCGAGAACCGCGGTGAAATCATCTCCTCGCCGCGCGTGATCACTGCAAATGCAAAGGAAGCCAAGATTGAACAGGGCGTGGAAATTCCCTACCTCGAAGCCGCGTCCAGCGGTGCGGCGACTGTGGAATTCAAGGAAGCCGTGCTAGGCCTCACGGTTACGCCTCAGATCACGCCCGACGAACGCGTTATAATGGACCTGTACGTCACCCAAGACACCCAAGGTGATACGATCAACGTCCAGGGTGGGGGTAGCGTACCGTCTATCAATACCCGAAGCCTGACCACACAGGTTCTGGTGGACGACGGCGAAACCGTCGTGCTTGGCGGCATCTACGAACAAGAAGATCGCGACGTTCAGGATCGCGTACCGATCCTGAGCGAAATACCGCTGCTTGGGGTACTGTTTCGCGGCTCTGAACGTACCCGTGACAAGCGGGAACTGCTTCTGTTCGTAACGCCCAAGATATTGAAGGAAAGCCTGAAGATTCCCTAGGGAGCCAGAAACGCTACGATGGCAGCTAATCCAAACATTTATCTCGTTGGCCCGATGGGGGCTGGTAAAACCACGATCGGTCGGCGCATTGCCGAGATCAAGGGGATGTCCTTCGTCGATTCCGACCATGAGGTCGAGAAACGAACGGGCGTGGATATTTCCTTCATCTTCGACATGGAAGGTGAGGAAGGCTTTCGCAAGCGCGAGCGGGAGATGATTGCCGAGCTCAGCGAACAGCCCAATACCGTGATGGCTACCGGCGGTGGCGCGGTGCTGGATGAATCCACCCGCGATCTGCTTTCGGCCCGCGGCGTGGTGGTCTACCTAGAAACGTCGCTGGAACAGCAGTTGGCGCGTACGCGCAAGGCTAGCAACAGGCCCCTGCTCGAGGGCAGCGAGGACGTGGAAGCCACGCTCGCAGCGCTGATGGAAGAGCGTGATCCGTTGTACCGGTCGATCGCGGACATCGTGGTCGCGACCGGCGAACAGCAGGCACGTCGACTGGCCCGTGAAATCGTCGAACAGCTCGAGGCTATCGGCACGGCGTGACCCAGCGTGGCGAAAGCCCGGGCCAGGTCTACGCCGGCTTCTGGATTCGCGTATGGGCCACGATCATCGATTCGGTGCTCGTGATGCTCATGGTACTGCCGCTGCTACGCATGATCTATGGCCCCGCGGTGCTCGACCCCGCCGGGCCCGTGATCATGGGACCAGCGCATGTGTTGATCAGCTACGTGTTGCCGGCCTTCGCGGTGATCGCGTTCTGGGTGTATCGCGAGGCCACACCCGGAAAAATGGCAATTCGCGCGCGCATCGTCGATGCACAAACCGGCACCCATCCACGCACGAGCCAGCTTGTCATTCGCTATCTGGCCTACTTTGCGGCTTCGTTACCGCTGGGCATCGGCCTGCTGTGGGTCGCCTTCGACCGACGCAAGCAGGGCTGGCACGACAAGATCGCGAGCACGGTTGTGGTGCGTGAAGACAGCGGCGCATCACGCGCGCGTTTTGACGAAAACGCCTCATCGCCACCTTCACACACCACCAACGACGGACGCTGGCAGGCATGAGCACCCTCTCCTCCGAAAACGCGGCCCTGCGGGTCGAGCTCGGCGTACGCAGTTACGATATCGAGATCGCGCCCGGCCTGGTCGGGGACCCGGCCGCCTACCGAGGCGCGATACGCGGCGAGCGCGTGCTCGTGGTTACGAACGAAACCGTGGGGCCTCTCTACGCCGGGCTGGTCGAAACGGCACTCACGACCTCACACCGGGTGGACATACTCACGCTTGCCGACGGCGAGCAATACAAGACGCTGGCCACGCTCGAAAAAATCTATGACCGGCTGCTGGAAGGCGGGTACGGGCGCGATGCCACCATCGTCGCCCTGGGTGGCGGCGTGATCGGCGATATCGCCGGCTTTGCCGCCGCCAGCTATCAGCGGGGTATCGATTTCGTTCAGGTTCCGACGACGCTGCTGGCGCAGGTGGACTCGTCCGTGGGCGGCAAGACCGGCGTGAACCATGCGCTGGGCAAGAACATGATCGGCGCATTTCACCAGCCGACCCGCGTGCTTGCCGACGTCGACGTGCTCAATTCATTGCCGGCCCGGGAGTTCGCCGCCGGCATGGCAGAAGTCATCAAGTACGGGCTGATCCGCGACACGCCCTTCTTCGACTGGCTCGAAGCCCACATGGCGGCGATCAATGCGCGCGAACCGGAACGGCTCGTCGAAGTCATACGTCGCTCCTGTGCCAACAAGGCCGAGGTCGTGGCCGCAGATGAACGCGAGGCGGGCCAGCGTGCCCTGCTCAACCTGGGCCACACCTACGGCCACGCCCTGGAGGCCGAACTCGGCTACGGTCGATGGCTGCATGGCGAGGCGGTCGCGGCCGGCATGTGCATGGCCGCCGACACGGCCTGTCGACTGGGCTGGCTCAACGACAGCCAGTGTGCCCGGATCGAACGGGTGATCGCGGCAGCCGGGCTGCCGGTCGCGCCCCCACCCGAACTCGAGGCCAGCCGCATCCGGGCCCTCATGGCGCGCGACAAGAAGGTCGAAGCCGGCACCCTGCGGCTTGTCCTGATGCGCGATATCGGCCATGCCGTGGTCACGAGCGAATACGGCGACGCGCTCGACGCAACGCTGCAACGCTATTGCGCGGGCTGAGGCGAACGAACGCAGGCAGGTGGCGCGAATCCTGCAGGTCGATTGATTGCGTTCGGGCCGCCTTTTATACTTCAAGTGAACATTGGTACGCCCCCGGCGTCCGATCCGGTCGCCCGCATCACGGCGACCCACTGCACCGTATAGTGTGACCATCCCGGCGGCACCGACCGCGGCACACGATTCCGATACGGCATTCGGCATAGGGAATCGCCCCCGAACGCGCCGAATCTGACCCGAGGCGAGGACAAAAAGACAATGCATCAGTTGAAAGGCGGACTCTATTCTCCGGAGTTCGAGAAAGACTCCTGCGGCTTTGGCCTGATCGCCAATATGGACAACCAGCCGAGCCACTGGCTGGTCGAAACCACGATCGGCGCGCTCGAGCGGCTGACCCATCGCGGTGCTGTCGCCGCCGACGGCAAGACCGGCGACGGCTGCGGCATTCTCATGAAGAAGCCGGACGCCTTCCTGCGCCTGGTCGCGGACGAAGCCGGTATTTCGCTGGCCGACCACTACGCCAGCGGCATCGTGTTCCTGAACCCGGATGCAGACCTGCGCGCCGCGTCGAAAGCCGAGCTGGCCCGACAGCTGGAAGCCGAGGGCCTGGAGATCGCCGGCTGGCGCGAGGTGCCCATCGACGCCGAGAACGCCTGCGGCAAGGAAGCCATCAACACCCTGCCCTGGCTCGAACAGATCTTCGTCAACGCGCCCGAGGGTATGGACGACGCGCTGTTCGAATCCAAGCTGGTGTTCTCGCGGCGCCGAGCCGAAAACGCCCTGCCCGACGACGAGGTTTTCTACGTGCCTTCGTTGTCCGCGCACGTGCTCTCGTACAAGGGCATGGTCATGCCCAGCTACCTGCCGGTGTTCTACAAAGATCTGGCCGACGCGCGTTTGGAAACATCGCTCTGTGTCTTTCACCAGCGTTTTTCCACCAACACGCTGCCGCAGTGGCGCCTGGCCCAACCGTTTCGTTATCTCGCCCACAACGGCGAGATCAACACCGTCACCGGCAACCGCAACTGGTCGACGGCGCGAGCGAACAAGTTTGCCTCCGACAAGCTGCCCGATCTCGAATCCATCCTCCCGCTGGTTTCGACCACGGGCTCGGATTCGCAGAGCCTCGACAACATGCTCGAGGTCCTGCTGGCCGGCGGCATGGACATCTTCTACGCCATGCGGCTGCTGATGCCGCCCGCCTGGCAGAACGTCGATTACATGAGCGCCGACCTGCGTGCGTTCTACGAGTACAACTCCATGCACATGGAGCCATGGGACGGCCCCGCGGGCATCGTACTCACCGACGGCCGCTATGCGGCCTGCTGCCTGGACCGCAACGGCTTGCGCCCTGCGCGCTACGTGATCACCAAGGATCGCCACATCACGCTGGCGTCCGAAATCGGTGTCTGGGACTACGACCCGGCCGACGTCGTTGCCAAGGGCCGGCTCAAGCCCGGCGACATGATCGCGGTGGACACCGAAAACGGTGAACTGATCAAGCCGCAGGAGATCGACCAGCGCCTGGCCAGCCGCGCGCCCTACAAGCAGTGGCTGAAAAAGAACGCGCGCATGCTCGAATCGCGCCTGGCCGACACCCGCGACGAAGCGTGGATGGAGCGCGATCAGGTCAAGACCTACGAAAAGCTGTTCCACGTCTCCTTCGAGGAGCGCGATCAGGTGCTGCGCCCGCTTGCCGAGGCCGGCCAGGAAGCCACCGGCTCCATGGGCGACGACACGCCTTTTCCGGTGCTGTCGCGCGTGGACCGCGTAATCTACGACTATTTCCGGCAGAAGTTTGCCCAGGTCACCAACCCGCCGATCGACTCGCTGCGCGAGCGCATCGTCATGTCGCTGGAGACCTGCTTCGGCCGCGAACGCAACGTATTCGACGAGAACGAAGAGCGTGCCAAGCGGCTGGTCGTCGACTCCCCCGTGCTGTCCACGGGCAAGTACCGTCGATTGCTGTCCATCGACGACCCGGACTACGCACATACGATCATCGACCTGAACTACGACGCCGGCACCGCTCTGGGCGACGCCATTCAGGCGATCTGCGATCAGGCCGTAGCCGCGGTCAAGAACGGCACCACCGTGCTCGTGCTTTCCGATCGCGACATCGAACAGGGCAAGCTGCCGATCCAGGCACTACTGGCCACCGGCGCCGTGCACCACCGGCTCACCCGTGAAAATCTGCGCTGTGACGCTAATCTGGTGATCGATACGGCGAGCGCGCGCGACGCGCACCACTTCGCGTGCCTGATTGGTTACGGCGCGAGCGCGATCCATCCCTATCTGGCCTACGAAAGCCTCAACGATCTGGTGCGCTGTGGTCAGGTCGACGGCCGCAACCCCGACGAGCTCTGCGCGACCTACCGCAAGGGCATCAACAAAGGGCTGTACAAGATCATGTCCAAGATGGGCATTTCCACGGTCACCAGCTACCGCGGCGCCCAGCTGTTCGAAATCGTCGGCCTCGACATGGAAGTCACCGATACCTGCTTTACCGGCACCGTGAGCCGTATTGCCGGCGCCGGCTTCGCGCATCTGCAGTCCGACGTCGCGCGCCTGGCCCAGAACGCCTGGAACCCGCGCGTTGCCATCAATCAGGGCGGCCTGCTCAAGTTCGTGCACGGCCAGGAATACCACTGCTACAACCCGGACGTGATCGCCACGCTGCACGAAGCCGTGAGCACCGGCGAGTACGCCAAGTACCGCGAGTACGCCGATATCGTCCAGGGCCGGCCGGTTTCCGTGCTGCGCGACCTGTTCAAGCTGCGCGACGATATCGAGCCGATCGATATCGATGAGGTCGAGGACATCAAGGACATCACGCCGCGTTTCGACTCGGCCGGCATGTCCCTCGGTGCGCTGTCGCCGGAAGCCCACGAATCGCTGGCTACCGGCATGAACCGCATGGGCGGTCGGTCGAATTCCGGCGAAGGCGGCGAGGATGCCGCCCGCTTCGGCACCGAAAAGATGTCGAAGATCAAGCAGGTGGCATCGGGTCGCTTCGGCGTGACACCGCATTACCTGGTCAATGCCGAAGTGCTGCAGATCAAGATCGCCCAGGGCGCGAAGCCCGGCGAAGGCGGCCAGCTGCCCGGCCACAAGGTCAACGAGATGATCGCGCGGCTGCGCTATTCCAAGCCGGGCGTGGCGCTTATCTCGCCGCCACCGCATCACGATATCTACTCGATCGAAGACCTGGCACAGCTGATCTTCGATCTCAAGCAGGTCAATCCGCAGGCGCTGGTCTCGGTGAAGCTGGTATCGGGCCCTGGCGTGGGCACGATCGCCGCCGGTGTGGCCAAGGCCTACGCCGATCTGATCACCATATCCGGCTACGACGGCGGCACGGGCGCAAGCCCGCTGACCTCGGTGCGCTATGCCGGCACGCCGTGGGAGCTTGGTCTGTCGGAGACCCAGCAAACGCTGCGCGCCAACGAACTGCGCGAGAAGGTCCGGGTGCAGACCGACGGCGGCCTGAAGACTGGCCTCGACGTGATCAAGGCCGCGATCCTGGGCGCCGAATCCTTCGGTTTCGGTACCGGGCCGATGGTTGCGCTCGGCTGCAAATACCTGCGGGTCTGCCACCTCAACAACTGTGCGACGGGTGTGGCTACGCAGAACGAAGTACTGCGCGAGCGTCATTACATCGGCATCCCCGAGATGGTGCAGAACTTCTTCCACTTCATCGCACAGGAAACGCGCGAGCTGATGGCACAGATCGGCGTGCGCTCGCTGGGTGAGCTCATCGGCCGTACCGACCTGCTCGAAATCCTGCCGGGTGAGACCACCAAGCAGCAGGGCCTGGATCTCGAGCCGATCCTGTCCAAGGGCGGTCTCGCGGACGATGTCCCGACGCACTGCCTGGATCCGCACAACGAGCCGTTCGACAAGGGCGAGCTCGCCGAGCAGATGGTGGCAGACGCGCTCGACGCCATCGAAAACAAGGCCGGCGGCACGTTCGAGTACGAAGTGCACAACAACAACCGTTCGCTCGGCGCCCGTCTGTCGGGTGAAATCGCCCGTCGCCACGGCAATCTCGACATGGAAGACGCGCCGATCACGCTCAAGCTCACCGGCACCGCCGGCCAGAGCTTCGGCGTATTCAACGCCGGTGGTCTGCACCTCTATCTCGAGGGCGATGCCAACGACTATGTCGGCAAGGGCATGGCCGGCGGCCGGATCGTCATCCGTCCGCCGCGCACTGCCGGGTATGTGGCCCGCGAAGCCGCGATCATCGGCAACACCTGCCTGTACGGTGCGACCGGCGGCACGCTGTATGCTGCCGGCATGGCCGGCGAGCGCTTCGGCGTACGCAACTCCGGCGCGAACGCGGTCGTCGAGGGCATCGGCGATCACGGCTGCGAGTACATGACCGGCGGCTGCGTCGTCGTGCTCGGCCATACGGGCGTGAACTTCGGCGCCGGCATGACCGGCGGCCTGGCCTATGTGCTGGATGAAAAGCGTGAGTTCGTCGACCGCTATAACCACGAGCTGATCGATATCCATCGCATGGTCTCCGAAAACATGGAAGCCCATCGCCACTATCTGCGCGAGATGATCGAGGCCTATGTAGCCGAGACTGACAGCGCCTGGGGCAAGGAGATCCTCGAGGACTTCCGCGACTACATCGGCCAGTTCTGGCTGGTCAAGCCCAAGGCCGAGAGCGTGGAAACGATTCTGGATACGCTCAATCGCGCGGCCTGATCGCGCGAATCAGAAGGGGGCCGCGCGGCGCCGGACGACAATCGCCCGGCGCCGCGCGGGCTGCGTAACGACTAAAGGTTAGCAATGGCAAAGAATCATTTGCAGTTTCTCGACACGCCGCGCCAGGACCCGAAGAAGGTCGAGGTGCCGGTCCGGATTCATGAATTCGCCGAGATCTATGGTCAGTTCGACAAGGAAACCGCCAGCCAGCAGGCCGGGCGCTGTATTTCCTGCGGCAATCCGTACTGCGAGTGGAAATGCCCGGTCCACAACTACATCCCGAACTGGCTGAAGCTGGTCAACGAGGGCAACCTGTTCGAGGCGGCCGAACTGTCGCACGCCACCAACACCCTGCCCGAAATCTGCGGCCGCATCTGCCCGCAGGATCGTCTGTGCGAAGGCGCCTGCACGATGAACGACGGCTTCGGCGCGATCACCATCGGCTCGGTCGAGAAATACATCACCGACGAGGCCTTCAAGCAGGGCTGGCGTCCGGATGTATCCAACGTGGTCTGGACCGACAAGAAGGTCGCGGTCATCGGCGCCGGCCCGGCCGGCCTGGGCGCTGCCGACATTCTAGTGCGCAGCGGTGTCAAAGCCGTCGTGTTCGACAAGTATCCGCGTATCGGCGGCCTGCTGACCTTCGGCATCCCGCCGTTCAAACTCGAAAAGGACGTGGTCGAAACCCGTCGCGAGGTCATGGAAGGCATGGGCGTCGAATTCCGCCTCGGCTGCGAGGTCGGCAAGGACGTCCAGATCGAAGACCTCATGGAAGAATACGATGCCGTGTTTCTGGGCATGGGCACCTATACCTACATGAAGGGCGGTTTCCCCGGCGAGGATCTCGACGGCGTACATGAAGCGCTGCCGTTTCTCGTGGCCAACATCAACCGTGAACTCGGCCTGGAGAAAAGCCCACGCGACTTCATCGACATGAAAGGCGAACGCGTGGTCGTCCTCGGCGGCGGCGATACCGCCATGGACTGCAACCGCACCTCAATTCGCCAGGGCGCCAAAAAAGTGGTCTGCGCGTACCGGCGCGATGAAGAGAACATGCCCGGCTCCGCGCGCGAGTTCCAGAACGCGCGCGAGGAAGGCGTCGAGTTCATGTTCAACCGCCAGCCGGTGGAAATCGTCGGCGATACCAAGGTCGAGGGCATCAAGGTCGTCACGACCAAGCTGGGCGCGCCCGACGAGCGCGGCCGCCGACGTCCGGAGCCGGTACCGGGCACGGAGGAAGTCATCGAGGCCGATCGGGTGATCATCGCCTTCGGCTTCCGCCCGAATCCGCAGCCCTGGTTCGACACCCACAGCGTCGATATCGACGACGGCGGCCGCGTGATCGCCCCCGAGAAGGGGCGCTTCAAGCACCAGACCACGAACCCGAAGATCTTTGCCGGCGGCGACATGGTGCGCGGCTCGGATCTCGTGGTCACCGCCGTGTTCGAGGGCCGCGAAGCCGCCAAGGGCATTCTCGACTACCTGCAGGTCGGTGTTGGCGAATCCGGCAACGCCGCCTGATCGCCATCTCCTGCGCGGCGCGCCGGCCGGCCCGGCGTGCCGCGGGTACCGATTGCCGACCGGAGCACGCACGTGTCCGCCATCCCCGATAACGACCGCCTGATCTTCGCGCTCGACGTGCCCGACGCCGACGACGCGCGGGCGCTGGTGGAGACCCTCGGCGACGCCGTGACGTTCTACAAAGTCGGGCTCGAACTGGCGATGGCCCCCGGCTACTTCGAACTCGTCGACTGGCTCAAGGCGCGCGGCAAGAAAGTCTTCGTCGACGTCAAACTCTTCGACGTCCCGGCCACGGTCGCTGCTGCCGTGCGGCGCTTGTGCGCGCGCGATATCGATTTCATCACCGTGCACGGCAATCAACAGGTCATGGAAGCCGCGGCCGCCGCGCGCAGCGGCGCATCGCGCATTCTGGCCGTCACCGCTCTCACGAGCCTCGACCAGGGCGATCTCGACGACATGGGTTTTGCCTGCGATATCGAATCGCTGGTGCTGTCGCGCGCAAAACGGGCGCTGCAAGCCGGCTGTGACGGCGTGATCTCGTCGGGCATGGAAGTCGCCAACCTGCGCGCCCACGCACCGGACAAGCTGATCGCGATCACGCCCGGTATCCGCCCCGTTGCCAACGACGAGCGCCTGCCGGATGACCAGAAACGGGTGATGACACCGGCCGCGGCGATCGCCGCCGGCGCGGATTATCTCGTGGTCGGCCGGCCGATCCGCGACGCGGCCGACCCGCGCGCAGCCGCGGTGGCGATACAGGCCGAAATAGCCGAGGCGATCGCTGCACGCTAAATCGCCCTTGAGGCTTTTATCTGCCTTGGCCGGTCTCACGCAAAAACACCAAGGCGCGAAGAAACCAACCCTTGAGGTACGGCTTCATCTCGGCGGCTTGGCGTCTTTGTGTGAGCAATGGCCGGCCGTCGATGCCGTCGCACCCAAGGTCGCTATCGCCGCGGTCCGCCGAGCCGTTAAACTGCGCGCAATTCTTTTCACGGATGCCGCCATATCGCGGCGTCTCGGCACGAGTGCGTTATGTCTCACGATCGCCTGCTCCGCGCGCTAAGACGCGAACCCGTCGACGTCACCCCCGTCTGGCTCATGCGCCAGGCCGGGCGCTATCTGCCGGAGTACCGCAAGCTACGTGAACAGGCCGGCAGTTTTCTCGACCTGTGCCAGAACCCGGAACTGGCCTGTGAGGTCACGCTGCAGCCGCTGCGCCGGTTTGAACTCGACGGCGCGATCCTGTTCTCCGACATCCTCACCATTCCGGAAGCGATGGGCCTCGGGCTGCACTTCGTACCCGGCGAGGGCCCGAATTTCCATCATCCGGTGCGCACCCCCGACGACATCGCGAAGCTTACGATGCCGGACATGGAAGACAGCCTCGGCTACGTGCCGGCCGCGGTACGCCTGATCCGGCGCGAACTCGACGGCAAAACGCCGCTGATCGGCTTTGCCGGCAGCCCGTGGACACTGGCGACGTATATGGTCGAGGGCGGCCCGTCCAAGACCTATCAGCACATCAAGGCGCTGATGTACAACGCGCCCGAGGCGCTGCATCAGCTCATGGACCTGCTGGCCCGCTCGGTCGCGGCCTATCTGAATGCCCAGATCGCGGCCGGCGCGCAGGCGGTGCAGATCTTCGACACCTGGGGTGGCGTGCTCACCCCTTCCGCCTATCGCGAGTTCTCGCTCACCTACATGCAGCGTATCGTCGAGCAGCTCGAACCGGCACCGGATGGCAGCACTGTCCCCGTGATCCTGTTCACCAAGGGCGGCGGTCCGTGGCTGGAATCCATGGCGGCCACCGGCTGCCATGCGCTGGGCCTGGACTGGACGATCGATATCGACGAGGCCCGCGAGCGGGTCGGCGACCGCGTCGCGCTCCAGGGCAATCTCGACCCGGCCATGCTGTACGCGCGGCCGGACGTCATCCGCGACAACGTGGGCGACGTGTTGCGACGGTTCGGGCATCACCCGGGCCACGTGTTCAATCTGGGCCATGGCGTAACGCCGCAGGTGAACCCGGATCACGTCGCCGCGCTCGTGGACGCCGTCCACGAACTCTCGGCGCGCTGACAAGAGAACGCTCGCCGGCGGCCAGTCGCCTCGGTGACGCCGCCTGCGCGGTGTGCGCGGTCGGCGGTTGCGGTGCTAGCACGTGCACGGACGCGGCTTGGCCTTGTCACCGGCAACCGTTACATTGCGCGCATCCACTTGCCGGGCGGGGTACGCACCAATTTCCATGAAACGCGCGCTAGAAAATATTCGCGGGGCCATCGCCATTCTGGGTATGGTTCTGGTGACCCTGATCGGGTTCATCCCGCTGCTGCCGGCCTGCCTCGCCAAGCTGCTCTCGCCATGGCCGGCGGTTCGCAAGCCCGCGACGCGTGCCGTGCTCTGGGTCGCCGTCTGGTGGGCGCGGGGCATCAACGCGGTGATCCTAGGCATGGGTCGTTCGCGCGTGACGTACGACCAGCAGGTCCCCGACGACCCCAACGGGCGCTATGTGGTGATTGCCAATCATCAATGCTGGGCCGACGTGATGCTGCTCTGCCACGTAATCGAGCCACAGCTGCCTTTCCCGCGTTATTTCATCAAGGAACAGCTGCGCTGGCTGCCGGTGGTGGGCCTGGCCTGCTGGGCGCTCGACTTTCCGTTCATGAAGCGCCACAGCCGCGCGGAAATTGAAAAGAACCCGGCCCTGCGCACCCAGGATATGGAAACCGTGCGCCGCTCCTGCGCGGTGTTTCGCGACCAGCCGGTATCGGTCGTCAACTTCGCAGAAGGCACCCGCTCCACTGCCGCCAAGCGCAAGGCCGCGAACTCGCCCTATCGCGCGCTGCTGCCGCCCAAGGCCGGCGGCACCGCGTTCACGCTCAACGCCATGCACGACGTGCTCGACGGCGTGCTCGACATGACCTTTGCCTATGTGAATCAGCCCGAACCGACCTTCTGGGACGTGCTGTGCGGCCGGGTGCCGGAGATCGTGATCCGGGTACGCAAACTCGACGTGCCGCGCGATCTGCTGACCGGCGATTACATGGGCGATGCCGACTACCGTGCACGGTTCAAGCGCTGGCTCGAACAGCGCTGGGCCGAGAAGGATGTCGAGGTCACGGCACTTCAGGACCCGAGCCGATCGGCGACTCGTTTCTCCGAGACCGAGGACACGCGATGAGCACGAAACGCATCGTCTGGATCACCGGCGCCAGTTCCGGCATCGGCGCGGCCCTGGCCGAAGAGATGGCACGCCACGGCTGGCAGGTTGCCGCCAGCGGCCGCGATCAGGAGCGGCTGGAGGCGGTCTGTGCCCGCGTGCCCGCGGCCATTAATGCGTTTCCTCTCGATGTGACGGACGCGGCGAAGTGCGAGGCCACGGCCGCGGACATCGTCGCGCGGCTGGGGCCGATCGATCTCGCCGTCTTCAATGCCGGCGTGGGCAGCAATTTCTCGGTCGATCGCTACGATGCGAACGACGTGTTCGACCGCATGCGGGTGAACTACGGCGGCGCGGTCAACGGCATCGGGGCGGTGTTGCCGGGCATGCTCGCGCGCGGCAGCGGCCATATCGCGCTCACCGCCAGCGTGGCGGGTTTTCGTGGCCTGCCGGGTGGCGGCCCCTACTCGGCTTCCAAGGCCGCGATGATCGCCCTGGCAGAAAGCCTCAAGCTCGACCTTACCGGGCGCGGCGTCGATGTGAGCGTGATCACGCCCGGTTTCGTGCGCACACCGCTGACCGAGAAGAACCGCTTTCCCATGCCCTTCATCATCGGCGTGGACGAGGCCGCCCGCCGCACGCGCCTCGGCCTGGAAGCACGGCGTTTCGAGATCACGTTTCCGCGTCGGCTGTCCTATTTCCTCAAGCTGCTGCAACGGCTACCGTATGCGCTGTACTTTCCGATCATCCGCCGTATCGCGGGGCTGTAGCGCATGAACACCGTCGTCTGGGTCATCATCGTCATCGCGCTCGTTGTGGCGGGCCTGGGCCTGCTGCAATGGGTACGCCGTCAGATTGCAGCCAGCCGCGAGGACCTCAAGCACGTCGATCGCAGCAAGCTGCGCGACCTCGACGAGGACGCCTGGGCCGAGGAAGAGCGCGAAAAGGACGACTGGAAGCGCTGATCATCGCGCGGCGTCCCGCGCCGTTCCATGACATCCCGCGCGCCCTGTGGCACGTATCAACCGCCGCGAGCCAATTAGCCGCCCGCACGACAGACATGTCGCGTTCGCACCGCCAGAAACCGACGGCTCACCGAGTGACGCCTTTGCCGCATGACTGACGAGATCATCCGCTGGATCACGCCCTGGGAGCCACAGCCCTGGCTGATCGCCGTATTCGCCCTGGTCGCGGCCTGCTACCTGCGCGGTCTCGTGCGGCGCCGCCGGGCACGCGATGCCCTGCCCGCGCTTGCGTTCCTTCTCGGCCTGGTATCGATGTATGTCGTCATGCAGACGCATGTCGACTACTACGCGCAGTACATGTTCTTCATCCACCGCGCGCAGCATCTGATCCTGCATCATCTCGGCCCGTTCCTGATCGCCCTGTCGATGCCGACCGCGATCCTCGCAGCGGGCGCGCCCGCCTGGTTGAACCGCGGCATGCGCGGGCTCGGGGCGCTGCCACCGATCAGCTGGAGCTATCGTTTCATCCAGCACCCGGTGATCAGCGCGGTGCTTTTCGTGGGCCTGATCTATTTCTGGCTCACGCCGTCGATCCATTTCACCGCCATGCTGTCCGCACGCGACTACTGGCTGATGAACCTGTCCATGGCTGTCGATGGCCTGCTGTTCTGGTGGTTCATGCTCGATCCGCGTCCGCCGGGCACCACCCGCACCACCTATTCCACCGGCCTGCGCATCATCGTGCTCTGGGCGGTCATGCCGCCACAGATCGCGCTCGGCGCCTATATCGCGCTCGCGCCGGATACCGTCTACGACGTCTACGCTGTCTGCGGGCGCGCGTTTCCGATCTCGCCTATCGTCGACCAGCAGCTCGGCGGCCTGATCACATGGATCCCCGCGGCGATGATGAGCGTTGTCGCCACCCTCATTCTGCTGCGCTTCGGCTTCGTGCACGACCGCAGTCCGGCCGTCGCCGCCGGCACGTCCACCAAGGAGTCTCCAACATGACCGCCCGATCCTTTCATCGCCACGCGATCGCGGGCCTGCTGTGCGCCGTTCTGCTGCTTGCCGGCTGTGGCGGCGAGCCGGAATACACCGCGCACGATATCGCCGGCGTGATGCCCGATCTCGCCTTCGAGCTCACCGACGACCAGGGCGAGACGGTGACCGAGGCCGACTACGACGGCCGGCTCAAGCTGCTGTTCTTCGGCTACACCAATTGCCCGGATATCTGCCCGGCGACCATGTCGCGTATCCGCGCCGCGCTTGGCGGTCTGGATGAAGACGTGCGCGACGACGTGGACGTGCTGTTTTTGAGTGTGGACCCCGAACGCGATACGCCGAAGCGCCTGGAACAGTACACATCGAGCTTTGGCGACGCGTTCGTCGGCCTGACCGGCAATCAGGACCAGCTCAAGACGCTGACCAAGCGCTACCGCGTGACCTACGGCTACGGCGAGCCGAACGACAACGGCTTTTATCTGGTTTCACACAGCAGCGCGATCTTCGTATTCGGGCCGGAGGGCCGCTCCCGGTTGCTCGTGAACCAGACCGAGACGGTGGACGAGCTGACAGCCGATCTTCAAAAACTGCTGGCCAATCTCGGCTAGCCCGAAGGCGACAGTTCGATCACGTCGCGATATCAGCCAACGTGAGGCGCGATTTCGGCTGAAGCGATCAGGCCCTGTTTTGCCTCACGCAAAGGCGCGAAGGCGCAAAGCGACAGGTCACACGCTTTGATTACTCTCCTGCACCATTCTTGGCGCCTTGGCGGCTTTGCGTGAAACCATTCCGCCTGTTGCGTGAGTCGCGTGGCGACGACCGGCCACCGACCCATGCACACGAGCGATGATCAGGCGCTCGCCGAAGTGGCGCCACGCTCGCGGCCGATATTCTCCTGCAGCTCGGCATGGCGACGCCGGTCGAGCGGGAAATTCCACATCAACGCGACCACGCCCAGCTTGATAATTACCGGCAACAGACCGTAGAGCACGGCGAGTGTCCACAGCGCGGTGGCATCGTTGTCCTGCGCGGCATCGAAGCCGGCCAGCCATAGCACCGGATAGGCGATGCCGAGCGCGATCGCGAACGCCAGCTTGGTGGCCATGCCCCAGAGGCCGAAGTACAGCCCGGCACGGCCGTCGCCGCCGGCCGCGGTGTCCTCGTCGATCACGTCGGCCTGGATCGATGCCGCGATCGCCTGATCGACGCCGAGGCAGGTGCCGCCGAGCACGCAGATGATCCCGTAGCCGATATAGCTGCCCTCACCCAGGGTGAGCGTGAAGACGAACACGAAGCTCACCCAGAGCATCGACGCACACCAGAGCCGGTGCTTGCTCCAGTTGCGCCCGATACGCAACCAGAGCGGCAGGCCGGCCACGGCAGACAGGAAATAGATAGCCAGAAAGATCCCGCCGGTGACTTCGCTGCCGCCGAGAATGGCGGTGACGAAGAACAGGAACAGCGCTGCCGGCAGACCGTTGGCCGCACCATTGAACAGGTAGGCGATCAGCAGCCGCCGGAACGGTGCGTTGCGCGCCAGCAGCTGTGCGCTCTCACGCCAGCGAATGCGCGAGGCGTTCTCGCCCGCCGTCTCGGCCACGCGCCAGAGAAACAGCGCGGTGGCGATCGGCAGCGCCACCACAAGAAACACCGCGATCGCCGCGAGGCCCGCCCCGGCGCCGCCGGCCAGCCGTTGAGTGAGCGCGGGCAGCATGATGGCGATGAGCGTGCCGAGCACGAAGAAGCCCTCGCGCCAGGCGGTGATGCGCGATCGCTCGTCGTAATCGCTCGACAACTCCGCACCCAGCGTCGTGTACGGCAGGTAGATCAGTGTCCAGCCGAGATAGGCGAGAATGCTCCAGACGAGCAGATAGGCCGCGCCGGCATTGTCCGGCGGAATGAACAGAAACCACGCGGCCAGCATGAGCAGTGGCGTGCCGGCCGCGATCCAGGGCCGGCGCCGGCCATAGCGTGTCTGCAGCCGGTCCGAGGCGCTGCCGATGATGGGATCGGACACCACGTCGAACAGGCGCGCGACGAAGATCAGAATGCCGACGATGCCGGTGTTCAGGCCGGGCATCTGCGAATAGAACGGCGGCAGATAGACCACCAGCGGCAGGCCGAGCGCGGCCAGCGGCAAACCGAGAATGCCGTAGGCACCCAGCCGGTCCAGCGCCATGCGCGGGCCGCTCATGCCGCCGTCACATGCTGTCGTTCGCCGACCCGGTGCCGGTCAATCACGTTCGAGCGCAATCTGCATGAGATCGATATTCCCGGAGGTGAACCCCGCCGCACAGTAGGCGAGATAATAGCGCCACATGCGAAAGAACGGCTCGCCGCGTTCGGCGACGATCGCTTCATGCGCTTCGCAGACCGCGTCATCCCAGCGCATGAGGGTGCGTGCGTAGTCCTTGCCGTAGAAATCGGTCTCGCGGGCGACCAGCCCCTGTGCCGCGGCCTTCGCCCGGAAAATCTCCGGCGAAGCCAGCATGCCGCCGGGGAAGACATATTCCTGGATGAAGTCCACGTTGGCGCGGTAATAGTCGAAGCGATCGTCCTCGATCGTGATCGCCTGAATGGCGGCCCGACCGCCGGGCTTGAGTGCATCGCGAATGGCTTTGAAGTAGGTCGGCCAATAGGCTTCGCCGACGGCCTCGTACATCTCGATCGATACCACGTGATCGTAGGTGTCGGTGACGTCGCGATAGTCGCGCAGTTCGAACTGCACGCGGTCGGCGAGACCCGCTTCGCGTGTTTTCGCCTCGGCAAAGCGCAGTTGCTCGGTCGACAGCGTCAGGCCGGTGACATGGCAGCCGCCCTGCTCGGCCGCATAGCGGGCGAACCCACCCCAGCCACAGCCGATCTCGAGAATATGATCGCCGGGCTTGGCATCCAGCCGCGCGAGCAGCCGCGCATACTTGCGCCGCTGCGCGTCGGCCAGCGGCTCGTCGGGGCGGGCGAAAATCGCGCTGGAGTAGGTCCAGGTCTCGTCCAGCCACTGGGCGTAGAAATCGTTGCCCAGGTCGTAGTGGTACGCGATGTTGCGCCGCGAACCTGCCCTGGAGTTACGCCGCAGCCGGTGGCGCACCGCGCTGATCAGGGTATAGAGATGCTGCAGGCGCGAGAAATCCGGCTCGAGCGCGTCCTCGTTGAGATGGAGCAGGTAGATGAGCGTGGCGAGGTCGTCGGTATCCCATTCGCCGGCCATATAGCCTTCCGCGAAACCGATCGAACCGGCCTTGAACAGGCGCGTGACCATTGCCGGCGTGCGGATACGCAGGGCCGCGGACGGCCCCGGCCGCTCGCCCGCGAAGATCGCCAGCGAATCGTTGGGCAGCGTGACTTCCAGACGGCCAGTATGCAGGCGATCCAGCCGCTTGACGACCTGCCGTTCGCGCCAGTTGGTCGGCTCGCCGGCCTGGCGGGTGGCGCCCGCCGTCCGGTTCAGTGCCGTGAATTCATGAGACATTCGGTTTGTTCTGGTTCGGTTTGCGGTGGAATACGGCGCCGCGCAGCCAGAGCTTGAGCGCCTGCCAGTGGATCGCCGCCGTCACTTTCAACGTCATGAACGGTACGCGTAAAACCGCGAGAAAGATGTTGGCCGTGGTCAGCGCTCGCCGCTCGCCCGTGAGCGTGGTCGCGATTCGAAGCCGCTGCGCCTCGTCGGCCTCGGCCTTCTGGAACAGCCGGATGCCAACACCGAGGCGCGCGGCCGGCTCGGCGAAGTGGAAACGATAGGCCCCACTGCGATCGATGAACGGCGAGACGTGAAATGCCTTGGCCTTGTGCTGCGCCGCGCCCCAGGCCAGGCGCGCGCCGTGCTCGTGCAACACGTAAAAATGATGCTCGCCAAAAGTGTTGTGAACCTCCACGACGATCGCCCGCAGCCCGCCGTCGGCATGTCGGCAATAGAACACGCTGATCGGGTGAAAGCCGTACCCGAATACGCGCGGCATGGTCAAAAGCTGAACGCGCCCGCCGTCGAGATCGACCCCATGGCGGTCGAGCAAACTGTCGAGCCACGTCCGCAGACTTTGGTCGGCACGATGCGCGCCATGATCCGCATCATTGAACGACAGCACGTTGAAGCGATTGCGCGAGATCAGCGCAGACATCGCGCATGCGTCGTCGATCGCATCGATATCGAGCAGCAGATAAAAGCTGCGATAGGCGAACCGATAGCGCGGCCGGCCGGGCCGCCGGTGCATGACCCGGCACCGGTAGAGCGCGGCCGGGCTAGCCATCGCCACCGCTCCAGGGCACGGTCGCGCCCAGCGCCCGCGCCACGCGCACGCCCGAGGCCAGACCGTCCTCGTGAAAGCCGTAGGCCGTCCACGCACCGCAGAACCAGGCCCGATTCACGCCCTGAATCTCGTCGAGCCGTTTCTGTGCGGCGATCGCGTCGCCGTCGAAGACCGGGTGATCGTATTCGATCTCGCGAATCACGTGCTGCGGGTCGGGCTCGGTCAACGGGTTGAGGCTGACGATGTACTGACGCTCGCCTGGGATCGACTGCAGGCGATTCATCCAGTAACTCACCGCCACGCGCTGGTCGTCGACGGCATCCCGATCGGCGAGGTAATTCCAAGACGCCCACACGCCCCGCCGCCGCGGCATCAGCGCCACGTCGCTATGCAGGATCGCGCGATTGGGCTGGAAGCCGAACGCGCTCAGCAAAGCGCGCTCGCGCGTGCTCGCATCCGCGAGAATCCGGCGGGTCTGGTCGGCATGGCAGGCGAAGATGACGCTGTCGAAGGTCTCGGTCTCGCCCGAGCGCAGCGTGATGTGCGCACCCGCATCGTCACGGCGCACCCGCGCCACCGGACAGGCCAGGCGCAGCCCCGCGCCCAGTCGACGCGCAATTGCCTGCACATAGCGTTGGCTGCCGCCGACGATGGTCTTCCACTGCGGCCGGTTGCTGAGTTCCAGCAGGCCGTGGTTGTTGAAGAAATGCATGAATGCGCCGACCGGAAAATCGCGCATGTTGGCGGTCGGCGTGGACCAGATCGCGGCGGCCATGGGCAGCAGATAGCGCGCAGCGAAGGCATCGCTGTAATCGTTTCGGTCGAGAAACTCGCCCAGCGACATCGAGGGCAGCGCGTCGGTGGCGATCAGCTGCCGCGCCTGACGATTGAAGCGCACGATATCCGCAATCATCCGCCAATGCCGGGGATCGAATGCACGGCTTTTCTGCGCGAACAGCGTACGCCAGCTGTCGCCCGCCCATTCGATCGCACCCTGGCCTATGGACACCGCGAACGACATGTCGCTGTCGCGCGTGGGCACATCGAGAGCGGCCAGCAATCCTTCGAAATTCGGGTAGTTACGGTCGTTCAGAACGATGAAGCCTGTATCGACGGGCTGATCGCCCGCCATCACTGTATTGGCGTGCCCGCCAGCGCGGTTGGCCGCCTCGAACACCGTGACCTCGGCCACGCCGTCCAGCAGCCAGGCCGCACCCAGTCCGGCAATCCCGCTGCCCACGATCGCGATTCGCTGCATGTCATCCCTTCAAGCGCGCGCGCAAGCCAACGCCGTGATTACGGCGCCCGTGGCTGCACGGATGCTTTTTTACCCGTTTTGGCGTTTCGGCTATGCTTTGCGGCGACTTTCGACAGGGTGTCGCCACTCACGGCCCGGCCGCGTTGCGACGGTCAGTCTAACGAAATCCGGCACGATCGCCCGCGCGAAGCGCCCGAGGTCCGGCTTCAACATCCGTTCATCGTCAGAACATTTTCTCCAAGGAGCAGCCATGAAAGAACCCGTACGCGTAGCCATCACCGGCGGCGCCGGCAACATCAGCTATTCGCTTATCTTCCGTATCGCCGCCGGCGACATGCTGGGCCCGGACCAGCCGGTGATCCTGCAGCTGCTCGAGATTCCGCCGGCCATGGATGCGCTCAAGGGCGTGATCATGGAAATCAACGACTGTGCCTTCCCGCTGGTGCACGGCGTTTCCGGTACCGACAAGCCGGAGGAAGCGTTCAAGGACGCGGATATCGCCCTGCTG
>Ga0310345_10000948_pt1 | contig 35495 bp, 32 predicted proteins | sample HC15DNA20500_MG_FD_204667 | JGI IMG/M metagenome (GOLD analysis project Ga0310345, IMG submission 204667) | Marine microbial communities from station ALOHA, North Pacific Subtropical Gyre - HC15-DNA-20-500_MG | ecosystem: Environmental > Aquatic > Marine > Oceanic | place: Pacific Ocean: North... | reverse complement strand
AAGCGACCGCGCTTGCGCGGCTTGTCCTTGACCCCCGGGGGCGAGTCGCTCAGGCATCAGACGCGATGGACGGCTCCGGAGAACAGGCGCGGGCGTCTTGTTCTTGGGTGAGTCCGGAGCCCGCCGGAGGCTCCCCCCTCCGAAACCCCGTGCCCCCTCCCCGGATGCGCGACGCAGCCAAGCCCGCCCGCAGGGCGCCTGTAGACCGCTTCCTCCCCGCAAACGAAAAGGGCGGCCCGAGGGCCGCCCCTTCGCCGATCCGCGGCCCCCGTCCGCTCAGGCCGCGCCGCCGGCGGCCGCGCCCAGCGGCTGCGGCTCGACGCCCAGCGCGCGGCAGACGTCGTAGGGGAGGTCGGGGTTGTTGAGGGTGTAGAAGTGGATGTGCTCCACCCCCTCGGCGCGGAGATTGTCGCACTGCTCGGCGCAGATGGCGCGCGAGAGGGTCTCGGTCATGCCCTGCTCGTCGGCGTTGGCGTAGGCGGTCTCGAGGCTCTCGGGCACCGAGGCGCCGCAGCCGGCGGCGAAGCGCTTCATCTTGGCGAAGTTCTCGATCGGCAGGATGCCCGGGTGGATCGGCGCGGTGATGCCGGCCTTCGCCGCCAGGTCGCGGAAGCGCAGGAAGTGGGCGTTGTCGAAGAAGAACTGGGTGATGGCGCTGTCCGCGCCCGCGTCCAGCTTGCGCTTGAGGTTGTCGAGATCCGCGGCGGGCGAGCCGCTCTCGGGATGGAACTCGGGGTAGGCCGCGACCGAGATGCGGTCGTGGCCGGCCTCGCGCAGGGCGCGGGTCAGCTCGGCGGCGTTGCGGAAGCCGTCGGGGTGGGCTTCGAAGCGCTCGGCCCCCTTGGGCGGGTCGCCGCGCAGGGCGACGATGCGCCGGGCGCCGAGGCGGCGGTAGCCGTCGGCCTCGGCCAGGGTTTCCGCGCGGGAGGCGCCGACGCAGGTCAGGTGGCCGGCCACCTGCAGGCGCGCGCGCTCCAGGATCGCCTTGATGGCGTTGCGGGTGCGGTCGCGGGTGGTGCCGCCCGCGCCGTAGGTCACCGAGACGTAGTCGGGCGCCAGCGGCGCCAGACGCTCCACCGAACGCCACAGCCGCATCGCCCCCTCCGGCGTGGCCGGGGGGAAGAACTCGAAGGAAATGGACAGGCGTCGGCCGGTCTTATCCGTCACGATGCAGCTCCTTTGACAGGGGCGCGGCGAAGCGCGAACACCCCGCGCCCCGGATGGGCGCAAGGCGTCCGACCTTCTTACGGTCTGGGAGACGACGCTTCAACGCCCGTTTGCGGCGCCGCCGAAAACGCCGCGCGGGGCGGGGCGAGGCGAATCCCCCCTCGGCCGGGCCGGCGGAGGGCGCGCGCGGGGGCCTGCGCGCGCTGCGGCCGGCGGGCCGCCCGCCCCGGTTTCCCGACGCCTCGCGCCCCGTTCCCGACATCCGCCCGCAGGCGCGGGAAGCCGTTGCGTCCATGGCGTGTTTCCGACGCGAACCGATGTCGCGTTTCAGCTTCGCCCAGTCGCTCCCAAGATGCGCCCGCGCCCGCGGAGGGCGTATCCGGGGCCTTGCAGGCGGGCCGGTTCCGGATCGAGACGCCCCGCCCGAAGGAGAGACGATTGACGCAGGTGACGGTGGTCTGGTGGCGGGACATCCCCGCCCAGGTGATCGCGGGCAAGGGCCGGCGGGGCGGCGCGAAACGCCAGCTTCCCGAGCGCTTCGAACAGGCGATCGACCGCTGCGCGATGAAGGTCGGGGCGCGGGATTCCGACGCCTACCTGGCCGAGTGGCGGCGCGCGGCGCCCTACGAGGTCGAGGCCAACAGCGACGCCGAGGCGGCGGAGGCGGAGGCCGCGAGGCTCGACGCCGAATACGACGCCGAGCGGATCAGGGCGCTGATCGCCAACGACGGCTGGGCGCCCGCGTGACGGGCGGCCGGCCGTAAACCACACCGCTGAACCGGGCTTCAACCCCGGCGAGGCATCATCGGGTCCGACGCAGGGCGCGTCGGCCGGCTTGGGAAGGGAGACGGGCATGTCGAAGGTGATCGATTTCTTCGCGCGGCGCACGCGCCAGGCGGCGGCCCCCCTGTCCGGCCCGGCGCGGGTCGCGGACGTGATCCGGGGCTTCTCGATCGAGGTCATGCCCCGCACCGCCGCCAAGATCGACAGCTTCGCCGAGCTCCTGCCCCGGGGCACCCGGGTCTATGTCGCCCATATCGACGGCACGCCCATCGAGGACATGGTCGAGACCGCGCGCCGCATCGCGGCCGAGGGCTTCGAGGTGATGCCCCACTTCCCCGCCCGCTCGATCCCCTCCAAGGCGGCGCTGGCCGACTGGATCGCGCGCTACCAGGGCGAGGCGGGGGTGACCTCGGCCCTGCTGCTGGGCGGCGGGATCGCGCAGCCGCGCGGGGCGTTCCACTGCTCGATGCAGCTGATGGAGACGGGGCTCTTCGACGCCGCCGGATTCCAGCGCCTGCATGTCGCCGGCCACCCCGAGGGCAACAGGGACATCGATGCGGACGGGAGCGAGTCGAACGTCATGTCCGCGCTGAAGTGGAAGCAGGCCTTCTCCGAGCGGACCGACGCGCAGATGGCCATCGCCACCCAGTTCGTCTTCGACGCGGGCCCGGTGGTGGCCTGGGCCGGGCGGCTGCGGGAGGCGGGCGTGACCCTGCCGATCCATGTCGGCGTCGCCGGCCCCGCCAAGCTGCAGACGCTGATCAAGTACGCGCTGACCTGCGGCGTGGGCCCCTCGGTCCAGGTGCTGCAGAAGCGGGCGGCGGACGTGACCAAGCTGATGCTGCCCTTCACCCCCGACCGGGTGCTGGCCGACATCGCCGCCGCCAGGGCCGCCGACCCCGCCCTGCAGATCGAGCAGGTGCACTTCTTCCCGCTGGGCGGCATCGGCAAGACCGCCGAATACACCACCGAGGCCGGCGCCTCGGGCCGGGCCGCGGCCTACGCCTGAGCGTCCCCCGGCGCTCGAGCGGCCTCGCGGCCCTGGGGCCTATCCGCGCCCCGCTCCCTGCACGGGTCGGGGCGGGAGGGGCTGACGCTCCCCGTCCCGCGTGCTAACCGTCCCCCGCCGCCGCGCGGGGGACCGTCTTCCCCTGCCCCTCTCACACGCGCCCTGCCCGGGCCTCACCGAGGACGCTCCATGACCCGCACCGTCGTCGAGTCCAAGTCGAAAACCGTCGTCATCGGCTTCGACGAGCCCTTCTGCGTGATCGGCGAGCGGATCAATCCCACCGGCCGCAAGAAGCTGGCGGCCGAGCTGGAGATGGACGACTTCACCACCGTCGAGAAGGACGCGCTGGAGCAGGTGGCCTGCGGGGCGATGGTGCTCGACATCAACTCGGGCGCGGTGTTCTCCAACAAGATGGAGGCCGATCCCCGCTACGCCGACAACAACTTCGTCGAGCCGATGCTGATGACCGCGCTGATCGAGAAGGTGCAGGCGGTGGTCGACGTGCCGCTGTGCATCGACAGCTCGGTCCCCGGCGCGCTGGAGAACGGGCTGAAGGCCGCCGAGGGCCGCCCGCTCCTGAACTCGGTCACCGGCGAGGAGGAGCGGCTGGAGCTCGTGCTGCCGCTGGTCAAGAAATACAACGTGCCGGTGGTGGCGATCTCCAACGACGACACCGGCATCTCCGAGGATCCGGAGGTCCGCTTCGCGGTCGCGAAGAAGATCGTCGAGCGGGCGGCCGACTTCGGCATCCCCGCCCATGACATCGTGGTCGATCCGCTGGTGATGCCGATCGGGGCCATGGCGACCGCGGGCCAGCAGGTCTTCGCGCTGGTGCGCCGGCTGCGGGCGGAGCTGGGGGTGAACACCACCTGCGGGGCGTCGAACGTCTCCTTCGGGCTGCCCAACCGCCACGGGATCAACGCGGCCTTCCTGCCGATGGCGATCGGGGCGGGGATGACCTCGGCGATCATGAACCCGGTGCGCCCGCAGGAGATGGAGGCGATCCGCGCCGCCAACCTGCTGATGAACCACGACCCCCACGGCATGGCCTGGATCCGCGCCAACCGCGAGCCGGCCGCCGAGGGCGAGGCCCCCGCCGGCGCCCGCGCCGGCCGCGAGGGCCGCCGTCGCCGCCGCGGCTGAGGCCCGGCCCCCCCGGCCGGCCCGCCCGCCGCGATCTCCCGAACGCCCCGGCCCGCCGCCGGGGCGTTCGTCGTTTCCCGCCCTGCCCCGGGCCCGCGACGAAGGACTCGCGCCCTCCCCGCCCCCTCGCTAGGCTGACGCTGCGTGAGACCAAGGGGGGGGAATGCAGCGTGGCGACCAGCAGGCCGGGGGTGCAGGAGGCCGGGGACGGCGGGGCGACGCAGGCGCAGGGCCGCGCGCCGGGGCGGGAGGCGACGGCCTCGCCGCCGCAGGCGGGCGGCGCGGCGGCCGTGCCCGCTGCGCCGGCGGGTGCGGGGCGCAGGCGGCTCGATCCCTCGAACCTCGCGATGCTGCGCCAGCTCTACGTGAACCTCTGCGTGCAGCACGGGCTCTGCGCGCCCTCCCCCGACGACGTGCCGGGGACCGCGGCGCATCGCGAGGCGGAGGCGATCCTCGCCGCCGGCCGCGACCCGAACGCCCCCGACAGCGGCCTCAGCTGGTCCGCCGCCTACCGGGCCGAGCAGCTGATCGTGCGCAACCTGCCGACCTCGGAGCTGCGCGCCGAGCTCGCCCGCCGCGCCGCCGGCCAGGCCGCCTCCGACGAGCCGGAGCGCCAGGCGCTGGCGAAATCCGCCGAGGCGCTGCTCGCCGCCGCCGAGTTCGACGCGGCCGAGGCCCGCGGCGTGCTGCTGCGCCTGATCTCCGCCCGCCAGTGGGACAAGACCGAGCGCACCGAGATCCGGGAGCTCGCCGCCCTCTACCGCGAGCGGCTGAACCTGGTCTGCGTGGGCGCGCTGGTGGCGTTCCTGCTGGCGCTCTTCGTCAACATCGGCGCGCTGATGCCGCTGGGCTGGACCCATGGCGTGGGAGGCGGCTACTCGGGCCTGCTGACGGGGATCGCGGCGGGGCTGTTCGGGGCCTCGTTCTCGGCGCTGGTGCGCTCGCGCAAGGTGGCGGCGGTCAGCATCGAGGAGATGAAGGCCATGGCCTCGAAATCCCAGATCGCGGCGCGGCTGATGGTCGGGGCCGGGGGGGCGGCCATCGTCTATTTCTTCTTCGAGACCGAGCTGATCCAGGGCCAGGCGATCCCCGACCTCGACAACCTCGTCTATGCGCGCATCGGCGGGGGGACGCCGGGGGCGGCCAAGCCCTTCGGGGAGCTGATCCCCAACGTCGACATCTCGCTCCTGATGATCTGGAGCTTCCTCGCGGGCTTCTCCGAGTCCTTCGTGCCGCGGATGCTGACCGAGGTCGAGGGCGCGGCCTCGGCCGGGGGCAGGCGGTAGTTGACCCGCGGCCCGCTCCGCCCGAGGCTGCACGCGGCAGCCGCAAGCAGGGAGATCGGGATGCGCGCGACGAGCTTCGGGGCGGCGACGCCCCCTGACCTGCGCCCGATGCGGGCGCGCCGCCCCGCGCGGGCCGCGGCGCGGCTGGCGCGGCTGGCGCTGGCGGCGCTGGCGGCGGCGGCCGCGCCGGCGGCGCTGGCCGGGCCGGCGGACGGGGTCTGGCGGACGGAGGCGAACGACGCGGGCGGCCGGCTCGAAGTCCGCGTGGGCCCCTGCGAGGGCGATCCCGGCCGCACCTGCGGCGTGATCCTGCGCGCGGTCACGCCGGAGGGGGAGGCGCCGGACTATCCCCACCTCGGCCGGCGGATCATCTTCGACATGCTGCCCGAGAACGAGACCGCCTGGGACGAGGGCCGGATCTGGGCCCCCGACGACGACAAGACCTACGACGCCTCGATGGAGCTGACGGCGGAGGGGCTGAAGGTCGAGGGCTGCGTGCTGCTGTTCTGCCGCGGCCAGGTCTGGACCCGGGTCGAGTAGCGCCCGGGCGCGGCCGAGGCGGGACGGGCGCCCCCCCGGGGGGGGGCGCGCAGGCTCAGGCGGCGCGGCGGCGGCGCGCGACGAAGGCGAGCGCCCCCATCGCCATCGCCGCCAGCGGCAGCGCGGCCGGCGCCGGCACCGGCGAGGCGGCAAAGCCGAAGGCGACCGGCCCCGTCGCATAGCCCTCGACCCCGAGCTCGTCCGCCGCCATCGCGCGCAGGAGCGCGATCCCCCCGAAGCCGCCGAGACCCAGCGCCGTCACCGGAGAGCCGGGGACGCTCATCAGCAGCGGCAGGTACGCGTCGTTGAATTCGTTCAGCACGCCGGCGGTCAGGATCGTCTCCGGCAGGTCGCTGTCGAAGGCGAACTCGGTGGGAAACAGCCCCGCCACGAAGGCCAGCGGGATCAGGCCCGAGCTGCCGTCCCCCGGCACGTCGGCGAGCAGCGTGATCGTCGAGGCGATGGGGTCGAAGGCCGCGAAGGCGTCGCCCGCGTCGAGATCGAGCGTCAGCGGCGAGGTCAGCGTCTCCTCCACCACGAACTCGAAGCTGATCGAGGAGATCGGCGCGCGGGTGCGCCCGGCCCGGTCGATGTAGACCCCGTCGCTGTCGCCGCGGAACGAGACGCGGGCGGGGACGAACATGGGCTCGCCCGTCGGGACGTAGGCCCCTTCCTCGCCGGTGTAGCCCACCACCCCGATGGAGAAGATGGAGGCCTCGGCCACGAAGGGCAGCGCCTGGGCGGCGGGCGCGGCGGCGAGGGCGGCGAGCGCCGTGCAGGCCGCGGCGGCGACGCGGGCGGAGCGCGGGAAGCAGGTCATCGAAATCTCCGGCATCGGCCGCACGGCGCGCGGCGACAATTCATCCTGGATTCAGGATACGGCGCCCCGTTGCTTCCCGCAACGGAAACCGTCGCCCTGCCGCCGCGCCGGCGAGCGCTCCGGCGGGGCGCGGGGACGGCGCGTCGGATGCCTCTGCGGTCGCGCGGGCTCTTGGCCTTTGGGGGGCGGGCGATCTATGAGGGGCGGCCATGGTCACCGCCGCTTCCCCCGACTCCCTCCCCGACGACCGCCGCGCGAAGCGCAACGTCGCGGTCCTGTTCCTCGCCCAGGCGATCCTGGGCGCGCAGATGCCGGTCAACTTCGTGCTCGGCGGGCTGGCGGGGCAGATGCTGACGCCGATCGCCTGCCTCGCCACGCTGCCGATCTCGCTGATCGTGCTGGGCTCGATGTTCGCGGCGCCCAACGTCTCGGCGCTGATGGGGCGGTTCGGGCGGCGGGCGGGGTTCTTCGCCGGCGCGGCGGGAGGGGCGCTGGGCTCCTCGCTCTGCGCGCTGGCGCTGTTCCTGGACAGTTTCCTGCTGTTCCTGGCGGGGGCGCTGTGCACCGGCGTCTACATGTCCGCGCAGGCCTTCTACCGCTTCGCCGCCGCCGACGCGGCCAGCGAGACCTTCCGGCCCAAGGCGATCTCCTGGGTGATGGCGGGCGGGCTGGTGGCGGCGGTGCTGGGGCCGCAGCTGGTCAAGGCCACCTCCGACGCGCTGGCGCCGGTGCCCTTCGCGGGGGCCTATGTGGTGGTGATCGGGCTGAACCTGGTCGGCTCGCTGCTGTTCCTCGCGCTCGACGCGCCGCGGCCTGCGCCGCGGGCGGCGGACGCGCCGCGCGGGCGCAGCGTGCCGCAGCTGCTGCGCACGCCGCGGATCCTGGTGGCGATGATCTGCGGCATGGTCAGCTATGCGCTGATGAACCTGGTGATGACCTCCACGCCCCTCGCGGTGGTGGGCTGCGGCTTCGGCCAGGGGGACGCGGCCGACGTGGTGATGGTGCATGTGCTGGCGATGTTCCTGCCCAGCTTCTTCACCGGCCACGTCATCAACCGCTTCGGGGTCGAGAAGGTGATCGCCGCGGGCCTGGTGATCCTGGCCGGCGCCGGCCTCGCGGGGTTGGCGGGGGTGGAGCTCGCGAATTTCTACATCGCTTTGTTCCTGCTCGGGATCGGCTGGAACTTCGGCTACATCGGCGCGACGACGATGCTGGCGGGGGCGCATTCGGTCGAGGAGCGCGCCCGGGTGCAGGGCATGAACGACTTCGCGGTCTTCGGGCTGGTGACGCTCGCCTCGCTCAGCTCGGGCGGGCTGATGAACTGCCTGGGCGGCGATCCGCAGACCGGCTGGGCGGCGGTGAACCTGGCGATGATCCCGTTCCTGACGCTCGCCGGCGGCGCGCTGATCTGGTTCGCCCTGCGCCGGCCCGAGGCGGGCTGAGCGGGCCCGGCCCGCTTTCGACGGGCGCGGACGCGGCTCTCCCGCCATGCCGGGAGGGGGGGCGCCTCGGGATTGCCCCCGGGCGCGCGTCGTGGTCGATGGGGACGCAGGTTCCGGGCGCCGGAGCTTCGATCCGGCCCCCTGCCCCCCGACCACGAGACCTGGAGACATCGACATGGCCGTCACCGGCAAGCAGCTCTTCACGACGCTCGAAAGCGACGGCACGCTCACCGTGGCGATCGAGGACGTGACCTTCCCCGACCCGACCGGCAATCAGGTGCTGGTGAAGATGGAGGCGGCGCCGATCAATCCCTCGGACCTCGCCATCCTCACGGGCGCGGCGGATCTCGAGCACGCCGACTACTCCCCCGGGAAATACGTCGCCGCCATGCCGGAGCCGTTCAACACCGGCGCCCGCGCGCGCCACGGGCTGAAGCTGCCGGCGGGCAACGAGGGCGCGGGCACGGTCGTGGCGACGGGCGAGGGCGACAAGGCCAAGGCGCTGATGGGCCAGCGCGTCGCCTGCGTCCCGGGCCATGCCTACAGCCAGTACTGCATCGCCGACGCCGGCATGTGCCTGCCCCTGGGCGATCACTCGGCCGAGGACGGGGCCAGCAGCTTCGTCAACCCGATGACCGCGCTGGGCTTCGTCGAGAACGCGAAGATGGACGGGCAGGACGCGATCCTGCACACGGTCGGCGCCTCGAACCTGGGCCAGATGCTGACCCGCATCTGCCAGGAGGACGGGTTGGGCCTGGTCAACCTGGTGCGCAAGCCGGAGCAGGCCGAGATGCTGGCGAAGCTGGGCTCGACCCATGTGGTCGACACCTCGGCCGACGACTTCATGCAGCGGCTCTGCGCCGCGATCGACGAGACCGAGGCCTTCTACGGCTTCGATCCGATCGGCGGGGGCAAGACCGTCGACAGCGTCTTCAAGGCGATGGAGCAGGTCGCGGTCGGCAAGATGACCGAGTATTCGCGCTACGGCTCCAACCAGAAGAAGCGGATGTTCATCTACGGGCGGCTCGACACCGGCTCGACGATCCTGTCGCCCAGCTACGGCTTCGGCTGGACCCTGTCCGGCTGGCTGCTGTTCCCCTTCCTGCAGGCGGCCGGACCGGAGATCGTGGGGCGGATGCGCAAGCGCGTGCTCGAGAACCTGACCACGACCTTCGCCAGCCACTACAAGAAGCGGGTCGGCCTCGAGGAGATGCTGACCAAGGAGGCGGTGATGGACTACCGGGCGATGAAGACGGGCGAGAAATACCTCGTCATGCCCTGGAAGTAAGCGCGGCCGGCCCCGGAACGCGAAAGGCGCGCCCCGCGAGGGACGCGCCTTTTTTCGTGGCAGCGGCGGGGCTTACTCGTTGAAGCCCTCGGCCAGCGTCGAGCCGACGTTGGAGATGTTGCCGAACAGCTGCTGCAGCACCGTCAGCTCGCGCCCGAAGGTGGGCGTGGTGCGGGTGGCGAGGTTGATCACCCGCCCGTCCTCGAGCCCGTAGACGTCGACGCCCGAGACCACCGCGTTCTCGTCGTAATGCACGGCGACGACCCGCCGCTCGACGATCTCGGGGGCCTGGTAGGCCATCGCCTCGGTGCGGGCGGAGACGTAGTACCAGGTGTTGTCGCGCACCACGCCGCCGGTCGAGGGGCGGCCGATCTTCTGGGCGACGGCGCCGGGGCCGTCGACGCCGACCTGGATCTGGTCGATCTGGGCGTCCTGCGGGGCGTAGCCGTGAACCCGCACGATCGGCTCGCAGGCCGCCAGCAGGGCGAACACGGCCGCGCCCGCCAGCAGGGCGCGTGCACGGCGGGGGGCTTTGCCTTCCAGGCGGTTCAGATGTGCGCGGCGCATGCTCGACAGCTCTCCCGACGACCCGGCAGGGGCCAGACTTCGCAAGCCCGCGCGCCCTGCGTCCCGATGCCCGGCCGTCAGGGGCCCGGCCGACGGGGGCCCGGCTGACGTGGGGGCGCGGGAAATCGGCGCGCTCGCCGCTTGCAGCCACTGCCTAGCGCGCGCATGTTTGCAGTTCAAGCGGCCCAGCCGCGACGCGCCCCGCCCGGGGCCGCGACAGGCTCCGCCAAGGCTCCCCGCCGGCCCCGCCCGAGCCGCGCAGGCGGGCCGCGGCCCCTGCCGCCGGACCGGGCCGCGCGGCCCGATGCGCGAGAGCGAAGGATCACCCACCCGATGCGACCCCCCGCCTCCCCGCCCGTCTCGCAGCCCGCCCCCGGCGCCGGCCCCGCGCCGGAGTTCTCGCGTCCCGTCCGCGTCTCCGAGCTGGGGAGCGAGGGGACGACCCTCACCCAGAAGGCCGACTCGACCGAGCGCGCGGCCCTCGCCCGCCGCTTCGGCGTGGCCGCCGTCGGCCGGATGTCCTTCGAGGCCAAGATCCGCCCCGCCGGCGACGGCTGGCGGGTCGAGGGCACGGCGCGCGCCCGGGTGACGCAGCCCTGCGTGGTGACCCTCGAGGAGATCGCCCAGGAGATCGAGGAGCCGTTCTCGCGCCTCTACCTGCCCGGCGTGGAGCCGGCCGGGATCGGCGACATCGCCCCCGACGAGGACGAGGATCCGCCCGAGCCGCTGGGCACGCGCCTCGACCCCGCCGAGATCGCGACCGAGGCGGTGGCGCTGGCCATCGACCCCTATCCCCGCGCCCCCGGCGCCGAGTTCGCGGGCGTAGGCCAGGACGCGGCCGAGGACGAGGCCGGCGAGAAGAAGAAGCCCTTCTCCGCGCTCGCCGCCCTGCGCGAGCGGATGGAGCGCGGCGAGGAGAGCTGAGGCCCCGCCTCCGTCGGCCGGCCGGATACGAGGACGCCCGGGGTCAGGCCCCGGGCGTTTCGCGTATCGTCCCGGCGGTGCGGCGCGCCCTGCCCTAGCCGTCGACCACCCGGCCGCCGTCGAGGCGCAGCACCCGGTCCATGCGCGCGGCGAGCTCGAGGTTGTGGGTGGCCACCAGGGCGCCCAGCCCCTCGGTCCGCGCGAGGCCCGCGAGCAGCTCGAAGACCATCTCGGAGGTGGCGGGGTCGAGGTTGCCGGTCGGCTCGTCGGCCAGCAGCAGGCGCGGGCGGTTGACCAGCGCCCGGCAGATCGCGACCCGCTGCTGCTCGCCGCCCGAGAGCTCGGCGGGGCGGTGGGAGGCGCGGGGGCTGAGGCCCACGGCCTCCAGCAGCTCCGCCGCCCTGGCGTTGGCCTTGCCGCGTGAGGCGCCGGCGGCGCGCATCGGCAGGGCCACGTTCTCGGCCGCCGAGAACTCCCGCAGCAGGTGGTGGAACTGGTAGACGAAGCCCACGTCCCGCCGGCGGATCGCGGTGCGGCGGCCGTCCGAGAGGCCCGCCGTCTCCACGCCCGCGATGCGCACCGCGCCGCCGTCGGCCCGGTCCAGCAGCCCCGCGATGTGCAAGAGCGTGGACTTGCCGGAGCCGGAGGGGGCGACCAGCGCCACCACCTCCCCCGCGGCGACCCGCAGGGAGGCGCCGTTCAGCACCCGGACCTCTTCGGCCAGGCCCTGGGAGTAGACGCGCTCGACGTCCAGAAGCTCGAGGGCGGCGTCACTCATAGCGCAGCGCCTCCACCGGGTGCAGGCGCGCGGCCTTGCGCGCCGGGAAGAAGGTGATGAACCAGCTCAGCGCCAGCGCGAGGCCCGCGGCCGAGGCCACGTCCTGCCAGCGAAGCACGGCGGGGAATTTCGTCAGCATGCGGATCTCGGGGTCCCAGATGCCGCCGCCGGCGAAGAAGTTCACCACGTCGAAGATCGGGTCGATGTAGATCACGAAGAGGATGCCGAGCCCCACCCCGATCAGCGTGCCAAGCGTGCCGATGCCGGCCCCGCACAGGAAGAACACCCGCAGGATCGCCCCCTGCGTCAGCCCCACCGTGCGCAGGATGCCGATGTCGCGGCCCTTGTTCTTCACCAGCATCACCAGGCCGGAGATGATGTTGAGCGCGGCGATCAGAACGACCAGCGAAAGGATCATGAACATCACCGCCCGCTCGGTATCCAGCGCCGAGAGGAACGCGCCGTTGGCGTCCTTCCAGGTCCAGACCATGGCGCGGGGGCCGGCGGCGGCGGCGAGGCGGCGGTCGAACTCGGTGGGCGCGGCGCGGGCGCCCAGCGCCTGCGGGTCCTCGACGATCGCCTCCACCTGGTCGGCGGCGTCGCCGCGGTTGAAGAACTCCTGCGCGGCCTCGAAGGTCATGTAGACCCGGGTCCGGTCCACGTCGGTGCGCCCGATGCGGAAGATGTAGACGACCTCGAACCCCTTCACCTTCGGCGCGGTGCCGAAGGGGGTGGTCTGCCCGCCCGGAAGGATCATCGAGACGCGGTCGCCGACCTCCACCCCCAGCTCCTGCGCCACGCCCCAGCCGATGGCGAGGCCCTTGGGCAGGTCGTCGAGCGAGCCGCGGGCCTCCTCGGGGTTCGCGACGTAGGGCAGGTCGCGCAGGTCCTCCAGCCGCTGGCCGCGCACCAGCGCGCCGGCGTTGGCCGAGCCCTTGGAGACCAGCGCCTGCGCCTCGACCATGGGGGCCGCGCGGATCACGCCGGGAACCTCGGCGACGCGCGCGGTCATCGCGTCGTAGTCCTCGATGCGCCGGATCACGTTCCCGTTCGCGTCGCGCACCGGGACCGCGTAGAACTTCACGTGCCCCTCGGCGCCGAGGATGCGGTCGGTGAACTCGGCCCGGAAGCCGACCATCACCGCCATCACCACGATCAGCGTGCCGACCGCCAGCGCCACGCCGACCAGCGCGTACCACACGATCACCGAGATGCCGCCCTCGCGCCTCCTCGCGCGCATGTAGCGCCAGGCGATCATCCACTCATGGGCGGCGAAGGGGGGCGCCCCCCTCGGCCGGCCGCGGTCTGCGGCGTCGCTCATCCGGTTCTCCCGTCTGCGTCTGGGCGCCCTGCCGGGCGCGAGCCCGGCGCGGCCGACGAGGGGGTTCCCCCCCTCGTCGGCCGCACCCCTGCCCCGGGAGGCAGGGTCCGGCGGCTCAGAGAGCGCTCCAGATTTCCACCAGTTTCGAGGCGGCGGCCTGCGGCGAAAGCGCCTCGGTCTCGCCGGTGCGGCGGCAGGTGAGCTCGACCTTGCCCTCGGCGAGGCCGCGGGGGCCGACGGTGATCCGCCAGGGCAGGCCGATCAGCTCCATGGTGGCGAACTTGGCGCCCGCCCGCTCGTCCCGGTCGTCGAGCAGCGGGTCGACGCCGGCCGCGGCCAGGGCGGTGTAGAGCTCGCCGCAGGCCGCATCCACCGCGGCGTCGCCGGGCTTCATGTTGACGATGCCGGCCCCGAAGGGCGCCACGCCCTCGGGCCAGATGATGCCCTTGTCGTCGTGGTTCGCCTCGATCAGCGCGCCCACCAGGCGGCTGACGCCGATGCCATGGGAGCCCATGTGCACCGGAACCCGCGCGCCGCTCTCGTCGGTGACGACCGCGCCCATCGGCTCGGAATACTTGGTGCCGAAGTAGAAGATCTGGCCGACCTCGATGCCCCGGCCCTTCACGCGGCGATCCTCGGGGATCTGGGCGTAGAGCGCCTCGTCGTGGGTCTCGTCGGTGCGGGCGTAGGGGGTGGTCCACTCGGCCTTGATCGCCTCGAGCTGGGCGCGGTCGTCCCAGTCGATCTCGCGGTCGCCCAGCGTCAGCTCGGTGACGGCGCGGTCGTAGAAGACCTCGGACTCGCCGGTGTCGGCCAGCACCAGGAACTCGTGGGTGTCGTCGCCGCCGATGGGGCCGCTGTCCGCCCGCATCGGGATCGCCTTCAGCCCCATGCGCTCGTAGGTGCGCAGGTAGGAGACCATGTGCCGGTTGTAGGCGTGCATGGCGTCCTCGTAGGTGAGGTCGAAGTTGTAGCCGTCCTTCATCAGGAACTCGCGGCCCCGCATCACGCCGAAGCGGGGGCGCACCTCGTCGCGGAATTTCCACTGGATGTGGTAGAGCGTGAGCGGCAGCGCCTTGTAGGAGCCGACGTAGCCGCGGAAGATGTCGGTGATCATCTCCTCGTTGGTCGGGCCGTAGAGCATGTCGCGGTCGTGGCGGTCGCGGATGCGCAGCAGCTCCTTGCCGTAGGCGTCGTAGCGCCCGCTCTCCTGCCACAGGTCGGCGGGCTGCAGGGTGGGCATCAGGAGCGGGATGTGCCCGGCCCGCTGCTGCTCCTCGTGCACGATCTGCTCGAGGCGGCGGAGCACCTTGAAGCCCAGCGGCAGCCACGAATAGATGCCGGCGGCCTGCTGGCGGATCATGCCCGCGCGCAGCATCAGCCGGTGCGAGGCGATCTGCGCGTCGGCAGGCGTTTCCTTGAGAACGGGCAGGAAGTAGCGGCTCAGGCGCATCGGGGTCCCTTCGACGACGGCGTCGCGCGCATCGCCCGCGCGCGGGAGCTTTGACTGTGCGCGCCGGGCGCGCGCAGGGCGGATGACTAGGGGATGCAGGCGATCCGTGCAATGGCGCGCCTGCGGGCCCGGCCGCGGGGCGGGGGCGAATCGCCCGGCCGATCCCGGCGGCGCGTCGTGCCGCCTGGCGGAATGGCCTGCCCGGCGCGCGGCGCCGCGTCGCTGCAAGCGCGAAAACCGGAGGCGGAAGCGGGGTTTCCAGTTCGCGGGCGCAGCGGACACATGCGGAACATTCTTTCTGCCGGCGTCCGGAATCGCAATTTTGTTGCGCGAAGCATCCCTGTTGATAAAGTCGGGGACAGAACGACACCGGCGCAAGTCTGGGGAGGAGAGCAAAGGCCCGCGATTCGCGGGCCTTTGGTTTTTTGACGCAACGACAATGAGTTGGATGACGCGCACGGCAGGGCCGCGAGGCGCGGCTTCCGTTCGGGGCGACTGTTGAAAAGTCGTTAACCTAAGGGCGTCGAAGCATCTCCGCCCCGCCGATCAGCCGGCGGCCGCGGCGGCGTCGTCCTCGATCAGCAGGCGCGGCGGACGGCCCACGGTGTCGGCGATGGAGGCGAGGCGCTTCTCCACCACCTCCCCGGCCAGGGCCCCCGCCTCGCCCCGCAGGCGCAGGGTCAGCGCGTCGGCGTCGACCGAGAGCGAGCACAGCGGCAGCACCCCGGGCGCGGAGCCCGACAGCATCGCCCCCAGCCGGATGGTGCGGCCCAGCAGCCGCGCCTCCGCCTGCTCCGATTCCGAGAGCAGCGCCAGCGCCGGCGCCGCCGGCCGGCCCCCGCCCCCGGACTTGTAGCGATAACGCAGGGCGGCGCCGATCCAGGCGCGCTCGGAATGGCCGATGCCCGACATGTTGGCGCGGTAGACGCTCTCGAACACCGCCTGGTCGCGGTAGTCGGGATGGGCGTTCCAGGCGACGTCGTTGAGCACGCAGGCCGCCTCGATCAGGCGCCGGCGCGCCAGCGAGGCGTTGGGAAAGAGCGGCCAGACGAAGGCCGCGAGCTCCGCCCCGAAGCCGGGGAAGCGCGACAGCCGCCGCTCCATGTGGCGGGCGGCCGAGAGCAGCGGGTCCTGCTGGCGCAGCGCCTCGGGCAGATGTTCGTAGAGCACCCCCTCCCGCAGGCCGAAGGCCGAGACGGCGACGCGGGCGGGCTTCGCGGCCCGGATCAGGCCGGCGAGCACGCGCGCCCCCATCGGCGTCACCGCGATGCGGTCGCGCGACGACGAGGTCTCCTTCAGCAGGGTCTCGGGGGTCATGGCGGCGACCTCGTCGGCCAGGCCCAGCATCTCCTCCGAGCTCAGCTCGAATTCGTGCAGCACCTGGATCGGGTAGCCGATGCGGGTCATGTGCAGCTTGGCCAGCGCCCGCCAGGAGCCGCCGACCAGGTAGATCCGCCCCCCCGGCGCGCCGAGAATGCCGCGGACCGAGGCGAAGGCGGCGTCGATCAGCGCGTCCTGCGCCGGGGCCCCGCCCTCGAGCCCCAGGAGCCGCAGCGGGCCCAGCGGCAGGGTCACCCCGCGGCCGACCTGCCCCAGGCCCACGCGCGAGAGCTCCAGCGAGGCGCCGCCGAGGTCGGCGACCAGGCCGTCGGCGTCGGGCCAGCCCATCAGCACGCCCTGGGAGGCGAGGCGGGCCTCGTCCTCGCCGGTGGCGACGCGCAGGCGCAGGCCGGTCGCGCGCTCCACCTCCTCGACGAACTCGGGGCCGTCGGAGGCCTCGCGCACCGCGGCCGTGGCGACGCCGTCGAGCACGTCGATGTCCATCGCCCGGGCGAGGGCTGCGAAACGGGTCAGCGCCTTCAGCGCCCGCTCCTTGCCCGCCACCGACAGCCGGCCGGTGGCGCCGAGGTCGGCGCCGAGGCCGCAGAGCACCTTCTCGTTGAAGAAATAGGCGGGCGAGCGCGAGAGCGCCTCGTAGACCACCAGCCGCACGGAGTTGGAGCCGACGTCGACCACGCCCACCCGCGCGTGTCCGCGCTTGGCGGCGCCGACGCTGGACACGCCCGCGCGGGCGCTCGACCGGGACTGTCGCCTGGGCTCGCTCATGCGCGCTCCTCCGCCGCCGTCGGGTTCCGTCGCTCGCACGGCGCGGGCGACGGGTCAAGGGAGAACGGCCGCGCCTGCGGTGCGGGGCCGCATCGAAGGATCCGGGAGAGATCCGGGGATTTTGCATTGGAACCAGCGGCTTGCCGGCCGAAGGTGAGACAATGACTCAAGAGACGCTCCCGCCTGCCGGCGCCGCGGAAGGCGATCCGATTTCTCTCTTTCGAGACAAAGGCTTGCCGAATGGCGCTGAGACGGGAGGCGAGGCCGCGGCGGTCACCCCGCCGCGGCCGCGTCCTCTGCCGGGAGCGCCGTCTCGACCGTGTCGGGCAGCAGGCGGGGCGCGTCCTCGGCCCCCGCCCGGCCGCGGCCGGAGAGGGAGGGGTGGGTCATGAAGAACTCGTGGGCCGAGAACGGCTCCCCCCCCGCGGGCGTGACCGCGCGCAGCCAGTGGCCGTCGGGCTGCAGCACCCAGCTCTGCGCCTCGTCGCGCAGGTTGGCGGCCATCACCTGCTCGAGGATCTGGGCGTGGACGGTGGGGTTCAGGATCGGGACCAGCGTCTCGACGCGGCGGTTGAGGTTGCGGCCCATCCAGTCGGCGGACGAGATCCAGACCTCGGCCTGCTTCGAGGGCAGGCCGTGGCCGTTCCCGAAGCAGACGATGCGCGAATGCTCCAGGAACCGGCCGATGATCGACTTGACCCGGATGTTCTCCGACAGGCCCGGCACGCCGGGGCGCAGGCCGCAGATGCCGCGGGCGACGATGTCGATCTTCACCCCGGCGCGGGAGGCGGCGTAGAGCGCGTCGATCACCTCCGGATCGATGACCGAGTTGACCTTCACCCAGACCTGCGCGGGGCGGCCCGCGCGGGCGTGGTCGATCTCCCGCTCCAGCCCGTGGAGGATGTGCTGCTTGAGCGAGCGGGGGGAGAGCTTCAGCGCCTCCAGCCCCTCGGGCTCGGCGTAGCCGGTGACGAAGTTGAAGAGCCGCGCGGCATCGCGGCCCAGCGTCGGCTCGCAGGTGAAGAGCGACAGGTCCGTGTAGATGTTCGCCGTGATCGGGTGGTAGTTGCCGGTCCCGAAGTGGGTGTAGGTGACCAGCTGGTCGCCTTCCCGCCGCACCACCATCGAGACCTTGGCGTGGGTCTTCCAGTCGATGAAGCCGTAGACGACCTGGGCGCCGGCGCGCTCCAGCTGGCGGGACTGGCGGATGTTGGCGGCCTCGTCGAAGCGGGCCTTGAGCTCGACCAGCGCGGTGACGGATTTTCCATCTTCCGCGGCTTCGCAAAGCGCGGCGACGATCGGAGAATCCTTCGAGGTCCGGTAGAGGGTCTGCTTGATCGCCACCACGTCGGGGTCGCGGGCGGCCTGCTGGAGGAAGCGCACCACGATGTCGAAGGACTCGTAGGGGTGGTGGAGCAGCATGTCCTTCTGGCGGATCGCCGCGAAGATGTCGCCCTGGAAGTCCTTCACCCGCTCCGGCATGCGCTGGGTGTAGGGGTGGAAGAGCAGCTCCGGCCGCTCCTTGGTGACCAGCTCCGAGAGGTCCTTGATGCCGATGACGCCGTCGACGTCCACCACCTCGTGGCGGGCGACGCCCAGTTCGTCGGCGATCATCGCCTTCAGGTCGGCCGGCGCGCCGGCGGCGATCTTGAGGCGGATCACCTCGCCGCGGCGGCGGCGCTTGAGGGCGGTCTCGAACTCCCGCACCAGGTCCTCGGCCTCCTCCTCCACTTCCAGGTCGCTGTCGCGCAGCACCTTGAAGAGGGCGTGGCCGGCGAGGCGGTAGCCGGGGAACAGGCGGTCGATGAAGAGCTTGAGGAGTTCTTCGAGGGGCAGGTATCGCGTCTCGCCCTTGCGCCCGTCGTCGAGGCGGATGAAGCGGCGCACCTGCTGGGGGACCGGCAGGAGCGCGTCCAGCGGCTCGTCGTCGGAGAGACGACGGAGCTGGAGGGCCAGCGCGAACCCCTCGTTGGGGATGAAGGGGAACGGGTGCGCCGGGTCGATGGCGAGCGGGGTCACCACCGGGAACACCTGCTCGAGGAAATGCTTCTCGACCAGCGCCACGTCGGCCTTGGTCAGCGCCCGCCGGTCGAGCACCACGATCCCCTCGGCCTTCAGGGCCTTGACCAGCTCGCCCCAGACCACCTGCTGGCGGGCCATCAGGGCGCGGGCGTCCTCGTCGATCTTCTCGAGCTGCTGGGCGGCGGTGAGGCCGTCGGCGGACTGGGTGTCGAGCCCGCCGCGCACCAGGCCGCGCAGGCCGGCGACGCGCACGGTGTAGAACTCGTCGAGGTTGCCGCCGGAGATCGACAGGAACCGCAGACGCTCCAGCAGCGGGTGGTGGGGGTTCTCCGCCTCCTGGAGCACGCGCCAGTTGAAGCCCAGCCAGCTGAGCTCGCGGTTGATGAACCGCTCCGGCCCCTCGGTGTCGAAGGTCAGGCGGTGGTCGTCGGCGGGCGCGCAGGGCGCGTTGAGGAAATCGGCTCGCATGACGCGCATCCTAGCGGATTTCGATGACGGTTTCATGCGGCGGGGCCCCGGGTCTCCGCCTCGCGCAGCACCCGCGCGGCGAGGCGCAGGCTGGGGCGGGAGCGGGCGGCGAGCGCGGCGCGGTCGATGGCCGCCACCGTCTCCGCCAGCCCGCGATGCGACCGCGGGCCCCGGGTCGCGAGATAGCGCGGCAGGGCCGCGTCGGCCGAGGCGAGCAGCTGGCGGTCGGCCAGCAGCTTCATCGCCAGCCCCTCCAGCAGCCGGTCGTCGGGGGCGTCGATCCGGGCGATCGGCAGCGCGGCGAGCCGGGTCGCGAGATCGGGCAGCGCCACCGGCCAGCGCGCGGGCGGGGTGCGCCCGGTCAGCAGCAGCGCCGCCCCCTGGGCCGCGGCGAGGTTCATCAGGTGGAAGAGCGCCCGCTCCGCCTCGTCCGCGCCAGCGAGCCGGTCGGCGTCCTCCACCGCCAGCGCCCCCTGCCCCAGCAGCGCGCGCAGGTCGGCGCCGGGCAGCGCCGCGGCGGCGATGCGCGGGGCCCCGGTCTCCTGCGACCAGACCGCGGCGAGATGGGTCTTGCCCGCCCCCTCGGGCCCGACCAGGGCGAGGCGGCCGTCGGGCCACTCCCGCCAGCGGTCGAGGGCGGCGAGGGCGAGCGCGTTGGAGGCGGAGACGAAGAAGCTCTCCCGGTCGCGCGCGGCGCGCACCGGCAGGTCGAGCGGAAGTTGGCGGACGCCGGCGCTCACGGGCCGAACCTCCGCTCGTCGGGGCCGTCCGCATCGGGGGCGGGGACGCCCTCGACCTCGCCGCCCGGGGTCGGGGGGACGGGCGCCTCGGGCCGCTCGTAGATGGTGTGGCCGCGGTAGAGGCGGCCCTGCATGTATTCCTCGATGGCGAAGCGCCCGATCACCCCGATGGCGGCGGCGAGCGGCACCGCGATCAGCAGGCCGGTGAAGCCCAGCAGCGAGCCGAAGGCCGAGAGCGCGAACATCAGCGTCACCGGATGCAGCCCGACCGAGCCGCCGACCAGCTTGGGGGTGAGGAAGTTGCCCTCCACCGTCTGGCCGATCAGGAAGATGCCGGCGACGGCGAGGATCATGATCGGGTCGTCCCAGAACTGGAACAGCGCCACCCCGATCGACAGCGCCCCGCCCAGGATCGAGCCGATGAAGGGGATGAAGGAGATCAGCCCGGCGAAGAGCCCGATCACCAGCCCGAACTGCAGCCCGACCAGCATCAGCGCGGTCGCGTAGAAGGCGCCCAGGATCACGCAGACCGTCAGCTGCCCGCGCACGAAGCCCGCCAGCACCCCGTCGATGCGCGAGGCGAGCTCGCGCACCGTGTGGACGTGGTCGCGGGGCACCCAGCTGTCGACCTTGGCGGTCAGCCGGTCCCAGTCCATCAGCAGGTAGAAGGCGACGACGGGCGTGATCACCAGCAGGGTCACGAAGTCGATCACCGCGAGGCCCCCGGTCCAGGCGGACTTGAGGGCGGCGACGGACCATTCCTCGGCCCGGCCCTTGAAGGTCTCCAGCGCCTGCTCGACGGCGCCGCCCTGGTCGAGGATCTCGGGGAAGCGCTGCTCGATGAAGCGGCGGATGGCGTCGGCGTAGACGGGAGCCTGCTCGATGAACTCGCGGGCCTGTTCGATGAAGGCGGGGATCAGGACCAGCATGGCGACGATGAACAGCGTCGCCATCAGCACCGTGATCGTGGCCGTGGCGAGCGTGCGCGAGAAGCCGCGCGCCTCCAGCCGGTCGGCCAGCGGATCGAGGAAATAGGCGAGCGCGGCGCCGGCGAGGAACGGCAGCAGCACCCCCGCCATGGCCCACATGAAGAGGAGCAGCGCGGCGAGCCCCACCAGCCACCATCTGACCTGTTCGCCGTGGCTGAGCGCCATGCCGTTCTCCCTGTCTCCGGAGCCTTGGGTTTGCGGCCTCGCGGGCGCGCTTGCAACCCCGGCGTGACGCCCGCCCGGCTCGGGATCAGGGCCGCAGCGTCATGTCCACCCGGTCGAGGCCCGGACCGTAGCCGTCGGGGGCGACGGACACGACCTCGAAGCCGGGGCGGGCGTAGAAGCCGCGGCTCGCCGGGGTGGTGTCGAGCTTCAGGAGGCGCACGCCGGGGGCCCGGGCCATCGCCTCGAGTCGGGCGAGCGTCAGGCGGCGGCCGAGGCCCTGGCGGTGCAGCGCCGGCGCGACCATGCCCCAGCACAGGACCGCCGCCTCGCCGTCCCGCTGCCAGCCGCCGCAGGCGACCGGCGCGCCGTCGCGCGCGATGACGAGGTAGTCCGCGCCCGGCGGCGGCGCGTCGAGCCAGGCCACGAAAGACGCCCGTTCGGAGGGGGCGAAGAACCGCGGCGTGCAGGCGTCGAAGATCGCGAGGCAGGCGGCGCGGTCGCCCGGCGCATAGGGGCGCAGCGCGTCCATCCCCCCTGCCCCGTCAGGCCCGCCGGCCGAAGGCGAGCCAGGCGGCGCCCCCGACCAGGGCCGCGGCCGAGCCCCGTGCCATCCAGGCCCGCGCCCCCGCCCCCAGCCCCCGCCCGCCGGCGGCGCCGAGGCAGGCCCAGCCGGAATCGAGGATCAGCGCCACGACCAGATAGATCGCCCCCAGCAGCGCGAGCTGCGGGCCGGCGGGCGCGGCGGCGTCGACGAACTGCGGCAGGAAGGCCGCGTGGAAGGCGAGGCTCTTGGGATTGGCGAGCCCGGTCAGCAGGCCGCGGCGGGCGGCGCGCAGGACGGCCCGGCGGGGCGCCTCGGCGGCCGGGCGGCGCGCCTCCCGCCACAGGCCCACGGCGAGCCAGAGCAGCCAGGCGACGCCGAGCCAGCGCAGGACCTCGAAGGCCGCGCCCCAGGCCTGCGCGATCCAGGCGAGGCCGAAGACCACCAGCGCGATCTGCCCGGCATGGGCCAGCGTCGTGCCCGCCGCCGCCGCCAGCCCGGCCCGCAGCCCCTCGCGCGCCGAGAGCGCCAGGATCAGCGCCACGTTGGGCCCCGGCACGGCGATGGACAGCGCCGAGACCGCGACGAAGCCCGCCAGCAGGCCCGCGTCGATCCCGGCGGGGGTCACGCGAACTGCTCGCGAATCAGCCGCTCCTCCAGCCCGTGGCCGGGGTCGAAGAGCAGCGTGTGCGAGATGGCGGGGTCGAGCTCGACATGCACCTTGTAGGCGCCGCGCACCTCGACGTTGTCGGCGGTGGCGGAGACGGGGCGCCGCTCGGGGTCGAGGCACTCCAGCGTCACCCGGGCGTGGCGGGGCAGCAGCGCGCCCCGCCAGCGGCGGGGGCGGAAGGCGGAGATCGGGGTCAGGGCCAGGATCTCGGCCCCGATGGGCAGGATCGGGCCGTGGGCGGAATAGTTGTAGGCGGTGGAGCCGGCGGGCGTCGCCACCATCACCCCGTCGCAGACCAGCTCCGACATCCGCTCCTTGCCGTCGATCAGGATGCGGATCTTGGCGGCCTGGTGACGCTCGCGCAGGAGGGAGACCTCGTTGATCGCGTGGGCCTGGCGGATCTCGCCGTCGTCGCACTCGACGGTCATCTTCAGGGGGTTGATGACCGCGGCCTCGGCGGCCATCAGCCGCTCCATCAGCCCCTCCTCGATGTAGTCGTTCATCAGGAAGCCGACGGTGCCGCGGTGCATGCCGTAGACCGGGCGCGGGTCGCGGCGGGAGGCCTGCAGGACCTCCAGCATCAGCCCGTCGCCGCCCAGCGCCACGATCACGTCGGCGTCGTGCAGCGCGGTCTGGCCGTAGCGGGCGACCAGCCCCTCGCAGGCCGCGACCGCCTGCGGCGCGTCGGAGCGCACGAAGTGGATGCGGGGCTGCAGCAGCATCGGGTCCATGGGCGGGGGCTCGGCGGTGGGGGGGACGCGGGGAGGGAGCGGGCCCCCGGGACCCGAGGGAGGCCGACCATGGCCCCCCGCGCCGCGGCGCGCAAGCGCGACCGTCCCCCCGCCCCTGCGGCGAGAGGGCCTGCGCGCAGGGCGCCGGGGCGGGGCTTCGGGCCGGGCCGGAGGCTCGCCGCGGCGCCGGGGCGGGGAATCCGACGCTGCGGCGCCCCCGCGACGCCGGGGGCGCGCGAAGCGTCGCCTCCGGGACGGGACAAACCGCCTGCGGGGGTGTATGGACGCCGGGAACCCAGACCCCCCGGCCGCAGGCGCCCCCGCAGAGGGGCCCCGAGACAGGAGACGCGACATGGACGCCAGCACGCGCGATTCCGGCTTCTTCACCGAGGCGCTCGCCGAGCGCGACCCCGAGATCTTCAAGGCCATCGGTCTCGAGCTCGGTCGCCAGCGCGAGGAGATCGAGCTGATCGCTTCCGAGAACATCGTGAGCTACGCGGTGCTCCAGGCCCAGGGCTCGGTCCTGACCAACAAGTACGCCGAGGGCTATCCCGGCAAGCGCTACTACGGCGGCTGCCAGTTCGTGGACATCGCCGAGGAGCTGGCGATCGAGCGCGCCAAGGCCCTGTTCGGCGCGAAGTTCGCGAACGTGCAGCCCAACTCCGGCTCCCAGATGAACCAGGCCGTGTTCCTGGCGCTGCTGCAGCCCGGCGACACGTTCATGGGGCTGGACCTGAACTCCGGCGGCCACCTCACCCATGGCTCGCCCGTCAACATGTCGGGCAAGTGGTTCAACGTGGTCTCCTACGGCGTGCGCGCCCAGGACCACCTGCTGGACATGGACGACATCCGCGCCAAGGCGCATGAGCACAAGCCCAAGCTGATCGTGGCCGGCGGCACCGCCTATTCCCGCGTCTGGGACTGGGCCGAGTTCCGCAAGATCGCCGACGAGGTCGGGGCGTACCTGATGGTCGACATGGCCCATATCGCGGGCCTGGTCGCGGGCGGCGCGCATCCCAGCCCGGTGCCCCATGCCGACGTGGTGACGACGACGACGCACAAGTCGCTGCGCGGCCCCCGCGGCGGCATGATCCTGTCGAACGACGAGGCGATCGCCAAGAAGATCAACTCGGCCGTGTTCCCCGGCCTGCAGGGCGGCCCGCTGATGCATGTCATCGCTGCCAAGGCCGTGGCCTTCGCCGAGGCGCAGCGCCCCGAGTTCCGCGCCTACGCCCACCAGGTCGTGGCCAACGCCCAGGCGATGGCGGACGAGCTGATGAAGGGCGGGATCGACATCGTCTCCGGCGGCACCGACAACCATCTGATGCTGGCCGACCTGCGGCCCAAGAAGGTGACCGGCAAGGCCGCCGAGGCCGCGCTCGGCCGCGCCCATGTCACCTGCAACAAGAACGGCGTGCCCTTCGATCCGGAGAAGCCCTTCGTGACCTCGGGCATCCGGCTCGGCGCCCCCGCCGGCACCACCCGCGGCTTCGGCGAGGCGGAGTTCCGCCAGATCGCCCGGATGATCGTGAAGGTGGTCGACGGGCTGGCCGGCGCCGGCGACGGCGGCGACGAGGCGGTCGAGGCCGAGGTGCGCGAGGAGGCGATCGCCCTCTGCCGCCGGTTCCCGATCTACCCCGCGCTCTGATCCCGCCCGCCGCCTCCTCGGGGGCGGCGCGGCCCCGGAGACTCGAAGGGCGACGCAGGAGGCCTCCTGCGTCGCCCTTTTTCTTCCTGCGGCGCCTCGGCTGGGGTCTCGCCGGCGCCGCGCGGAGCGGGGCGGGCCATGGCCGCTGGGGACGACCATGGCCCTTCCCGGCAAGTCCATCGACGCGAACGAACGCTGCGTCGGTTACGGATCACGCTACGCGTCACCACCTTGCCGATGCTCCGATCTGGGACAGAGATTGCGGCAGGATCATGATGGCGTCCGAACGGTTTTACGGCGCTATTGATGGTGAGGAACGCAGCGCCCAACGGCCTTTCGGCCGCGGAGCCCCGCCGCCGCAGGCGCTTGCCGGCCCCGCCGTCCCGGCCCCGGCGCCGCTTTTCGGGCGCAATCGTTCCGCGGGCCGGGCTGCGGTCCTGCACCCGCCGGGACGGGGGCGTCGGGCCGGCTCCGCCACGGCGTCGGGGGTGCGCGCCCCTCCCGCATATCTCGCGGCGGTCCGCAGGCCCTACCCAACCGCTGGGGGCGCCCCTATAATGGCGGCGTCCGATGCGCGAGAGGGACCGATATGCGCTGCCCGTTCTGCGGAAACACCGAAACCCAGGTGAAGGACAGCCGTCCGGCCGAGGATCACGTCGCGATCCGCCGCCGCCGGTTCTGTCCCGCCTGCGGCGGCCGCTTCACCACTTACGAGCGGGTGCAGCTGCGCGACCTCGTGGTGGTGAAGAAGAACGGCCGGCGCGAGGATTTCGACCGCGACAAGCTCGCCCGCTCGATCCGCATCGCCCTGCAGAAGCGCCCGATCGAGATCGACCGGATCGAGCAGATGATCTCCGGCATCGTGCGCCGGCTGGAGAGCAAGGGCGACACCGACATCGCCTCGGACGAGATCGGGCAGATCGTGATGGAGGCGCTGGCGCGGATCGACACCGTCGCCTACGTGCGCTTCGCCTCGGTCTACAAGAACTTCCAGGAGGCCGACGACTTCGAGGAGTTCGTGGCCGAGCTGCGCCCCGTCGCGAAGGGCGAGGAGCCCTGACGCCCGCCGCCCCCTCCCCGGGCGGCGCTACCGCGGAAAGACCCATGGCCGACGAGCAGGACCTGCGCTGGATGCGCGCCGCGCTGAGCATGGCGCGCCGCGCGGTGGGACGCACCGCGCCCAACCCCGCGGTGGGCTGCGTGATCGTGAAGGACGGGGCGGCGCTGGGGCGCGGCTTCACCCAGCCCTCCGGTCGCCCCCATGCCGAGACCGTGGCGCTGGCGCAGGCGGAGGCCCTGTTCGGCCCCGGCGCCGCGCGCGGCGCCACCGCCTATGTGACGCTCGAGCCCTGCGCCCATCACGGCCGCACCCCGCCCTGCGCCGACGCGCTGGTCGCGGCGGGCGTCGCCCGGGTGGTCTGCGCCGCGGGCGACCCGGACCCCCGCGTCGACGGGCGCGGCTTCGCCCGGCTGCGCGCCTCGGGCGTGGCGGTCGAGACCGGGGTGCTGGCGGCGGAGGCCGAGGCGCTGAACGCGGGCTTCCTCTCGCGCCACCGCCGCGGGCGGCCCTGGCTGACGCTGAAGCTCGCGGCCTCGCTCGACGGGCGCATCGCCACCCGCTCGGGCGACTCGAAGTGGATCACCGGCGAGCGGGCCCGCGCCCGGGTGCACCTGATGCGGGCCGAGCATGACGCGATCCTGGTGGGGATCGGCACGGTGCGCGCCGACGATCCCGCGCTCGACGTGCGCCTGCCGGGGATGGAGGACCGCAGCCCCCTGCCGGTGATCTTCGACCCCCGGCTGACCCTGCCCGCCGCCTCGCGGCTGGGCTCTGGCGCGCGGCCGGCGCTGGTCCTGCACCTGCCGCCCGAGGACCCCGACGGCCCCGACCCCGCCCGCGCGCGCGAGATGCGCGAGCGCGGCCTGACCCTGCAGCCGGTCGCCGCCGCCCCGGGCGGCGCGGGCCCCGCCCTGCTCGACCCGGCCACGGCGCTCGATGCGCTGGCCGGGGCCGGGATCACCCGCGCCTTCTGCGAGGGGGGCGGGCGGCTCGCCGGCGCGCTGCTGGCGGCGGGGCTGGTGGACGAGCTCGCGCTCTTCTCCGGCGGCCCCGCCATCGGCGCCGAGGGCCTGCCCTCCCTCGGCGCCCTCGGCCTCGAGCGCCTCGCCGAGGCCGCCCGCTTCCGCTGCATCGCGGCCCAGCGGCTCGGCCCGGACGCGCTGACCCTGTGGCGGCCCGAGCGGGCTTGACGAACCGGCCCCGGGGCGGGGAGAAGCGGCCCCGTCCCCTGCCCCCTTCTGTCGGAGTGACCTGATGGCCGAGACCGAAGTCTCCGCGGAGACGCCCGACTGGTCGCGGGAGCGGCCGCGGCGGTTCTGGGACCCCTCGCGCCGCCTGCTCTTGAGCCTGCGCCGCTACCAGGCCTGCGGCGACGGGCTGCTGGGGCGGCTGGGGCGCAAGCGCTGGGCGCTCTCGCATCGGTTCTGGTCGGCGGTGACCTCGGTCGAGCTGCCGCTGAACACCCGGATCGGGGGCGGGCTGCTGCTGCCGCACGCCACCGGGATCGTGGTGCATCCCGCCACGGTGCTGGGGCCGAACTGCCTGCTGATGCAGAACGTGACGCTGGGCAACAACTACGGCCGGCCCGGCACGCCGCGGCTGGGCGGCCATGTGGACGTGGGGCCCGGAGCGGTGATCCTGGGCCCCGTCGAGATCGGCGACCACGCCCTGATCGGCGCCAACGCGGTGGTGCTGAAGGACGTGCCGCCCCGCGCCGTCGTGGCGGGCGCGCCCGCCAGGGTGATCCGCTTCCGCGACCCCGAGGAGGACGCGCCCGAGACCGCCGCCTGAGGCCGCGGTCCCGCAGGCCGCTCTAGAGGATCAGCTGGGTCTGGGTGACGAGGGCGACGTTCTTGCCGTCCTCGCGGGTGATGCGGGTCTGCCAGACGCTGGTGCGGCCGCCCTTGTGGATCGGGGTGGCGGTTCCGGTGACCGTGGTCCCCTCCTTCGCGGCGCCGAGGAAGTTGGTCTTGCTCTCGATCGTGGTGGTGCCCTTGGCGTCCTTCGGCATCGAGAGGACCGTGCCCAGCGCCCCCAGCGCATCGGCGAAGGCCATGATTGCGCCGCCGTGCAGGATGTGCCCCGCGGTGCACAGGTCCGGGCGGACCTCCAGCGTGGCGACCACCTGGTCGGGGCCGGCCTCGACCACCTTCACCCCCATCAGCTTCGCGAAGGGCATGCGGTCGGCCATGTTCTCGGTCATTCGTCGTCTCCTCCCGTTGGGCCCGGTCATGATCGCCGGCGCCTGCGCGCAGCATCAACGACCCGGGAGGTAATCGGAAACGCAAAAGGGGGCCCGCGGGCCCCCTTCGCCGTCCCCCGTCAGGGCGGACCGCCGGTCAGGCGCTTTCGGCCTGCTTGTGGGCGGAGTTCGCGATCAGGTCGTCGACCACCGCCGGATCGGCGAGGGTCGAGGTGTCGCCGAGCGCGCCGGTGTCGTTCTCGGCGATCTTGCGCAGGATGCGGCGCATGATCTTGCCCGAGCGGGTCTTGGGCAGGCCCGGGGCCCACTGGATCACGTCGGGCTTGGCGATGGGCCCGATCTCGGTGCGGACCCAGTCCGAGAGCTCCTTGCGCAGCTCCTCGGAGGGCTCCACCCCCTCCATCAGGGTGACGTAGCAGTAGATGCCCTGGCCCTTCACCTCATGCGGGTAGCCGACCACCGCGGCCTCGGCGACCTTCTGGTGGGCGACGAGGGCGGATTCCACCTCCGCCGTGCCCATCCGGTGGCCGGAGACGTTGATCACGTCGTCCACGCGGCCGGTGATCCAGTAATAGCCGTCCGCATCCCGCCGGCAGCCGTCGCCGGAGAAGTAGTAGCCCTTGAACATCTCGAAATAGGTCGACACGAACCGGGCGTGGTCGCCCCAGACGGTGCGCATCTGCCCGGGCCAGCTGTCCTTGATGGCGAGCACGCCGGTGGTCTCGCCCTCCAGCTCGTTGCCCTGGTCGTCGAGCACCACCGGATGCACGCCGAAGAAGGGGCGCGTGGCGGAGCCGGGCTTGAGGGGGGTGGCGCCGGGGAGCGGGGTGATCAGGATCCCGCCCGTCTCGGTCTGCCACCAGGTGTCGACGATGGGGCATTTCCCCTTGCCGACGACGCGGTGATACCAGTTCCAGGCCTCGGGGTTGATCGGCTCGCCGACGGTGCCGAGGATGCGCAGCGAGCTCAGGTCGCAGGACTCGACCCACTTGTCGCCCTTGCCCATCAGGGCCCGCAGCGCGGTGGGGGCGGTGTAGAAGATCGAGACCTTGTGCTTGTCGACCACCTGCCAGAAGCGCGAGGCGTCGGGCCAGGTCGGCACCCCCTCGAACATCAGGGTCGTGGCGCCGTTCGCGAGGGGCCCATAGACGATGTAGCTGTGCCCCGTCACCCAGCCCACGTCGGCGGTGCACCAGTAGACCTCGCCGTCGCGGTAGTCGAAGACGTGCTCATGGGTCATCGAGGCGTAGACCAGGTAGCCGGCGGAGGTATGCACCACCCCCTTGGGCTTTCCGGTCGAGCCGGAGGTGTAGAGGATGAAGAGCGGGTCCTCCGCGCTCATCTCCTCGGGCTTGCACTCGGGCTCGACGATGGCGGCGAGGGTCTCGTAGTGGAAGTCGCGGCCCTCGACCCAGGTGGTCTGCTCGCCGGTGCGGCGCACCACCAGCAGCTTCACGTCGTCGCCGCAGCGGCGCAGGGCCCGGTCGGCGTTGGACTTCAGGGGCGTCGAGCGGCCGCCTCGCGGAGCGTGATCGGCGGTGATCACCAGCTTCGCGCCGCAGTCGTTCACCCGGTCGGCGAGAGCGTCGGGGGAGAAGCCGGCGAAGACCACCGAATGGATCGCGCCGATCCGCGCGCAGGCCAGCATCGCATAGGCGGCCGCCGGGATCATCGGCAGGTAGATCACCACCCGGTCGCCCTTGCGGACCCCGAGGGTCTTGAGGACGTTGGCGAACTTGGAGACTTCCTCGTGGAGCCGGGCGTAGCTGATGCGCTCCGCCTCCTCCTTGGGGTCGTCGGGCTCGAAGAGGATCGCGGTCTGCTCGGCGCGGTCCTTCAGGTGGCGGTCGATGCAGTTGGCGGCCACGTTCAGCGTGCCGTCGCCGAACCACTCGATCTGCACGTCGGGGTAGGAGAAGGAGACGTTCTTGACCGTGTCGTAGGGCCGGATCCAGTCGAGCCGCCGGCCGTGGTCGTTCCAGAACGCCTCCGGGTCCTGGATCGAGGCCTGGTACATGGCCTCGTATTTTTCGGCGTCGATGGAGGCGCCCTTGGCGACCTCCGGCGGCACGGGAACGACGGTGTCGGACATGGGCGTCCTCCTCCTGGACTGTCTGGGGCGCGCTTCGCCCCCAGACCTCCCTGGGGCGGCGCGCCCGCAATGTTGCTCGCCGAGAACCTAGGGCGGGGCGCGCGCATGTCGCCCCGGCCCGAGGACCTCAGATCGCCAGGTATTCCTGCCGCAGCGCGGCGTCGTCGAGAACGTCCTGCGCCGTGCCGTCGAAGACCACCTGGCCCATGTCCAAGATGATCGCCCGGTCGGCAAGCTGCAAGGCGGCGATGGCGTTCTGCTCGACGATCACCGTGGTGATGCCGAGCTTCTTGATCTCGGCCAGCGTCTTCTCGATCTCCTGCACGATCACCGGGGCGAGGCCCTCGTAGGGCTCGTCCAGCAGCAGGAGCTTGATGTCGCGCGCCAGCGCGCGGCCGATGGCGAGCATCTGCTGCTCGCCGCCCGAGAGGGTCACCCCCTCCTGCCTGCGGCGTTCGCCCAGGCGCGGGAACAGTTCGTAGATGCGCTGGATGGACCAGCCGTGCGGCGGCTCGATCTGGGCGAGCTGCAGGTTCTCCTCGACCGTCAGGCCGGGGATGATGCGCCGGTCCTCGGGCACCAGCTGGATGCCGTTCTGGGCGGCCTGGTGGGCCTTCATCTCGTGCACCGGCTTGTGGTCGAGCCAGATCTCGCCGTGCTTGAGCTCGGGGTTGCCCGCCCGCGCGATGGTGCGCAGGGTCGAGGTCTTGCCCGCGCCGTTGCGGCCCAGCAAGGCCAGGATCTCGCCCTCGTGGATGTTGAAGCTGACGCCCTGGACGATGTAGCTCTCGCCGTAATAGGCGTGCAGGTCCCAGGCGGAGAAATAGGCCGGCGGCGTGCCCGCGTTGCGCGGGTTCGGGGCCTTCTGGACGCGGGCGTAGGGGTCGTCGGTCACGGTCACAGGTGCGCTCCTCCGAGATAGGCTTCCTGAACCTTCGGGTTGCCCTTGATGCGCTGGGGCTCGTCCTCGACGATCACGTGGCCCTGGGCGAGCACCGAGATCCGGTCGGCGAGCGAGAAGACCACGTGCATGTCATGCTCGATGATCGCGAGCGTGATGCTCTTGGCGTCGACGATCTGGCGCAGCAGGTCGATGGTGTTGTTGGTGTCGGCGCGCGACATGCCCGCCGTCGGCTCGTCGAGCAGCAGGAGCTTGGGCTCCTGCACCAGGCACATGGCCATCTCCAGCCGGCGCTTGTCCCCGCGCGACAGGTTCTTGGCCAGCATCGCGCGCTTGTCGGCCATGTTGACGTCCTCGAGACAGGCCATCGCCCGGTCGCGGATCCCCGCCTCGCGCGAGAGGCTCTCCCACCCGTGCAGGCGGAAGGCGCCGTCGCGGCTGGCGAAGGCGGGGATCATCACGTTCTCGGCCACCGTCAGATCCTCGAAGATCTCCGGGGTCTGGAACACGCGGGAGACGCCGAGCTGGTTGATCTCGTGCGGCTTGCGCCCGATCAGGCTCTGCCCCGCGAAGGTGACGGTGCCGGTGTCGGGGATCAGGCGGCCGACGAAGGTGTTGAGCAGCGTCGACTTGCCCGCGCCATTCGGCCCGATGATGGCGTGGACCGTGCCCTCCATCACCGTGAGGTTGACGTCGTCGAGCGCCTTGAGCCCGCCGAACCGCTTGTTGACGTTCTGGACCTGGAGAATGGGGGTTCCCATGTCACGCTCCCTCATTCGGCCGGCGCGGGCGCGGGGCGGGCGGCCCCGTTCTCGCCCTTGCCGCGGTTGGTCACGAGGCGGCCCAGGCGCGAGGCGCCCTCGATCAGGCCGCCGGGCAGGAAGGTGACGATCACCATGAAGATCAGGCCCAGCGTCAGGTGCCAGCCCTCGCCCACGAAGAGCGAGGAGACCGAGACCAGCGCGTGCTGCAGCGTCTCGGGCAGGAAGGACCAGAAGTCCATCAAGACGCCCTCGTTGATCGCCGAGAAGATGTTCTCGAAGTACTTGATCAGGCCCGCGCCGAGCACCGGGCCCAGCAGGGTGCCGGCGCCGCCGAGGATGGTCATCAGGACGACCTCGCCCGAGGCGGTCCACTGCATCCGCTCCGCCCCCGCCAGCGGGTCCATCGCGGCCAGCAGCCCGCCGGCGAGGCCCGCGAACATGCCCGAGATCACGAAGGCCGCGAGCGTATAGGGCCGGGTGTTGAGGCCGGTGTAGCTCATCCGGTTCTGGTTCGACTTCACCGCCTTGAGCATCATCCCGAAGGGCGAGCGGAACAGGCGCATGGAGATGTAGAAGCACCCGATCAGGATCGCCGCGCAGACGTAGAAGCCCACGTTGAACTGCACCGGCATCCCCAGGACCGAGGCGTCGACCGTCTCGATCATGTTCAGCCCGAAGAGGTTCGAGAAGGGCTGCCCCGAGGCGCCGCCGTCGAGGATGCGCGGGTCGTCCAGCGTCACCTGCAGGCCGGTCTCGCCGTTGGTGATCGGCGTCAGCACCGAATAGGCGAGGTTGTAGCTCATCTGCGCGAAGGCGAGCGTGAGGATCGAGAAGTAGATGCCCGAGCGGCGCAGCGAGACGTAGCCGATCACGAGGCTGAACAGACCGCCCACGATCACCGCGAAGACGATGGCGGGAATGACGTTCATCGACAGCAGCTTGAACATCCACACCGCGGCGTAGGAGCCCACGCCCAGGAAGGCCGCGTGCCCGAAGGAGAGATAGCCGGTCAGCCCGAACAGGATGTTGAAGCCGAGCGCGAAGATCCCGTAGATCGCGAACTTCTGCAGCAGGTCCGGATAGCCCGCCCCGAAGGGCGCGAGCAGGATCGGCCCCGCCAGCACCAGGAGGGAGAAGACCGCCAGCAGGATCCGGTCGTTGGTCTTGGTGGGGGTCATGGATCAGGCCTCCATCACGCCCTTGCGGCCCAGAAGGCCCCGCGGACGGGTGAGCAGGATGACGACGGCGACCAGGTAGATGATGATCTGGTCGATGCCCGGGAGGATCTGCTTGACCTCGTTCATCGAGGCGAAGCTCTGCAGGATCCCCAGCAGGAAGCCCGCGGCGACGGCGCCGGGCAGCGAGCCCATGCCGCCGACCACGACCACGACGAAGCTGAGCACCAGGAAGTCCATGCCCAGGTGGTAGTCGGGCGAGAGAATGGGCGTGTACATCACCCCCGCCAGCCCCGCGACGCAGGCCGCGAGCCCGAACATCAGCGTGAAGCGGCGGTCGATGTTGATGCCCAGCAGGCCCACCGTCTCGCGGTCGGCCATGCCGGCGCGCACGACCATGCCGAAGGTGGTGAACTGCAGGAAGCTGAACACGGCCCCGATCACCACCGCGGCGAAGAGGAAGTAGATCAGCCGCCACATCGGATAGACGATGGCGCCCGCCTCCATCCCCAGGGCCGCGCCGAAGTCGGCCATGCCCGACAGCGCGTCGGGGGCGGGCTGGGGGATCGGGTTGGCGCCGAAGAAGGCCTTGATGATCTCCTGCAGCACGATGGCGAGGCCGAAGGTCACCAGGATCTGGTCGGCATGGGGGCGCTTGTAGAAGTGGCGGATCAGCCCGCGCTCCATCACCAGGCCCACCAGCAGCATGAAGGGGATGGCGAGCAGGATCGAAACCGGCACCGACCATTCGCTCAGCCAGTGGCCGAAGTCGCCGAACCAGGCCTCGACATAGGGGGTGCGGATCTCGAGCGGGGTGCCCCAGGCGGTGGTCTCGGTGGCGGAGAGGGCCACCATCTCCATCGAGAACAGCGCGTCGAGGGTCACGGCGCAGAACGCGCCCAGCATGAACAGCGCGCCGTGGGCGAAGTTCACCACGCCCAGCGTGCCGAAGATGAGGGTCAGACCCAGGGCGATCATCGCATAGGCCGAGCCCTTGTCGAGACCGTTCAGAATCTGGAGGAGGATCGCGTCCATCGCGCCGGCTCCCATTGCAGGCGAGCCCCTCGAGGGGGGCGCAGGCCTTCGGATTTCGAGCAAGGGTGGGGACCGTCGCGCCCGGGGAGGAGAGATCCAGGCGGGACGGCCCCCGGTGTCGTCGCCGGAAAGAGGGCTTCCGACGACGTCTCGCCGGACGCGCCCCGACCCCCGGAGCGCGCCCGTCGGGCCCGGCGCTGCCGCACGCGGGCCCGGAGCCTCAGGCGCGGATCACGCGCCCGGGTTGCACTGCCCCAGCTCGCCGCCGGCGAACATCGGATGGTCGGGGGCGTAGGTGACCTGCTCGGCCGGGGTGACGTCCACCACCTCGAGAAGGTCGAACTGCGAGGTCGGGTTCTCCTTGCCGCGCACCACCAGCACGTCCTTGAAGCACTGGTGATCCTCGGCCCGGTAGAGGGTCGGGCCGTTGCCCATGCCGTCGAACTCGAACCCCTCCAGCGCCGCGACGATGTCGCAGGGGTTGAAGGAGCCCGCGCGCTGGGCGGCGTCGGCGTAGAGCAGCGCCTGCACGTAGCAGGTGTGGGCGGCCTGGCTGGGCGGGAAGCCGTACTTCTGGCCGAAGGACTTCACGAAGGCCTTCGAGCCCTCGTCCTGCAGCGACCAGTGCCAGTTGGTGGAGCCGTAGATGCCCTTCACCGCCTCGCCCGCGCCCTGCGCCATCAGGCGGGAGTAGAGCGGGACCACGATCTCGAAGTTCTTGCCGTTGACCTGCTTGCCCTTCAGCCCGAACTGCACCGCCTGGGTCAGCGAGTTGACCATGTCGCGGCCGTAGTGGTTGAGGATCAGCACGTCCGCGCCCGAGTTCAGCACCGGGGTGAGGTACTGCGAGAAGTCGCCCGCGCCCAGCGGCGTGCGCACCTTCTCGACCGTCTGCCAGCCGAGCGCCTCGGTGGCGGCGGCGATCGACTCCTCCTGGGTCCAGCCCCAGGTGTAGTCGGCGGTCAGGTGATAGGCCTTGCGGTCGGAGCCATAGTTGGACTTCAGCACCGGCGCCAGCGCCGCGCCCGACATGTAGGCGTTGAAGAAGTGGCGGAAGCCGTTGGCCTTCTTGTCCTTGCCGGTGGTGTCGTTGGAGTGGGTCAGGCCCGCCATGAAGATGACGCCCATCTCCTGGCACAGCCCCTGCACCGCCACCGCCACGCCCGAGGACGAGCCGCCGGTGATCATCGAGGCGCCGTCGCGCTCGATCATCCGCTTGGCCGAGGCGCGGGCCGCGTCGGACTTGGTCTGGGTGTCGCCGGTGACGAACTCGACCTTCTTGCCGTTGACGCCCGCGCCGGTCAGCGCCTTGGAGGAGAAGGTGGCGAGCATGCCGCCGTCGCCGCCGCCGTTGAGATGCTCGACCGCCAGCTCGTAGGCGCGCAGCTCGTCCGCGCCCTCGTCGGCGTAGGCGCCGGTCTGGGGGACGTTGAAGCCCAGGGTGACCGAGGATCCGGTCGGCTCGTTGGTGTAGGCGTAGGCCGGACGACGCCAGACCATCGGGGCCGCGAGGCCCGCGCCGACCACGCCCGACGTCTTCAGCAGCCCGCGGCGGCTGATGGTGAAGTTGGCCATGAATACCTCCCGAAGCATTGATTGCGCCGGTCGACGTCGCTCGCCCTCCCGAAGGCCTCCCTGGCGCGCGACGTCGACCGGACTGGGCT
>Ga0310345_10000947_pt1 | contig 35516 bp, 39 predicted proteins | sample HC15DNA20500_MG_FD_204667 | JGI IMG/M metagenome (GOLD analysis project Ga0310345, IMG submission 204667) | Marine microbial communities from station ALOHA, North Pacific Subtropical Gyre - HC15-DNA-20-500_MG | ecosystem: Environmental > Aquatic > Marine > Oceanic | place: Pacific Ocean: North... | reverse complement strand
CCGGGAGATCGCGGCTTGGCTCGAAGACCCGTCGGTGGTCGAGATCATGCTCAATCCGGACGGGCGCCTCTGGGTCGATCGGTTGGGCGAAGGTCTTATGGCCACCGAGCGGACAATGACTGCCGCCGATGGCGAGCGGATCGTCCGGCTGGTCGCGCACCATGTGGGGGCCGAGGTGCATGGCGGAGCGCCACGCGTGTCCGCCGAATTGCCGGAAGGCGGCGAACGCTTCGAGGGTTTGCTGCCACCGGTGGTCGCCTCGCCGAGCTTTGCCATTCGCAAGCCCGCCGTCGCCGTGTTCACGCTCGACGACTATGTGGCGGCGCGTATAATGGCTCGCTGGCAAGCCGAGGCGCTTGCCACTGCGATTGCCGAGCGCAAGAATATCCTCGTTGCCGGCGGCACTTCGACTGGCAAGACCACCCTTACCAACGCCCTGCTTGCCGAAGTCGCATCATCGGGCGACCGCGTGGTCCTGATCGAGGACACGCGCGAGCTGCAGTGCGCTGCCCCCAATCTCGTTTCGCTGCGGACCAAGGACGGGGTGGCTTCGCTGTCGGATCTCGTCCGCTCGGCGCTGCGGCTGCGGCCCGACCGCATTCCGATCGGTGAGGTCCGCGGCGCCGAAGCGCTCGAGCTGCTGAAAGCCTGGGGCACCGGACATCCGGGCGGGATCGGTACAATCCACGCCGGGACCGCGCTTGGCACGCTGCGGCGGCTCGAGCAGCTGATCCAGGAGAGCGTGGTCGCCGTGCCGCGTGCGCTCATCGCCGAGACCATCGACGTGATCGCGGTGCTGGTCCGCGACGGAACGGGCCGACGCCTCGGCGAGCTGGCCGAGGTCCGCCAACTGGATGCGCGGGGCGACTACGTGCTCGCACCCCTTTGCCCAACCCAAGGAGATTCCCTGTGACCTATGCCATGCTTCGGGCGCGCTCGCGCCTGCCTGCCTTTGTCGCCGTTGGTCTTGCCGCATTGACGGTCGCGGCGCCCGCCCATGCCGCCGGTTCGTCGATGCCCTGGGAGGCGCCGCTCCAGGCAATCCTCGAATCGATCCAGGGGCCGGTCGCCAAGATCGTCGCGGTGATCATCATCATCGCGACTGGCTTGGCACTCGCCTTCGGCGATACCTCGGGCGGTTTCCGGCGGCTGATCCAGATCGTCTTCGGCCTGTCGATCGCCTTCGCCGCATCCTCCTTCTTCCTCTCGTTCTTTTCGTTCGGCGGCGGAGCGCTGGTCTGATGGGCGGCGGTGTATCCGGACAGCCGCCTGGCTTCGCCGTCCCCGTTCACCGGGCGCTGACCGAGCATATCCTGCTTGGCGGGGCGCCGCGCGGGCTCGCCATCGCCAATGCGACCTTGGCAGGCGCGATCGGGCTCGGCTTGCAACTGTGGGTGGCCGGCGTGGCTGTTTTCGCCGCCGGGCACCTGCTCGCGGTTTGGGCCGCGCGGCGCGATCCGCAGTTCGTCGATGTCGCGCGGCGGCACCTGCGCTTTCCCGCCTGTTTCGAGGTCTGAGATGTTCTCGCTTCGAGAATATCGGAACAAGGCCGACCGGCTCAGCGATTTCCTGCCCTGGGCTGCGCTGGTCGCACCCGGCATCGTCCTCAACAAGGACGGCAGCTTCCAGCGCACGGCGCGCTTTCGGGGCCCGGACCTCGACAGCGCAACCCCTGCCGAGCTTGTTGCTACGACGGCGCGGCTCAACAGCGCGCTGCGCCGGCTGAGATCGGGCTGGGCCATCTTCGTCGAAGCGGTGCGCCGTCCCGCGCTCGGCTATCCGGCGTGCGATTTTCCCGATCCGGCGTCCGCACTGGTCGAGCGCGAGCGTGCCGCACAATTTGCTGAGGAAGGCGCGCATTTCGAAAGCCGCTATTTCCTGACCTTCGTGTGGCTGCCGCCCCCCGAAGACGCGGCGCGCGCCGAAAGCTGGCTCTACGAAGGTAAGCCGGAGAAGGGTATTGATCCGCGCGAACTGCGCGATGGATTTGCCGATCGCACCGACCGCCTACTCCGGCTGTTCGAGGGATTCTTCCCCGAGATCGCCTGGCTCGATGACGGCGAGACGCTGACCTACCTGCACGGCTGTATCTCGACGCGCAGGCAGGAAGTGCGCGTCCCCGAAACCCCGATGCATCTCGACGCGCTGCTTGCCGACGAGCCGCTTGTTGGCGGTCTCGAGCCGCGCCTCGGCAAGGCGCATCTGCGCACCCTGACCATGGTCGGCTTCCCGAGCGCCACCTTTCCTGGCCTGCTCGATGAACTCAACGCGCTGGGGTTTGCCTATCGCTGGTCGACCCGGGCGATCATGCTCGACAAGACCGATGCGACCAGATTGCTCGGCAAGATCCGCCGCCAATGGTTCGCCAAGCGCAAGTCGGTTGCCGCCATCCTCAAGGAGGTGATGACCAATGAGGCCTCGGTGCTGGTCGACAGCGATGCCGCCAACAAGGCCGAGGATGCCGATGCGGCATTGCAGGAACTGGGCGCCGACCATGTCGGCATGGCGCTGGTCACCGCGTCGATCACGGTCTGGGACGAGGACGCGGCACTCGCCGCGGAGAAGCTGCGCCTGGCCGAGAAGGTCATCCAGGGCCGGGACTTCACCTGCGTCATCGAGGGCATGAATGCGATCGAGGCGTGGCTCGGCTCGCTTCCGGGACACGTCTACGCGAACGTCCGGCAACCGCCGCTCTCGACGCTCAACCTGGCGCACATGATCCCGCTGTCCGCCACCTGGGCGGGCCCGGAGCGTGACGACCACTTCGATGCGCCGCCGCTGTTCTACGCCAGGACCGAGGGCACCACCCCGTTCCGTCTGGCGCTCCATGTCGGCGATGTCGGCCACAGCCTGGTCGTCGGACCGACAGGTGCAGGCAAGTCCGTGTTGCTCGCGTTCATGGCGATGCAGTTTCGCCGCTATGCCGGAGCGCAAATCTTCGCGTTCGATTTCGGCGGTTCGATCCGCGCCGCCGCGCTCGCGTGCGGCGGCGACTGGCAAGATCTGGGCTCCAGTCTTTCCGAAGACGGTGATGAAGGCGTAGCGCTCCAGCCGCTGGCCCGCATCGACGAGCCCGCGGAGCTTGGCTGGGCAGCAGGATGGCTCCAGGCGATCCTTGCCTCCGAAGGCGTGTCGGTCGATCCCGCAATCAAGGAGCATCTCTGGTCGGCGCTGACGTCGCTTGGCACTGCGCCGGTCGCCGAGCGCACGCTGACCGGCCTTGCCGTGCTGCTGCAGTCGCAGCCGCTCAAGCAGGCGCTTGCGCCCTATTGCATCGGCGGACCGTTCGGGCGGCTGCTCGATGCGGAATGCGAGCGGCTCGGCGACGCGCGCTTCCAGGCCTTCGAGACCGAAGGCCTGACCGGCTCGGCAGCCGCGGCAGCAGTGCTCTCCTATCTCTTCCACCGCGTCGAAGGACGACTCGACGGTTCGCCGACGCTGATCATCATCGACGAGGGCTGGCTGGTGCTCGACAGTCCCGCCTTCGCCGGACGGCTGCGCGAGTGGCTCAAGACCCTGCGCAAGAAGAACGCGAGCGTCGTGTTCGCGACCCAGAGCCTCGCCGATATCGAGAGCTCGGCGATCGCGCCCGCGATCATCGAGAGCTGTCCGACCCGCATCTTCCTGCCCAACGAGCGCGCGATCGAACCGCAGATCCTGAGCATCTACCGGCGCTTTGGATTGAACGACCGCCAGATCGAGATCCTCAGCCGGGCAACGCCCAAGCGCGACTATTACTGCCAGTCCGCGCGCGGCAACCGCCTGTTCGAGCTCGGCCTGGGCGAGGTCGCGCTCGCTTTTGCGGGAGCGTCCTCGAAGAGCGATCAGCTCGCCATCGCCCGCATCGCCCAAAGCGCTGATCGCTCCGGCTTTGCCGCCGCCTGGCTGCGGCATCGCGGCCTCGACTGGGCTGCCGAGCTGCTCGCGGGCGACCACTCCCCGACCTTGCAACCCGGCGACCCGAAGGAGCCTTCCCCATGACTGTGTCCAGACACCTAAGAGTCCTTGCCGCGAGCACTGCGCTCGTTGCCGCGGGTGCCGCGGCGGTCATATCGGCGCCGGCGCAGGCTCAGTTCGGCGGGATCGTCTACGATCCGTCCAACTACGCCCAGAACGTGCTCACCGCGGCGCGGACGCTCGAGCAGATCAACAACCAGATCCGCATGCTGCAAAACCAGGCCGCGTCGCTCATAAACCAGGCGAAGAACCTCGAGCGTCTGCCGACAAGCATCCTCCAGCCATTGCAGGACCAGATTCGGCAGACGCAGCGATTGCTGAGCCAGGCCCAGCGCATCGCCTATGACGTGCGCGAGATCGAGACGGCCTTTGCATCGCAATACAGGAATGTGCCGCTGAACGCTTCCCAGGAGGCGATGGTCGCAGGTGCCGAAGCGCGCTGGCAGAACAGCATTGTCGGTTTCGAGGACGCACTGAAGGTGCAAGCCGGCGCCGTGGCCAACATCGAAGGCTCGCGCGAGGCGATCGGCCGTCTGGTCGGTGCAAGCCAATCCGCTACCGGCGCGCTGCAGGCGGCCCAGGCCGGCAACCAGCTGCTCGCGCTGCAGGCGCGCCAGCTTGCCGATCTGACGGCGACGCTTGCAGCCTCGAGCCGCGCGCAGGCGCTCGATGCCGCCGGCCGCGCGGCGGCCAAGCGCCAGGCGCGCGAACAGCTCAAGCGCTTTCTCGCGGATCGCCCCCGCTATGTGCCCGGCGGATCGGACTGATCCGCCATGGACGGCAAGCTCCTTGCGCGGATCGGTGCTGCCGCATTTGTCGGCATCGCGATCGCCATGACGCTCGTGCAGCTGCGCGAGGAGCCCGAGCCGCGCGTCGAGCCGGCCGCGCCCGCTCGGATTCCCGAGGGCGATTCACTGCCCGCCCGGCTCAGGGCATGTTCGCAAATGGGCGAGCTGGCGCTGTCTTCGTCCGACTGCCGGGAGGCCTGGGCCGAGAAGCGGCGACGCTTCTTCGGCGTCGAGCATTCCGATGCCTATTCGGAGCTGAACAAGGGATCGGTCTCGTCCGCTCCCGTCATTCCTTCGCCCCCCATGCGCGGGGAGCGCTGACATGGGCGGGACCGGCGTCGTCGATCGCTTCCTGGCGATATTTTCCCGCTACATCGACAGCGGCTTCGGCCTGCTTTCGGGCGAGGTTGCCTTCATCGCGACCACGCTGATCGTGATCGATGTGACGCTGGCTGCCCTGTTCTGGAGCTGGGGCGAACAGGACGACATCATCGCCCGCCTGGTCAAGAAGACGCTCTTCGTCGGGATCTTCGCCTACATCATCGGCAACTGGAGCGCGCTGGCCAACGTCGTCTTCAACAGCTTTGCCGGGCTCGGTCTCAAGGCCAGCGGCTCCGGGCTCGGCGCTGCCGACCTCCTGCAGCCGGGCCGGGTCGCGCAGGTCGGCATCGATGCCGCCTGGCCGCTGCTCGAATCCATGGAAGATCTGCTCGGCTATGTGAGTTTCTTCGAGAACTTCCTGCAGATCGTCATCCTGCTCGTCGCCTGGGCGGCGGTCATCATCGCCTTCTTCATCCTCGCGATCCAGCTCTTCGTCACCCTGATCGAGTTCAAGCTGACGACGCTTGCGGGCTTCGTGCTCATTCCTTTCGGCCTGTTCGGCAAGACAGCCTTCATGGCCGAGCGCGTGCTCGGCAATGTCGTGTCCTCGGGTATCAAGGTGCTCGTCCTGGCCGTCATTATCGGCATCGGCTCGACCCTCTTCGCCGAATTTACCGGCGCCATTCCAGGCGAGCCGACGATCGAGGATGCCTTGGCCATCGCCCTTGCCAGCCTGACGCTGCTGGGACTGGGCATCTTCGGCCCCGGTATTGCCAACGGGATCGTCGCAGGCGGTCCGCAACTCGGCGCCGGCGCTGCCGCAGGCACCGCGCTCCTGGCAGGCGGGGCTGCGGTCGGCGGTGTCGCCGGCGCCAGGCTGGCGAGCGGCGCGGTCGCGAGCGCCGCGTCTTCGGTCGCTCGCGGCACGTCGCGCGCCGCCGGCGGTGCGACCATGGCCTATGCCGCGGGTTCAGCGGGCAAGAGCGGCGGTGCAGCCGTCGCAGGCGGCATGGCCGGTGTCGGCCGCGCTGCGGGAGGCGCGGCGATATCCCCGCTGCGCGCGGCAACCGACAGCGCCCGCGGCAACTTCCGCGAGGGTGCGCGCTCGGCGGTCGCTCACATGGGCGGACGTATCAAGCCGGGCCCCGGACCCTCGACCTCCGATAACGGACAGGCAGTGGCTTCTGACGGCCCGCCATCCTGGGCGAGATCCATGAAGCAGCGCCAGAGCCTCGGCCATTCGGCCTCGCTCGCCGCCCACACCGTGCGGGCCGGCGACGGACACGGCGCAGGCGCGTCGATCGACACACGAGAAAAGGACTGACGGCAAATGTTCAAGCGCCCTTCGATCCGGTACGGCAAGACGCCGCAGCCCGAGACCCCTTATCAGCGCGCGGCGCAGGCCTGGGACGAACGTATCGGCTCGGCGCGGGTCCAGGCGAAGAGTTGGCGTTACGCGTTTTTTGGAGCGCTCGGCCTTTCGGCGATCCTGACAGGCGGTCTGCTGTGGCAGAATGCGCGCGGGACGATCGTTCCCTGGGTCGTCGAGGTCGACAAGCTGGGCGAAGCGCGCAGCGTTGCTCCCGCCGATGCCGACTTTTCTCCCGGCGATACCCAGATCGCTTTCCATCTCGCGCGCTTCATCGAGCACGTCCGGTCCATTCCGGACGACGCAATCGTCGTGCGCGAGAACTGGCTGCGCGCGTACGATTTTGCGAGCGATCGCGGTGCGCTGGCGCTCAATGAATATGCCCGCGCCAACGATCCGTTCGCCGTGGTCGGCCGCGAACAGGTGGCGGTCGAGGTCACCAGCGTCATCCGCGCTTCGCCGAAGAGTTTCCGCGTCGCCTGGGTCGAGCGGCGTTACCGCGATGGCGCGCTTGCCGAGACGAGCCGCTGGACCGCGATCCTCGGCGTCGCGGTCCAGCCACCGCGCGATCCCGATGCGCTGACCCGCAATCCGCTCGGAATTTTCGTCACCTCCATCAACTGGTCAAAGGAGCTCGGCTGATGTCGTTCTCGCAAGTCACGCCTCGTTCGTGTCTCGTCGCCCTCTGCGCGCTTGGTCTCGCCTCGCCGGTCGTCGCCACGCCCGTTCCCCAGGCACGGGCCGCATTGGCGGCGCTGAACGCCATCCTTCAAGCACCTCCTCACGTGAGCCACCATCTCCCCGGCGCACGCGTCCTTCTTTCGCGGCAGGCTTCCCCCGCTGCCGCGCGCCGCTCCCCTGCCTCTGAGCCTGCCCCTGATCCCCAGCGGCAAGTGGGAGCGGCGAACGATGCTGCCCGGGTCCAGCCCCGTGATGCCGCGTTCCAGAACGCCATCCAGCGCTATGCCTATAGCGAAGGCGCCCTGTTCCAGGTCTACACCAAGCCCGGGCAGGTGACCGACATCGCATTGCAGGAGGGCGAGACTCTGGTCGGGCCAGGGCCGGTTGCGGCGGGCGATACGGTGCGCTGGATGATCGGCGATACGATCAGCGGCAGCGGTGCAAATGCGCGCGTGCACATTCTCGTCAAACCGACCCGTCCCGATATTACGACCAATCTCGTGATCAATACCGACCGGCGCACCTACCACCTCGAGTTGCGCGCCAATCCGCGGATCTACATGGCCTCGGTGAGCTGGATCTATCCGCAGGACGAGCTGATCGCGTTGCGCAAGGCCGAGGCTGAAGCTGCACGGGTCGCGCCGGTCGCCGATGGATTTGCGCTCGAAGACCTGAACTTCGCCTATCGCTTGTCCGGCGATCATCCAGACTGGCGACCGGTGCGCGTCTTCGACGACGGACGGCGCACGCTGATCGAGTTTCCGCCCGACATCGCGCAGGGGGAAATGCCGCCCTTCTTCATTGTCGGCGAAGACGACGAGGCCGAGCTCGCCAACTACCGGGTCTCGGGCCGATACATCATCGTCGATCGCCTGTTCGACAAGGCCGAATTGCGTCTGGGCGCTGGCCGCAAACAGGTGCGGGTCAAGATCACCAACCGTGCGCGGAAGCCGTCATGAGCGAGGATGCTCCCGGCCGGAAGTCGCAAGATGCGGAGTCGATCGTGAGGCTTCGCGGGGAAGGACCGCGCGTGGTGCGGCTGTCACGCAAGGCCATCGGCATCGCCAGCGCCGCTGGCCTGGCCCTCGTAGGCGGCGCCTTGCTCTTCGCGCTCCGACCGGCGTCGCGCGAGCAGGGCGAGGAATTGGTGAATACCGAAAGCACGACTGTGGCAGACGGCCTCGCGTCGGCACCCCGCGACTATACGCAGGTTCCCAAGCTCGGGCCGCCGTTGCCCGGCGATCTCGGCAAGCCGATCCTCGATGCGCAGGACCGCGGCGCTGTCGCCGCGCTTCCGCCGGTAGGTGTTCAGCCCGCTTCCCGATCGCAAGCGATCAGCGCACGGGAGGCAGCGCGTCAGCGCATCGCGCAGGAGCGCGAAGCGGCACGAGGCAGCCGCCTGTTCTTCGGCGGCGGGGCGCAGCCCATCAACTTGACGAAACTCGAAGCCGATACCGAGTTTGGAGGTGTTCCAGGAAACAGGATGGCCGCACCACCGGCTCAGGCCGCGTCTCTCGACAGGCCGGTCGAACGAAGGACGGCTTCCACCCAGCGGCTCGAAGAGGCACCGTCGAGCGCTGTCCTGCAGGCGGGTTCGATCATTCCCGCGGCGCTCATTACCGGCATCCGGTCCGACCAGCCCGGGCTCGTGACCGCGCAGGTGACGCAGAATGTCTATGACAGCGTCACGGGGCGGCGCTTGCTCATTGAGCAGGGCGCGCGGTTGATCGGAGATTACCAATCCGAGGTCGGCTTTGGCCAGCGCCGGGTGCTGCTGGCCTGGAACCGCCTGATCCTCTCCGATGGCCGCTCGATCGTGCTCGAACGCCAGCCTGCCGCCGATCCCGCCGGCTACGCCGGGCTCGAAGACGAGGTGGATTACCACTGGGGCGGAGTGGTGAAAGCCGCATTGGTCTCGACCCTGCTCGGTATTGGCAGCGAACTGGGCGGCGGCGGGGACAGTAGGCTGGTTCGCGCGCTGCGCCGCGGAAGCCAGGACAGCATAGACCGGGCTGGCGAACAGGTCGTATCTCGCGAACTCAACGTTCGCCCGACACTCAGCATCCGGCCTGGCTACCCGGTGAGTGTGCTGGTGACGCGCGACATCGTTCTGGAGCGCGGATCGTGACCCGTTTGAAGCTGTCCGACATCACCGACGAGAAGCCTGTCCGCTTGACGATCGAGATCCCTGCGCGCCTCCATCGTCGGCTGGTCGATTACGCCATCGTGCTCAACGGCGGAGTCCCCAAGGACGCGCCGAAGCCAGGCGAACTCGTTGCCCCCATGCTCGAGCGCTTCATCGCCAGCGATCGCGATTTTTCCAGGGCCCGGCGACGCGTCGCCGGCCTCGGAAAAGAATAAATGTCTCGCCGGCATTCAACTGCCACCTTTCGATCTTGCCTGCACAGCTCTTGTGAACAAGTTCGTTGCTTCGGTGATTGTTTCGGTCATATATTTTCTACCGGGAATCGAAATTCCCTGCGACCGGGCGTCGATACGCATGTCCAGGCATCACGCTAAAGGTATCGCGGCATTCGCCAACGAGTGTTTCCATCGCCCGGTCGCGCTTCTGCAGCGGGCATAGATTATAATTACATTATAAGTTGGCGTGATTGTCTTCGCCATTCCAGTCTTGGTCTGCGGCAAGTGGAGTCGCGGACCAACTGACAGGAGAGCGTGATGAAGGACTTCGAAACCATCGACAGCGAGGTCATCGACCTCGGACAGGCTTCGGTCGAGACGAAGGGTGACGCGATTTTCGAGATCGACGTCGATGCCGGGCAGCTCCGGTACGTCCCTGGCCTCATCGAAGAGTGAGACCATCGGGGGCGCGGAGCTTCTGGCTCCGCGCCCTCCTGTCATCTGGGTTCAAATCCGCATGGAAGACAGCCTCGCCTGGTGCGAATGCGATGGTCGTCTGGTCTTTCTCGACGTGAGAGCCGATCGGTATTTCCAGCTTTCGTTCGATAGAGAAATGGCATTTCGCGAAGCTCGCGATAATCCGGAAGAAAAGTCTCGGCGCCAGCCGTCGATCTTTCCCCTCAGGGCCGCTTGGCATACTCCAACGCACGCGTCCCAGGCTATCGCACATGGCCCATTCAATCTGGCGGACATCGCGGCGGCGATCTGGTGGCAAAGGAGGGTCGAGCGCCGTCTGATCAGCGGATCCCTTTATCAAACGCTGCTGGCGCTACGGGATGCGCAGCGCAGAGTCGCAACCGGGGTGCAAAGCTCTGAAAAACGCGATCGCACCCTGAGAGCATTCCAGCACGCCCGCGTGCTGCGCACCGCCGCGGACCGCTGCCTGCCCCGATCCATCGCATTGGCACTGCGACTTGCCCGAGACGGCCTGGCAGCGCAGCTCGTCATAGGGGTGAGGACCAATCCGTTCGGCGCGCACAGTTGGGCCCAACACGAGGACGAAGTCCTCAACGACAGTGTGGAGGAAGTTCTGCGCTTCACCCCGATCCTGATCGTATGACGAGGGCTCGGTTCATTCTGGCGCTGCCGTGCGGAAGCTTGGCGTTGCCTGGCCGCGCGCTACGGATTGAACCCGAACCGTGCCGGCTGTTGGCCGACGGTCCGCGGCTCTGGATCGGCGAGGACACGCCCACGGTGGACCTGGGCGAAGCCGGTCACGCTATCGGCATCCTCTTTCGGCGGGATGGCGCGCAGCGAGTGAGGGATGGGCTTGAAACCGTGGCCTGCTCGGGACTCGAGACCGCCTCTCAGCTCATTGCGGAGTTCTGGGGCGCTTATGTCGCCATCCTTCGAATGCCCGGCGATGAACTTGCCCTCATGAGCGATCCGAGCGGACTTTGCCCCGTCTATTGCAGCCGATCCCCGACCCACTTTATTGCGACCTCCGACCCCCGCCTCTTCGAGCGTGTAACGGGGAAATCGAGTTCCATTGCGTGGAGCGCGCTGCGCAGTTTCCTTGCCCATCCGGAGCTGCGAACGCAGGAAACCTGTCTTTCCGGCGTCGAGGAACTTGTCCCCGGGGCATTGCACTTCCCGCACGAGAATCGAACTCAGCCAATCTGGAGTCCATCCGCATTTATTCCGCGCGCTCCATACCCGCGCCTTGATGATGCCGCCCGTGACCTGCGCGATATCGCAATCAAGGTGATGGGCGCCTGGGCGGATACACTTGGTTCCGTTGTCGTGGCTGCATCCGGAGGCGTCGATTCCTCTCTCATCTGCGCGGCGCTGTCCGAGGGCGCGAAAGACTTCAGCTGCGCAACACTCTCGACTGCCGACCGCAGCGGGGACGAGCGCGCCTATGTCGCGCTGCTGGCAAACAGCCTGGGTGCGAAGTGGACGGGGCGGATTTACGATCCGACCGGCTTCGATCCGATATCGCCTGCATCGCAAGGCCTGCCACGCCCCAGCCGCAGATCATTCGTCGGCAGCATCGATGCCCTGCTTGCCGACTGCGCGCATGAACTGGGAGCCGATCTCGTCTTCGATGGAAACGGCGGCGACAACATGTTCTGCTTCCTGCACTCGGCCGCCCCGGTTGTCGATCGGCTGTACGCCGAGGGTCCTGGGCGCGGTGTTCTCGAGACGCTCGTCGCCATGTGCCAGGCTACCGAGGCCGATCTCTCGACTATGGTGCGCGCAAGCATACGACGCCTGCGCCGCGGTGCGGGAGGCGAGCGTCCGGCTGACACCCGCCTCCTCCTCCTCGCAGACGGATCCGCGCATGCCGGTTCAGACCTCATGCCTTCCTGGCGGGAGCTCGATTTCGGCAGGCAATCCGGAAAGCGTGATCACTTCGAACTGATCATGCGCACCCGGAATCGCATCCATGGCCTGGGCGTGGGACCGCGTCGCTTTTCGCCGCTCATGAGCCAGCCGGTCCTCGAATTCTGTCTCGGGATGCCGACCTGGCTGTGGTTCGAAGGGGGAATCAACCGCGCGATCGTCCGGACCGCACTCTCAGGCGTCCTGCCGCCGGAACTGCTTGCCCGCACGTCCAAAGCCGGACCGGACAGCTTCATCCGGCGCGCGTTCGATTACCATCGAACCATACTTCGCGAACGCCTCCTGGACGGCCTTCTCGAGCGCCACGGCATCATCGACAGGAAGGAGGTGGAGCAGGCTCTCGCAACCGATATCGCCTCCAGAGATTCGATCATCTACCGCCTGCTCGATCTCGCCGAGGCCGAGAACTGGGCGCGATCGTGGACCTGAGCGGGCGTCGACATACAAGGTTCTCGGGCGCCGGTGCGCCCGCCATGGCCTTCCAGCGCCGGTACTGCTCTTCCTTCCCGGGGTCGCAGTCCATTCTGTGCATCAGCCAGAATTCGAACCAGTCCACCGAGCGCCGGTAGATGGCCTGCCTGTGGGCAGGCTGCCATTTGACGTGCGTTTCGTCGTTCAGCACGAAAAGCTCCATCGGGCGCCCCCGCAGTGCGTATGTCGTTACTACGTCGAGGCCGCTCTGGTATTCGCTGTCGGCAGCCTGGATCAGGATCGGTGTATGGATCTTGTCGACATTCAGGATGAGCGACATCGGTTTCCAATCCTTTTCCGAGCCGGTCTCGAAGAACCGGTAGCCGGGAGTACGAATCAGCTGTCCGAAGCGCGGACCCGCGGCATAGGCGAAAGAGAACAGGTCTTCGCAGCACGATCCCATCGTGGCGACCTTGAACAGCGATGAATTGATCAGTGCCCACTGGACTGTCGACGAGCCATCGCTGAAGCCACTGATGCCCATCCTTTCGGGATCGACCGCACCGGACTGGATCGCAAGGTCGACTGCCGCCTCCAGGGATGCCTGCACCACCCGTCGCGATAGCCAGTCCACGCGACTGGTCCTGACGAGTTCCTCGTTGGTCTTGGCCGTTGCCGCGGGCTGCCGAGGATAGGGTCTGGCGAAACTCAGGACCGCGAATCCGCGGTTCGCCAATACGTGGATCGGGACTTCATCCCCGGTGCCGCCACGCAGGAACCCGTCGGACCGGTACTGGACCACGACCAGCGGGTGCTTTTCGCCAGGCCGGTGATCGGGCGGAAGCACGAGGTCGGCCAGGCCTTCGAGCCCATTGCGATCTGTGAAGCGCAGCCGCTGCACCTGCCCGAAGGTCTTTCCAAGCAGCTGCGGGTTGGGATCGAAGACCACGCGATCGGCTCCCGAGCCGGCATCGATCGCGACGAGGCGTCTCGGCCGGTCGGCACCTTCGCGCGCGCAGAGGATTTCAACGCCCGCAGGCATGCACCCGATGAGCATGTCGTCGGTCAGGAGAATTCGGTGGGGCCGGGGCTCGGCAACATCCCACCGCAGGAGCGCGGTCTGGCTCGTCGCCCATCCGGTCCATTGCATGCCGAGCAGGGATTGGCCGTCTGCCGACCACCACAGACTCCGTATTCCTTCGCAGTCTTTGGCATCGCACGCCATGCGACCGCCGTCTGGCTTGGCGATCACCAGCCGCGTCGCACTCAGCAGTTGCTCGGAATTCTTCGGTTCGATCCACGCACTGTAGCCGTTCGGGCCCTCGGCATAGACACGGGCATCGGCGGGCGCGCTGGCTGGAAGTTCGGCACGGAGGCGGGCAGCCTCTTCAGGTGTCGCCGGCCGCGGGCGCCCGTCAGCAAGCGAAACCACCTGGTACTCGGTCGCGACGTCGCCGGTCGGAATCGGTCGGCGGGCGAGATTCGGCGAGAACCGTTCGTCGAAGAGGAACCCGCCCGGCGCCTCTCTTGCAATCGCTTCCGCCTTGAGCCGGATGCCCGGGCGCGTTCCAACCACCAGCCCGTTGCCGTCCGACGTCCAGGCGACACTGTCGACGTCGTCGGGAAGGAAGGACAATTGGCGCGCGGGTGTCTTGCCATCTGCCGCCACCACCCAGGCCTGCGTGGAACCGTCTATCCGCTTGAGGAAGGCGATACGCGTTCCATCGGGAGACCAGCGTGGAGGATTGGACCGGTCGTAGCCAGCTTTGACGTAGGAGAAGTCGCGCAGCTTGAAGTCGCCACGGATGAATTCTCCGCCGCGATCGAGTTCGCGCAGAATTCCGCTGCCATCCATCCTTACAACGGCCAGCCTGAGGCAATAGCGGTTGGTTTCCGGATCGGCGCTCTTCAGATTCACCGCTACGCTGGTCCCGTCCGGAGCGAGAGTGAAATGCGCACGGGCCCCCCGCGGATCCTGCCGACCGATGTCGACTAGCCGGACCTGGTCATCGAGCGTGAATCGCGCGTCTTCTGTCTCACCTCTGTCTTGGGCCGCATCGACGAAGGCACACGGATCGCCCGCCACCGGCGGCAGGTCTACCACCGGGACGATGCCGCTGGCGAGCGCGGCCGCCGCGAACAGCGCGCTCACCATTGCCTCCGGATGCCGAAGGACACGAACCGCCCGATTGGCGAATAATTGGTGGAGTCGTAGGGCGTATCGGTGGGACCGGTCTGCCCGATGAGCGGCGGTTCGTCGTTGAACAGGTTCTGGATGTTGACCGCGATACTCAAGCGCGGATCCCTGCCGTCGCCCCTGATGATGTCGTAGCTGAGACCCAAGTCGAAGGTGGCGCCCGGCTCGACACGCTGCTCGGCAGCAAAGCGGCGATCGACCAAGGCTCCGGAGTAGTTCGCGGCCAGGGTGGCGGTGAAGTCGCCCGCAACGATCCGACCCGATGCCCGGGCACGAAATTTGGGTGGATTGAAGACCACTCCTGCGAGCTGGACGTCGGGCAGGTCCGCGGTCAGCTGCTGCTTGCTGTCGAGCCAGCTAGCCGAAACCTCGACCGCCCATGATCGGTCTTTGCCCAGCGACTGATTCCATGAGAGACGCGCGTCGATCCCTTCGATCGCCCAGACGGCCACGTTGATGTTCCGGTTGTCGATGAACGCGACCACGCTTGCAGGGTCGTATGGCCCACCCGAGAAGTTCTCGAGTCCAAACAACGACCCTTCGATCAGTTCGTCGAGCCTCGCCGGATCGGGCGAGAAGTCGATGAGATCCGCGAACCCGGGATCCTGAAATGCGGTAGCGATCGATCCCGCGATTGGGGAAACCACCCGATCCTTGTAGCGGATATCGTACCACGTCGCCGACATCGTCAGTTCGGGAAGCGCCGGTGGACTGATATCGAGCCCCGCCGTCCAGCTGCGCGCGCGTTCGGACGTCACGTCGGGATTGCCGCCGCTCGTGAACAGAACGGTTCCGGGGCCGGCGCCGAAGGCGGCCGCCGGAAGCAGGATCGTCTGATAGGGAATGAACCGCTGGTAGAGCGTCGGTGCCTTGAAAGAGCGCGCCCAGGTGGCACGCAATTTCAGACCGTCAAAGGGCGCATAGACCAGCCCCAGCCGCGGGGTGGTGAGCCGGTCGAGACCGGGGTAGTCCTCGTAGCGCGCGGCCGCAGACAGGCTCAGCTCGTCGACTCCAGCCATGGCATTGGTTGGCGACACGACGGGCACGAACAGCTCGCCATAGACAAACCTGGCGCGCTGGACTTCGTCGAAAGCGAGGACCAAATTGCCGCCCGAGACGCGGGTGAAATCGAGCCTGTTGCTTCGAAGTCCCGCGCCTATTGCAAGCCGGACATCGCCGCCCGGCAGTTCGAGGAGCGGGCCTTCGGCCCCGGCCTCGAGCGAATACATTTCGTTGCAGAAACAGCCTTCGGTGACGCTGACTGGCAGGCCCGGTCGAGTAAAGGCAGTGCTGTAATTCGTGCGATCACGCCCGAATACGCCGACCACCGACGCCCGCCAACCCGACCACAGGTCGAACTTGACCGAGGGTGCAAGCGTGTAGGATTCGACCTTCGGCTCGCCGACCGACCGTAATGTCGGGCTCGCGGCGACCTGCGTCGAGCGCCGGTTGGAATAAAGCGCGTCGAGCGCGATCTCGACCCCGCCGGCGAATACGTGATGGCCCGAGACCGTGATCGCGTGTCGGCGCTGGGCCGGGTAGAGCGTGGTATCGGGATCGAGCGAAGCGGCATAGGACCGGTCGGCGGCCTCGATCGCGGAGTTGTTGGCGAAATCGTAGGCGATGAAAGCGCCGCCACCAGACCAGCGCGTGCCGCCGATGATGTCGGCCTGCTGGCGAAAATTGCCGCCAGAAGTGCTTGCGCCAAGCTGCCCCGACGTCGCGACGCCTTCGAAGTCACGGCGCAGGACGACGTTGACCACGCCGGCGACAGCGTCCGAACCGTAAAGCGCCGATGCGCCGTCGGGGACGACCTCGATCCGGTCGACCGCGGCAAGCGGAATGGCCGAGATATCGACCCCCGCAAAAGCGGAATCGTAAGGCAGGCGGTGACCATTGAGCAGGGTCAGGGTCGCATCCGGTCCCAGACCGCGCAGATTTGCGCTCGATGCGGAATTGACGTTGCTGTTGGCGAGGCCTGCGCCCGAGCCGACCCCGGGATTCTGGCCGCCCGAGAAATTCTGCGGCAGCGAGCGGATCGCTTCGCCGAGATCGATCTGGCCGGCTTCCACTATGGCCTCTCGATCAACGGACACGGCCTCGCCGACCACCCGCGCACCCCGAATGCGGGTACCCGTGACGATTATGGTGTCGCCTTCATCCCCGCCTCGCGAGGCTTGGGCATCGTCGGGCGCAGGGTCGGGCTGCTCGTCCGCTTGGGCACGAAGCGGTGTGGCAAATACGACGAAGGCCGTGCCCGCGAGGAGGGCTGACAGACCCCTTGATTTCAACATCATCCTGATCTCCCTGTTCAATCGCGGCGTGCCGTTCTGGCTTCGCCGTGCAGGGGTTGACGCGCGGACGGGCCGGCACCCTAGTTTCATATGAAATTAAGTTGAGAGGGGGCTCAGGCGCCCCTGGCGGCAAGCTCGCGGCGCAGGTGAGCGAGAGCTTTCGTCATATGGTATTCGACCGTCGAAACTCCGACGCCGAGCTCCAGATGTATTTCCCTGTAGGACTTCTTCTCGAAGCGGCTCATTGCAAACACCCGCGCCGTCTTCGCCGGAAGCTCCGCCAGCGCTTCCTCGAAAAGCTGTTTGGTCTCCGCCGCGTGCAGCCGGTCTTCCTGACACGGGAGAGTGGCGCCATCGACATTCTCGGTGAGCGGCAGGGTCACGATCCGGCAGCGCCGCCTCCGGGCGAAGTCGATTGCCAGGTTCCTGGCGATACAATGCAGAAAGCCGCCCGGATTGCGCAGGTGATGCAGCTGCGCGCTGCCTGCCGCACGCAGAAAAACTTCCTGCGCAAGATCGTTGGCGTGCTCGTGACCGATCTTGCGCTTCAGGTAAGCCAGCACTCCGGCACGCTCATCCCGGTAGAGCGCTTCGAGCAGGTGGCTGCGCGGAAGCAATGCCCGGGTGTTCTGCGGCGACGGGGACGAGGAAAGAGATTGTGTAGCGTGGTGCCGGGATCCGGCAGCGAAATCGGTCATGCTCAGCGGGAGCAGGCGACCGCACCCGTCGGCTCGTCAGCGTGAGCCGGATGCGGAGTCCAGGTCTTTGCCGCCGTTCGGGACGCAGCGACGTCCCTTGACCGGATCGGCCGCCGGGCCGTAGCCGGACCGGCGTGCATGATGTCTGGCGGAACTGTCCACGCGTCCGTTGCCAGCAATTCGGTGCGCGCCAGCCAATCGTGCCCAAACGCGGTCGATCATGCAAGGCGCAACGCCTCCGTACCGGAGGTTTCCGCTGGGAAGTTTTGCGCCTCCGACCTGATTCGAATCGCCGCGCCGAGCATCACCAGTTCTGGGGAGGCGGCTGCCCGGATCGGAGAATGCCGGGTGCGAGACCGTTGCGGTAGCCAGACCATCGAAAGGAGGGGCTCCATGGTTCGCACTCCCGAATGGCAAAGGCGCTTCGACGGTTTCGATTTTTCGGACTTCGCGCAGGAATTCCTGCGGCGCAATCCGGACTATCGCACCCAGTTCGTCCGCTTCCTGCGCGGGGATAGCGGCAGAACGCAATCCCTCGCCGCAAGGCGAAGTGCGCGTACATGGGGCCTCGAATTTCCTCGCCGATCCAGCTTTCGGAGCCGATGTCTGCCCGGCTTTCTGGCGTCCCGAACACAATCCGAGCGTCATCCTCATCGCACTTTCGGGGGCGTGTGGAATGGAGTTCGAGACGGCGCTTCACGCGCGCACGATACTGGCCGAAGCCGAGACCGAAGCGGGTCGTCACATCGTGCTGGCGGGCAGGCGAGCGCGGCATCGTCTTGTGATGATGCATTCGGCGGAGCGTGACGGCTATTTCGTCCCGGGAGATCGCTCGATCCCGATCCGTCTTGCCGCGCTCGGCGCCTTTCATGACCGTCGCGGTCGACAGGCTTCCGGTTCACCCGCAGCGCTGAAGCCCACGGCGTATCAGAGACGTCGGCTCGCACTTCTGCTCGCGATCCTCGACCGGCTGGAGCAGCCATCCCGCGGACCGGCAACGGTTCGGCAGATCACCCGCGATCTGTTGCTTCCCGGTCTCGGCTACGAGCGCGCGATCGAATGGAAGACATCCTCGCACCGGCGCCAGGCACAGCGCCTTATTGCCGAAGCACGCCGCATGATGGCGACCGGCTATCGCGATCTTTTGCGGGGCTCCATGCGCCCCGCTTTGGGCAGCGAACACAGCGGTGACTGCGATACGGGTGACAAGCTGCGCTGACGGCCCGCTCGAAGGCGTAGGGACTTCCCGCGCTTTTCAAACGCGGACAGCACGTTATGTTTTCCCGCGCCGGGCTTTTGTTCGGTGTCGCCACAAGCGAATCCTTCAGGGGGGTCGCGACAGCAGCAGCCAGCGCCGGCGGCATGGAACCGTCGGCACGGCATCCAGCAGGCGATCGAGCCGCGGCGCGTTGGATTGCGCCCCGCCGATCGGACGGGACTATGTATGCTCATTTTGCGGAGGAATTCGCTTCCGAACTGATCGATGTGCGCACGGACACCGATCTCGACCGGTCACTGGCGCTGGTATCCCGCCGACTGGGGTTCGATCATTTCGCGCTCTCACTCGAATTGCGCTCCGGGTCGCGCGAAGCGCCTGGTCTCCTCCTTCACGACTATCCGGATGAATGGGCCAAGGTTTACCTCGGCTTTGATCTCGCGGGCCAGGATCCGGTGCGAAGAGCCTGTGACAAGAGTTTCATAGGCTTTTCCTGGGGCACCCTCGAAGATTTGATCCCGCTGACACGCGGCGACCGACAGATGCTGGCGGTTGGCAGGGAGTGCGGCATCGGCGACGGTTATACCGTGCCCCGCCATTTGCCGGGCCTCGCGCGCGGCACCTGCACCTTTGCCGTCTGCCCCGACCGAAAGCTGCCGCGATGCCGGCTCGCGGTCGCCGAGATCGTGGGGACGCTGGCCTTGACCTGCGCGCTCGGGCTGGATCCTGCGCGCCGCGAGGAAACCGTGCCGATACTCAGCGACCGGCAACGCGAATGCGTCCTGTGGGTGGCGCGAGGAAAGACGGCTTCCGAAACCGCGACGATCCTGGGAATCGGAACCGAAACGGTCATCCAGCATCTCAAGGCGGCGCGTGATCGCTATCAGGTGCACTGCAAGCAGTCGCTGATCGTCGCTGCGCTGTTCGATGGGCTGATCGGCTTTTCCGACATCATTCGCTGGCGCGATACGCGCTCACGCCGATCCTCCACGCACTGAGGATTCTTCGACCGCGCCATCCCCCGTTCTTGGGATGTCGCGGTTCCGGCGCATCTGCTCAGTTGCCCCCACTTGTCCAGTTGCAGGTGGTTGTCATGCAGACGTTCCCGGAAATTAGTGAATCGTGTCCTCCCGATGCGGTGTTTCGCGCGATGTTCGAGGCCCGCAAGCGCGTCTTCGTCGATCTTCTCAAATGGGATGTTCCCGTTCTGGCGGACACCTATGAGCTCGATCAGTTCGACACGCCCGATGCCGACTATCTGATCCTCACCGACAAAGGGAACGGCCATCGGGCATCCGCGCGCCTCCTGCGAACCGATCGCCCGCATATTCTCGGTTCGCTGTTCCCTTGTCTTTGCGACGGTCCGGTGCCGGAGCGATCTGACCTGAAAGAGATAACCCGGTTCTGCATCGAACCTACGCTATCGCGTCCCGAACGCAGGGAAATGCGCAACCAACTGGTCACCGCGCTTGTCGATCACGCGCTGGCCACGGGCCTTTCCGGCTATACCGCAGTAGCCGAAACAGGCTGGTATCGACAGATCGCGGGCTTTGGCTGGCGGTGCCGCGCTCTGGGACCCGAACAGGATGTGGGAGGGGAACGCCTCGTTGCGATCGAAATCGAGATCGAGAGCACGACACCAGCCGAGCTCGCGCGCAACGGGATTTATTGCGCAGACTCCTATCGGCGTGCCGACACGCGGCTGGAGGCGGTGTCGTGAGCGGGCCGGAAGCATCCCGCTGGGTCGGACAGCTGGCGGCGGATGGCTACTGCATCATTCGCGGTCTTTTACCTCGTGAAAGCATTGCCGGGCTCGATGCGGACCTTGCCCCGGCTTTCGATGCCGCACCGCTCGGCCATGGCAACTTCTACGGCTATCGCACCAAGCGCTTCGGGAGTCTGCTGCGCAGGTCGCGCCGAACCGCGGACCTCGTCCTGCAACCACTCGTTCTCCAATTGGCCCGGGACATCCTCGGCAGCGCATGCGAGCGCATACAGCTCAATGTCGCGCAGGCGATCGCGATCCATCCAGGAGAGATCGAGCAGTTCCCGCATTGTGATCACGACATGTGGCCCGCGCCGAAAGGCGAACACGAATATCTGCTCAATGTGATCTGGCCTTTGACCGACTTCACGCCGGCGAACGGCGCGACGCGAATCTATCCCGGGAGCCACAAGACTGCGCTCGACGACCTTGAGCAGCTTGGCGAGCCCATTGTGGCTGAGGCCCGGCCGGGAGATGCCGTCTGCTTCCTCGGCTCGACCGTTCATGGCGCCGGGCCCAACCGCACCGATGAGATCCGGCGCGGCGTCGTCATCGGCTACAGCCTGGGCTGGCTGAAGCCTTACGAGAACAACTGGCTCGCTTATCCCCCGGAGGTAGCTCGTGCATTCCCACCCGAACTGGCCGAGCTTGCCGGGTACACCCAGCACCGGCCCAATCTCGGCAACTATGAGGGACAGTGCCCTTCGATACTTCTTCGTGGCGATACTCCTGAATATCCTCAAGCCACCGATGCGCTTCGGCCGGACCAGCAAGAAGCAGTGCATGCGTTTGCAGAGGCCCAGCGCAACGGGCGATGAGTCCGGCTCATGTTCTCGAACCGACCTATCGTCGACTCAAGCGCGCGCTGATGGAGGGAATATGGCCGGGCGGTGCCAAGCTCGAGGCCATGCGGCTCGCCGAAGACTTCGGGGTCAGCATGACGCCGGTACGCGACAGCCTCAATCAACTCGTGGGGGAGGGCCTGGTCGATCTGACGCCAGGTGAAGGATTTCGAGTGCCGCCTCTCACAGAACAACGATTGCGCGATCTTTTGGACGTCAACGCCGTCCTGCTGGAAACGGCAAACAAGTCGAACTGGCGCTTGCCCGCCGAGCACCGTACCGAAGTCAACGGCCACGAATATGCCGATCGCCTGGCGTCAGCATTCTCAACGCTCGCGATGGGTTCGGGCAACCGGTTCCTCGCCCATCTGGTCGAGCGGATCAGCGAGCGGCTGCATCCCGTCAGGAGCCAAGAAGCGGAAATTTTCCCTAAGCCAGGCGAAACACTCGAACGGATCGAGTCCAGCCTGCGCGGTTCGGCAGCTCATCGCAGCGACGTGTTGCGGCGCTATCACCGACAGTGTCAGGAGAACGTACCCCGCTTGATCGACTGTCTGACCAACTAGCGAAAATGGGAGTGCTGTGCGTCGCTGCACTCTGACTTCCATTTTCATGGCAGGGCGGATTTGAAGAGAAAGGCGCCGTTCGCCGCGTCTTTTCACTGAGGACGCCGTGCGGCTGGAATCGGTCTGCGCGGCGCAGGCTTTCACAAGGCGAGCCGCAGAAGGCACCCCTCCTTCGTCCGCCTGAACTGGCGAGGCGATCAGCGAACGGAACCCGTAGCCACTCCAGACTCGTTAAACAGTCAGGAGGCTCGAATGGATTATGATTTGGCAGTCATTGGGACAGGTACCGCGGCGATGGTCTGTGCCATGCGCGTAGCGCAGGCTGGACGAAGCGTCGTGGTGGTGGACGAGAAACCGTTCGGCGGCACGTGTGCTCTTCGAGGATGCGATCCCAAGAAAATGCTGGTGGCTGGCGCGGAGGTGATCGACGCGCAGAAGAGAATGAACCCGCACGGCATCGACGGCGATCTTGGGATAGACTGGCCCGATCTCATCCGGTTCAAGCGCAGCTTCACCGACCCCGTGCCTCAAAAGCACGCGCGACGCTACGATGAGGCCGGCATCGCGACCTTATGTGGCTCTGCCAGCTTCCTGGAGCCAAATTGCCTGCAGGTCGGAATGCGGAAGCTGACCGCTCGGAATTTCCTCATCGCATCGGGCGCAAAGCCAAGGCCTCTCGGTATTCCGGGCGAGGAACATGTCGTCGATAACGAGGGCTTTCTGGCTTTATCGACCCTGCCGCGGCGGATCGTGCTGGTAGGGGGCGGCTACATCGCTGCCGAATTCGCCCACATTGCTGCCCGTGCCGGAGCCCAGCTGACGATCCTGCAGCGGGGATCCCGCCTGTTGACCCAGTTCGAACCGGAACTGGTGGGCTGGCTCATGACGGCATTCGAGCGGATCGGGGTTCGGGTGATGACGGAAACGACCGTGGAGGGGATTCAGCAGCAAGAAGATGGCTTTGTGGTCCACGCCAATGGCAATGAGGGCGCGATAGAGGTTCGATCGGATCTGGTGGTACATGCTGCAGGAAGGATTCCGGCACTTGATCGACTCAATCTGCAGGCAGCCGGGGTCGCGGTCGAGGATGGAAAACTTAGGCTCAACGAATTTCTGCAAAGCGAGAGCAATCCGGCAGTCTACGCGGCTGGCGATGCAGCTTCGAACGGACCACCGCTCACGCCCGTTTCCAGCCACGATGCCAAGGTGGTTGCGGCCAATCTGATCGAAGGTAACCACAAGACGCCGGATTACGCCGGCGTGCCCAGCGTTGCATTCACTCTTCCCCCTATCGCCCGCGTAGGCTTGAGCGAAGCGGAAGCGAACGGCGCAGGACTGCACTTTCGGGTTAAGTGCGAGCGTGCTTCCGACTGGTATACTGCGAGACGGGTTGCCGAACCTGTCTACGGCTACAAAACACTGGTGGAAGAAGGGTCGGACAAAATCCTCGGCGCCCACCTTGTTGGACCGCATGCGGACGAGGTTATCAATTTTTTCGGGTTGGCGGTCCGGCATGGACTGACGGCCGATGACCTCAAAGCCACCATGTTCGCATACCCGACAGGTGCATCGGACATCGGCTACATGGTTTGACTCACGAGCTTTCCAGCATGTCGATGACGGCACAATCGGTCGCATGACCGCCAGAGCATTGATCAACGGTCGAGGCCAGAAGCCGTTCGAGCCGGGTAAGGTCTTCGATCTTGCGACGTACATCGTCCAGATGATGGATCGCGATCTCGCGCACTTCGTCGCAACAAGCCTGCTCGGGGCCCCCGAGATCGAGAAGCGCGCGCACTTCTCGCGGAGAAAAGCCGAGTTCGCGCGCCCGCTTGATGAATTTGAGAGATCGCAAGTGCCTTCCGTCGAAGACCCGATGGCCCCCCTCGGTTCGGCCGGGAGAATTGAGCAGACCAACCTTTTCGAAGTACCGGATGGTTTCGATGTGAACACCCGTTTGACGAGCAAGCTCGCCTATGGACCAGCCGGTCATGTCGAATTTCCTTGATTCTGTAGCTGCTACAGGTGGCACATAGGAACAAATCCTCTGGAGTTCAAAATTGACTGATCGAGCCATCGAACCCGCTTCGGACGCAAAGGCAGGCGAGCGCGGCCTTGCCGTTGTGGGTGCACTGACGGGATTGGCGGCTTTGTTTTCGGCCGCTGCATGCTGTGTATTGCCGCTGGCACTCGCCGCTATTGGACTCGGGGCAGGAGGTCTCGCCTGGTTCGTTCCCTATCACTGGCCGCTTACGGTCGGCGCTTTCGCGATCCTCGCGATCGGGTGGATAGTTCACGCTCGGAAGGTTCGTGCCTGTGCTGCCGATAGCTGCGACGCCTCTTCTCGAAGCAATGCGACCCGTACTCTCCTGTTGGTGGCGACATTTGCTGTCGCGTTCTCGACGGGATGGAACTTCATCGAACAGCCGCTTATGCGATTGCTGGGAGGAAACTGATGCAGACCCGCTCGACCATCACCTGTCCCAACTGTGGTCAAGCCACGACTGACACCATGCCGACCGACGCTTGTCGCTTCTTCTACGAATGCCCGCACTGCCACGAGCTCTTGAAACCGCTGACAGGCGACTGCTGCGTTTTTTGCTCATATGGTGATGTGCCCTGTCCGCCGATTCAAGAAGCGCGCGCACAGGGCATCGATTCTGCGTGTTGCGGGTGACTGAAGTCAGTCGGCGTTTCGCGATTTTGAGTTATTTCTAACATTAGAAGGCGCTAAGCTGACGTTAGGGATCGAACGGGCACCGCCCTAGGACCTCCGGGAAAAACGTCCTCAGCAGCAGCGACTCTCTATCGTTCCATCACCCAAATCTTCGAAGAGCGCGCAATTCTCGACGGTCCCGCTCGCGCAGGTGGAGGAGCACGAAGCGACAAAGTCGGTGAGCGACGCTTCGAGTGCTTGTATATCCGCTAGTTTCGATCGGACGGATCGCAGATGCGACGCAGCAATATCCCGTGCCTCAGAACAGGGAGTTCCTGCACGCGCGACATCCAATAGCTCTTTCACCTGTTTGGCGGTGAAGCCGAAATCGCGGCATCGTCGAACGAACGTCAGCCGCTTCAAGTCTGCCAGACCGTACACGCGATGCCCGCCACTACGCCTGCCGGCCGTGGGTAACAGTCCGATTTGCTCGTAATAGCGGACCGCCGAAACGCTGCATCCGGCCTCCCGAGCCACCTCGCCGATCGATATCCCCGACTTCAATGCCAGCCTCCTTGAAAAAAGCGCTTGAACCTCAAGTAGCTTGAGGTCCTACGACTGCGCAAGACGACGTAGAAAAGGGGCCGAGATGAAGAGATCAATGAAACTGCTGCTCGTGGGCGCCGCGTGCATCGCCGCATGTTCGCTACCGGCGATCATCGCGACACTCGGATTAACCGGTGTCGCTCTGGGACTCGACGCCTCGCTCGCAGTTGGCGCGGCGCTGCTAATCCTGCTCCTGACCACCGGCGTGGCCCTTTCTCGCAAGGCTCGATCGGGGGCGACGTGCAGGATTGATGGCAGCTGTGGCTGCGGCGAGACGAAAGCAGAAGCAAAATGACTGACGTTTTCCAAGCTCGCCGCGTCGCAAAGCCGAAGCCGCTGCTGAGCGAGAGCGGGGAGAACGCCGTCGGCGCGGCAACGGTAACCACATCCGCTGGAGCGGTCCTCGCCTGCTCCGCGTGCTGCGTGCTCCCGCTAGCCCTACCGGCAGTCGCCCTCGGCGGCGCTGCCGGGCTTGTCGCCTGGATGGAGGCCGTGCATGGCTGGATTACGGGCCTGTCCATAGTTTTCCTCCTTGCTGGCTGGGCAGTCGTAGCAATGCAAGCCCACCGCACGGGGAAACGGGCAGCGCGTGCCACGATTAGTATGCTGCTGGCAGCAACAGGTCTGACACTTGTGGCCTTGTCCTGGCCTCTGCTGGAGCCCACGCTGGTAGCGCTTTTTCAGGTCTAGCCCGCCGATCCTCGGGCCGGGGTGCCTGACGCCAGCAACTTGGCGGCGATCGGCGAGGTGATCATCTGGATAACAGCGAAGAACGCAGCCGGGACGGCGATCTCGGTCGGCAAGCCGGACGCTGCCACGAACGCCGCAGCGATGCTGAACTCCTTTTTGCTGACCGTGAAGAGGTAGGTGATGACCTCTTCGCGGTCCGCCGCAAAGACCTTTGCGGCTGAGCCGACCGCATATCCGACGAGGTTCAGCAGCAGGGCGGCAAAGGCGATGACCACGGCGAACCAGCCATAGCCGAGAATCACATCTGCGTTGGGCCCGACGACGGCCAGCAGCAACAGCAGATAGAATATCGATTGCGGGATAGGCACTGTCGTGGCGGCTGACCGCGGCCGCAAAGCGCGTGCGCAGGTATACTCCGACTACCGTGGGCACCAGCACGACAAGGATCAGCTCGAGCACAACCGATCCCACAGGAACCTGGAGTTCGATGCCGGTGAGCAGCAGAAACAGGAACGGCACGATGAACGGCGAAAGGGCTGTGTTCACCGCGTTCAGCACGGCGGCGAGCGCGACGCTGCCTTTCGCCAGCAGGACCAGCAGCGGTGCCGAGACATCCGTCGGCAGCGTGCCGACCAGCGTCTGACCCGCTGCGAGATGACCCGAGCCGAAGAACACGCGGCCGATGAGCCATCCCGCGAGCGACATCGGACCATAGACCAGCCCGAGTGCCCAGAGCTGCCGGTCCGGCTTGCGAAGCACCAGCTTCACCGCATGGGCGTCGAAGGTGAGGCTGATGACCAGCATGAGCGCAGCCAGAAGCGGCCCAATGCTGCCTGAGAGGGCGATGCCGACCGACGGAACCAACAGACCGAAAGCGGCTGCCAAGACCGCAAGCAGCAGGAGATTGTTCTCAACAAAGGCGAGCAGCTTCTGCATTCGGTGGTCCTGGATTATGCGCGAGCGGTGTACCGTCAGACGGTGCGCTGCTGGCCGAACTTGCGCTGGTTCCAGGCAAAGCCGAGCGCGAGCAGCACGACCATGAGCACCTGGGCCATGATTGTCTCACGCGTCGGATAGAGCCCGAGCAGTTCGCTGCGCGGGAACCCTGGCCAGGGGGTAATGGGCAGATAACCTGCCTCCTGCAGCGCCGCGCTCCCTTTGCCGATCAGCACCACCGCCAGGGCGGCGATCAATGCCGAGCTGTAGGCGAAGAACTTTCCGATCGGCAGGATCCGACTGTAGCGCATCATCGCAAAGGCAATCACTGCCAGCACCGCAGATGCCGCCAGCGCGCCGGCAAGAACCGCGCCGCCATTCCCCTGACTCCAGATCGCGGCATAGAACAGGATCGTCTCGAACACCTCTCGGTAAACGACAAGGAAGACGAGGCCGAACAGGAACCATGCCGAGCGGCGATTAAGGGCCGCGCCCAGCTTCTCACGGATATAGCGCTGCCACGCATCGGCATTGCTCTTGCCGTGCATCCAGATGCCGACCCACAGCAGAACCAGAGCCGCGAATACGCCGCCGAATCCTTCGGCCAGTTCGCGACTGGCCCCGCTGATCGTAATCAACCAGGTCGCTGCCCCCCAGGTCGCAGCGCCGGCGACAAGTGCCGCCACCCAGCCGCCATGCACATAGGGAAGCACATCGCGCCGATCCGCCTTGGCCAGGAAAGTGATCATGGCGATGACAATCAGGATCGCTTCCAGGCCTTCGCGCAACAGGATCGTGAAGGCGGCGACGAAGCTGGAGGTTGCTGAAGCCTCGCTGGGCGCCAGCGCGCTCTCCGCCTGCTCGAACAAGCCGTCGAGCGTCGCGATACGCTCGCGGATTGCTTCGGCCGGCTCGTCCCTTGCGATGCCGGAGCGTAATTCGGCCATCGCCTGTTCAATGCGGATCATCAGCGCATGATCGCGCGCCGACAGCACGGCTTCGACCGGCTCGAACCCGTCGAGGTAGGCCGACAGCGCGAGATCGGTCGCGGCCTTGCGGTCACCCTGCTCATATGCCGCCAGCGCTTCGCCAAGCCTCGTGCGCGCCAGCGTCAGTGTCCCTGCCGCTTGCGCGCCAGCGGACGCATCCGGATTACGCCGCAGATAGGCCATGAGCTGGCTTGCTTCGTCCTCGCCCACTTCGGCCGCGAGGGCCGCCGGCGTCGTGCCGACGAGCTTCTCGAGATTCAGCCGTCTGCGCAAATCCGCGTCGCTCTCCCACAGAGCCTGCCCTCTGCGTGCTGCATCTTCCGAGTATGCGAGCGATCCGGCGTAGAACGCCAGAGCCCAGCGGTCCTGCGGCGGCAGATCCGCGAAGCTCATCATGCTGGTGCCCTCGAGCCCTTGCTCGATCACCTGGTAGAGAGCGAAGATGCTCCGTTCGCGCGCCCGCGATTCATCGGTGAATGCGATGGCGGGAGGATCGAGACCGATAGCTTGCGGGCCATCCCCGCCTCCCGTCACACCGTGGCAACTTGCGCATTGCTGTGCATAGAGCGCTTTCCCGCGCGCGAAGTCCGGCGCGACGGTCGGGGCCAACGGAACCGGGTAGGCGGCAATGAGGTCGGCCGCGAGGCCGCGCGAAGCCGCGGCGATTGCCGGTGCGGGAGACTTCGCAGCGATGATCCGCTCGAGACTTGCTGCCTGCCGAGAAAGGTCAGCCTTTGCCGACGATGCCGGCAGCTCGCCGATCAGCCGGTTGGCGGTAGCGGAGAACTCGACCATTTCGTCGAACTCGGTCTGGTTGACTACCTTTCCGTTCTCGACCGCTTCGGGGTAATCGACCGCGATGTAGTCAAGCAGCCTCCAGATCGTCTGCGCGGGGGCAGTTTGCGCGGAGGCTGGAGTCGTCAGACCAGTGAGGGCCAAGACCGCTAGCGTGATCGCCAACAGGGCAATCTGCCGCGCTCCATGGTGACGCGGAATCAGAAGGCTGCGGAAAGACCGCGGCGTCTGCCACGATGAAACGACGCCAGCCGCTGGCCCGCGCGTGGCGATCCGGTTAAGGTTCATCTCAATACCCATTGTACCCCGTCCAGATCGGCGGCTATATTTCAAGTAGAGTTGAACTATCGGCCATATGAACGAAGATCAAGCCCTGGGTGCCTTTGCCGCCATCTCGAATGCGACGCGTCTGCGCATCATTCGCATGCTGGTCGTGGCCGGGGCTGACGGCCGATCGGCCGGCTTGATCGCTGAAGCGCTCGAGGCGCAGCCCTCGCGCATTTCCTTCCATCTCAATCAGCTGGAACAGGCCGGGCTCGTCGAGAGCCGCCGGGAGGGCCGGTCGATAATTTACAGCGCCATCTTCCCGGCGCTGTCGGATCTCGTCGCGTTTCTTATGCGCGATTGCTGCGAAGGGCATTGCGCAGTCTGCGACAAGGCGATCGCATTGTTCGCCAAATGCACCGGACGGCCCACTGGCGCGGTCTGACCCGAGGCTGCTCTGATTGCGTCCGTTTTCGGCTGATCAGCAAAAGTTGCTCACTGCCATCTGAGGAAGCCGTTCCGCGCAGGCGCATGATCAATGGCAGGCAGTTTGCAGACCCCGGTATGTCGCCGTCAGGACGTTTGTCAGTCGACCGCCAGTCCAGCCTTATCGACGTGGGTCTCCACCGGCAGATCCTTGTCCTTGCGCTCGGAATAGCGGTCCACCAGTTGTGCTGCGTGGGGGCGCAGCAGCACGGTGAAGCGGACGAGTTCTTCCATTACATCGACGATGCGGTCGTAGTAGCTCGACGATTTCATCCGGCCGGCTTCGTCGAACTCTTCGTAAGCCTTTGCCATCGACGACTGGTTGGGGATGGTGAACATGCGCATCCACCGGCCGAGCACGCGCAGCGTGTTGATCGTGTTGAAGCTCTGCGAACCGGCGCAGACCTGCATGACGGCCAGCGCGCGCCCCTGGGTCGGGCGCAGCCCCTTGTAGGCCAGCGGCAGGTGATCGATCTGCGATTTCATGATGCCGGTGATCTGGCCGTGGCGTTCGGGGCTGCACCAGACCTGCGCTTCGGACCACAGCGAATGCTCGCGCAGCTCGTGAACCGCGGGATGATCGTCCCCCTCGATCTGGTCGGGCAACGGCATATCCGAGGGATCGAAGATGCGCGTCTCGCATCCGAAAAGCTGCAGGAGGCGCGCCGCTTCCTCGGTCGCCAGTCGTGAATATGACCGCTCGCGCAGGGAGCCGTAAAGCAGCAGGATCCGCGGCGGCGGATCGAGATCGCCGAGCCCCGATGCCGGACGCGCGTGAATGTAATCCCGGCGCAGGGCCGGCAGGTGATCGGGATCGGAGAGAGTGCGCAGACGGGGCATAGGCTCGCTTGAGTTCAGGATGCGGGGAATCGGTCGCGCGTGCGATTGGCAAAGGCCACCAGCGACAGCATCACCGGCACCTCAACCAGCACGCCGACCACGGTTGCAAGGGCGGCGCCACTGGTGAGACCGAACAGGCCGATCGCGACCGCGACCGCGAGCTCGAAGAAATTGGAGGTGCCGATCAGCGCGCAGGGTGCGGCGATATCGTGCGGGACCTTCCATGCCTTGGCCGCCGCATAGGCGACGGCGAAGATCCCGTAGGACTGGATGATGATCGGAATCGCGATCAGGGCGATCAGCAGCGGGTTCGAAACGATCGTCTCCGCCTGGAAGGCGAACAGCAGCATCACCGTCGCCAGCAGGCCGACGATCGACCACGGCTTGAGCCGCGCGGTGAAGGCATCGACCGAGGCTTCGTCGCCCTTGTGCGAAGCGATGATCTGCCGCCTGGTCAACGCACCGGCCGCCAGCGGGATTACGACGTACAGGACGACCGAGAGAAGCAGTGTCTCCCATGGGACGACAATATCGGTGACGCCGAGCAACAGGGCGACGATCGGCGCGAAGGCGACGACCATGACCAGGTCGTTCACCGACACCTGCACCAGAGTGTAAGCCGGATCGCCCCTGGTCAGCTGCGACCAGACGAACACCATGGCGGTGCACGGCGCAGCGCCGAGGATGATGAGCCCTGCGATATACTGGTCGGCATCACCTTCCGACATCAGCCCGGCATAGAGGTAGTCGAAGAACAAAACCGCCAGCGCTGCCATCGTGAACGGCTTGATCAGCCAGTTTACGACGAGGGTAATGACCAGCCCCTTGGGCTTGCGGCCGATATCCTTGATGCTCGAGAAGTCGACGCCGACCATCATGGGAAAGATCATCGCCCAGATCAGTACCGCGACGACAAGGTTCACCGAGGCGTATTCGAGATCGGCCATGACACCGACAGCGCTTGGGGCGACCAGGCCGAGCGCCAGGCCGGCCAGAATGGCGGCGAGCACCCACAGCGACAGGAAGCGCTCGAAGGTGCCGAGCGGCGAGGCCGCCGGAGCGGGATCTGCAATTGCCTGGGTCATTCGGTGTGTTCCTGGAACTGCGTCAGCGCACGCGCTTCCCTTCGGCATCCACGACCGCTTCGCCGTCTTCTTTGGCGACGGCGCCTTGCTGCTCGGCGGGGATGAGATCGAGCACCTCTTCCGACGGGCGACACAGTTTCACGCCGAGTGGTGAAACGACGAGCGGTCGATTGATCAGGCTCGGGTGCTCCATCATCGCGTCCACCAGTTGCCCGTCGGACAATGCAGGATCGTCGAGGCCGAGTTCAGCGAACGGCGTGCCCTTCTCCCGCAGCAGATCACGGGGCGATATGCCAGCGCGGGCGATCAGACTTTCGAGCATGGCGCGCGAAGGCGGCGTCTTGAGATATTCCACCACATGCGGCTCGATCCCCGCGTTGCGGATCATGGCCAGCGCGTTGCGCGAAGTCCCGCACTCGGGATTATGGTAGATGACGATGTCGGTGCTCATTCGGGCTCTTTCGCTTTGGCGCTCGCGCCTTCTTCGCGGCCGATGGCGGCCAGCTTGCCGCGCATCGCCATTTCGTCGATGCTGTCGTGCGGCAACATCAGGAACAACTCGATCCGGCGGTGCAGATAGCGAAGGGTATCGACAAAGGCCTGCCGCTGGCCTTCGCCCTCGACAAGGGCCGGATCCTCGACACCCCAATGCGCCGTTATCGGTTTGCCCGGCCATACCGGACAAACTTCTCCGGCGGCATTGTCGCAAACGGTGAAGATGAAATCGATCTCCGGCGCACCGGGCTTGGCGAACTCGCTCCAGTTCTTCGAAAAAAGACCATGGGTCGAAAATCTGAAGCTGGAGAGGACGTCGAGCGCCATCGGATGCACGTCACCCTTTGGCTGACTACCGGCGCTGTAGGCGCGAACACGCCCTTCAGCCATCTGATTCATCAGCGCTTCGCCCAAGATTGAACGCGCTGAATTCCCGGTGCAGAGGAATAGGATGTTAAAAGGCCGGTTCATGACACGAAGCTCTTCTCGGCGAGGAAGCGCCGCAAGTAAGAGGGAACCTTGTAAGAGCCGAGAGGCAGCACCTCATGATCGGCGGCAAGCTTCAGCAGGGCTTGCGTGAACATGGCAGTCGGCGGTGCGGCATTCTCGTGGCCACGCCAGTGCCAAATGCGCTGCTCGCCTTGACGGTGCTCCGGAAACATATCCGCGATGCCGATCCGGATCGTCGGCGAACCGCGAACACGCAACAGCTCCGCCTCCTCTACGGTGCGGACGCGGATGTCTCGCACCTCAACATCGAGGCCAAGCTGGCCGAAGATGCCGGAAACTCCCTCTATCGCCCGGTCGAGCCGTGTCTTCGCATCGTCGCAGGCTGAGCAATCTGCGCGGGCCTGGCTCGGCATGTCGACTTCGATAAAGTCTATCTGAATAGTTGCGTTGGTCTGGTCCGGCCCGGACATTGGCTATCTCCCGTGATCAGTTTCAGGCTGGGGCGCAGCACGGCGCTTCGGGCGCCAGTTCCGGCTTCACTTCGCAGCATACGCCCTGGGGCGTGGTCGCGTCGCAGCACGCGGCGTCCGTTGCCAGTGTGTCGACTGCCGGGCTGTCGCCGTAGATGGTGGCTTCGCCGTCGGTGACGAATGCCTCCCACAGCACGCCGTCGGGGTCGCCAATCCAGCTCTTCTCCGATTTGGCATAGCAGCAGATGGTGCGGCCTTCCTCCAGCACCGGGCCATCGGCCGCCTTGAGCCGGCCGTAGACTTCGGCCAGCTCGGCCTGATCGTCCACCTGAATGCCCAGATGCTCGATGCCTTTGTGCGCATTATTCGCCGAGATCGCGAAATTTACGCGCGGATCGTCGAGCATCCACTTGGCATAATCCGGCTTGGTCGCCGCGGGCTCGGCGCCGAACAGAGTCGAGTAGAAGGCGATGGACCGGTTGAGGTCGACGACGCCGACATGCACGTGCAAGCGCTTCATGCGGACTTCCTTTCCGATTGATCTGTTGAGGTTCCGCTGGCGTCGGTCGAGGCGCAGTCCTCGCCCCCGCAGCAATTCTCCATCAGGAAGCCAACCAAGGCATTCATCGCGACGTAGTCGGCGCTGTAGATGAGAGAACGGCCCTCCCGGCGCTGCTGGATCAGCCCCGCACGCGTGAGATGCGCCAGGTGAAACGACAAGGACGAGTTGGGGATGTCGAGCGCCTCGGCGATCGCGCCGGCCGGCAAACCTTCTTCGCCCGTTTGAACGAGCAGGCGAAACAGCGCCAGACGATGCTCCTGGGCAAGAGCGCCGAGCGCCCCGATCGCGGCAGGTGAATTCATTTCCATGAAAATGGAAATATGAGTGAGTTCAGCCGACGTCAAGAAATATTTCGACAGCTATCGAAATGTCTTCCCCCCGTGAGCCGGACCTTCGGAAGGGGAGCGCGTTATGTTCGAGCTGTTAGAATTCGGGTCAGATGATCGTTCCAGTCACCGAGCGCCTGGACCTTCTCCTCCTTCCAGTCGTGGCGCTGATAGACACCAGCCACCCCGGCGCGCGAGCCGCTGACGTGGTTGAGCACCGCTTCGGTCACCTCGAATCGTACGCCCAGCCGCTGGAAATTCGTCGCCAGGGTTCTTCGTAGATCATGCAGGCGCCAGGGCGGCAGCGGTTCGCCTTCGCGCTCCTCGATGACGCTGTCCAGCTTCACCTTGCCTTTGTGATAACCGGTAAAGCCCGCGCCGCTCGCCGTCGCGAACACACGGCCTTTGCGCGGCCATGTCTCGCCCCCCGCCAACGCATCGAGCTCGGCAATCGCAAGCTGGTTCAACGGAATCGTGTTGGGTTCCTTGTTCTTTGTTCGCTGACTGGGCAGCGTCCAAAGCCGTTCCCTCCGGTCTAGTTCCTGCCACTGCATGCCGCACACCTCTTCGCGCCTTTGCCCGGTGGTGATCAGCAAGCGGACGATCGGCCCGAAGCAATGATGGCACTCAGGGGTCGCATTCCAGATCAAGCGCAATTCATTGTCCGCAAGCCAGCGATCCCTTGGCCTCACCGGCGGCGGCGTTTCCATTCCTTCCATCGGACTGCGATCAAGGTCGCCGCGGCTGACAGCCCAGCGGAACAGGCGGCGCATGACAGCGAACACATTGCGCCGATTTGCAATCTGGTCGTTCGGCATCTGGTCGAGAACGGATACGATATCGGACCTGGTAATCGAAGGCAGCGGCTTCTTGCGCAGAACTGGTTCAAGATGAAGCCTGACCACTCGCTCGACCAGACGGCTCCATCCCTCGCCTTTGCAGGAACGGGTGAAAAGCCGCGCGTAATTGTCGAACGCCAGATCGACGGCCTCGCGACGCCTCTGTTTGTCAGCCTCCACAGGATCGATCCCCTGGCCGACGAGCAGGAGAAGGCGTTCGGCTTCCGAGCGGGCGGTCGTAGGTGTCCATGGAGACCCATGTGCGCCGATTGTATAGCGCCGTGCGATTGCCTCGCGCCCTCCCATCCTGAACTGAAGGACGTAAGAGATACTTCCTGATGGGGTAATCTTGGCGCCAAAACCTTTGAGATCAGTGTCCCAAAGGAATTGGCTCGAGCTGCCAGCCTCGAGCGCATCTATCGATTTTTTGGTGACTTTTCCTGTTGCCATTCGGAACCTCGTGTCCCTTTTCTGGCAATCACCGGGTAATCACGCAAGCGGAAAAAGGAGCGAAATGGAGGCGGCTCTGGCGTAAGCCGATTCAACTAAGTGGTTGGTAATACAAGGATATCGTACTCTAGCGTCGCCTAAATCTAAAGTACCAGACTTCGTGGCCGTAGACCTCGCGCGCCTTTGCCTCGTAGCGGGTCTCGCACCAGCCGCCGGGGCGCTTCTCCCAGCTTTGCCGCCCTTCGACCTGCCATTCGAAGCTGTCGGTATGGCGGCGCATGACCGAGAGGGCATGGCGCAGGTAGACCGGGTGGTCGGTGCCGAAGCGCAGTTCGCCCCCCGGCCTGAGCTTGGCCGCGAACATTTCCACCGGCCCGTCGTTCATCATCCGCCGCTTCGCATGGCGCGCCTTGGGCCAGGGATCGGGATGCAGCAGGTAGAGCATCGTCAGCGTGCCGTCGGGCACGCGGCGCAGCACCTCCAGCGCGTCGCCCAGGTGCAGGCGGACATTGCCCAGCGCGCCGTCGCGCACGTGGACCAGCGCCTGGGCCACGCCGTTGACGAACGGCTCGGCCCCTATGAAGCCGTGATCGGGCAGGAGATCGGCCCGGTAGGCCAGGTGCTCGCCCCCGCCGAAGCCGATCTCGAAGTGGAGCGGGCGGTCGTGGCCGAACAGTCGCTCCGCCGTCACCGGCCCTTCGGCCG
>Ga0310345_10000946_pt1 | contig 35531 bp, 29 predicted proteins | sample HC15DNA20500_MG_FD_204667 | JGI IMG/M metagenome (GOLD analysis project Ga0310345, IMG submission 204667) | Marine microbial communities from station ALOHA, North Pacific Subtropical Gyre - HC15-DNA-20-500_MG | ecosystem: Environmental > Aquatic > Marine > Oceanic | place: Pacific Ocean: North... | reverse complement strand
CCATCAATAAGGGTTCCATGATAATGGCAAGTAACTTTATCGTTTAAAGTGGGTTTAGTAGTATCGGTACCTGTTTTTAAAACTTCATATTGTAAACCATCCGGTAAAGTAACTACACCGGGGCGTTTGCCATTGGCTTCTAAAAATTTTTTTCCTGCAGCAATATTTTCCTGTGTTTTCAATTCCTGCATTTTGGCTGCATAAGCGGTAATGATATTCATTACTTGTGCATCCGTTAATGCTACTTTTTGCTTTTGGGTAATTTCTTTTAATCCTTTTACAAACAATTCCGTGTTGATGTTTGAAAGATTTTGCGCTACTAATGATTGGCCAACACTAATACCCAAAGCATAGCTTGCAGAATCTTTTTCGGTTTTCAATAATTGTGGTGCATGTGTTTGTGTTGGTTTAGCAGTAGTGTGTGTAGTAGTAGTTTTTTTAGTTTGTGCTTGTAAGCTAATAACTGCTAACAGTAGAGTTAAAGAAAGAAATAATTTATTCATATACAGCAAAATGGTTAATAGTAGAAAATGATTATTTAATTGTTTAATGTTTTTATTTGATGCACAATGATAAGTAAGAAATTTGAATTAGGCTTTAAAATAGGTGTCTGTATTGTTAAAAATTCTCTGTAATTATTCATTTTTAGCCGATGCCAATAATTGTTCAATGGCAGTGGCAGCTTTATTAAACTCAAACCCTTTTAAAGTTGATTGCATTTGTTGTTGTATTTGTTGATTGCATAAATTTCCAATACTGCCTTCGTGTGTGTGATGCAAGTTGGTACTATAGGTGAAATTACCTGATTCTATTTGTAAACCAATTTGTTTGTACGCATCGCGAAAGGGAATGCCTTGCAATACCAGTTTATTCACTTCTTCTACGCTAAACAGATAACGGTATTTTTCATCTTGAATAATATTTTCTTTTATTTCAATGTTTTCTAACATTAAACCTGCCATTTCTAAACACTGGCGAAGTGTGGTAAATGCAGGAAATAAATGCTCTTTTAATAACTGTAAATCGCGGTGATAGCCTGATGGTAAATTGGTGGTTTGTAACATTATTTCATTGGGTAACGCTTTTATGCGATTACAATGTGAACGAATTAATTCAAATACATCAGGATTTTTTTTGTGCGGCATAATACTGCTGCCGGTTGTTAATTGCGCAGGGAAAGAAACAAAGCTAAAATTTTGATTAAGGTATAAGCACATATCCATACTCAACTTTGCTAAAGTATCGGCTACATTGGCCAATGCTTGTGCAGTAATACGTTCTGCCTTACCCCGCCCCATTTGTGCATATACTACATTATAATTTAAATCATCAAAACCCAATAACTGTGTGGTAAGTGTTCTATTAATTGGGAAAGATGAGCCATAACCGGCAGCACTGCCTAATGGGTTTTTATTGACAACTTTATAAGCGGCTTGTAAGGTAATACAATCGTCAACCAAGCTTTCGGCATAAGCACCAAACCAAAGACCAAACGAAGAAGGCATGGCTAATTGCAAATGGGTATAGCCGGGTAATAAATAATTTTTGTATTGTTCACTTAGGTGCTGTAACAGGTTGAAAAACTTTTCAATGGCATAGGTGGTTTGCGTTATTTCGTGGCGCAAAAAAAGTTTAATATCAACCAATACCTGATCGTTTCTGCTTCTGGCACTGTGAATTTTTTTACCTATGTCGCCCAATTGCTCGGTTAATAATAATTCTATTTGTGAATGAATGTCTTCAACATCATCGGCTAAATGAAATTGTCCGTTACTGATTTTATGATAAATGTGGTATAATTCTCTTTTTAATAACACAGCTTCCTCTTGTTCCAAAAGGTTTACTGAAGCCAACATGGTTATATGTGCCAATGAACCTAACAAATCAAATGGGGCTAAGTACAGGTCCATTTGGCGGTCGTTGCCAACAGTAAACTGTTCAACTTCCTTTAATGCATCGCTATTTTTTTGCCAAAGTTTCATAGTTTAAATATTAGGAAGGTGATGAATGATTTTTAGGAAGGGTTGGGTAATAAAATTTTATTGAGTAATTCAATGTATAATGCTATGCCGTTAGTAATTTCATCAATATATACAAATTCATCGGCACTATGGCTTCTGGCACTATCACCCGGTCCCATTTTTAAAGCAGGGAAGGGCATTAATGCTTTATCGCTGGTAGTAGGTGAGCCGTAGCTTTTTCTTCCCAAACTAGTTCCGGCTTGTATTAATGGATGGTTGGTGGCAATACCGGTAGAACGCAAACGACAACTGCGTGGTTGAAATTGACTTTGAATATTTTGCTGAATAGTAGATAAAATTTCTTCGAACGTGTACAATTCATTTACTCGAATGTCAACCACAAAATGGCATTGTGCCGGAACAACATTGTGTTGTTTATTATCGGTATGTATAACGGTAACACTCATTTTAACCGGCCCTAGTAAGTTGCTTACTTTAGGGAATTGGTATTGCGAAAACCAGGCAATATCTTTCATTGCCTTTAAAATGGCATTGTCGCCTTCTTCCCTGGCTGCGTGTCCGGGTTTCCCTTGAGCCGTACAATCAATTACCAACAAGCCTTTTTCTGCAATAGCCATGTCCATTAAAGTAGGTTCTCCCACAATGGCACAATCTATTTTGGGCAAACGGGGTAATAAAATTTCTACACCATTCGTACCTGATATTTCCTCTTCGGCAGTAGCGGCAATAATTAAATTGTAGGCCAAGTTGGGTTGTTCGTAAAAATGTAAGAAGGTAGCTATTAGTGAAACCAAACATCCACCAGCATCATTGCTTCCTAATCCGTATAATTTTCCATCTTTAACAATAGGTTCAAATGGTGGTAATGTATAAGCTTTATTGGGCTTTACAGTATCGTGGTGCGAGTTGAGTAGAATGGTGGGCTTTTCCGGATTGAAATACTTATTTTTTGCCCACACATTATTTAAGTATTGATGCGTGCTAACACCCTTACTGTCAAGAAATGTTTGAATAATTTCTGCCGTTTCTTCTTCCTCTTTACTAAAAGAAGGTGTAGCAATTAGCTTTTTTAATAAGTTAATGGCATCGTTTGATAAATGTGTTACCGTTGTTTCCTTTTGGTTGGTGTGCATAAAGAATTTTTTTAGTTGCCCGAAACCAGGGTTGTACCTGCCTTCCCTTGTAACAAATCGGGTAAAACGTTTGCTTGGCCAATAATTACACGCTGTACACCTTTTTGTAATGCAGCAAATGCATTTTCTAGTTTAGGCAGCATGCCATCTGCAATAATTCTCTGTGCTTTTAATTGTGCAAATTGTTGTAACGAAATAGTATTAATTACCGATGCTTCATTATTTACATCCATTAATACTCCGGCTTTTTCAAATGAATACAGCAAAGTTACTGCATAATGTGCAGCTAATGAAGTTGCTAAAACCGAAGCAATCGTATCGGCATTGGTATTTAATAATTGTCCTTGTAAGTTATGCGTTATAGGGGCAATAACGAGTGTGTAGCTATTATTCAATAACTGCTGAATCAATGAAATATTTACACCATCCACATCGCCTACATAACCATAGTTAATGGTAGGGTGTACGCGTTGGTGCGCTTGTATTAAATTGCCGTCTGCGCCTGATAGTCCAACGGCATTGCATTGCTGTTGTTGTAATTTTGCAATAATATTTTTATTAATGTAACCGGCATATACCATGGTTACAATTTTTAAAGTTTCCGCATCGGTAATTCTGCGGCCATCTACTAATTGTTGTGGTATTTGTAGTTGTGTTGCCATTTTAGTGGCCAGTTTTCCACCTCCATGTACCAATATTTTTTTACCCGGAATTGTTGCAAACAGCTGCAAGAACTGCTGCAATTGACTATCATCATCAATAATATTGCCACCTACTTTTACTATGGTTAAATTTTCCATTAGCTTTTCTTCATGGTATTAATAATATTGGCCAGTACAGCCTGTGCAGCCCAAACGCGGTTACCGGCTTCTGTAGTAATTAGACTGTTGGGTCCATCTAAAATTTCATCACTCAATTCTACATTTCTTCTAACAGGTAAGCAGTGCAATACTTTTGCATTGTTAGTTAATGCCAGTGTTTCGTTGGTTAACATCCAGGCCGGATCATTTTCATATACCTTTCCATAATCGTTGTACGTACTCCAGTTTTTTACATACACATAATCTGCGTCTTTTAGTGCTTCTGCCTGATTATGTGTAATGGTAGCACCCTTTGTAAATTGTTCATCTAATGCATAATCTTCAGGATGTGTGATTACAAAATCGGCTTCACCCCAGGCATTTACCCATTGAGCAAAACTATTGGCTACACATTGCGGTAAAGCTTTTACATGCGGCGCCCATGTTAATACCACTTTAGGCTTTTTATGTACGGTAGCTGCTTTGTGTAACCGATTTTCCTGAATAGTTATAATATCTGTAAGCGATTGTAAAGGATGTAACGTAGCGCTTTCTAAACTGATTACAGGTACACCGGCATATTTGATGAATTGCTGAATATACAATTCACTGTAATCATCCGCTCTGTTTTTTAATGAGGGAAATGTACGTATTGCCAAAATATCAAAATAGCTTCCTAAAATTGGGGCTGCATCTTTTATGTGTTCTACGGTATTGCCACTCATAATAGCACCTTCTTCAAACTCCAATGCCCAACCTTCTTTGTCAACATTAAACACAATGGTTTCCATACCTAAGTTGGCTGCAGCCACCTGGGTACTGAGTCGTGTACGTAGGCTGGGGTTCAAGAATAGCATACCTAAGCGCAAATGATTGCCTAACGTATTATCTTTTAAAGGATTGGCTTTATAGGTCAATGCTTCATTCACCAATTGGTTAATGGCGTTGTTTATGTCCCCGTTATTGGGGGTTAAAACATCATAAACACTAATAAACTGTTTCATGTTGTAGTATTAAGGTAGTGATGAACACTTTATTATTTTACAGATACTTGATTGCCCGCTTCTGCTTTAACTGCGTCAATTGCCTCACGTAAGGTTTCCAGAAATTCATCGGCTTGTTTACGTGTTAATGCTAACGACGGTAGTAAACGAATGGTATTTGGTTTTGCTTCTCCCGTAAATATTTTATAATCGAAAATGAGCGTTTTGCGCAATGATTTTAAGTTTTCAGGAACATCAAAGCCTATCATTAATCCACGACCTCTTACATTACTTAGCTCCGGAAATTCTTTCAACTTATTCATGATATACATACCCCTTTGCTTAGCCATTTCAATTAAATTATCTTGTTCTATCACTTCCAAAACGGCTAATGCTGCGGCACATGCTAAAGGATTTCCACCGAATGTAGTTCCTAACATTCCATGTTTAGCAGGTATATGTGGGGCAATCAAAATGCCGGCAACGGGAAAACCGTTACCCATGCCTTTGGCCATCGTATAGATATCTGCCTGAACATTGGCATAATCATGTGAAAAGAATTTGCCACTGCGGCCATATCCGCATTGCACACTATCGGCAATAAACAAGGCATTGTATTGGTTGCATTGTTGGCGGATACATTGTAAAAATGCCTCTGAAGCTATATGAATACCACCCACGCCTTGAATACCTTCCACAATTACTGCAGCAATTGAATGTCCGTTGGCTGCAAAGTATTGTTCTAATGCTGCTACATCATTGAAGGGAAGAAAAGCTACATTGTTTGTTTCATTAACAGGCGCAACAATGGCCGGATTATCAGTTGCCGCTACAGCAAGGGATGTACGTCCGTGAAAGGATTTAGAGAAGGCTACAATTTTTTTTCTACCGGTATGAAAGGATGCCAGCTTCAACGCATTTTCGTTGGCTTCGGCGCCACTGTTGCATAGAAATAACTGATAGTCGTTCTTTCCGCTAACAGCGCCTAATTTGTCGGCTAATTGCTGTTGTATAGGTAAGTGAACAGAGTTGGAATAGAATGCAATTTTCTCCAATTGGTCTTCAATTCGTTTTACCCAATGTGGGTGCGTATGGCCAATGCTAATTACTGCATGTCCGCCATACATGTCTAAATATTGTACCCCATTATCATCCCACACATAAGCACCCGAAGCCCGGGTAATAGCAATATCGTATAAGGGATAAACATCAAAAAGTTTCATGGTTAGTTGCTTTAGTGGTGAAAATTCATATTTAAAAAGCGCTTGCTTTTAATTGCAGACCGGCTGTTTCGGGTAGTCCAAACATTAAATTCATGTTTTGCACTGCTTGTCCCGATGCGCCTTTCAGCAAATTATCTAATGCGCTATGTATTACCAGCTTATTTCCTTGTTTTTCTAAATGCAGTAAACATTTATTGGTGTTTACCACCTGTTTTAAATCAATCATGCTATCGCAAACATGTGTAAAAGCAGCATTCTTGTAATACTGTTGGTACATTTCTTTCAGCTCATTTAAAGGGAAAGCACAATCAATCATAGAACTTACAAAAATGCCTCGGGTAAAATCACCTCGCCAGGGTATAAAGTGAATGGCTATGCCATCATTTTCCTGTAACTGTTCAAGGGTTTGGCCAATTTCGTGCAGGTGTTGATGCTGTAAGGTTTTGTAAGCAGAAATGTTATTAGCCCGCCAGCTAAAATGCGTTGTGGCTGAAGGTGCTTGCCCTGCGCCGGTAGAACCTGTGATACCGGTAGTAAAAATATCGCCTAAAATACCTGCATTGGCTAAGGGCAATAAACCTAATTCAATGGTAGTAGCAAAACAGCCGGGGTTAGCAATATTGTTTGCAGTTTGAATGGCCGTTTTATTTAACTCCGGTAAACCGTAAATAAATGAGCGGTTACCTATTGACGAGGTTTGTTTTAAACGAAAATCTTGTGAAAGATCAACAATTTTAATGTGGCTTTCAATAGTATTTTCTTCTAAAAATTTTTTAGCCGCGCCATGCCCTACACATAAAAAATAAACATCCGCATCCGTAAGCAAAGTGTTGGTAAATATCAGGTCCGTATCGCCAATTAAATCGGTATGTACAGTACTTACCTTTTGTTGTGCATGGCTGTTACTATGCACAAAATGAATGTGTGCATAAGGATGTTGCAACAGTAGTCGTATTAATTCGCCACCGGTATAGCCGGCACCACCAATAATACCTACTTTTATTTTACTGTGCATGTTATTGCTCTTTTACTTTATGAAAAATAGCTACCTGATTTCCAAATATTTTACTAAAGCCTCTTACATCTTCTCCGGTAAATCCTGTATTCATCTCGCCATATTTACCAAACTTGCTGTTCATTAAATCATAAGGCGATTCAATGCCAATTATTTGGAAGCGATAAGGTAGCAATTGCACAAATACTTTGCCCGTTACCTGTTGTTGGCTATCGGTTAAAAATGCTTCTATATTCCGCATTACCGGATCTAAAATTTGGCCTTCATGCAGCCAGTTGCCATAAAATGCAGCCAGTTGATCTTTCCAACTCAGTTGCCATTTGGTTAACACATGTTTTTCTAAAGCATGGTGTGCTTTTAAAATTACCATAGGTGCTGCGGCTTCAAAGCCCACTCTGCCTTTAATACCAATAATGGTATCGCCAACATGTATATCGCGACCAATACCAAATGGCGCAGCAATATGTTGTAAATGTTTAATGGCATCAGTAGGATGCGTAAAGGTGGTTCCGTTAACAGTGTATAATTCGCCTTTTACAAATCCAAGTTCTACTTCTTCGGCTTGTGTTTTTGTAACTTGTGTAGGCCAGGCTTCTTCCGGTAAAATGCCTTTACTGTTTAATGTTTCTTTACCACCTACACTGGTTCCCCAAAGCCCTTTATTAATAGAATACATGCTTTTTTCAAAATTCATTTGTACATGCTTTTGCTTCAGGTAGTCTATTTCGGCTTCGCGGCTTAATTGTAAATCACGGATAGGAGTAATAATTTCTATGCCCGGAATCATAATATGAAATATCATATCAAAGCGTACCTGGTCGTTTCCGGCACCTGTACTTCCATGGGCAACGGCATCGGCTTGTAGTTGTTGTGTATGTTGTGCAATGTGTAAAGCCTGGCTTAATCGCTCAGCGCTAACGCTTAACGGATAAGTATTGTTTTTTAAAACATTTCCAAAAATCAGGTATTTAATAATGGTATCGTAATAACTGTGTACCGCGTTTACGGTAGTATGTGTTTTTACACCCAGGTTATAAGCATGGGCTTCAATTCGTTTTAATTCATCTTCTGTAAATCCGCCGGTATCTACAATAATGCTGTGTACTTCATAGCCTTTGTCTTCGCTAAGATACTTCACACAAAACGAGGTGTCTAAACCACCACTAAATCCTAAAACAACTTTTTTGGTCTTCATGTTTTACAGTGTTGAAAAGGTTAAAAGGGGAAAAAATCATGAAACAGGCTTTTGCTTTTAGTAGGTTGCCCGTTGGTTTCTTTTCTTTTAAATATTTTGCTGAAACTAATTTGTTTTAAACGCAATAGGCGTTCATACACTTTACGTTTCTTTTCAAAGTTGGCTGTTGTTTCTTTGGGTGAATGTTTGTCTTTAGGATCGAATAGCATGGCTGTACACATGCAATTTTTTCTTTCCTTGCTCATTAAAATATCATAATTCACACAACTTTTACAGCCTGCCCAAAATTCTTCATCATCGGTTAATTCACTGTAAGTAACAGGTTCATAACCAAGTTCACTATTAATTTTCATTACAGCAAGCCCGGTAGTTAAACCAAAAATTTTGGAGTCAGGATATTTTTCCCGAGAAAGCTGAAAAATTTGTTGTTTAATATTTCTTGCCACCCCTGTTTTTCTAAATTCAGGTGAAACAATTAAACCGCTATTGGCTACAAACTTTCCATGGCTCCATTCTTCAATATAACAAAAGCCCACCCATTGCCCGGTTTTTGTAACGGCAATAACAGCTTTGCCTTCCAACATTTTGTTGGCCACGTATTCCGGAGAACGTTTGGCAATACCGGTTCCACGAGCTTTAGCCGAAGCCTCCATTTCGGTTGTAATGCGCAATGCATAGTGTGTGTCTAAATGATTGGCAATGCGTACAATAATTTCTTGTTGATTTTCCACTTCAGGTTCAAAATTTTAATGCAAGTTTTGAAAATAGCAATCAGGCCTGTAGTAGGCCATTATACCCAAAAGGGTTAGGTATTTGAGGGAATATTAGATACGAGGTCGTCGTAATAAAAAACGGAAGTTGTTGTTAACCAATGCAGCGGCCCTGCTCATTTGTAAAGAGCGGTTGATGTTGCTGTGCGGATATGTTGCCTGCTGTTTCAATATTAAATGGTATAAATTTGGTCAACACTAATTTCAGGGCATAAAAGTAATATAGTTTCTAAATAAAAAACATTTTTCGATAAAAATTTATCGTTAATTCCCCAAAAAAATTTTTTGTATTAAAAATGCCGCTTATAAAAGTAAGCGGCATCAGCAATGTTATTGTCTAAAATGTAGTGATAACAAGGGTTTTGCGTAATGTTAAAACTAACAACTATTCGTTTCTAAAGTTCCGCATTCCGCCGCCAAAACCACCGGGGCCCATTCCACGGAACATGCCTTGAAACATTCCCGGCATTCTTTGTTGTTGCCCCGCAAAATTGCGTAGGTTGTAAGTAAAGGTTAACATTACATAGCGTGTTAATACATTACTGCGTACATCTTGAATGGTGTTGGCCGTAATGTTACGTGTTACGTTGGTATTTTGATTCAATAAATCGAATATTGATAATCTAAATTCACCCGATTTGTTTTTGAATACTTGTTTGGCAACACTAGGCGACCATAATGGCACACTGGTGTTGTATCCTGCAGCACGGTTGCCATTATAGGTGTAATCGAAGTTAGAAGCTACAATCCAACCCGATTTGCTGTACCAGGTTATTTCTGCTGAAAGTGTTTCTGTATAGAAATTGGCATTTTGATTGGCTTGCAATGTATAACGTGCAATATTATAAGTTGTAGTTGAACTAAAGTTCATATCAAATATCTTCTTCAAATTAGTGGTCCATTTAATGGTTTGCCCTAAGGTAGTGTTATAGGTAAAATTGCTAACGTTATTAACCAGTGTTTGGCTTTGACTATAATTAACGTTGGTAGTGAAATTTAAATTGGATTTGGGTTTATTCAAAGCAAAACCGTAATTGAAGTAGCCGGAAAGATTATAGGTACCACTTAAGTTAGCATAAGTAGTGGTTTTGCCACCATTCGGGTTTTGGGTAATGGAACTTTGAATATCGTTTACTGTTGCCGATGCATTAATGGTAGCAAATATAACACGTTGAGTAGTTGGGTCGAACGAAGTGTATAATGCCCTTAAACTATGCGTAAACTGTGGTTTTAAATCGGGGTTACCAATTTGGAAATTAATAGAATCAGAAGTTGTTTTTAAAGGCTGTAATTGTGTAACAGAAGGTTGTCCGGTTCTTCCCATATAAAAAATCCGTAAATTTTGTGTACGTGAAAAGCTATACATAAAGTTGGCGGTTGGCGTTAAATTAATAAAATGTGTATTCACTAAAATGTTTTTGGTGGTGTTTAAACTATTTTGATCTAGCCATTGCACACCCGAACCGACGCTAAAACGCATTTTTTCTTTTTGCATTCTATAGTTTAAAGTTAAACGGTTAGAGTGTGAGGTGAATTTGTATGAGTTACTAAATAAACTATCGAACTGTAAAAATTCGTGGGCATTATTATCGTAGTTATAAGTTTTGTTGACACTATTGTTACTACTATAGCTATAGTTGTAATTAATTTCAATAATTTGATTTTTGCCAATAGGTTCTGTGTACGATAATGTTGGACTAATGGTAAAATTGTTGCTTGAGTCAATATAACGTTGATTAATCGTATCTGTTTTTGCAAATGGCACATAAAAGTTGTTTACAGCGTACGTATAGCCAATACCGTTATTAGCGCCTGCACTTACATTAATGTTAGCGGAGAAGGTGCGCGACTTTTTGGCAAATTTGTGTCGGAAAATAAAATTGGCGTTATTAATATTAAAACCGGTGTTGGTGCTATTACCTGTACTTACCGATTGGTTAATTTGTTTGCCACCTAAGCCCCCGGTGGTAAGCGTAGTGGATGAACTATTTGGCGAACTATTTTGAAAAACGATGTTAGGGCGAAATACTATTGAATTACTGGTATCTAAAGTACTTTCAATATTCATATTAATTTGATGGTCGCGGTTACGGGAAATGCTGTAGTTATTTTGGTTATTGAAAGTAGAAGAATCACCCGGTAACAAGTTCTGAGTTAAACTTTGTTGGTCGTTGGTGGTGTGTAACTGGTTGTAAAAATAGCTGGCTGTAACGTCCGTGTTTTTACCCCAAGTATCTTTATAATTACCACCACCGGCCCATGTGGTTGTTATACCTGTTGCATTTGCACCTGCAGTTCCACCACGTGGAGGTCCACTGCCTCTTCTACCACCGGTGTTGCCACCCAATATATCTTGTGGGGTAAAATTTTGTTTATTAATATCATTGGCTTGCCCTAGTAAAGAAATTTGTTGATCACCATCAAAGCGGTGCATGTTAAAGCTTTCATCATAATTTTCATCCGTGCCAATACCACCTACTGCTCTACCAAAATAACCTTTACGGGTATTTTTTTTCGTGGTAATATTAATAGTTTTCACTCTGTTACCATCATCAAAACCGGTGAATTTGCTTTGGTCGCTCAAATCATCAAACACTTGTATTTTATCAATAATGTCGGGAGGTAAATTTTTGGTAGCCATTTTAGGGTCATCCCCAAAAAAACGTTTGCCGTCAACCAATACCCGTTGAACGGTTTCGCCTTGTGCTTTAATAGCACCGGTATTATCTACATCAACGCCGGGTAATTTTTTCAATAAATCTTCTGCGGTAGCATTGGGTTTAACACTATAGCTACCGGCATTAAATTCCACAGTATCTTTTTTAACGGCAATAGGGGGCTGTTTAACTGTGACATTACCTAAATCTTTAGCCTGCACCGCCATAAAAATGGTATCTAAATTTACACTTGGCTTATTAGCACTTAGCGTAATGGTTTTAAAATAAGGCGCATAGCCCTGAAAGCTAATTTGTAATATAACGGTAGTAAGGGGTACATTTCTTAAAACAAAAGTTCCGCCTGCACCTGAAAGAGAAGATACCTCTACGGAGGAGTCTTTGCTATTCAAAGCCATTACCGATGCGTCACGTAATACCTGTTGTCCCGTTGAGTCTTTTATAATGCCGCGTATTGTGCCAGAATTTTGCGCAAAGCTATGACTATGGGCACTAATTAAAATAAATAAAATAAGTAATATTTTTTTCATACTCTTTTGTTCTCAGGTTAACCCATGCAATTTAGATGGTTGATTTATGAACATAAATAGCTAATCGGTAGAAGCTGTTTATAATAGGCAAACGCTCATTGCGCTTTGTTCCATTTCTTTATTGCATCATGCTTTACCGTTTATTTGTAACACTTTAGTATTGGGCTGTTTTTTAAATTTTTAACAAATTAGGAATGTGTACTTCAATTTTGCTTCATAATTGGCTTGCAGTTTTGCTTTGTTAAATTCATTAATTAAAAAATAAACAGTATGAAAAAGTTAATGGGATTTTTAGCCGCAACCATTTTATTTACCGGTGTGGTTAGTGCACAAAAGTTAAAAGCAGATCAAGTACCTGCGGTAGTTAAAGCAGCATTTGCCAAACATTTTCCCAATGTTACTGCTAAATGGGAAAAAGAAGATTCCCGCTATGAAGCGGGCTTTCACCAAAATGGTAAAGAAATGAGTGCATTATTTGATGCCAATGGTAATTTAACAGAAACGGAGGTAGCCATTAAAGTATCGGAATTACCTGCTGCCGTGCACCAGTACATTCAAAAAAATTATCCGGGCGCTAAAATTAAAGAGGCATCTATTATTACTTTGGCCGATGGTACAAAACATTATGAAGCAGAAGTAAATGGACAAGATTTGATTTTTGATACTGCCGGTAATTTTATTAAGGCGGTAAAAGCGTAAATATTCCCCTACAACAATCCAATACAAAGGATGCCCATTTTTATAATGTAGGCATCCTTTTGTTTATGGATAAAGGCCTGCATTTATGAAGCAACAAAAAAATGACTTTTTTTTCTGCTTTGTTATAGGCCGCACTCATTTTTTAAAAGTACATAGGTATTCCCACTTGGTATTTTCATTGCTAATTGCTATCTACATACTCCTATGCAACTACTTATCAACTCCGTTGCGTAACGTTGTTGACCCGAAACAGTCTCGAAGGAGCTTCGAATAGGGGCAAAATGCAACAAGATATCTCATACTTTATTGTGATTTATTTTCGATAAAAAAAAAATAGGCAGCAAAACGCTTACTTCGGTGCTCTTCAGATGAAATTGACATTATGAAAAGATGGATATTTTTTATGGGTGCCTTGTTCATGATTGTGATAGCTTGTAAAAAAAGCAATGACACTACCCCTGCTTTCATCGGCGCCTGGCAATGGCAATATTCTGTTGGAGGAATTAATGTTCAAACAATTAGTCCGGGTACTGCCACGGTAGTTATTCAATTTAAAAGTGACTCAACTTACCGCATACTTCGGAATGATACATTAGTGGATAATGGGGGTTTTCAAATACATGATAATTCGAATGGTCAACCCATTTTAAAACTATCAGGAATAGTAAATACTCCTATTTTTTCTATGCCCAACGGGCTATCGTTTGTGATACAAAATAATCAACTGATAGCGGAAGATTATTTAGTGGCAGATGGGTTTAAGCACTATTTTAAACGTTATACCTACTTTGAGTTATAATTGAATGCTTTCAATTTTCGTGCACCGCATGATGATTATACCATTGCACATTGTCAACATTTGTTTGCTATTTAAGTAAACAAATGCCTGCAATTATCAATATATCTGCACTGTCTATGTAGTCAGGTAATAAGTGTAAATAATTACATTTATATACTATTTCCGATTTGTTTTTATTTGGTTATTTTTTGTTATGTAAATTCCTTTTATAAGTTAGGGTTTTGAGTAAATCATAATAATATTTTATGTTTTTCATTAAAAACTTAAATAAAATATTATGATTGAAGTACTTCATTTTTGCACCGCAAATAACAAAACATAACCACTATGACAAGAATTACAGTTGCAAAGGGCGATGGTATAGGCCCGGAAATTATGGATGCCACTTTAAAAATTATTTTGGCAGCCGGTGCAAAAATTGAAATGGATTTTATTGAGGTTGGTGAGAAAGTTTACCTGGCAGGTAACACTGCGGGTATAGCTTCGGAAGCATGGGATATTATTCGCCGGAACAAAGTTTTTTTAAAAGCCCCTATTACAACGCCACAAGGTGGTGGTTACAAAAGTTTGAATGTAACTACGCGAAAATTTTTAGGCTTATACGCCAACGTGCGTCCTTGTGTAAGCTTGCACCCTTTTGTAAGTACAAAACATCCGCAAATGGATGTGGTAATTGTGCGTGAAAATGAAGAAGATTTATATGCAGGAATTGAACACCAACAAACCAATGAGGTGGTGCAGTGTTTAAAATTAATTAGCCGGCCCGGTTGCGAAAAAATTGTTCGCTATGCTTTTGAATATGCCAAACAACAAGGCAGAAAAAAAGTTACTTGTTTTACCAAGGATAACATTATGAAACAAACCGATGGTTTATTCCATCAGGTATTTGATGAAATTGCGAAGGAATATCCCACCATTGAAAACGAACATTGGATTATTGATATTGGCGCAGCTAAAATGGCCGATACACCTGAAGCTTTCGATGTAATTGTAATGCCCAATTTGTATGGCGATGTATTAAGCGATGTGGCAGCACAAATTGCCGGTTCAGTAGGGTTAGCAGGTTCAGCAAATATTGGGGAAGAGTGCGCTATGTTTGAAGCGATACATGGTTCAGCACCCAGAAGGGCCGGTCAAAATCTGGCCAACCCATCGGGCTTGCTGCAGGGTGCTATCATGATGTTGAATCATATTGGCCAAACAGATGTAGCTGAAAAAGTACAGAATGCCTGGTTAACCACTATTGAAGAAGGTATACACACTTACGATATTTACAAAGAAGGGGTGAGCAAACAAAAAGTAGGTACCAGTCAGTTTGCCGAAGCCGTAATTGCTAACCTGGGTAAAAAACCTAAAATTTTAAAAGCGGTTAGTTACACCAATAGTGCTACGTTATATCTTCCGCCTTATCAACGTAAAGCACCTGCAGAAAAAAATTTGGTAGGAGTGGATTTGTTTGTTGACTGGCAGGGAACTGACCCCAACACATTAGCCGAACTACTTCAAAAAATTGAAATGAATGGGGTGCAATTAACCATGATTACCAATAGGGGTATTAAAGTATGGCCCAATGGTTTTAAAGAAACATTTTGTACCGACCACTGGCGTTGTCGCTTCAAACCTACTGCCGGCAATAGTTTCAGAAAAGAAAATATTATTCAATTGTTGCAAAATGCCGTACAGCAAAAAATTGATGTTATTAAAACAGAAAACTTGTACGCATTTAACGGTAAAGATGCTTATTCATTAGGGCAAGGACAATAATTCAAATACTCATTAAATGTCACATCATGCAAATACAACTAATACAAGGCGAATTTAATAGCCATGAAGCACTTGAGTTGATAAGCAAAATGATTCAAACTAAAATTGCTTATCATGAAAACAAAATTAGCAGTCATTTAAATGAAGAGGATATTAAATATCGTGAAACAAAAATTAAGTTTCTTCAAAATGAATTAATGCAGGTGCGTAATGCCCTCATTAATACCAATAAAAATGTAGTGCTGAATGCCAATTTACAAATTGCATAATTTTTTTACAGAATAATATATTGGTTGTTCTATACTTGTTACTTGCCGGAGTAAGTGTTTATTTGGTTTTTTTACTAACAATTGGTTATACACTGCTTGTTATAAGGCATTAGCCTTATTGGCACTTATTTCGGCTATTAAAATCTCAACGAATAAAATTACAGGCAATGGAAAATACTTTTAAATTGATTGATGGCACGTTTAAGTTAGAGGAAGCTAAAGAGTTGTTAACCAACTTGTATTCCGATAAAATTCAATTTCACAGTAGAAAAAGCTTTAGTATGCAAGAGCGATTTGGCCACGTTGAAGAGGCTTCATTGAAACGTATTCCTGAGTTAAAAAAAACATTGAATGATATATGTACTATGTTGAATCAATTACAGAATAGCGCGGCTACTTTGCAAATTCAAGCCAATATTGTGATTAAAGCTCATGAAGAAAGTAAATGATTATTTTATTGGAAGGGATTTATTAATTGCCACAAAGCATGCAAAGGAAAAAGTAATTGCACCTGTTCTTACATCGGCATTGCAAGTAAATTGTTTTACATTGCCTAATCTTGATACTGATTTGTTTGGCACATTTACCGGAGAAGTAGAACGTAAAGATGATCCATTAACCACCGCCCGAAAAAAATGTTTATATGCCATGGAACAGGCCAATTGCGATTTGGCTATTGCTAGTGAAGGTTCATTCGGTCCGCATCCATCTTTATATTTTGTTCCGGCCAATGAAGAATGGTTATTACTCATTGACAAAAAAAATAATTTCGAAATTTTTGTTCGCGAACTTTCTACACAAACCAATTTTGCCAGCAACACTATCTCCGGTAGAAACGATTTAATTGAATTTGCCGGTAATATTGGCTTCCCGGGGCATGGAATTATTTTAAAGCATACACTGCATAATGCGTGTAAGGTTCAAAAAAATTTTTCCTCCTTACACCATTTGTTGGTTCAGTATCATCAAATGATGAAGCAGGGGTGTACAATTACCGCAGAAACAGATATGCGTGCCCTGCAAAATCCAACCCGTATGCAGGTTATTGAAAAGGCAGTAGCGCAATTGGTGAAGAAAATTCAAACAGCTTGTCCATCTTGCGGTGCTCCCGGATATGGCATTGTTGAAGCAAAAGCGGGGCTGCCTTGTGCCTGGTGTTCAGCGCCTACGCATGTAATTTTGAGTTATATATATAGCTGCCATCATTGCCATTTTCAGGAAGAAAAACTTTATCCGCACGGAAAACCTTTGGCCGAACCAATGTATTGCGATATTTGCAATCCATAAGCGGTTTATATGATAACAACCCATATTGCCCCGGCAAAGGAGGCATTAATGCAAAATGATGTGGTAGCTATTCCCACTGAAACGGTATATGGATTAGCAGGAAATGCCTTTAGCGAAACAGCGGTAAAAAAAATATTTGCTTTAAAAAAGCGACCCTTATATAATCCTTTAATTGTGCATATTGGTTTTGCTGAACAATTACAGGAAATAGCACTTGAAATACCGCCCATGGCTAAGCAATTGGCTAAGGCTTTTTGGCCGGGTCCGCTTACCTTGTTATTAAAAAAGCAAAGTAGCATTCCCGATTTGGTTACTGCGGGCAGTAGTATGGTGGCTGTACGTATGCCTAATCACCCGTTGACATTGCAACTATTACAAGCATTGCCTTTTCCTTTGGTGGCACCCAGTGCTAATCCGTTCACCAGTATTAGTCCTACCAATGCCTTGCATGTTTATCAATATTTTAAAGAAGAAGTGCCCGTTATATTAGATGGTGGTGCTTGCAGTAAAGGGGTAGAATCAACTATTGTTGGGTTTGATGAAAAAGGTCCTGTTCTTTACCGGTTGGGTGCTTTAGCAGTGGAAGATATTGAGGCAGTAACGCAAATGCCTTTACGAATTTTGAACAACGCCCAACATAAACGGCCCGATGCTCCGGGTATGCTAGGCCGTCATTATGCGCCGCATACCATTACTTATTTAACTGATCATGTTGAAGAACTACTGCAACAATTTCAGGGTAAAAAAATTGGGTTGTTACTATGGCAAGAAAAAATTAATCCCAATAACAATTACACTATTCATTATTTATCGGCTAACCAGAGTATGGAGGAAGCAGCTTCTAATTTATATGCTTTATTACACGATTTAGATAAGCAGCAATTAGATGTAATTATTGCCGAGCGTTTACCCAATGAAGGGTTGGGCAGAACAATTAATGATAGATTACAAAGGGCTACCCGGCAAGCCGAATAATGCATTATTGAAATAGCTTTTCTAATCTTGGTGCTATTTTATTCCAATAACTAAAAAATGATGGATAAAATCCATTGATTTCGGGTATCATAAAATCGGCTGCTTCACTTATGCCTTTATAATGCTTGTTCAGTGGGTGTTGTTTATAAATAATTTGATGATTCTTACATTGCGCATATAGTTCATTAAAACTGCCTACAAAAATTTGAAGCTTCGGAATATTTTGTGTTAGCTGCAATGCAAACCGTAAACATTGTTCACTAACAGGGTATTGTTTAAAAATTTCAGGTTCCAATATAAAAACACGATTAGCTTTCATTCCTTCCTGCCACAAGGGGTCAATGTTGTAATAGTTATAAACAAGGGTAGGTACTTCAGCATTGATTTGCAGTGGAGGTAAGTTGTTGGGTAAAGGCGTGTTTAATTGTAATGCTTCACGTTGGCATAATGCATTGGGAATTTCTTTCAAGGGTAGCGCATCATAGCTAACATCTAATAAATATGTATGAGTTTGGTTAGTGCCTGTGTATTTATTGATGTTTTCCTGATTGGCAACATATTGTTTTTTACTAAACGTACCGGCTACCCATTGCCAACTTAAGGCATTGCTTGCCCAATCGCCATCTAGTAAATAATAATACATCCATTGTGCAGGTTTTAACCAATGTGTTTGTGCAATATTGCAGGCTAATGCGGCCGTGTACATGCGGCAATGGTTATGCATATAGCCTGTGTTATATAATTGTTGAATACCATCATCAATGGCTACTATGCCGGTTTGGGCATTTACAATAGCCTTAGGAATATCAACATGAATAAATGTATGTATGGGGGTATATATATTTACATTAATACTTTCGCCTTTCGCTAACCAAACCTGCTGATAATAATCGCGCCAGGCCAGTTCTTGTAACAATACTTTACATTGTTGAAAGTTGTAGTTGTTTTTTATAAGTTGTTGTACAATAAATTGTGTGCTAATAACTCCTCTGGAAATATAGGGCGATAAATAGGTTACATTGCCATTTAGATAATTACGCGTAGACGCATAGGCTAAAGGGTTGATGGCTGTTACTTTTTTTTCAATCGTTTCAAATTGAGTACTGAATAACATTATCGTTTACTGATTTTATTCAAGGTAATTTGGCGTTGTAAATTGCTTTTAAACCGAAGCATGTCACCGGCTTTTTTCTTGGTGTGTTTGTGGCTAATGCCGCTGTTCACTCTTTTACGCCATAAGTTGAAACTGCTTCTTTTCAATTCCTTCCGCATTAATTGTATTACTGCTTTTTCATCTAAGCCAAATTGATATTTTATGGCTTCAAAGGGTGTGTGGTCTTCCCAAGCCATTTCAATAATTCTATCCATGCTTGCTGCATTCATATTGTAATAATTTTCTTTTGCGCTAATATTTCAGTAGTTAAAACATTACGCGAACATGATTTGGCATGTAACACTTTAAATAAAAATAAAACATGGTCGCCCGAAGTAGTAATGGTATTTATTTTTTGTAAGTGTACATAAGCGGCAGCTTCTTTTAATACGGTTAAATTATTCCATGCTGTTAGCAAGTATTTTTTTTCTAACCAATGTTGCTTACTAAAAGTGCTACCACTTTTTTTTCCCAATACCCGAACTAAGTAATGTTGCTGGGCATTGAGTAGGTGTAAAACTGCTTCATTGGTTTGCTGCATTCTTTGCAAGGTTTCGGTATGGTTGTATATAGCAATCATATACAATTTGGGCTGCATGCTAACAGCCGAAACATACGTGCAAATATTTAGGTTAACAGTACCGTCCCAATAGGTTGCCAAACTATAAACCGGCAAATTGGGTAAATTCCAAGGCCGTTGCATTAGCTAATGAATTGGTTGTATTTAGGAAAAATAAGTATTCTTTATTAACCTCAATTTCATAGAAAAGTTCATATTTTGAAAATTTAATTTGTAAAAACGCCTTGTTTTGAATTGTTAATACAATGGTTGAATGTTTGATTTTTAAAGTGAAAAATATATAATGAGGGCAATTTTTCGTGATTAAATAAAATAGTAAGCACCTACGGCGTAAAGTGCATATATTTTTTTTACTGCTTATTTGTTTTTTGCTAAATTGGGGCTGTAACGATTATTGTAAGGTGAAACATGCACCAATAGGGTGCTATCCAATCCTATAAGAAAAGAATATGCAGGAAATATACCATCAAACCATATTAAATGCCCCATTAGCCGTTTTTTTATCTACAGAAGAAGGTACGGTAATAGAAGCGAACTATGCCGCTGCTAAATTATTTGGCTACAATTTTGAGGAATTAAAAGGCATGCATCGCAGTAGTTTTATTGACCAAACTATGCCTGGCTTTGATGAAATGTATGTAGAAAGAGCCCGTACTGGAGCTGTGCATGGAAAATTTATTGGAATAAAAAAAAATGGCGACCGTTTTCCTATCCAAATGTCATCGCAACTGTTTACTACTAATACAGGTGAAAAAAGAGCATCCGCTATCATTGCTGATATTTCTGCTAGTGAAAGCCAGGCTGAAAAGAATCGGCAATTAATGAATGACATGCAATTGATACTGACGAATACCGATGAGTCGTTTATTATTATTGATGATCAACTGAATATTGTTGCCATTAATGCCTCCGCTTTTATTCGTAGTGAAGAAATTTTAGGAAGAAACTTGGAAGTAGGTACTCCCATTCTAAATTATGCTTCTCCGGAACGATTGCCTGCTTTAAAGCAATTGTATGCCGATGTTTTGGCAGGGCATTCGCATAAAACAATTTTAGCAATTCCTAATAATGGTCAAAACCTATATTATCAAATAACCTATAAACCCATTAAAAACGAAGCGGGTGAGGTTAAACATATTATGATTAATACGGTTGACATTACTTTGCAAAAAAACATTGAAAATCAGTTACAGGAATTACTAAGTAATGCAGAACAACTGAAAAATACATTTGAAAAAGAAAGAAACTACTTTGTAAATAGTTTAGAACAGTTATTAGATGGATTTGTTACCATTAATGCCGGTGGAAATGCCACTTTCATTAATTTCAATGCCAAACGGTTATTACACATTTCAGACAATTTACAACATCCCAATGTCATTGATGCAATTCCGGAAACGGAACGGGCTTTGTTTGCACAAGCTGTACAAAATGCAATTGACTTACAGCAATCGAATGTTTTAGAATTATACCATGCTAGTTGGAATGAGTGGTTGCGTTACAGGATATATCCTAACATAGGTGAGATTACCATTTTTTTCAGAAGCATTACACAAGATGTAAAAAACAGACAAGCTGTTGAAAATTCTGAAAAAACGTATAAATACTTGTTTCAGTATAATCCACAGCCCATGTGGATAGTTGATTTTGAAACCAAGCGCTTTTTGGAAGTAAATGAAACCACTATTCAAAAATATGGATATAGTAGGGAAGAGTTCTTGAATATGACGGTGTACGATTTGTGTACTCAGGCTGAGGCTGAAAAATTACAGCAAGAGTGGCAACATATAAGAAGCTTAGATGTTTATTTTGGCCAATGGCAACATGTAACAAAATCGGGGAATATAATTGATGTTGAAATTACTGCCCATAAAATTACTTATAATCAAAAGTCAGCCTCATTAATATTAATTAATGATATAACCGAACGCATAAGGACCAGAAAATTATTGGAGCAAAGTAACCAAAGGTTTGAATATGTATCTGAAGTATCATTCAATGCTATTTGGGATTGGGATATTCTTTCAGGTAATATGTACTGGGGTAATGGCTACACTGAATTGTTTGGATATGAATTAAATAATAATAAGGGTAGTATTGATCTGTGGAAAAGTAGAATACATCAAAATGATGCGCAACGCGTAACAGAAAGTTTACACAAGGCAATAGCAGACGGTGCAAATTTTTGGGAAGCATCTTATTACTACCAAAAAAAAGATGGTACCTGGGCCTATGTGTTAGATAGAGGTAAAATTTTAAAAGATGTAAATGGCAAACCTTACCGAATGGTGGGTGCCATGCAAGATGAAACATTCAATAAGTATAACCAGTCTATTCAGGAAATTGAAAATATTATTTACAACCTTAATTTACAACAGCAGGTTGCATTTAAAGATGTAATTGATGTATTGTTAATTGAATTAGAAAAGTTACATCCTAATATGTTGGCTTCAGTGCTTACGCTGCAAGCTAATAATACAGTACAACATTTATCGGCCCCACATTTACCGGAAGGTTATTTACAAGCAATAGATGGGTCTCCTATTGGGCCTACCGCGGGTTCATGTGGAACAGCCATGTATAAAAAAGAAATGGTAGTAGTTGAAAATATTGACAAAGACCCACGTTGGAAATTATACAAACATATAGCCTTACAATATAATTTAAAAAGTTGTTGGAGCATACCCATTTTTAATAAGAATAATAATGTATTAGGTAGCTTGGCTTTTTATTATACTGAACCTAAGAAGCCTTCACAGTTACAATTACAAACACTGGAACGCATGAGTAGGCTAATAGGCATTGTAATGGAAAATCATTACAGCTATTTATTATTAGCCACGAATAAACTTCGGTATGAATTAATAGCACAGGCTACCAGTGATGCATTATGGGATTGGAATATTAAGAATAATACAGTAGAGTTATTGGGAGATGGTTTTGAGAAATTATTTGGTTATCCTTCAGATGTATTGCAGCGAGATAGAGATTTTTGGACCAGTCACATTCATCCCGAGGATTTACCGGATTTGCTATTACGTGAAAATGCAACGTTTAAAAATACCCGGCAAACCATATGGGAGGCTGAATATCGGTTTAAAAAAAGTGATGGACAATATGCATATGTACGTGATAAAGGTTTCATTATACGCGAGGAAGATGGTACAGTAACTAGAATGATAGGTGCAACAGAAGATATAACGTTACGAAAAAAGAATGAGGAAGAATTAAAGCGGCTTTCCATGGTAGCTAAAGAAACTACCAATGCCGTAATTATTACTGATGCACAAGAAAATATTACTTATGTAAATGAAGCTTTTACTAAAATTACCGGTTATACCTTAAAAGAGAGTTTAGGTAGAAATCCCCGTTTCTTACAAGGCCCATCATCCGATGCAGCATCTATTGCTTATATGCGTGAACATATTAATGCGCAACAACCTTTTGAATGTGAAATACTCAATTATACAAAACAAGGTATCCCTATTTGGTTACATATACAAGCGCAACCTATTTTCAATGAGCATAAACAACTAATTCAATATTTTGCCATTGAAACAGATATAACTGAAGCCAAAAAAACACAGGAAGCCCTTCGCTTAGAAGAAGAAAAATACAAACAGTTATTTAATACCAACCCTGCCTCTATTTTTATATGGGATGTAAATACCCTGCAAATTTTAGATATGAATGAAACTGCTATTATTGAATACGGGTATTCAAAAAAAGAATTATTAGGAATGACTATTCTTCAGTTAAGGCCTCATTCTGAATATAATAAATTGCGTCAATTTATTGATGAATTTAAAAATTCCGATAAAAAGAAACACGTTCAGGTGTGGCAGCATGTTAAAAAAAATGGGGAATTAATGCAAATGGAAATTGCCTCACACAAAATTATTTATGAGGGGAAAGAATGTGTAATGGGTATTGGTACCAATATTACCGAACGATTAGCCTTAGAAGCTAAATTAGCGGAAGAACAAGTACAAAGGCATAATGAAGTAATTGAAGCAGAAATAGCCGCACAGGAAAAAGAAAGGCAGGAAATTGGTCGTGAATTGCACGATAATGTTAACCAAATACTTACCGCCAGCCGTATTTATGTTGAAATGGCGCGAAAGGCACATCCTGAAGAAGATGAATTATTGCAACAATCATCTTGGTATATTATACAGGCTATTGAAGAGATAAGAAAACTTTCCAAGGCTTTAATTAATCCAGTGGATAAAGATGTTAGTTTAAAAGAAGCCATTCGAAAATTGGTGGCAGACATGTCTTTGTTGTTAAATGAAGGGGTAGAAATTGATTTATCGCATTTTAATGAAAAAGATTTAGAAGAAAAATTTCGTTTAAACTTATACCGGATTGTGCAAGAACAGTTAACTAATATTAGCAAACATGCAGAAGCTACTCAGGTAAAAATTCAATTGAAGCGTACGTCGAAACACATTATGTTGCGTATTGAAGATAATGGCAAAGGATTTAATGTTAATCAGGTAAAATCGGGCATAGGGTTAAACAATATTCGTAAAAGAACAGAAATGTACAAAGGCCGCTTTGAAATAGAAAGTGAACCGGGAAAAGGAACACTTTTAAAAGTTGATTTTTTAAACATTTAGATTATTTAAGGCTATTTGAATAAAGTAATTTGAATACTCGCTTTTATCCAAAAACTCCTTTTATGAGTCCGCCATCTACCGCAATGGTTTGACCGGTAATATAACCGGCTTCTTTGCTTAATAGCCATAGTGCTAATTGCGCAAACTCGGTGGCGTTACCTAAACGTTTAACGGGTATTTTGTTGTTTTCCTGTTGCTGAATGGTATGGATGTCTGTACCTGTTTGCTCTTGCTTCTTTTTAAAAACACGTTCAATAGCAGGGGTATTATGTGGTCCGGGGGCAAGAATATTACAGGTAATACCTTTATGTGCATATTCGTTTGATAGTGTTTTCACAAATCCTGTAACCGCCAATCGAAAAGCCGTACTCAATACTAAATTGTCCATTGGCTCTTTAATGGTAGCGCTTTCAATAAAAACCATACGACCATAGCCTTGCTGTTCTAAATGCGGTAAAATGGCTTTTATAAATTTCACTTTCCATCTTAGTAATAATTGATAGGCCATATCCCATTGTTCCATGGTAGTTTCCCAAATAGTAATAGCAGGAGGTCCGCCGGCATTCATACATATACCGGATATGTAAGCTGATTTTGCTAATTGAATAAATGCATTGAGTGTTGCTTCACTGGTAATATCGCCTACTATAAATTGAACTTGATTAGGGAATTGGCTTTGTAACGCTTGTAATTTTTCCAAGCTTCGGCCAACGGTAATAACGGATTCGCCTTGTTGTAGTAATTGTAATGCAATGGCTTGCCCTAATCCTGATCCGGCACCGCCTACTATGTAATGTTTTTTTGTGTTGTTATTCATGCGCCACTATTAAAATACAAAGTAAAAATACTTCCTTTGCCCGAAATAGAATGCACTTGAATATCACCTTTGTGTAATAGCATAATTTGTTTGCAAAGGCTTAATCCAATACCGTTGCCATTTTTTTTGGTAGTAAAAAATGGAATAAAAATTTTGTCCTTTATTTCCTCTTCAATGCCTTGTCCATTGTCAATTACTTTAATGGTTGCTCCACCTTCATGTTGTTCGGCCTTAATATGCAATATGGGTTCCTGTGTACATTTTAATGCATCCAAAGCATTGGTAATTAAGTTAATGAATACTTGTTCTAATAAATCATTATCGCCCAATACCATTAAATCAATCGGTTGAACAGCGATCTGCCAATCAATTTTTTTTACATGTAGTGTTGGGCGCATTAATACATCAATATGCTCTAAAATTCGTTGTACAGAAATGGGCGCTTTTTTCAATTGCTGTATAGCACTTAAATTTCTATACACTTGTGCAAATCTAAGTAATCCATCACTCCTTCTTTTAATTGTTTCAATGCCGGCAACTAAATCAATATCTTTTTCATTATTAGAAGGTTGGTGCGTATGGTAATTTTGTAATAATGTATCTGCTAATGAAGAAATGGGGGCCACTGAGTTCATTATTTCATGTGTCATTACATTTAATAAACTATTCCAAGCTTTTGCTTCTGTTTCTTCTACTACCTGATTAATATTCTGAAATACCAATAGCTTTTGTGTACTATCAGCTGTTTTAAAAGTTGTAGCAGTTAATAATATTTTTGTTTTAGTAATTTGTTGCTTTGTTTCAATTAACTTGGTTTCCCCCGGTAAAATAGATTTGATATTATCATAAAGAATAGGGTCTCTTTTCGAAATACCTTTTAAGTTTTTTATGTAAGGTATTTGTACTATTTTTTTAAGTGCTTCATTCATCCATTGTACTTCTTCTGTCGTAGTATTATAGGCTAATATACCGGTATTAATCAGCGCCAACATTTTTTCAAGGTATTGTGCATGTAGTTCTTTTTCGCGACTTAATTCTTTGAACGCATGATTAATGGTATTAAAGCTTTGCCTAAGTGGTTTTAAATGGGGAGGAGTTGTTGATAAATTAAAGTAACGGGTAAAATCTTTATAGTGAATGGCTTCCGAAAATTCTGCAATTTCTTTATCAATTTTTTTATAAAAGAAAATGATTTTGTAAGCAATAATTAATGTTAATAAAAAGGCTAAAATTGAAAATAAGTAGTGTTTATGTAGGAATAACCAGGTACCTGCCCCGGCAGCTAATACTAATAGCAAACAGCTGAAAGCAATATAGGTGGTAATTTTAGTCAATATCGTACTTGTTTAGTCTTCTGTATAGTGCAGTGCGGGTGATGCCTAGTTCTTTTGCAGCTTTTGAAATGTTGCCATTATTATTTTCAATAGCTTTTAAAATAGTCTTTTTTTCTACATTACTTAAAGTGTCGTTCTTTTCCGGTTCAAGTGTTTTTTCAATAGGTGAGTATATAATATCTTGTTCCGTTATCATGTTACTATCGGCCATAATTACAGCACGCTCAATAATGTACTGCAATTCTCTAACATTTCCTGGAAATGAATATTGTTGTAGTTTTTTAATTGCTGATTGATGTAATTGAGTGGGTGGCTTTAAATATTTTTGACTATAGAGGTCTAAAAAATAATTGGCTAAAGGCACAATGTCTTCTTTTCTATTACGTAATGGTGGAATAATAATTTCAACGGTATTAATTCTGTATATTAAATCTTTCCTGAACTTATTTTCATTTGATAGTTCCTGAATGCTAATATTCGTTGCACAAATTAAACGGATATCTATTGCCGTAGGTTCATTGCTGCCTAATTTTGTAACCTGTCTGTTTTGAAGCACAGTTAAAAGTTTAGCCTGTTGTTGTAAACTAATGTTCCCTATTTCATCTAAAAATAGCGTACCTCCGTTGGCGGCTTCAAATCTTCCCATTCTATCATCTTTAGCATCGGTAAATGCACCTTTTTTATAGCCAAATAATTCACTTTCAAATAATGATTCTGTTAGTGCACCTACATCCACTTTTATAAAAGGGGACTTATTTCGCAGTGATTGTTCATGTATGGCTTTGGCAATTAAATCCTTACCCGTACCATTTTCTCCAAGTATTAAAATATTAGCATCGGTAGGTGCTACTTTTTCAATTTTTAAAAAAACTTCTTGCAACAATTCACTTTGCCCAATAATAATACTATTGCCGGAATGGTTCGTATTTTGCTTCTTTCTTTTCTCTGTTGTAGGTATTGAATTATAAATTGTCTGTAATAATTTTTCATTGTGCCATGGCTTTACAATAAAATCGGTAGCGCCTTCTTTCAACGAACGTATGGCTAAATCAATGGCACCATAAGCTGTTATCATAATTACAATAGTATCAGGATATTTCGATTTTATTTTTTGTAACCAATAAATGCCTTCATTACCGGAATGAATAACACTTTTGAAATTCATATCAAGCAAAATGACATCAAACTTTTTTGTTGTCAGTAAGGAAGGAATTTGTTCCGGATTTTTTTCTGTTGTTACAGTTGCTCCGGTTGATCGCAATAAATAACTCACGGCTGTTAAAACATCCTGATCGTCATCTACTACTAAAATTTCAATGGGCGGTAATTTCATTCCCTTTAACCTTTATTTAATGCCATCAAAAATAACAGCTTTGTGGTAATGTTTACAATAATAGCCCTTGCATTCTGGCTTGTTGAACAAAGTGTAACAAAAGCGAACAGTGTTTGTATCAAAAGCGGACACTATTGATAGGTAAATTACAATTTGTCTATTGAAAATCAATGCGTTACAACTCTGGCATTCTTTTGCATTAAAGTTTTCAGACCAAAAAATTATGGATACAATAATTGAAAAGAAGCCATTAGGCAGAAGAGCCATTCAACGCATTGTTATAGCACTTATCATAATTATTGCTATAGTGAGTGCTTCGTTATACGCAATGCATAGTGCACAAACAAAAGTGAGTGCTGATAGAGTAACAGTAAGCGAAGTGGTGCAAGGCACCTTTCAGGAATATATTCCACTTACAGGCGTTGTAATGCCGGTAACTACTATTTATTTGGATGCTTTAGAAGGAGGAAGGGTTGAACAAAAATTTGTAGAAGATGGTGCAATGGTAAAAAAAGGGCAACCATTATTACGTTTGTCGAATACTGATTTGGCTTTGAGTTTGGTAAATCAGGAAACCTCGGTATACAATTTATTAACTCAAATGCAAATTTCGCGGAATGCCGCTTTACAAAATACGGTGAATAAGTTGAACCAATTGGCTGATGTAGAAAGCCAGTTAAAAGAAGCCAAGCGTATTTATGATTTGGATAAGCATTTATATCAGGAAAAAGCCATTGGCCTACAAGAATTTAAACAAGCAGAAAATAACTATTTATACTATAACGAAAAAATGAAACTGAGTAAGCAAATATTAGAACAAGACTCAGTTTTTAATCAACAGCAATTGCAACAATCAAGGCAATCGTATGAGGGATCGCAAAATGCGTTGAATGTAATGCGCAAAAAAGTAGGCGATTTAATTGTACGTGCCCCCATTGACGGACAATTAACTGCACTGGATGTTGAAATAGGACAAAACAAAAGACAAGGTGAGCGACTGGGCCAGGTTGATGCGGTTAATGGTTTTAAAGTTCGTGCAGATGTTGATGAACATTATATTTCCAGGGTGTATAATGGATTAAAGGCCATTTGCACTGTTGCCGGTAAAAATTACACATTAAACATTACTAAAGTATTTGCACAGGTAGTAAGCGGAAAGTTTCAGGTTGATATGCAATTTAAAGATTCCATTCCTGATGGTATTAAACGGGGACAGACCTTACAAATACAATTAATTTTAGGAGATGCTATACCCTCGGTATTGCTTCCTAAAGGTTCTTTTTCCCAACAAACCGGCGGTAACTGGGTATATGTACTTAATAAAAATGGCAATCAGGCTTATAAAAAAGAAGTACAACTTGGTATGCAAAATCCGGATTATTATCAGGTAATAAAAGGGTTGCAACCCGGCGAAAAAGTGATTACATCCAGCTATGAAAGTTTCAATAATGCATCAACAATAGATATTATTAACTAAATTATTTAACATGAAATTTTTTATATTATTTTATTTTTTATCATTATTTGAAGATGCATCGAATTTGCACTTAAACAAAACTAACGGTACATTATCAGTAATTAAAGAAGCTAAAAATGAGTTAGGGGTGATAATAGATGATTTATTAATAACGCCCGCTGATGCACTTTTTTATAAAATACAATAATTGCTAACACCCAAATAAAAATGTATGATACAAATAAAACAGTTAAAAAAAGTTTACCGAACAGATGAAATTGAAACGGTTGCTTTAAACGCTATTAACCTTAAGGTTGATAATGGAGAATTTGTTGCAATAATGGGCCCATCGGGTTGTGGTAAAACAACCTTAATGAATATTTTAGGCTTATTAGATGAGCCCGATAGTGGTAGTTTCATTTTTGATGGTACAGAAATAGCACATTTTAACGAAAGGCAACGTGTTCAACTTAGAAAACAAAACATAGGCTTTGTTTTTCAAAACTTTAATTTAATAGATGAATTATCTGTTTATGAAAATGTTGAATTGCCATTGATTTATACCGGGCATAAATCTGCCGAAAGGAAAAAAATGGTAACGGAAGTATTGGAAAGAATGCAATTAATGCATAGACGATCGCATTATCCTCAACAATTATCAGGTGGTCAACAGCAACGGGTTGCCGTTGCAAGAGCAGTAGTTAATAAGCCCCCTTTAATATTAGCCGATGAGCCTACAGGAAACCTTGATTCAAAAAATGGAAATGAGGTGATGCAATTATTGACTGAATTAAATGAGCAAGGCACTACCATTGTAATGGTAACCCATAGCGAGCATGATGCTAAATACAGTCACCGAATTATTAGGATGCTTGATGGGCAAACGATAATGGAAAATATTTTAGTATAATCCAATTTAAAAATTATGATTATCAATTATTTAAAAATTGCCTTTCGGAATTTATTGCGTCAAAAGGCATTTTCTTTCACAAATATTTTAGGCCTTTCTATTGGGTTGGCTTGTGCTTTGTTTATTGTAATGTGGATATTAGATGAGTTTTCTTATAACCGCTTTTTTAAGAACTATGATTCCATTTATAGTATAAAAGTTACCCGAACCTTCGATAATACTAAAAATACTGATGGTGCAGTAGCTTACCCTTTAACCAATGCTATTGCTGAAAAAATACCACAAGTGAAATATGCGGTAGAAACTACCTATCCCTCAAGTCATGTATTGGCATTTAATGAAAATAAAATAAAGAAAACGGGTTACCAGGTTAGTGCTAACTTTTTAAAACTATTCACTTTTCCTTTTTTGCAGGGCAATGCTGCTACTGCTGTAACCGATCCTAATTCTGTGGTATTAACAGCTGCTACAGCCCAATCATTATTTGGTAATAATTCACCTTTAGGAAAATTAGTAACACTTGACAATCAGCAAACATATAAAGTAACGGGCGTAATTGCTGATATACCCCATAATTCAACCCTTCAATTTGATTTTGTAATTCCCTATAGTTTTTCGCCGGAAGATTATCAACATATAGCTAATGACTGGGTAAACGCATTTAACCTTGGATATATAGAAGTTTTACCGGGTACAAATATTGCTGCATTGGAAAAGCAAATCAATCAATTGTATAAACAGAATAATCCCAATGATGATGCAAAGACCTCCTATCTTTTACAACCCATGTCTGAATGGCGTTTGTATAGCGATTTTAAAGATGGTAAAAATGTAGGGGGAATGATTGATTATGTGCATTTATTCAGCATTATTGCTGTGGTAATATTATTAATTGCTTGTATCAACTTCATGAATCTGTCAACAGCGCAAGCAGAGAAAAGAGCTAAAGAAGTTGGTGTTAGAAAAACTTTAGGTTCAGATAGAGCATCATTAGTGTTTCAATTTTTTATGGAATCATTCTTAATGGTATGTATAGCATTTGTTATTGCTTTGTTGTTGGTGTATTTGTTATTGCCTTCTTTTAATTTAATGGTTGATAAACAAATTAAATTACCATTTGCAAATGCAAAATTCTGGTTATATGCGGTGCTTATGATTGTATTTACTGCTATTGTTGCAGGCATTTATCCGGCAGTATATTTATCCTCGTTTAATGCTGCAACGGTTTTAAAAGGCACTTTTAAAGCTTCTAATAAATTATTGGCACCGAGAAAGTTATTGGTGATTGGCCAATTTGCAGCTTCTTTTGTATTAATAGTTGCTACCATTATTGTTTATCAACAAATACAACATGCACGACATCGTGATTTGGGCTATAATCCTAACGACTTGATCATTGTTAGCTCTTCACCTGAATTAGACAATAATTATGAAGTTTTGAAACAGCAGTTGTTGAATACGGGAGTAGTTGATGCAGTTACCAGAACTACTTCACCTATGACAGAAATTTGGAATTATTCACCTGCACCTGATTGGCCCGGCAGACCACAAAACAACAATTTTATTGTAAGTGCTATGGCTGTTGGTTCCGATTTTGCAAAAACTACAGGTGCCAGAATGATTGCAGGTAGAGATTTTAAAGAAGGTTCAATAGCCGATTCTACAGGCATTATATACAACAAAGCAGCAATGGACAAAATGAATTTACCCGATCCAATTGGAAAACAGGTTAAATTTTTCGGAAAAACATTTACCATTATTGGTGTAATGGATAATATAGTTATGGCATCACCTTACAAACAGGTTGATCCAATGATTATGCTTTTTTATGATAATAAAAGACCGGGGTTCGTGGATATCCGTTTAAAAAATGGTGTACAGCCTCAGAATGCTATTCCTAAAATTGCAGCTATTTATAAAACATTAAATCCGGCTTATCCTTTTGAATACAAATTTGCAGATGATGAGTTCAATAAGAAGTTTGCCACAGAGGAATTAATTGGTAAGCTTACAAATATATTTGCTTCAATATCCATCTTCATTTGTTGTATTGGTTTGGCCGGTTTAGTTTCTTTTTCTATCCAAAAGCGATTTAAAGAAATAGCCATCCGAAAAATATTGGGTGCATCTGTTTGGCAAATTATTGAATTAATTGCTGCCGATTTTTTAAAGCTGGTTGCTATTGCCATTGTTATTGCTATTCCTATAACCTGGTGGTTAATGAACGGGTGGTTAAATAATTATACTTATCATGTAACTATTCAGCCCATGGTGTTTGCATTGGTGGCTATAGTTATGTTGCTAATTACATTAATAATAGTGGGTTTAAATGCACGAAATGCTGCTACAACCAATCCTGCAACGGTTATTAAAAGCGAATAAATGGAATTAACAAAAATGAATATGAAACATATTCTTGTAATAGTGCTTGTATTTTTTTGTACTGCTCAATTAGCAATGGCACAAAAAACAAATCATCAGGTCTTCACATTAGAGGGTTGTATAACAACTGCCATTGCAGCCAATCAACAATTAGTGTTGGCGCAAAATCAGGCTGCTATTGATAATACGAATTACCAACAAGCAAAGAGTAATTTGTTACCTTATGTAGGCGCTAATATTTCACATGGATTAAATGAAGGAAGAAGTATTAATCCTTATACTAATGCTTACTCTGACCAAAAAATTGATTTTGCTCAATACAATGTATCTGCTTCTTTTTTGTTATGGAACGGAAATGCACTTCAGCAAAATATTCAACAAAATAGGTTAAATGCTAAGGCTAGTAATATGGATGCTCAACAGGCACGTGATAATTTAGTAATTCAAGTAATACTTAGTTATTTACAAGTGTTAAGCCTGCAAGAACAAATTAAAGCGGCACAACAGCAGGCACAAGTATCTGAAGCGCAGGTACAACGTTTAACGTTATTGAATAATGATGGTGCTATAGCTCCGGCCACATTGTTTGACATGAAAGGGCAGTATGGCAATGACCAGTTGAATGTTATTAATTTACAAAATCAATTAACGAATGCTAAGCTATCATTGTTTGCATTGATGAATACCAATTTTGTAGAAAATGCTTTTTTTGAACCTATAGTCAATGAAATGCAAAAACAAGATAGTAGTGTTACTGCTAACAGCGCCTATCAATTGGCACTTAACAACATGCCTATGGTAAAAGCATATCAATATCGCTGGGAAAGTAATCTTAAAAAAGTAAAAGTGGCAAAGGCACAATTATTACCATCATTAAGTTTTAATGTTGGGTTAGGCACCAATTATTCCAGTTTAGCCAATACATTGCAATATGTAAATACTACTGAAGTAGCCACAGGTGGCTATGTAAGTTACAATGGCTCAAAATTGCCTGTTTACATGCAGCAGAATAATTATGTAAACCAAAATATTTCTTATGGGCAACAATGGAAGAATAATTTCAATGCTTCATTAAGTTTGGTTTTGCAAATTCCCATTTTAAATGGGTTACAAGCTCGGACTAAAGTTAGGCAGGCACAAATACAAGTTAAACAATCTGCTTTTTTATTAAACAGTACCAAAATACAATTGCAACAGTCTGTTTACAGCACATACATCAATATGCTACAAGCAGAAAAAATCGAAAAAGTTTCAATGGCTCAGTTGTCTGATTTTACACAATCATTTCATGCGGCAACTGTGAAATTTGAAGCTGGCGTAGGCACCTCTGTAGATTATATTATTGCCAAAACCAATATGGATAAAGCTAGTATCAATGCCATTGTTGCCAGGTACAATGTATTGTTGCTACAAAAAGTATTAGATTATTATCAGGGAGTCTTAAAGTTTTAAGTTTTCGTTAGTGTTGTTTTCTAGGTTTTATTTATTACAAACTAGTAGTGAAAAGTAGCTGCCATTCTTGGCAGCTTTTTTATTGTTTATTCATCTTCAATGTTAACAAATTGTTGCCTGTAATACTAATGTATGAATGTTTACAATTTGATAATACAGTTTATTATACAAATAGTATGGAGTCCCAATAGTTTTGCACATCATTTTATTGCATGCATTACAAACTGCTTTATTTTCTTTTTATACTGGGATTTGCTTATATGCAAAATCCGGCCTATGGGGCGGATGCTATGAAAGGGAAACATATTGCTTTTAAAGTAAAGCACCCATTATGCTATGAAATGAATACCGGTGCTGGCTGGAAAAATGAAAGCAAAACTAATTCAAATGCATTCCTGTACTCCATTAGTGATGCTTTTATTTTAGAGGATGATGAATGCTTTAATGCGTTCACTGTTTTTGAACACCCGGTTAATCAATTCAATGCATTAGGTTTACCAACTTCGTTCAATTGCGCAAATGCTTTTAGTTTTTTGAATGCTTATTTTGCATTAAAAGCATTGTATCATAATACTATATTGGTTCGCATTAGTACTTTCCGCATATAGAGTTTATTATTCTTTATTCTTTTTCGTTCAGTCATTTTTTCATTACAATTTTTCATTCACAAATATTTTTTATGCGTAGTAAATTTTTACTGATTTCGTTATACTTTATAGCTTTATTTACCTTCATTAATTCAGTACCACTTTTAGCACAAAATAATGTGGTAATTGAAGGGAAGGTATTAGATGCTCAGGACCAAAAGCCTATTGATGGTGCAAGTATCACCATTAGTACTAGTGGAAAAGGAACTGCAACAAATGCACAAGGTAATTTTAAATTGGAGGCAAGTTCAAATGCTGTTTTAATTGTATCTTATGTAGGTTATACCAGCGAAAAAATTCCACTTCATGGGCGCAAAAATCTTACAATATTATTGCAAAAAGAAGTAAAGTCGTTAAATGAGGTGGTTGTAACTGCTTTAGGTATTAGTAAACAATCTAAAGCATTAGGGTATGCGGTTCAATCGGTGAATACCCGCCAAATTACACAGGCAGAAGATCCTAACTTAATTAATAATTTGAGCGGAAAAATTGCAGGTGTTTATATTACAAATGGTGGTGCGGGTGTAGGATCTACCTCACGAATTGTAATAAGAGGCGAAAATTCATTTACCGGTACCAATCAACCTTTATTTGTGGTTGATGGTGTACCCATTAATAATGAAACCTATTTTAATAATGCAATTGAAAATTCAGCCAATCAAGGTACATGGGCAGAGGTTGATTACGGTAATGGTGCAGCAGAAATTAATCCAAACGATATTGCAAAAATTACTGTGCTAAAAGGT
>Ga0310345_10000945_pt1 | contig 35540 bp, 30 predicted proteins | sample HC15DNA20500_MG_FD_204667 | JGI IMG/M metagenome (GOLD analysis project Ga0310345, IMG submission 204667) | Marine microbial communities from station ALOHA, North Pacific Subtropical Gyre - HC15-DNA-20-500_MG | ecosystem: Environmental > Aquatic > Marine > Oceanic | place: Pacific Ocean: North... | reverse complement strand
GGATGAACTCCTCCAGCCGCTTGACCGTGAATAACTGCTCGCTGAAGACGTCTACACCGCGCATGGCATTGAATGAAGTGACTATCCCAATAGTCTACGGATAGAGAGGTTCTTCAGCAGCCTGTTAAGTTGGGACAGCAGTAAGAAAATCGCGGAATTCCGGTTTGAACTCAAGCTCTACTTCAGCGCAGACGGCACCACGCCGACCGACGAGGGGCGCGTCATCATCGACAACCTGGAGCAGGTGACGCTGCGCTGCGACGTCGGCCAAGTCTGGGGCCAGGAGTCCGGCTGCGTCTTCCCACAAGCCTCGGCGGTGCTGGTGCTCAACAACCCAGAAAGCGAAGCGCACATCCGGCAGGCCATCGCTGCCAACCCGGCCTTGCCAGGTCAGTACACCGGCTTGCGCGCAGGCAGCCGCGCCATTGCGGAGCGCAGCTTCGAGCCGTCCACCGGCTTGCAGCGTCTGCGGGTCCCCAGCCTGATCAAGGCCAACCGGGCCAAAGCCCAGAAACTCTGCTCGGCCTTGCCCAGCCAGCCGCCCAGGTCCAGCACCTGCCCGGACTTCTCAGACCCCGACACCGCCGAAGCACTGACGCCTTGCGACTGCGACGAGTACCCCTTCGCTTCGTCGCGCGAGGGCGCGGCCTTGCCGCGCACCTACGGCGAAGCCAGCGTGAAGTACATCAGCCGCACCGACAACCGCAGCGCAGGGGCCAAGTTGGGCGCATTCCTCCGCAAGGAGCGGCTGATTGACCCTTTTGACCACCGGCGAATGAAGCCCCGCGTGCAAAAGCTGAATCCGTTGTTCAACCCGGACGTCGCGTTCGCCACCGACGCCATCTCACTCGACAACAAGCTCGGCGACGATGTGACGTGGTACGAAGCTGACTTCTATGACCAGTACTGGATCGCATACTGAGCAAGCACCGACACGTCAAACCCATGTCAAGCAACAACAAGAACCTGCTGCACCGCGTGATGTCGCAAGGGGCATTCGTGCCCCCCATTGGCCTCTTCCGTCGCCCGCAGTACTACGCCACTGACCACGACTTGCTTCGAACTGCAGAGGATGACCGCGTCTGCAACACAGGCGAGCACGCGGACCGCTTGCTGTTACGCCCCGTCAGCATCGGCCGTGTCCCGGGCATCTCGGAGGTGAGCCTCCACCAGGCCCTCGGCCACGTCCTGGCCGAGGACGTCTGCACCCGCCTGCCCGTGCCCAACTGGTCCCTGGCCAAGGTGAGCGGTTACGCCGTCTGCACCACCCAGTGGCAGCAAGCCAGCCAAGGCAAGGCCCTGAAAATTGAAGAAACCATCATCGACACTTGGGGCAGCAACTGGCATTGGCCAGGCTTCGGCCTGAGCCAATGGCTGCCTCTGCCCAACACCCCGAAGCGCCTGGCTGTGAAAGTGGAGGCCCTGCGGCCCATGCCGTTTGACACCGACGCAGTCCTGCATGCCATGTCGCCCTTCTTCCGGGGCGCCAAGCTGCGGGAGAAGCGCGCCGAGCGGGTCATCGCCCCGCCACCGGCAGGGCACGACGTCATTGGCCGCGGCACACACCTGGCGGCTGGCGCCCCCTTGCTCAAGCGTGGCCAGCCCCTGGGGCCCAAAGAGCTGGCCATGTTGGGTTGCAGCGGCATCAGCCGCGTCAAGGTGTTCCACAAACCGCGCGTGGCCGTGCTGACCATCCATGCCGAGGTGCGCAGCCCTGACCACGAGGCCCCCACAGGCTGGTTGCCCGATGGCATGACGCCGCTCATCGTCGGCACCCTCACCCAGTGGGGGTTCGCGCCAGAAGACATCGGCACCGTCACCCTCGACCAAACCGAAGGGCTGGGCGACGCTTGCGCGCGGGAGGTTCAAGCCTTCAGAGAACGCTTTGACTTCACGGTCATCCACGGTGCAGGCATCCGCGCAGTGGACCACCTCCCGAAAGAACATGGCCTCGTGTACGTGAGTGGCGGCGGCGGCTTCCTGCCAGAGTACATCTACCCGGACGAGGGCGAAGATGGCGACGGCGGGCTGGACTCCTACCCGCTGCATGCCGGCCTCATCAAGTCATGCGAGCATGTCACCAGCCACCGTCGCGTCCACAAAGGCGAGGCCTTGCCGGTGTCCGACAAACCGCTGAACTTTGCCCAGGTGATGCAGGGCTGCACCTCGCCCCTGTCGGTGCTCATCGCGTTGCACCTGTTGGTGCGGCCAACGCTGAGGGCCTTGTGCGGCGTGGGTGACTTCCCCCTCATCGAGGGTCAAGGTTACCCGGGCAGCCCCAATGCATCTGCCACCATCCCGTCCCAGGCGCCGTTGCCGGAGATCTACACGCCCGACCTCGATGGCCGGCGGGTGTACGTCGTTGAGGGCAGCCGCGCCGTCTATCTCGACCTCATGCCTGCACCTGAAGCCGTCAAGCACTTTGCGCGTGGGGCCTTCGAAGAACGCTGGCGCAGGCACATCACCCCCTGGTTCACCGGGGTGCTGGTGGGGCCCGCGCCGCGCGACCCCAAGCGCCACTGGCTGCAAATGGCCCAGGTCGACGCGCTGCCAGATGGCCGCACAGGGGTGCGCGTGCTGCCCACCGAGGAATTCCAGGTGGCCCGGCTCAACGAGGCCGAAGCGATCTGCCTCATCGAAGCTGGCGAAGGCGAGCTCGCGGCAGACACCGTCGTGCACTACTTCCTGCTCGATTGAGCGGCGGACATCGCCATGACCTCATCCATTTGGCAAGCCTTCCAACAGGACCCCAGCCTGGCGTTGCGAGGGCCCGTCGATCCCCAGACACTCGCACAGGTTCAGCAAGCACTGGGGCACCCACTGCCTGCCGCCCTGCTGGACATCTACCAACAGCACGATGGGCAACACCCAGCGGGCCGCCCCCTTTTCCTGGACGAATACCGTTGGCTGAGCATGCGTGAAGCCCTGCGCGAGTGGCAGACATGGCAAGCCATCCTTGCCCGCCCCGACATGGCCGACATGCGCCACACCCATGAGGCGTGTGGTGCGCCGGATGCCGTCGTGCGGATGGACTGGTGGAACGAGCACTGGTGGCCCATCGCCGTGTCGGCGCTCGGTGACCTGCTGTGCCTTGATGGACAACCGGGGCCCAAGGGCATGCGTCACCAGATCATCGAGGTCTCATCGGCCCATGAAGGGCGCGAACGGGTGGCGGAAGCCCTGATCACCATGTTCAGCGATGCTGCGGCGGATCTGGCTGGTGACTGGTGAAGCGTCGCCCCTCTGCGCCGACATGCCACTCAAAAACCATGCTGCGGGTATGGCCATGCCACACTGTCACCTGCCCCCGTTAAATTGATCGCAACGCTGTCATCGCGCCATCATTCAATCAGGGTCCCTCATCACACGCGCAGGTCCTCGCCACGCCACAATGCGCGGCATGGATTGCCGAACTGGCTGCGCGGCCTGCTGCATCGCGCCCTCGATCTCATCGCCCCTGCCCGGCATGCCGCAGGGCAAGCCAGCGGGTGTGCCCTGCCCTCAGCTCGACGAGGCCTTGCGTTGCAAGCTCTTCGGTCTGCCTGAGCGCCCAACCGTGTGCGGCTCGCTCCAGCCCAGTGCCGAGATGTGCGGCGAGACCCGGGAACAAGCCATGCGTTGGCTCGGGCACCTGGAAGTGCTCACGCGGGTGGACGACACCCGCCAGCGCTGAACGACCCCCAGCGAGACCGCTCAGACCGCCTCGGCCGGGAGACGGCCAACCCGTTCAAGGCTCTCGCCCGCCGGTGCGGCCCGGCCATCCAACAACCACTCTGGCGGCACACCGGCCGGCAGGCCCGTCAAGGCTGTCATCTGCGCGCGCAGGCCTTCGGTGGTCAAGCCTTGCCCGTTCGGCGCCCAGCCCGGCGGCCCGAACAGGTAACCCAAGGCGTGCAGCGGGTTGCGCACTTTCAGCAGATCGCGCCCGATGGCCACCCACTCGGCCAGACACACCCACAGCGCATTGCGCGAGGTCTGCGGCTTGACCAAGCCGTAGCGGATCGGCACGCCGTCCTTTTCCTCGACGTAGGTGCCGAAGATGCGGTCGAACAGCATGATGGTGCCGCCGTAGTTGCAGTCCAGGTACTCGACGTTGGCCGCGTGGTGCACACGGTGGGCCGACGGCGTGTTGAAGACGCCCTCCATCCAGCCCAGCTTGGGCACCAGGTCGGTGTGGATCCAGAACTGATAGACGAGGTTCAGGCCGTAGGAAATCAGCACCGCGTCGGGCGAGAAACCCAGCAAACACTGCGGCGCGAAGAACACGAAGCCACCCGTCACCTTGCCGGTGATGGACTGGCGGAACGCCGCGGCCAGGTTGTACTGGTTGCCCGAGTGGTGCACCTGGTGCGAGGCCCAGTACCAGCGGATGCGGTGGCCAGCCCGGTGCATCCAGTAATAGAAGAACTCGGTGCAGAAAAACATGGCCACCCAGCCCCACCAGGCGTCCATGGGCACCGTCCACAGGCGCTGCTCGTACATCCATTGCCCAAACGGCAAGGACGCCCCCAGCACCACACCCATGGGGATCGCCTCGACCAGCGTGCGCCACAGGTTGATGCGCACGGTGACCCAGAAGGCCGACCAGTCGTAAGGCAGCCGCTCGGCCGCTTGCCCCTGGCCGCGCTTCGCCAGGCGGCCGATCAACACCCCCTCCAGTGCCGTGATGGACACCGCGGAGGCGCCCAGCAGCACCATCATGGTCTGGATGACGTTCAACTTCTCGATCATGGCGGGTTCTTTGCTCGGGGCGCGGCTTGGACAACGCCTGAACCATAAGGTCAAGCCCGCCCCTTGTCGCCAGGGGAAGCCCTTTCGGATCGCGTTAAACCCCACGAATCAGGGGTCGAGAAGCTTGCGCTGCGTCAGACGCTGGCGCTGCCGTCGTCCAGGGCGCAGGTGTAGCGCCACCGCCCATCTTCCCGCACGAAGCCGCTGCGCTCGGCCAGGCGGTGCGCCCGCCCGCCCAGCTTGCTGCGCGCCACGAAGCTCACTTCGCCACGGTCCGGCCCGGTCAACTTCACAGCCGTGACCTGCAGACCCAGCCAGCGCAGGCCGGGCTCGGGCGGCTCGATGCTGGCCGGGCGGTGGTCCGGATGCCAGGTGGCCATGAGGTAATCGCGCAGGTCCAGCACGAAGGCGCTGTAGCGCGAGCGCATGAGCGCCTCCGGATCGGGCGCTTGCAGGTGCAGAGGCCCCGCGTGGTAGCGGCCGCAGCAGTCGGCATAGCGGGCGCGGGCGCGGGCGAGGGCGTGGCGGGCGACACCCTTGCCCGCGCCGCCCGCTTCGCGCCCGCACGGGCACAGGCTGTCGGGCTGGATCATGGGCGGGGAAGCCATGGCGGGCATCGCGGCCTCACACCGCAGCGCGGTCGCCGGCATCGGCATCGGCATCGGCATCGGCGGCGCGCAAGGCCAGGTAGACCTCGCACACGCCGCGCAGGTACACCAGCGTGGGCAGCACCAGCGCCACGGCGAAGACCATGCCGCCCCCCACCGTGGCCGCCGAGATGTAGCTCAGCGCCTTGCCCGAGACGGCGGCCGCATCGGTGATTTGCACCGACCGGCCCAACAGGCCCGCCATCAAGGCCTCCGGGGGGATGTCGACGCCCAGCACGAACACCGAAGCCTCGGCCATGACGCGCCCGCCCAGCAGCACCATGGCGCTGGCCGCCGCGCCCACCAGGCCGGTGGCCAGGCTCAGGCCGCCCACCAGCACCGCGGCCTGCAAGAGCCGGTCGCGGATGAGCCGCCCGATCGCCCTGACGGCCTGCACCGACGAGGCGCCCGCCCACACGGTTGGCCCCGTCAAGGGCCCCACCACGGCCACGGCCGCCAGCAGCGTCAATCCAATGGCCAGCACCGTGGCGGGCACCACCAGCACGAACAGCCAGGGGCCGATGCGCGGCAAGCCGCTCAGCCAGTACAGGCCCAACAAGCAGCCCGCCAGGGCCGCCGCCAGCACCAGCATCATGGCCAGCGCCAGCAAGACCCGGTGGGCGAGGCCCAGGGCATCGCGTACGGCGTCGGCCACGTCGCGCGGGGCGAGGCCCATGGCACGGTCCATCAACAGCAAACCGGCCGCATTGGCGCCATAGAAAGCGATGAATAACGCCGCAGCGCCCTGCCCGATCGCCCAGGACACCTCCTCGCGCCCGAACGAGGCCAGGGCCGTGGCCGTGGCCAGGCCCGCACCGCAAAACGACGCCAGCAGCACGTACAGGGCGCGGCCGTCGCGCACCGCCTCGATGCTGGAGAGCACGCGCACCAGGGCCTGCCACCAGTCAAAGCGGCGGCGTGAGGCCAGCAAGGACGCAAGGGGGTCTGGCGAAGTGGGCATGGGGCTCCGGGACGGGCAAAAACAGCTGAAAGTGCGCCGATCATAGGGGCTAGCCCCTAGAAAAACATGCAGACAGGCCGCCACATGCGCATCGATGGTTGACATCCATTCAAAAATTTGGGTGCGAAACGCTGGTCGAAGGCCCAGGCTTCACCCATAATGGTTTGGTCTGTGTCTGGAAGCGGCACCGTCTTTGGAATGGGTCCTGATGGGTTGAAGCTCCACATGGTTACTTTGTTACTTTGAAAGGGGCTCTCTCGTGGGCAACAAACTTTATGTGGGCAACCTGGCCTACAGCGTGCGCGATCAGGATCTGCAAGACGCTTTCGCCGAGTTCGGCGCTGTTTCCTCGGCCAAGGTCATGATGGACCGCGAAACCGGCCGCTCCAAGGGTTTCGGCTTCGTTGAAATGGGCTCCGACGCCGAGGCGCAAGCCGCGATCAATGGCCTGAACGGCCAGCCCGTGTCCGGCCGTGCGATCGTCGTGAACGAAGCACGTCCCCGCGAAGAGCGTCCCGCTGGCTTCCGCAGCCCCTACGGCGGTGGCAATGGCGGTGGCGGCAATGGTGGCGGCGGCTACGGCGGTGGCCGCCGTGAAGGCGGCGGTGGCGGCTACGGTGGTGGCCGTCGCGAAGGCGGCGGCGGTGGTTACGGCGGTGGCCGTGGCGACGGCGGCGGTGGCTACGGCCGCGGCGGCTACTGATTTTCGGATGCTGCAAGCTCGAACCACACGCTTGCACATCTTCACAAGGGCGACACCCAGCGGTGTCGCCTTTTGCTTTGTGGGGCGCGTTAGGAGGTCACAATCTCCGCTGTCAACATTGCAGGACCTCCCCATGCCGATCTCCACGACCTCCCCCACCTCCATGATCCGCCGGGCCGCCGTCACCGCCGTGGCCCTGAGCGTCGTCGGGCTCGCCGGCACCCTGACCTCGGCGCAGGCCGCCACCAACGTCGGCGTGAGCGTGAGCGTCAACCAACCCGGCTTCTATGGTCGCGTGGACATCGGCGACCAGCCGCCCGTGCTGCTCTACCCGCAGCCCGTCATCATCCAGCAGTCACCTTATGGTGCCCGCCAGCGCCCCATCTACATGCGTGTCCCGCCGGGCCACTCGAAGAACTGGGCGCGTTACTGCGGCCAGTACGGCGCCTGCGGCCAGCCGGTGTATTTCGTGCGCGATGCACAGCCGCCGCGCTACGACCGCGATGACCATGACCACCGCGACCACGACCGCAACGGCTGGCGCGAGGATGAGCGCGGGGGCCGTGGCGACCGGGACGAGCGCGGCCATGGTCGCGGCAAGGGCCGCGGTCACGGCCACGACTGAGACCGGCTGATCAAGGCCGGTGGTGACGGTCAGCGCGGCTGGCCTTCGAGCCGGCCATGGACGCGACCGCCCAGCAGGGTCAGGCCCGCCATGTCGTCGTGCCGCAAGGTCTGGCCGCGGACTTCGCTGCGGTCGCGCGTCACGGTGACGGGCAAGGTGGAGCTGAGCACCCGCGCGTGGGTGTCCAGGCGCAGGCCTTCGCCCACGATGCGGGTCGTGCCAGCGCGCAGGCCGGTGCCGGCATCGCCCTGGAGCGTCCCTGCCGTGCTGGCCTCACCCGGTGTCGGGGCAGGTGTCAGGGCAGGCATCAGGCGCACGTCGGCGCCGCCGCTGAGGGTCACGACGCCGGTCGGCTCGACCCATTCGCCGCGCTGCGCCGTGGCGTGGACGCTGCGGCCATCGGCGTGCCGCGCGGACAGCACCATGGCGTCGATGTCCATCGTGTTGCTGACGGGCCGGTGGCGCATGGTGTCGCCGTCGAGCACGGCTTCGAGCCGGCCATCGGCATCGAAGCGGGCAAGCCGGGCGCGGCTCAGGATGTAGTCCGGCCGGTCGTCGGCTTTTGCTGCAGCCGCCGCCTGGCGCGGCGCGGGCGACGACGACACCAACCACCAGCTGAAGCCGGCCAGGCCAGCGGCAACCACCAAAGGCAAAGCGGACTGCAGGCGGGCCAGCCAATCGGGGCCCCTGTTCACGGCCGAGCGGCTCATGCGACGGGGCCTTTCACCACGGGCGGTGACAGGGTGGCGGGCACGTTGGTGTCCAGCGTCTGCAGGTGACCATTGAGCAAGGCTTCGTAGCGGCCGGTGGCCCACAGCAGCAGGTCGCAGCATTCGCGGGCGGCGCCGTGCCCGCCCTTGAGTTGGCTGACGTGGTGGGCCACGGTCTTGACCTCGGCATGCGCGTTGGCCGGCGCCACGGCCAGACCGGCGCGCACCAGCAGGGGCAGGTCGGGCCAATCGTCGCCCATCACGGCCAGTTGCGGCCAATCCAGGCCCAAGTGCGCGAGCAGGGGCTCGGCCGCGGCCAACTTGTCGTGGGCGCCGAACACGGCGTGCGTCACGCCCAGGTCTTTCAGGCGGCGACGCACGGCGGGTGAATCCCGCCCGGTGATGACGATGGGCGTGATGCCGCCTTGCGCCAGCAGCTTGAGACCGTGGCCATCGAGCGCATGGAAGGCCTTGAGCGTTTCGCCGTCTTCGCTGATGAACAAGGTGCCGTCGGTGAGCACGCCGTCGACGTCAAAGATGGCCGCGCGGATGCCCTCGGCGTGGTGCTTGAGGGCGGCGGGGAATGGCAAGGAAGGTGTGAGGTGGCGCATGTCAGATCACCTTGGCGCGCATCAGGTCGTTGGTGCTGACCGCCCCCACCAGCAGGCCGGCGGCATCGGTCACCAGCAGGGTGTTGATGCGGTGGGTTTCCATCAGGGCCACGGCTTCGGCGGCGAGCACATCGTCGCGGATGGTGCGGGGCGAGGCGGTCATGAGCTGGCGGGCACTCAGGCCGCGCAGGTCGGTGCCGGCTTCGATCTTGCGGCGCAGGTCGCCGTCGGTGAAGACACCCAGCAGCGCGCCGGCCGCATCGACCACGGCGGTGGCGCCCAGGCCTTTGCGGCTCATCTCGGACATCACCTCGCCAAAGGCGGCCTCGGGCGCCACGCGCGGCACGGCCTCACCAGAGCGCATCACGTCGCGCAGGTGGGTCAGCAGCTTGCGGCCCAGCGCGCCGCCGGGGTGGGAGCGTGCGAAGTCTTCGGCCTTGAAGCCGCGGGCGTCGAGCAGCACCACGGCCAGGGCATCGCCCAACGCCATCTGCGTGGTGGTGCTGGCGGTGGGCGCGAGGTTGAGCGGGCAGGCTTCCTGGGCCACGGCGCTGTCGAGCACGATGTCGGCATGGCGGGCCAGTGACGAGCCCGGCTTGCCCGTCATGGCGATCAGCGTGACGCCCTGGCGCTTGAGCACGGGCAGCAGGCCGGTGAGCTCTTCGCTTTCGCCGGAGTTGGAAATGGCCAAGACCACGTCGCCGGGCTGCACCATGCCGAGGTCGCCGTGGTGGGCTTCGGCCGGGTGCACGAACAGCGCGGGCGTGCCGGTGGAGGCCAGCGTGGCGGCGATCTTGCGGCCCACGTGGCCGCTCTTGCCCATGCCCATCACAACCACACGGCCCTGCGAGGCCAGAACGGCTTGCACGGCGCGCGTGAAGGCTTGGCCGGACTCGCCATCAAGGCGGGCACGCAGCTCCTGCAAGGCGCGGGCTTCGGTGTCCAAGGCCTGTCGGGCGAGGTCGAGCAGGGCAGCGGGCGTCATGGGCGGTGCGTACAAGATTTCTGGGATGGCGCTCGGGCATGGGGCCCTGTGCCGCCACCAGGCAGTTAGGATCGCGTGATTCTAGGGACAACATGGCCTCCACGCTCGACCTGACCCTCCTCTATCTGCTCGCGGCCGTCGTCGGCGTGGTGCTGTGCCGCCTGATGAAACTGCCTCCCATGCTCGGCTACCTGGCCGTGGGCGTGGTGATCGGCCCCAACGCACTGGCCCTGGCCAAGGACTCGGCCGGCGTGCGCTACCTCGCCGAGTTTGGCGTGGTGTTCCTGATGTTCGTCATCGGGCTGGAATTCAACCTGCCCAAGCTGAAAAGCATGCGCTCGCTGGTGTTCGGCCTCGGGCTGAGCCAGGTGGGCTTGACCATCCTGGCCACGCTGCTGGGCCACCTGGCCCTGGGCGGCACGCTGGCCTGGCTGGGCCACGGGGGCGGCTTGCTGGGCTGGGGCCTCCACTGGCAAAGCGCGGTGGCCTTGGGTGGCGCGCTGGCCATGAGCTCCACCGCCATCGTCGTGAAGATGATGGCCGACCGGCTGGAGCTCGAATCCGAGCATGGCCGCCGCGTCATGGGCATCTTGCTGTTCCAGGATTTGGCCGTGGTGCCGCTGCTGGTGCTGATCCCGGCCCTGGGCGACAGCGCCTCTGAGATGACGCGCACCCTGCTGGTGGCCAGCCTGAAGGCGGGTGCGCTGCTGGTGATCCTGCTGGCCGGCGGGCAGCGGGTGATGCACCTGTGGCTGGACCTGGTGGCGCGGCGCAAGAGCGAGGAGCTGTTCATCCTCAACGTGCTGCTGGTGACGCTGGGCCTGGCGTGGTTGACCGAGCACTTCGGGCTGTCGCTGGCGCTCGGCGCGTTCGTGGCCGGCATGCTGATCGCCGAAACCGACTACAAACACCAGGTGGAAACCGACATCCGCCCCTTCCACAACGTGCTGCTGGGCCTGTTCTTCATCACCATCGGCATGAAGCTGGACTGGCGCAGCCTCATCGACAGCTGGGCCCTGGTGCTGGTGCTGGCCACGGCGCCGGTGCTGTTCAAGCTGGGCCTGGTCACCTCGCTGGCCAAGTGGTTCGGTGCGCCCACGGGCGTGGCGCTGCGCACCGGTCTGTACCTGGCGCAGGCTGGCGAATTCGGCTTCGTGCTGCTGTCGCTGGCGACGCAGGAAAAGCTCATCCCGCCGCAGCTGGAGAGCCCCCTGCTGGCGGCGATGGTGCTGTCGATGCTGGCCACGCCGCTGCTCATCCAGCACAGCAACCGCATCGTCAACCGGCTGTCTTCGACCGACTGGATGATGCAATCGCTGGCGATGACCAAGATCGCCTCCAAGGCCATCAACACCGAGCGCCACGTCGTCATCTGCGGCTACGGGCGCAGCGGCCAAAACCTGGCGCGCATGCTGGAGCAGGAAGGCATTCCCTACGTGGCGCTCGACCTCGATCCGGACCGCGTGCAACAGGCCGCATCGGCGGGGCAGAACGTGTCTTTCGGTGACGCGACCCGGCTGCAAAGCCTGGTCGCAGCGGGGCTGTCGCGCGCCTCGGCCGTGGTCATCACCTACCCGGACACCCTCTCGGCCAAGAAGATCCTGCACCTCGTGCGCGAGCATGCGCCCGCCGTGCCCGTGGCCGTGCGCACCATCGACGACGCACGGCTCGATGCCCTGCAGGCCGCCGGCGCCACGGTGGTCGTGCCCGAGGCCATCGAAGGCTCGCTGATGCTGGCCTCGCAGACGCTGGCGCTCGTCGGTGTGCCCATCCGTCGGGTGATCCGGCTGGTCCAAGACCAGCGCCTGGCGCGCTACGGCCTGCTGCGTGGCTACTTCCACGGTGCCGATGACGATGGCGTGGACGAGGGGGAACTGCAGCGGCTGCAATCGGTGACCGTCATGGCCGGTGCGGCCTGCCTGGGCCAACGCTTGGGCGACAGCCTGGACACGGCCTCGCTGGGCGTGGCTGTGGTGTCGGTGCGGCAGGCCGGTGGACGCGTCGTCGTGCCTGAAGCGGGAATGACGCTGCAAGCGGGCGACACCCTTGTGCTGTCCGGGCGGCCGCAAGACCTCGCCCGCGCCGAGAGCCTGTTGCTCAAAGGTTAAATCCGCACGGATCCCGGGCAGATGCCCCTGGTCCGGACCGCCGACTGCAGGCACACTGCGGGCACACGACGTCTGCCGCAGACGCATCAACCCGCGGCGCGACAGGAGACCCTCAGGATGAGCGCCCCGCCACCCGGAGCCAGCACCCGCAACGCCGACACCCGACGCCACGGCCTGGTGGACGAACCAAGAGTTGCAGACGCACCGCCAGCAAGGGCTGCAGTCGGCCGCGCGCCGCCTCGACAACCTGCAGGGCGCCATCGACCTGAGCCTGCGCCAGCTCGGGGCCCTGCCGGGTGCCTTGAGCCGTCAGGCAGACGTGATCGCCTTCCTGACCGCCCGCGGCACAGACGTGCCCGTGACGCTCGACGACACGCAACGGCAGCGCCTGCGCGAGCAAGCTGTCCAGGACCCCGACTGGCGGGAGGTCAACCAGCACCTGCAGGATGAGGTCCAGGAGCTCGGCATCGGGCGCATTCTGTTGAACAGCGCCAATGGCACGGTCATCGGCGACAGCGCGTTCGACAAGGCACACAGCGCCATCGGCATCAACAACCGCGGCCGGCGCTACTTCGTGCAGGCCCTGGAGCACCCCAACGGCAGGGGCTCCCAGTTTGCCGTCAGCAAAACGCTGAAGAACCCCAGCCTCTATTTTTCGTCCCGGGTGGGCAGCGCCGAGGCGCCCCTGGGCGTGGTGGTGGTGGCCCAGGACGTCGGCGCCCTCGACCGCCTCTTCGATGACCCGATCCGGCGCATCTTCCTGACGGACGATCAAGGCGTCGTGCTGGCCAGCAACCACGCCGGGGACGTGCTCAAGCGCAGCCCACTCTCGGGCGTGATGGCCAGCAACCGCGAAGACGACTTGCGCCTCTACCAACAGCTGCCCGCGCTGCTGAGCTGGCCGGTGGACAGCACCCGTGTCGCGGGACTGTCGCTGCCCTTGGTCGACATCGACGGGCAACGCCACATGGCCTTGTCCCGCTCGCTGCCCAACAGCAAGCTGACCGCCTGGGTGTTGGTGCCCTTGCAGGGCGAGGCCGCGCTGGTGGCACGTTGCGTTGCCATGGGTTTGCTGGCCCTGCTGTGCGGTTGCTGGGCCATGGCGCTGCGCGCGCAACGCCTGCAGCGGCAGGCCGGGCTGCGCCAGTCGGAACAGACCATGGCCGACATGGCCCATGCCCTGCCCTTGACCGTCTTCCGCTGGCACGAGCCCCCCAACGGCGCCGGGCGCTTCACCTTCATCGGGGATGGCGTCCAGCGCTTGCTCGGCATCGGTGCGGCGGCGCTGATGGCAGAGCCCCAACGGGCCTGGCAGCTCATGGGCGCCGGGCACGCGGGGCCGCCGGAGGATGCCGTGGAGTTCAGCCTGGAACGCAACGGCCTGCCGGCCTGGGTGCGCTGCGAAAGCCGCTGCACCCGAGAGGCCGACGGCAGCCGCACCTGGAACGGCTACTGGGCCGACATCACGGCGCGCAAAGAAGTCGAGGCGCGCACCAACGCGGTGTTCCGCCACACACCCTCGGCCTTCATCTTCTACAACCCCGAGGAAGGCATCACCCGCTGCAATGCCAGCGCGGTGAAGCTCTTCGGGGGCACCAGCGAGCAATCGCTGCTGGGCCTGATGCCATCGCGGCCGCCGCTGTCGCCGCCCGGCGCCATCGACCCCGAAACAGAGCGGACGCTCGACCACATCCGCGAGACCGGCCAGGCCGGCACACTGGAGTGGCGGCACACGCGCCTGAGCGGCGAAGCTTTCGACGCCGAGGTCGTGCTCATCCCCTTTGCGCACAACGGCAAGCAACAGTTCTGCGGCATCGTGCAGGACATCACCGCGCGCAAGCACACCGAACACGCGCTGCGCTCGGCCCAGCAGGCCGCCGAGGCCGCCACCCTGGCCAAAACGCACTTCCTGGCCAACATGAGCCACGAAATCCGCACGCCCATGAATGCCATCATGGGCATGAGCCACCTGGCCCTGCTCGACGAGTTGCCGCCCAAGGCGCGCAATTACATCGAGAAGGTGCACCGCGCTGCGGGCAACCTGCTGCAAATCCTCAACGACGTGCTGGACGTCTCCAAGATCGAGTCCGGCAAGCTGGAGATGGAGCACACCGACTTCCAGCTCGAAGCCGTCGTGAGCCACATGGCCGACGTGCTGGGCGTGCGTGCCGAAGAAAAGGGCATGGAGCTCCTGTTCACGGCACCGCCAGACATCCCCACCGCGCTGGTGGGCGACCCCACGCGCCTGGGCCAGATCCTCATCAACCTGGGCACCAACGCCATCAAATTCAGCGAGGGCGGCGAGGTGGTGATCGGCTGCGAGGTGCAATCCCGCGACGAGCTCGAAACCGTGCTGCACTTCTGGGTGCGCGACAGCGGCATCGGCATGTCGCAAGACCAGCTCGACCGCCTGTTCCTGCCCTTCACGCAAGGCGACAACTCCACCACACGCCAGTACGGCGGCACGGGCCTGGGCCTGGCCATCTCGCGCCAACTCGTGGAGATGATGGACGGCCGCATCTGGGTGGACAGCGAAGTTGGCAAGGGCTCGACCTTCCACTTCACCGCCCGCTTCGGCGTGCAAAGCCAACCCGCCAGCCGCCGCGCCTTGCTGGCCAGCGAGTTGCAGGGCAAACGGCTGCTGCTGGTCGACGACAACGCCGCCGCGCGCGAGGTGCTGGGCGACATGACGCGCCACATGGGCCTGGACGTCGAGGTGGCCGACAGCGGCGAACACGCCCTCAGCCGCATGCGTGAAGCCCTGGCCGAGGGCAGGCCCCACCAGATCCTGCTGTCCGACTGGAAGATGCCCGGCATGGACGGTATCACTTTCGCGCGGCACGCCCTGTCCGTGCCGCCAGAGCAGCGCCCCTGCGTGCTGCTGGTCACCGCCTTTGCCCGAGAAGAAGCCGTCAAGGCCGCCGAAGGCCTGGGCTTGGCCGGCGTGCTCAACAAACCCGTGACGCCCAGCACCCTGCTGGACACCTTCAGCCGCGTGCTCGGCCAGCGCCAGCCCACCGACACCAGCGAGCCGCGCACGCAGGCCATGCTCAAGCAGGCACAGCGCCAGCTGGCCGGCGCGCGCGTGCTGCTGGTGGAGGACCAACCCCTCAACCAGGAGCTGGCGTGCGACCTCCTGGAGCGCGCAGGCCTCTCGGTCGTCACCGCGGCCAACGGCCAGGAATGCCTGGACAAGCTGGCCAAGGAAGGCCCGTTCGACGGCGTGCTCATGGACTGCCAGATGCCCGTCATGGACGGCTACACCGCCACCGAACGCATCCGTGCCCATGCCGAGTGGCAAACGCTGCCCGTGATCGCCATGACCGCCAGCGCCATGGCCGCGGACCGCGAGCGGGTGCTCCAGTGCGGCATGAACGACCACATCACCAAGCCGCTCGACCTGGACCGCATGTTCGGCATCATGGCCCGCTGGATCACGCCCTCGCGTCCCCAGGCACCCGAAGGCCCTGGTATGGTGGGCCCCAACGCCACGCTGCAACTGGCCAGCCTGGACACCACCGACGGCCTCAACCGCTGCATGGGCAACCTCGACCTCTACCGGCGGCTGCTCAAGGGCTTTGCGCGCACCCAGCGCGATTTCGCCCAGCACATCGCCACCGCCATGGCCCCTGGCGCCCCTGGCGAGGAGGCGGCCGCCCTGGTGCACACGCTCAAGGGCCTGGCCGGCAACATCGGTGCCCGCGTGCTGCTGGAGCGCACCACGGTGCTGGAAGCCGAACTGCGCAGCCCCCGCCCCGATGGTGCTGCCCTCTCAGGCGCCGCAAAAACCGCCCTGGACGACACCCTGGCCGCCCTGGACGCGGTGCTCGCCGACATCGACCGCATGGGTCGCCCTCAAGGGGACCCGATCTGGGGCAACGGCCCTGACCAGGAAGTGCTGAAGGGCCACTGGGCCCAGCTCGCGCGCCTCGTGGGCGACCAAGACGCCCAAGCCCGCGAGATGCTGCAGGACCTGCTGGGCACCTGGCCCAGCCTGCGTCAGCACCCCGAGGTCACCGAGCTCAAGCACGCCCTGGACCGCTACGACTTCGATCAAGCCAGCGGCGTGCTGGCACGGGTGTTGGGCTGATCAGGTCAGGACCGATCAGCCCACGGTGTCGGCCACGGTGCCGCGCTCGTCGGCGTAGAGGTCCATGATGCGCAGGATCTCAAACTGCGCCAGGAAGAAGCAGTCCAGCAACTCGGGGTCGAAGGCCTTGCCGCGCTCCTCGGCCATGATCGCCAGCGACTGCGCCGCGCTCATCGCCGCCTTGTACGGTCGGCGGTTCATCAGCGCATCGAACACATCGGCAATCGCCACGATGCGGCCGAACACCGGGATCTGCTCGCCCTTGAGGCCCTGCGGGTAGCCCTGGCCGTCCCAGCGCTCGTGGTGGGTCAGCGCGATGGTGCGCGCCGCCGACAGCAACTCGTTGTCGTGCTTGCCGATGATGTCGGCGCCGATCTGCGGGTGCAGGCGGATCTGGGCGCGCTCCTCGTCGGACAGCGGACCCGGCTTGAGCAGGATGTGGTCGGGCACGCCGATCTTGCCGACGTCGTGCAGTGCCGCCGTCTGGAACAGCAACTGCACGGCCTCGGGACCCATGCCGGCCTGCTGCGCGATCAGGCGCGAGATGTGGCTCATGCGCACCACGTGGTTGCCCGTCTCGTTGTCCTTGAACTCGGCGGCACGGCCCAGGCGGCGGATGATCTGCTGGCGCGTGGCCACCAGCTCCGAGGTGCGTTGCGCCACCATGCGCTCCAGCTCACGGGCCTGGTCGTACAGCGCCAGGTGCGTGCGCACGCGGGCCTGCACCAGCGGCGGGCTGATCGGCTTGGTGATGTAGTCCACCGCGCCCAGGCTCAGGCCCAGGGACTCGTCTTCGATCGTGGTCATGGCCGTCACGAAGATGATGGGGATGCGGCGGCGGTCCGGGTTGGCCTTGATGCGGCGGCACACCTCGTGGCCGCTGAGGTCCGGCATCATGATGTCCAGCAAGATGAGCTCGGGCGGCTCATCGGAGTAGACGATCTTCAGCGCCTTGTCGCCCGACGTGGCCACCTTGACGCGGTACTCCTGGCCCAGGATGCGCGACAGCAACTCGATGTTCTGCGGTGAATCATCGGCCACCAACACGGTCGGCCGGCGCATGCCCAGCATGGAAGACATCTCTGGTTTCGCTCCGCTTGAATGGTGTTCTGGGGTGTGCTCAGCCGGCGGCACAGCCGGGTGGCTTCACCCTGCAGATTGTGGACCCTTGCGCCTGCAGATTCACGCCGAAGGCACCTGTCTTGTGAGGTTGATGCGCGCGCGCTGCACCATCACGGCACCGGCCGCCCGCAGCACCTCCAGCGCCAGCGGCGGCATGCGCGCGGCCATTTCCTCGAAACGGGGCAGCCGCAGCGCGAACACGACGCAAGCCGTCATCGCCTCGACGTGGGCCATGCGGGGCGCGTCGGTGAACAAGCCCGGCTCGCCGCAAATGGCGCCTGGCCGCAAGATGCCGATGCGCGACGAGCCCGGCGTCCCGCCGGTGACGTGCACTTGCAGCGCCCCTTGGCCGAGCAGGTACATCGTGCGGTCGCGCTCGCCCTGCGTCACCAAGGCCTGGCCTGATGCCAGCTCGTGCCGCGTCAGGTACTGCGTGAACGAGCGCCATTGGGACGCGTCCAGGCGCGGACGGAAGGCATCTTCCGTGTTCAGCGTCTGAATGGCCTGGATGAGTTCGCCGACGTCCATCTTGAACCAGCGAACCCGAGGGCGCGCCGCAGTGACCGAGGAGCCCCCAATTTAATCGATCACGCCCGTCAGTCGGCGGGTTTTGTGCCATGCCGACGGCCGTCAAGCCGCGTCATACCAGCGACTTGCGTGACAAACGCACGCTTTTGGCCTCATTTGCCGATGCAAAAGCGCGTGAAGATTTCACCCAGGAGGTCATCGGCACTGAACGCCCCGGTGATGCGGCCCAGCGCGTTGTGCGCCAGGCGCAACTCTTCGGCCAGCAAGTCCAATGCGCCATCGCGCTGGGCGGCATGGCCCTGTGCCAGCGACAGGTGCTCGCGCGCAGCATGGAGCGCTTGCACATGACGCTGCCGGGCGATGAACACGCCTTCCTGCGCCGCCTGCCAGCCCGCCTGGCGCAGCAAGGTCTGGCGCAAGGCCTGCAGGCCCTCGCCTGTGCGCGCCGACAGCGCCAGCACCTCGCCCGGAGGATGCAGTTGGCGCTGCAGGACCTCGGCGATGCCCGCTGCTGCCGCATCGGCCTTGTTGAACACATGCACCACCGTCGCCCCCTGGCCCGCGGCCGCCAGGCGCGCAGCGATGTCCACATCGGCCTGGGCATAGGCCGCCTCCCCCACGCGCGTGAGGTCGTGCAGGAAGAGCACCGCATCGGCATCGGCAATGGCCTCCCAGCTGCGCGCCATGCCGATGCGCTCGACCTCGTCCGAGGCCTCGTGGTCGGCGCGCAGGCCCGCCGTGTCGACGATGTGCAGCGGCACGCCCTCGATCTGGATGGTCTCGCTGACCTTGTCCCGCGTGGTGCCGGCAATGGGCGTGACGATGGCCAGCTCCGCCCCGGCCAGGGCGTTGAGCAGCGAGCTCTTGCCCGCGTTGGGCTGGCCGGCCAGCACCACCTGCAGGCCCTCGCGCAGCAAAGCGCCTTGGCGGGCCTGGGCCAGCACGCCGTCCAAGGTCGCCAGCAGGCGGTCCAGGCGGCCCCGGGCGTCGGCTTTTTCGAGGAAGTCGATTTCTTCCTCGGGGAAGTCCAGCGTGGCCTCGACCAGCATGCGCAGCTGCACGGTCTGCTCACGGAGGGCGTCGATTTCGCGGGAAAACGCGCCGCCCAGCGAGCGCGTGGCCGAGCGCGCCGCCGCCTCGGTGCTGGCGTCGATGAGGTCGGCGATCGCCTCGGCCTGCGCCAAATCGATTTTGTCGTTGAGGAAGGCGCGCTGGGTGAACTCGCCCGGCTCGGCCAGGCGCAAGCCGGGCAACGTGGCACGGCCGGTGGTGGCGTCGATTTCGGCGGCCGCCTCCAGGCAGCGCGCCAGCAGCAGCTGCATCACCACCGGGCCGCCGTGCCCTTGCAACTCCAGCACGTCTTCGCCCGTGTAGCTGTGCGGCCCGGGGAAGTACAGGGCCAGGCCGTGGTCGAGCGCCTCACCGCGGGCGTCGCGCAAGGGCCCGTACGTGGCCATGCGGGGCACCAGCTCGCGCCCGCACAGCGCGCGGGCCAGCGGCATCAGGCCACGACCTGACACCCGCACGATGCCCACTGCGCCACGCCCCGATGCCGTGGCCACCGCCACGATGGGTGCGTCCCGATCCATGCCCGTCATGCCTTTGCTGCTCCCTCGCCGCCATTGTGACCGCACCGCACACCGATCGGCGGATGGGCCGTCACACGCACATCACCCAGGGTTAACACCATGGCATCCATTTTGCATTGCAGCAATTTGACCGTGCCCGTCAAACCGGAGGACCCCATGCGCGCCCTGCTCGAAAACTTCCTGATGCTCGGACAGCCCACCACGCCAGACACCCCGGGGTGGGCCTTGCTCGTCGCCGCCCTGCTGGTCGCCTTGGTGGTGCTGCGCCGCACACCCAGGGCCTGAGCCCACGCACCAAGCTGGGCCAAGCCCATGACAAAGGGCCCCGCAGGGCCCTTTGACGGTGCGCGACAGGCGTGGGACTCAGTTCGTCACGCCCAGCTGCTTGTTGATCATCCACTGCTGCGCGATCGACAGCACGTTGTTGGTCAACCAATACAGCACCAGGCCAGCCGGGAAGAAGAAGAACATCACGCTGAACAGCAGCGGCATGATCCACATCATCTTGGCCTGGACCGGGTCCGGCGGCGTCGGGTTCAGCCAGGTCTGCAGCAGGCTGGAGGCCGTCATCAAGGCGGGGAGCACGAAGAACGGGTCCTTCACCGACAGGTCGGTGATCCAGCCGATCCAGGGCGCGTTGCGGATCTCCACAGACGAAGACAGCACCGAGTACAGCGCGATGAACACCGGGATCTGGATCAGGATGGGCAGGCAGCCGCCAATCGGGTTGACCTTCTCTTCGCGGTAGATCTTCAGCATCTCCTGCTGCATCTTCTGCGGGTCGTCCTTCAGGTTTTCGCGCATGGCCTGGATGCGCGGGTTCAGCGCCTTCATCTTGGCCATCGAACGGTAGGCGCTGGCGTTCAGCCAGTAAAACGCCGCCTTCAGCAACACCACCAGCGCCACGATCGCCCAACCCCAGTTGCCGATGATGCCGTGCAAGTGCTTGAGCAACCAGTACAGCGGCTTGGCCAGGATGGTCGTCCAGCCGTAGTCTTTCACCAGCTCCAGGCCCGGGGCGAGCTCGGCGAGGCGGTTCTCGTCCTGCGGGCCGACGAACAAGCGGGTCTCCAGCGCCTTGCTCTGGCCAGCGGCCACCTCGCCCAGCGGCAGCAGCATGCCCGTGGCGTACAGGTTGGTGCCGACCTTCTTCACATAGAACTCGCGCGTGAGCTTGTCGCCCACCAGCCAGGCCGAGGCGAAATGGTGCTGCACCATCGCCACCCAGCCGTTGTCATCGACCCGCTCGTACTCGGCCTTGCCATCTTCGATGTGGGCGAAGTCGACCTTCTGGTACTTGCCCTTGGCGTTGTAGACGGCCATGCCGGTGTAGGCCTGCGGACCGCCCATGAAGGCCGGACCCTGGGCGGCGGCCGGCGGCGTGCCGTCGCGCTCCAACTGGACGTACAGCTGGGGCTTGATGGCGGCGGCCGAGCCGTTCACCACTTCTTGCTTGACGTCGATGGCGTAGTCGCCGCGGTGGAACGTGAAGGTTTTGACCAGCTTGACACCGTTGACCGGCTCCGAGGCCAGCGTGAACACCAACGCCTTGGCGCCATCGGCCAGGGTGCGCTCGGTGGTCGTCGGCTTGAACAGCGTCAGGTGGTTGGGCAGGGCGCCGTCGGCCGCGGTCTGGGCCACCAGGCCGGACTGTGCCTCGTAGGTGTGCGTGGCCGTGTGATCGAGGATGACCATGTTCTGGTCGGTCACGTCCTGGTTGCGGTGCTGCAGCAGCTCCAGCTTGACGACGTTGCCGCCCAGCGTGTCGATGGTGGCCTTGACCACATCGGTTTGCAGGACGATGCGTTCGCCCTTGACCGGGACGGCGGCGCCCGCCGTCGGCGCGCTCGCACCAGGCACGGGCGCAGCGACACCGGCCAGGGTGCCACTGGGTTGCGGCAAACGGTCGGTGCCAGGCGCACCTGACGCACCACCGCTGGCCGCCTGGGCCACTTCGGATGCCGCCGGCGCCGGCGCGAACAGGGAAGGTTGACCGGTGTGCCGCAGCCAGCCATCCCACAACATCAGCAGCGAGACGGCGAACACCGACCACAGCAGGGTGCGACGCAGATCATTCATGAGCGAGGTGAATCCGACGAAGGGTTGGAAGAAGAAAAGCGAGACAGCAGCCCCGGCAGCTGCACAGGCACCGGATCATGGCCGCCCGCACAGCCTGGATGGCAACGCAAGAGGCGATGGGCGGCAAGGTAACTGCCGGCGCCCGGGCCGTGCGTTTGCAGGGCCTCCAGCGCATAAGCAGAACAGGTCGGCGTGAACCGACAGGCCGAGCCCAGCCAGGGACTGAGGAAAAACCGATAGCCACGCACACCGGCGATCAACACAGCGTTGGCGGCGCGCGACAGCGCCACGCCCAGCCGCGCCACCGTGTGTGTGACGACAGCGCGCATCATGCCTGAGCCCGTGCGAGATCCGGCGCCACGCGGCCCCAGAGTTCATCGAGTTCGAGGCGCACCGCAGCGCTCAGCGCCGGCGAGGCGGCGCTGGGGAAAAGCTGTCGGTCGAAGGGCGCGCGCAGGCGCAGCACCCAGGCGTCCAGGGCGGCGCCAAATCGAGGCTGCGCCGTCAGTGCGGGCGCATGCCGGCGCAGTGCCTCGCGCGCCTGGTGGCGGATGAGCGACCGCGTCACAGAACGACGCGCTTGCTTTTTCGGAAGCACCAAACCGAAGCGGCACGGCCTTGCCGCGGCCAAGTCATCCACATCCAGCGCAGCACCTGCGGCTGGGCCTGTTGACAACTCGGCCGGTTGCATCGCTGCGACCGAATTGGCAGCGCTGTTTTCGGCACGCTGACGCCCCGCCCGGGCCTCATCGGGCAGGCGGGGCAAAGCGTAGAGGAAAAAATGGGCCGTGCGGGCCACCGGGCGGGTTCCCAGAGCCCGTTGAAAATCGGACGATTTCAGGCTGGGTGCACGCACGCTGGAGGGCACGGTTGTGGCATCACATCAAGACAAAGCCGGGCGCAACGACCCGGCCTTGTGCGTGTCTGTCACCCGCTGGGGCCGGAGCGTCAAGGCGCCGGAGCTTGCGCAGCGGGCGGCGCAGCCGGCACGGCCACTGCGCAAGGCAGGCCATGCCGGTGCCCGATCACAGACCCAGACGCTTGCGACCCTTGGCGCGACGGGCGTTGATGACCTTGCGGCCACCCTTGGTCTTCATGCGGACGAGGAAGCCGTGGGTGCGGGCGCGACGGGTCTTGGAAGGTTGGTAGGTGCGTTTCATGATGGTCCTTCAGGGCCACAACCAGCACGCTGGCCCAACCTGTCGTTGGGTCATCGGGACGAACCGGGTGAGCCGCGGTGTGCCGGTGGTCGCCGGCATGCGAAATCCGAAACCCCGGATGCGATGGCGCGGGCGCACGAACGAAACGATGCGCGATCTGGTCAATGCGCAAGGCCAACGGGCACACGCAGCCAGCCACAAGCCGGAGGAACCCGCGATTACAGCAGCTTTCGGTCGGCAGGTCAATGCCCATGGCACCCCAAGGTGCGGGCGGCCCCGGGCAGGACCTCCCCAAACCGGCCCAAAGAGGCCCAGAGAGGCCCAAAGAGACCCGTCGACGGCGCCACGCTGGCACAGAAATCGCCTGTCTGCCAAGGGGAAAATTTCTGTGGATAACCTGCCCCAGGGTGGTGTCCCCGCGCTTAGAATTCGCGTCCCAAGGAAGGACTTGTCCACAACATGAGTGCTGCCGAATTGCCGCTGACCGCCTCGGCATCCCTGCCCCGCTCCGACATGGGCGCGGCCACGGGCGACCACGCGGGCCACCTCACGCCAGACACCCTCTGGCAGCGGTGCTGCGCGCGCCTGGCCACCGAACTGCCCGAACAGCAGTTCAACACCTGGATCCGCCCCCTGCCCCCCGCAGAGGTGTCGCAAGATGGACCCTTGACGGTGGTTTGCGTGCGCGTGCCCAACCGCTTCATGCTGGACTGGATCCGCACCCAGTACAGCGGCCGCCTTGAAGCCCTGCTCAACGACCTCGTCGGCAACGCTGTCCGGCTCGAGCTGGCCCTGGCCCCCCGTGTGGCCGTCCCAATGGCCGGACAACGCCCCGGCACCATGCCTGTCGGGCGCGCCTTGCCGCCCAACGCGCTGCCCGCCCAGCCGGCACCGCAAAGTCAAGGCTTCCCCCGCGGCCCTTCTGGGCAGGACCCGCGCGATACCGCACCCGCCCTCGCCGGCTCGCAGGGCTTGGCAGAGCTCCACCGCTCGCCCCGCCAGACGCCTCAGGTCATGGGCCTGAACCCGGCGCTGACCTTCGACAACCTGGTGCCAGGCCGCGCCAACCAGATGGCCCGCACCGCCGCCCTGCACGTGGCCGGCAGCCCGGGCCACATGTACAACCCGCTGTTCATCTACGGCGGCGTCGGCCTGGGCAAAACCCACCTGATGAACGCCGTGGGCAACGCCCTGCTGGCCGACAAGCCCGACGCGCGCATCCTCTACCTGCACGCCGAGCAGTTCATCTCCGACGTGGTGAAGAACTACCAGCGCAAGACCTTCGACGAACTCAAGGCCAAGTACCACAACCTCGATCTGCTGCTGATCGACGACGTGCAGTTCTTCGCCGGCAAAGACCGCACCCAGGAAGAATTCTTCAACGCGTTCGAGGCCCTGCTGGCCAAGAAGGCGCACATCATCATGACGTCGGACACCTACCCCAAGGGCCTGGCCAACATCGATGAACGCCTGACTTCCCGCTTCGACGCTGGCCTGACCGTGGCCATCGAGCCGCCCGAGCTCGAAATGCGCGTGGCCATCCTGATCAAGAAGGCCGCCCAAGAAGCCATCGAGATGCCCGAAGACGTCGCCTTCTTCGTGGCCAAGAACGTGCGCGCCAACGTGCGCGAGCTCGAAGGCGCTTTGCGCAAGGTGCTGGCGTTTGCCAAGTTCTCGCACAAAGAAATCACCATCAACTTGGCCCGCGAGGCGCTGAAAGACCTGCTGAGCATCCAGAACCGCCAGATCAGCGTCGAGAACATCCAGAAAACCGTGGCCGACTTCTACAAGATCAAGGTCGCGGACATGTACTCCAAGAAGCGCCCGGCCAGCATCGCTCGCCCGCGTCAGATCGCCATGTACCTGGCCAAGGAGCTGACACAAAAAAGCCTCCCCGAAATCGGCGAGCTTTTCGGTGGCCGCGACCACACCACGGTGCTGCATGCCGTGCGCAAGATCGGCAGCGAGCGTGGCAAAGACTCCGAGCTCAACCAGCAGCTCCACGTGCTGGAGCAAACGCTCAAGGGCTGAACGGGCGCCCACCACCGCAGCAAAGAGGCCATCCGGCCTCTTTTTTTCGTCTGAACGCGACCACACCCCGCTCCAAAAAGCGCCAGGAGGATGTCAGGATGGGCCCGCTGTCAAGGCACAACGCTGTGGACAACGGTCGAACAAGGCATGGCTTGTCCACAGGCCGACGCGTTTTCCCGAAGTTGTTGTCTGTGAGCCCCATCGCGAACCCGGGTACGATCCACAAGCTTGTCCTGGGCATAAATCCTTGATGGAACAAGACAAAATAGCGTTGTTCACAGAAAACGTCGTTCTCTACTACAACGACCAATTTGAAAGACCAAGATGATTGTGTTGAAAGCAGCCCAGGAACAAATTCTTGCTGCGCTCCAGTCGGTGAGCGGGATTGTGGAAAGACGCCACACCTTGCCCATCCTGGCCAACGTGCTCATCCGCAAGAACGGCCCCGAGCTCGAACTCATCACCAGTGACCTGGAAATCCAGATCCGCACCCTGGCCCAACTGGGTGGCGACGATGGCAACTACGCCACCACCGTCGGTGCCAAGAAGCTCGGTGACATCCTCAAGAGCCTGCCAGGCGACCAGACGGTGTCTCTGACAGCCAACCAGAACAAGTTGACCCTCCAGGGTGGCAAGAGCCGTTTCACGCTCCAAACGCTGCCTGCGGAAGATTTCCCGCTGGTCCAGGAAGCCGCCGACTTCGGCCCCGCTTTCAGCATCCCCCAGAAGACCCTCAAGCTGCTGATCAGCCAGGTGCACTTCGCCATGGCGGTGCACGACATCCGCTACTACCTCAACGGCATCCTGTTCGTGGCCGAGGGCAACACGCTCACGCTGGTGGCCACCGACGGCCACCGCCTGGCGCTGTCGCAGGCCACGCTGGACGTGGACATGCCCAAGCAGGAAGTCATCCTGCCGCGCAAGACGGTGCTGGAGCTGCAACGCCTGCTCAAAGACGACGGCAAGGCCAAGGATGGTGAAGAGCCCCTCATCGAGATGCGCTTCGCCGGCAACCAGGCCAAGTTCAGCTTCGGTGGCCTGGAGTTCGTGACCAAGCTGGTCGAGGGCAAGTTCCCCGACTACAACCGCGTCATCCCCAAGAACCACAAGAACCACATCACCCTGGGCCGCACCACGTTGCTGGCCTCGCTGCAGCGTGCCGCCATCCTCACCAGCGAGAAGTTCAAGGGCGTGCGCCTGAACTTCGCGCCGGGCACCCTGGGCATCGCATCGAGCAACGCCGAGCAGGAAGAGGCCAAGGAAGAAATCGACATCGACTACGGCGGCGACAGCTTCGAGATCGGCTTCAACGTCGGCTACCTCATGGACGTGCTGGCCAACATGGGCCAGGACATGGTGACCGTGTCCCTGCAGGATGCCAACAGCTCGGCGCTCATCACCAACCCCGAGTACGAGGGCTTCAAGTACGTCGTGATGCCGATGCGCATCTGAGCAGGGTTTACCCATGCGCTGAAGCTGGGGGGGTGTCACCCGCAGCCAAGTGTGAGAATCTCGACACTCGTAAAAATGTCGGGGAATGCAATGGGTGTCGCTCTGCGCGTTGGCTGGAAGCCGACCGTTGATTGGCTGGTCGTCTGTGCCTGGATCGCGGTGTCCGGTGTCATGGCCTACGGCTTGTTGTTGGCTGCGTTTTCGCTGCCGGGTTACCCACACGCGGTCAACCCACCGGGACACGTGCCCTACTTGCTGGACAAGCCGGTGGGCGAAGATGGCTTTTACATGCTGGCCGTGGCCTGGAACGCGGCCTTGGGCAAGGGCCTGGTCGGCAACTTTGACCAAGCGGTCACCGGCATTCAGCCGTTGGCAACCCTGCTGTATGCGGCGCTGGCCAGGCTGGTGCTTTGGTGCGGTGGCGACAAGCTGACTTTCGTGCGTGCGGTCATCTTTTTTGGCACGCTCAATCTGCTGTTGTTCGCACACCAGATGGGTCTCATCGCACAGCGCCTTGTGGAACGTGGGCCAGAGCGTCAGCGGGCGCATGTGCTGGCTGTCCTGGCCACGGTGCTGAGCTTCCACGCCTTCCGGGTCTTCACTTACGGTTTGGAAACGGGTGTGTACCTGGTGGCGTTGGCGCAGCTTGTACGGATGTCCTTCGTGTATGTCGACCACCAGCCCACATCCATGTGGTCCCGAGACAATCTGTTGATGGGAGTGGCCGTGGGTCTGACAGGCTTGGCGCGGGTGGATTTCATCCTGGTGTTTGGCATGTTCGCCCTGGTGGCACTTTTCAGGCTGCGCGCGCATGCGCTCAGCCTGTGCGTGGTGGGGACGGTTGCGGTGTTGGTGTTCCTGCCGTGGCCTCTTTACGTGTGGCATGTCAGCGGCTCGCCGATCCCGTCTTCGGGGCCGGCCCAAGGCGCACTCATCACTTTGGCGTCGGCTGGCGAACGGTTCTCGACCATGGGCAATGCCCTGGTGCAGAACCTGCTACCTACCTTGTTCACCAATGGCCGTTGGGACGTGGGCGTTCTGTCCGCAGCGCTCATCGCAGTTTTCTTGCGATGGGGCAAGCCCGCCCCAGATCGCTTCGAAGTCCGGGTGTTGCGGCAGTGGATGTGGACCTTCCTGATGCTGGCCGGCATTTACGTGCTGTTGATCTGGGCCACCCATTTCTACGCGCGCTACACAGCCCCTCTGATGGTGGCGGCCATTCCTCTCGCAGCCATGCAGGTGGCCAGACGGATCACGGGTCCGAAGGCCGACCGGAACATGACCATGGTCATCGTCGGCATGGGGCTTGTGTTCACTGCCTTCACTTTGTTTGTCATGCACCGGGGCAAGTTGGGCAACCCGCACATCATCACCGCGGGTCATGTGCACGAGCACTTTGGCCGTGTGCCCAAGGTTGGCGCATTCCAGTCTGGTGTGGTGGGTTTCGCCAATGACAACGTCATCAACCTCGACGGTAAGGTCAACACCGAGGTCTTGCCTTACGTCAAGCGAGGCAACATCGATGCGTACCTGCTGGCCCACCCGGAAATCGGTGTGATCGTGGATTGGCCGAGCTACATCCACACCTACGTGTCCGAAGCACACCTTGCGCGTCACTGGCAGCCCTGCCCGGTGGACATCCCTGAGGGGATCAGCGTGTGCTACGTTCGCAAGCCAGGCTGAGGCCGGGCGCCGCCATCGGCTAAAATCTCAGAGGCCTGACGACCGCGTCCGGGCTCTTTTTCATTGCAGGATTCTTTCCAGGGCCGACATGACCGACGCGATCCAACCAGAGCAGCCTGAGAACCAAGCCGCAGCCCCAGCGCCCCAGACCGAGGCCCAGATTTCGGCGGGCTACGGCGAGGGCAGCATCCAGATCCTGGAAGGCTTGGAGGCGGTGCGCAAGCGCCCTGGCATGTACATCGGTGACACATCTGACGGCACCGGCCTGCACCACCTGGTCTTCGAGGTGGTCGACAACTCCATCGACGAAGCCCTGGCCGGCCACTGTGACGACATCGTCGTCACCATCCACACCGACAACTCGATCTCGGTGACCGACAACGGCCGTGGCATTCCCACGGGCGTGAAGATGGACGACAAGCACGAGCCCAAGCGCTCGGCCGCGGAAATCGCCCTGACCGAGCTGCACGCCGGTGGCAAGTTCAACCAGAACAGCTACAAGGTGTCTGGCGGCCTGCACGGCGTGGGCGTGAGCTGCGTGAACGGCTTGTCCAAGTGGTTGCGCCTGACGGTGCGCCGCGAGGGCAAGGTGCATTTCATCGAGTTCAAGCAAGGCGTGCCACAAGACCGCGTGATCGAAGTGCGTGACGGGGTCGAAATCAGCCCGATGAAGGTCATTGGCGAGACGGACAAGCGCGGCACCGAGGTGCACTTCCTACCCGACACCGAGATCTTCAAAGAGAACAACGAGTACCACTACGACATCCTGGCCAAGCGCCTGCGCGAGCTGAGCTTCCTGAACAACGGCGTCAAGATCCGCCTGATCGACGAGCGCAACAACAAGGAAGACAACTTTGCCTACGCCGGTGGCGTCAAGGGCTTTGTGGAGTTCATCAACAAGGGCAAGAACATCCTCAACCCCAACATCTTCCATGCGCAAGGCGACAAGGTGTCCGAGAACGGCACCAACGTCGGCGTGGAAGTGGCCATGCAGTGGAACGAGAGCTACAACGAGAACGTGCTCTGCTTCACTAACAACATCCCGCAACGGGATGGCGGCACCCACCTCACCGGCCTGCGTGCTGCGATGACCCGCGTCATCAACAAGTACATCGAAGACAACGAGCTGGCCAAGAAGGCCAAGGTCGAAGTCGGTGGGGATGACATGCGCGAAGGCCTGGCCTGCGTGGTGTCTGTGAAGGTGCCCGAGCCCAAGTTTTCCAGCCAGACGAAGGACAAGCTGGTGTCCAGCGAGGTGCGCGCACCAGTGGAAGACATCGTCTCCCGCCTGCTGACCGACTGGTTGCTCGAGAACCCGACCGACGCCAAGATCATCTGCAACAAGATCGTGGAAGCCGCCCGTGCGCGTGAAGCCGCCCGCAAGGCCCGCGAGATGACGCGCCGCAAGGGCGTGCTCGACGGCCTGGGCCTGCCCGGCAAGCTGGCGGACTGCCAGGAAAAAGACCCGGCGCTGTGCGAAATCTACATCGTGGAGGGTGACTCCGCCGGTGGCTCCGCCAAACAAGGGCGTGACCGCAAGTTCCAGGCGATCCTGCCCCTGCGCGGCAAGATCCTGAACGTCGAGAAGGCCCGCTACGAAAAGCTGCTGACCAGCAATGAAATCCTCACGCTGATCACGGCCCTGGGCACGGGCATCGGTCGAGGCGCCGGTGGCGATGATTTCAACCCGGACAAGCTGCGCTACCACCGCATCATCATCATGACCGACGCGGACGTGGACGGCGCCCACATCCGCACGCTGCTGCTGACCTTCTTCTTCCGCCAGATGCCGGAGCTGGTCGAGCGAGGTCACATCTACATTGCCCAGCCGCCGCTCTACAAGGTCAAGCACGGCAAGCAGGAGCAGTACCTCAAGGACGCCCATGCGCTGGACGAGTACCTGATGCGCGTGGCGCTGGACGGTGCCGTGGTCGAGCCTGGCCAGGGCAAGCCAGCCATCACCGGCGAGGCGCTGCAAGAGTTGGCCCGCGCCTACGTGACGGCCAATGCGGTGGTCGAGCGCCTGGGCAACTGGATGGACATCGAGGCCCTGCGCGCGATTGCCAACGGCCTGACGCTGAACCTCGACAGTGCCGACGACGCTGCCACGAGCGCCGCAGCCCTGAAGGCTGCATTGCACAACGCCGAGGTCACGGCCGAGCTGGACCCGCGCACCGACAAGCACATCCTGCGCATCAGCCGCATCTTCCACGGCAACACCAAGTACAGCATCATCAACGCGGACTTCGTTCACGGTGCCGACTACGAGGCCCTGTCGAAAGCGGGCACGACCTTCAACGGCCTGCTGACGCCCGAAGCGCTGGTGCGCCGTGGCGAAGGCGAGAAGGCCAAGGAGCAGAAGGTGGCGGACTTCCGCGCCGCCATGGCCTGGCTCATCAACCAGGCCGAGAACAGCGTGGGCCGCCAGCGCTACAAAGGCCTCGGCGAGATGAACCCCGAGCAGCTGTGGGAAACCACCATGGACCCGAATGTGCGCCGTTTGCTGCGCGTGCAGATCGAGGACGCCATCGAGGCCGACAAGGTGTTCATGATGCTCATGGGCGACGAGGTGGAGCCGCGCCGGGACTTCATCGAGAGCAATGCGTTGAGGGCGGCGAACATTGATGTGTGACGTTTTGTCGGGCGTAGGGCGCCGTATTAAGCGCGAATTGCGACACTAACTCGCGACAAAGTGACGCAGACGACGCGAATGGCCTAAATGCCCTATAGAACGCCCAGCCTAGCTGGGCGTTTTGCTTGAAATTTGTATTTGCCTGACAGGCAATAAATTTGACAAAAATCTGATCGTGTGCTTCAATGCATTCAGGGCGAGCGTTTCGCTCGTGTGTTCTTTAAGAAATTTTCTCCAGATCGTCTGAGATAGGACCGTTTCACGCTGGCGCAAGCCGGCGCTAGATGGACCAACATCTGGCTAACTCGTGGGCGCGGGCGACCGTGGTCACGAAGCGAGGCATCGTTCCGGCCGTGCGTGGCGCGGGCAGGCAGTGGTAACCAGCAGCTCAACTGAGCAGTAGGTCGCAACCGCCAGCCTGACCAAGTAGGGATGGGCGGCAGTGCTTCTTCGTCGGTGGTGGGTCTTGAGGTGTTGAGCGACTCCTTTCCGGTCATTGCTCTTGGGCGGCAGGCATGTGCCTGAAATGGAGAACGCTAATGCGTAACTTGAAGAACCAGCTTCAAGAGCTCGAAGAGCTCTTGGAACTGCACCACGGTCAGCTCAACACCGAAGTGCGAGCAGCCATGAAACAGAAGATTGACCTGCTCAAGGAGCAGGCTGATCAAGCAGACGCCGCCAGTCGCGGGCGTATCGCGTCAGAGGCCGTGAGGCTCCTGGCGTCAGTGCTGAGCATCGTCACAAACGTGATGACGCTCCTGGAGTAAGTGAATGCGAAGCACACAAGACCCACTCTTTTGTTGAAGTCGTCATGAAAATTGGAAAAGCCCTCAAGCTCTGTCGCTCTGCAAGGGACCTCTCTCTAGAGGTCGTCGCGGAGCGCGCGGGCATTTCCACCTCCTATCTGTCGCGCTTGGAGAATGACAAGCGTGAACCCTCACTTGCCTTGATCGGCAAGGTAGCTGAGGCCCTGAACATTCCCGTTCCCGTCGTTGTCTTTCTGGCCGCCGAACCTGGGGAGCTCAAAGGGATGGACAAGCAGACCGAACAAAGGTTTGCAGATTTAGCACTGGGCCTGATTCGTCAGCAATGAAGGCGCCGCACTACCCCTTTGCTCGAATCCAGTCACTGGAGTCATTACGCCACCCGCTGGGCATGGAACCAGCAGCCCTGTTGCGCTTGGCCAAGCGTGCTTCGCATCTCTACTTCGTTGCAACCACGGCTGAGAAGGCCGACGGGACGAAGCGAGTCCTGTACGACACTGGTGAGTCCCTCAAGGAAGTCTTGCAGCGAATCAACGAGCACTTCCTGAGGCGTGTCCAGTACCCCGATTACCTTACTGGTGGTGTTCCTGGGAAGGACTACACGCACAGCGTCAGCATGCATGCTGGTGCGAAGGTGGTCATCACCGAGGACATCTCGAAGTTCTATCCGAGCGTCACCTTTGAAGTTGTGAAGGACATCTGGGCTAACTTCTTTGGCTTTGCAGAAGACGTAGCAGATGCACTCGCGATGCTGACGACCCGCAACGGCCATCTTGAACAAGGTGCTCCGACCAGCGGGTACCTGGCAAATCTGGCCTTGTGGGACGTCGAATGGAAGCTCATCGAGAGGCTGTCGGAGATCGGCATCTCGCGCTACACAAGGCACGTTGATGACATCACCATGTCCAGTCAGCAAGCGCTCAGCGCCTCTAAGGTCGATTGGGTAGTGAGGACCGTGACCACCACCTTGGCATCAAAGGGCCTGCTGGTGCATCCTGGCAAACATGAAGTGATGCAAGCCAATGGCCAAATCAAGATCCTGAAGCTCCTTGGCAATACGAAGCCGTCTCTGCTGTCTACGGAGCGCTCCCGTGTACGGGCCATGGTTCATGGTTACTGCCAACGAGTTGTGCGAGGTGACGACGGCGAGCAACTCGAACAACTACTACCCCGCATACGTGGGCAAGCCTACAAGGTAAAGCGGTTTCACCCCACTGAAGGTGCTCGTTTGGTGTCTCAAGTAGCCGACGCAGCGGCGCTTCTGAAGGGGCGCCTTGCCTCCGCAGCAGACGAGAATTGACATCTAATTTTGTGAATCATAGCTAATCATTTTGATAAGGATGATATCCTTACCCTCGCATGACGGCTAAGGTATCTGAAACTCAAAGGTTGGTGAATGACCACAGCAGAAGATGTGTCGCAAACACAGCGTGAACGACTCGCGTTCCTAGAGTTGCGCGCGTACTTCGCTGGTGAGCTTCGGCGTGGTGACATCGAGCTCAGGTTTGGCGTGAAACCTGCTGCTGCTTCCCGCGACATCGCCATTTACCGAGAACTTGCACCAGGGAACCTGGAGTACGACGCAGTTGCTCGTTGCTATCGGCCTAGCGCGGGCTTCAATCCAGCGTTCGAGTTCAAAGCTGATCGTGTTCTGGCATGGCTGCTCCAGGGGTTCGGAGATGGGCTCGATCTTGGCATCAAGCCGGTTGCACCCTGTGAGGGACCAGGTCAGCTATTCCGTCCAGACTTGAACGTGCTTGCAGCCATCACGCGGAGCCTGTGTGCCCATCGCGCTGTCCGCATCAATTACGCATCCCTGTCGTCTGGCGTGAAGCGCAGAGACATCGTGCCTGTTGCACTTGCAGACAATGGATTGCGTTGGCACGTCCGCGCCTTTGATCGCGAGCGGCAACGGTTCAGCGACTTCGTCCTGACCCGTATCTCAAGGGTGCAGGAGTTGCCGGGGCCAGTACAGGAAGCCGAGTTATTACCTGCAGACGAGCAATGGGCCCGTGTAGTGGAAATGGAGCTCGTACCCCACCCAGGCATTGCACATCCTCAAGCCATCGAGGCCGACTACGGCATGGAAAGTGGCGTCCTGAGAATCAAATCGCGTGCAGCGCTCGCTGGCTATGTCCTGCGACGCTGGAACGTGGACGCAACGGCTGATCACTCATTGCAGCCATCAACGCACCACCTTTGGCTGCAAAACACCCAGACGCTCTACGGTGTTGAAAGCGCTGCCTTGGCACCAGGTTTGGAATCAGTCAGCCAGGCACCAACGACAAAGAAACAAAAACACGCAGCTGGAGGCAAGGATGAAGCTTGAAGAGATTGCCAAGGGCGCACTCATTTCCGGCATTGAGCCCGGCAAGGTGGCTAGGGTTGTCAGCGTCGATGCGCTAGGCGACAGCGCCATCACGGTTGTCTACCGCACAGATGATGGCCGTCTTGGGGAGCGAGTCTTGTTCAGGGCCAATGAGCCCGAACTGAAAACTGCGACCGAAGGGCGTCCATGGTCTTTTGACGCGGATGGGGAATCGTTCAAGCTTGCCGCAGAGGCCTATCGGATCGACCTTGCGCATCTCTTCGATCCGATGATGGCCGTGCACACATCGAACGTCGAACCGCTGCCACATCAGATCACGGCGGTCTACGAGTCGATGCTGCCCAGGCAGCCACTCAGGTATGTTTTGGCGGATGACCCTGGAGCAGGCAAGACCATCATGGCTGGCTTGCTCATTCGCGAGCTCCTGATGCGTGCAGATGCGCGCCGCGTCCTGATCGTTGCCCCGGGCAGCCTGGTTGAGCAGTGGCAAGACGAAATGGCCGAGAAGTTTGGCCTGGAGTTCACGCTGTTCAGCCGAGAAATGCTGGATCAAAGCCGAGGCAATCCATTCGACGACGCTGACCTGATGGTCGCGCGCGTGGACCAACTCTCGCGAAGTGAAGAGCTCTTGGAGAAGCTTCGGCTGAGCCATTGGGACCTGGTGGTGGTCGACGAAGCTCACAAGCTGTCAGCCAACTACTTTGGGCAGAAGGTCAACAAGACCAAGCGCTTTCTGTTGGGTGAGTTGCTGGGCTCCATCACACGCCACTTCTTGCTGATGACAGCGACGCCTCACAACGGCAAGGAGGAAGACTTCCAGCTGTTCATGAGCTTGCTGGACAGTGACCGTTTCTATGGCAAGTTCAGAGATGGCGCACACAAGGTCGACGTGACCGACCTGATGCGGCGCATGGTCAAGGAAGACCTCCTCAAGTTCGATGGTTCGCCCCTGTTCCCTGAGCGCCGAGCGATCACGGTCAATTACCGGCTATCTGACCTGGAGGCCGCCCTCTACGAAGCCGTGACGGCCTACGTGAAGGAGGAGATGAACCGTGCCGACCAGTTGCAAGATGGCAACCGCAAGGGCACCGTTGGCTTTGCGCTGACCTCACTTCAACGTCGCCTTGCATCCAGCCCCGAGGCCATCTACCAATCGCTCAAGCGTCGTCGCATCAAGTTGTCTCGTCGCGTTGAAGAAGAAAAGCTGCGGGCGCGTGGCCAATCTGCAGGCCGCTTGGCTGAAACCATTCCGGCTGGTGTGCGTCAAGGCACACCAGAGGATGTTTGGGAATCTGCCGATTCACTGACCCCTGAAGACTACGAAGACTTCGAAGAAGCAGTGGTGGACCAGGCCACTGCAGCGCAGACCATCGTCGAACTTGAGGCTGAAATCATCAGCCTTCAGGCGCTCGAAGATCAAGCCCGCCAAGTGGTTCATTCCGGTCAGGATCGGAAGTGGGACGAACTTTCTCGCTTGCTGCAAGACACGCCAGAAATGCGTGACGCAGATGGGCGGCAACGCAAGCTCATCATCTTCACCGAGCACAAGGACACCCTGAACTACCTGGCCGTGAAGATCCGTGGGCTGATCGGCACGGAAGAGTCTGTGGTGATGATCCACGGCGGGGTTAGGCGCGAGGACCGTCGCAAGGTTCAAGAACTTTTCCGCAATGACCCGTCCGTGCGCGTTCTGCTCGCCACCGATGCCGCAGGTGAAGGCGTCAACCTTCAGAACGCCAACCTGATGGTCAATTACGACCTGCCCTGGAACCCCAACCGCCTGGAGCAGCGCTTCGGCCGTATCCACCGGATCGGCCAAACCGAGGTGTGCCACCTATGGAACATGGTGGCCAAGGAAACGCGTGAAGGCGACGTGTGTTGAATCACGAGCAAAACTGAGCCACTGAAGGGTCTCCGTCACGTCCAATTTTGAGCCACGTTATCCACCTACCCTGCTGCTTTTTGCAGCAGCGGGGGACAGGAGTGATCAACGTGAGCAC
>Ga0310345_10000943_pt1 | contig 35588 bp, 47 predicted proteins | sample HC15DNA20500_MG_FD_204667 | JGI IMG/M metagenome (GOLD analysis project Ga0310345, IMG submission 204667) | Marine microbial communities from station ALOHA, North Pacific Subtropical Gyre - HC15-DNA-20-500_MG | ecosystem: Environmental > Aquatic > Marine > Oceanic | place: Pacific Ocean: North... | reverse complement strand
TGAAATCGCTGTCTTCGTCAAGTGTAAAATTATTACCAAAATAAAGTTTAATACTTTGTGGATCTTCATCAGATTCATAAGTAACCATAAACTTTTTATCAGTAGCATAAAACTTTCTTGCTTCGGCGGGATCAATTACACGTTTTCCATCTTCATTAAACAATTGAACATTTAAATTGAACCCTTTAATTGTTTTAAACAAGTCATTTGCAATAATATCTGTATTTACTGCCATAAGATTACATCCGTTATTCTATATATTTATTAGATTATGCCAATTGGCATGGGGGTAAGAATTTCATCCACGTCTAGCGTTTCACGTAAAGTATCGAATGTTCCTTCGTCAAAACTAATCATTACTTGTGTCATTCGCATAACCAGTAATGTTGCACTAACTAAATCGTCAGTTTCGCCTTCTTTTGCAGAAAAAGAAGGACCTTTTGCTATAAAATTCTTAGTTTCTCGTAATAAATTAACACTATTAATAATTAATTTATCATTTTCAACGTAATGTTTGTATTTTGCACAGGCTTGTAATTTTGATTTTTGTGTAGTAGTAAATCCTTGTCTATACATTCGACCATGCCCTCTACGTTTAGGTTCATGTAAAAATGTACCGTGGAATCGTTCTTCGCCCATTTCTCGTATCACTACTAATGCGGCTTCACCTAATGAGTTATTTTCTACTGACCAAAATATACTTTCTTCATTTTGTGTTACTGCATATAGCTCTTCTACTATCGCATGTAATGTTCTTATTTGTCCTTCTACAGCAGTTTTATTATGTTGCCATTCAGCTACTTGGGTTAAACTAGGCAATTCGTATACTTCTATTGCAGAATTATCTCCTCCTGTACCTAAACTAGGATCTAATCCCACTAAGTATATTTTATTTTTTTCAATAGGTTTATACCAACGAATTTGCCCTTGTTTACGTATAGGTTGTTTTGTTTCTAGTAATGTTAATTTAAGTGGATTAATTAATGTTTCGTCTGCTGTAATAAATTCGCATAAATGTTCACGTCTAAATTTTTCTTCGCCTATTTTACTTCGTTCTTCATCTGCCCATTTTTGATCTCTATCTGGATGTTCGCTCCAATGAGCTGTAAAACTTTTAAAACCATTTTTACCTACCTCGTTTTCATTACCAAATTCATCTACTGTATTTGCAGAATCTTTCCATATACGTGCAAATTGATCATCATCTTGATTAGGTGTGCTTGTAATAATACATTTACCACCTGTTGACAATGTAGGTGATAATGCAGTCCAAAACTCTTCTGCCATACGTGGTTGTACATATGCAAACTCGTCTAAATAAATGAGTGTTAAACTCATACCTCGACCAGTAGTTTCGGTAGTTGCTTGTGAAACTATACGTGATCCATTTTCAAATTCAATAGATCCTCTATTATAACTGGTACATCCAGACCGTACAAAATTAGGTAATGTTTCATATATAAAACGCAATCTCTGCATTATTTCTTGGGCACCAGCGTATTTGTGTGCCGCAATTAATATAACAGAATCTGGTTTATACATTGCATACCATAATAAGTATGCCGCGGCCGCAGTAGACTTTCCTGTTTGTCTAGGAAGAAGTGCTATTGCATATCTATAATTATTGTATGTTTCTATTAATTTTTTTTGGAAATCAAATAAATCAAATTTTACTCGACCGTTTACTGGATGTTGGATACTACAATATTCACCTATAAAATATACAGGATCCTGTATACATTTGGTAATTTCTTCAATTTGATCTGTAGTGTATTTTTCAGATTGATGTGGCCTTTTTACTAGAGTTGTATCAAATTTGCCGTTCATATTCCTGCTAGAATTTTTAGCCTGTCTAGTCCGTCGCCATACTTACTAGACCTTAATTGTGGCGGCTTCAGTACTGTTTTTTTGGCCACTGGTTTTACTGCTGGTAATGCTTGTTTTTGTAACTCTTGTCTAAACCCGCGATCAACGCCTGTTAGGTCTGGTGTTGCTACCTTTGGTACTACTGGTTTTTGTGCATTTTTCCGAGCCTTAAAATCTGAAACTGCTTTCCAACCTTTAATTTCGTTTTCAGGTGGCGTGGCTAATTGACTATTATCACCATCGATCCTGGCTTGGGTAGCAATTTGCTGTTGTGTTCGCGGAGGCAAAGAGTTGGTACTCTGTTGCACTACCTTGGCTAATGGGGCCTTTGCCTTTGGTACTACTGGTGTTGTTACTTGGCCCGCTCCAGATCCTCTTTCAGCGTCTGTCATTCCGTCATCTTGGGTAGGTTGAATAGTGGTACCTGCTGATACCGCAGGTGGATTTCTATAGTTACCGCTTCTTGCAAGTTGATCTGCTCCGCCTTGGGTGTTTGTTCCTGTTGTTCCTGTTGTTACCGGAGTTGCTGTTTTTGTTTGAGTTGCCGGTCCCATATATTTTACGCTCTTGTGTTGACCTTGTGAATGGCCTTGATACGTCTTTTGATTTTGATTTTGAATTTGGTCGGCTACCGGAGGAGTTATATTTGTCAATTCTGCAGGTTTTGGTTCAATATCTCCTGCTCCTGCCACTACTCCTCCTATATTTCTAATTTCATTTGGATCATTCAATTTTTGCCTATCCAACGATGCTACCCTTGCGGCCTGTTTTGCGGCCCTGTCTTTTGCGCCTACTACTGCTGGCGAGTTTTCACCTGATCTTGATTGTGCTACTGTTGTTTGGTCGAGATTGTCTAGTGCTTGTTTATGTTGTTGCTGGGCCGCCTTACTTGAAGGATCTTGTAATTGTGCGTAGGCCTCGCCTTCACCTGCATGTTTCTCATCATACTCTGCCTGCTGCCTTGCCTTCAGCTTCTGTGCCGCTACATTTGCATCACTTTGTTCTCGTTCTGCCTGTTTTGCTGAGGCTAATTTATCTTCCCATCCTGGTTCCTTTGTATTAATTCCATAAGCCGCGGCCGCACCTTCATCTTCACCTTCAGAACCACGACCAAAATCTGCTTGTTGTTTATCTACTTCGTTATCTTTGTATGCTTGTTTAATTCGGTCTTCTCTTGCCTTACGAATTTGTAAATCGGACATACCTTGTGTGTCCCACCAACCACCTAATGGATCGTCACCTTGATCAAGTCCTAATCTTTTATACTCTGCTTCGACTTCGTTGGGTTTACTCCAATCAACTTCAAAAAGGGGAAACTTTTTAAATTCAGTATATTCTTTAATTAAATCTTCTTCACGGAGTGGATTGTCACCGTAACTATTTGTTCTACGTTGCATACCACTATTTTTTGCAGGTTCATATGAATATTGATCATATGTGCCGACTACATCTACTGGATGTCCTGTAAATTCATTGGAAGCATTTTCATAATCATCTTTTGGTGGAGCTTCTTCAATTGGTTCTTCTCCGCCACCTTGTAGCATATCAATTATGCTACGCATGTCGCCATGATCATGCTTGGGCTCAGGTGCACCACACCCACCACCTACTGGTGCTCCATCATCGGATGGTATTGCCATTACACTAACTTCAGGCTCTGAAGCCATTTCTGGTTCTGGCATATCAGGTTCGGGACTTACGCCTACGCCTGCTAATTTTAATAATTGTGCTAATTCTTGTGGTGCTACTTCCATTTTAACTTCCTATTGGACTTTTAGTGCCGTCTTCTTTTGCTTCTACAGGTTTACCTGCCGATACAGATCCTGCAAATTCATTTTTACGTGATACTTTTGCAAGATCACCTAATAAGTTACCTATTAATTTTGGACCATAAGCAGATGAATTATCTGTTTTTTCATAAGGTTCTTCTAATAATGATTTAGCATTCTCATCAGTTTGATCACTTCCTTCAGGTGTTTCTTCAATTAAAGGTTCGTTAGCATTGTTTACCCGTACATGTGATTCAGGTAAATCTGAAGCCTCAATAATATCTTGTTGTAATACATGTGGGGCTACTGCTTGACGGGTTTTAAAATCTATAATGTTTAATTCTGCACCCGGTAAATGGGAAAAGCCCGGAGGAGATGCTTGAAACATTGTTTTCTTAGGAGATGAAATTGAAAATGCTTCGTATTTTTTAAGCCTATTTTCAATTCTATCTATCGCACCTTCTTCAAGGTCTGTTGCTACTCTCAGTCTAAAAGCATATTCTTTTTCTGCTTCAACTAAGTATTGATCAAATGCTTTCATGCTTTATTCCTTGTCGTCTTGGTCTTCGTCTTTTGCTTCTTCTACTTCTTCTTTGTCTTCGTCAATTTCTTCGTCTTTTGCTTCTTCAACTGGTTCATCTGACATTTCTTTAATCATGTCTTGATAAGATCGAAGGGTTTCTGTAGAAGGAATAACTTTTGCTTGTACAACTGATTCTTCAACTTCTTCGTCTTTAGACTCGTCGACTTCTTCATCTTTGGCTTCGTCAATTTCTTCGTCTTTAGACTCGTCGACTTCTTCATCTTTGGCTTCGTCAATTTCTTCGTCTTTAGACTCATTTTTAGCATCAATATGTGCTTGTAATCCTGGAGGCAATGTGCCTTCTTCTACTTGCTCGTCATCCTCGTCAATTTCTTCTTGGTTTTCAAGAATCATATCCTGATATTTTCTAAGCATATCAGCGGATGTTTTATGAGCATTTTCATATTTAGGTGTGTCCATGGTAACTCCTTACTATTATTTTATTTATCATTAATTAGCTTTTTAGTTAGCTCGTTTATAAGGGAATTTCGATCACTGACTACATAATCAACATCTATAACGTCATTTGTAACGTATCCCGCATTTTTTTGTTCGGTTTGGTCTACTCGCATCTTTTTAAGTTGTAATTCAATTGCTCGCAATTTTCTATCTGCTTTGGCGTTTTTTGCTTCTATTGCATTTTTTAACATAGTTTGTGCGGCATTAAAAACATGCCCTGCATTTCTATCTTCTACATTAAATCCTAGATCCATTAAATCTTCAAATGCTTTTTCGGCTTTATCTGCATAACGATCCATATCAACATCACTTGTGTTTATATCTTTTACTTCTGGTAATGCATTATCTATTTTTTCTGCCAACGATAATGCTTTTTTTGTTTGAATCACATCAAGAGGTGGGGCTATTTCTCCCGACGGATCATGTACTTCATCTAATTGATCTTCTGGAGCAATATCTCCAATATCTGGTAAGTTAAATGTTTCTTCTAGTTTCTTAGTCATAATAGCTCTTTATACTTATTGAAAAAGCGTTCCCCTAATTCATGTTGTTTTTCTGCACTAGGATGTTCACCATCTATGCCTTTTATATCTCTATCAAATTTTCCTACATAATTAGGCACTAGTTCTACAGAACTATGTATTCTCGGATCAATTGTACTAAACAAAAAAGGAATTTTATGTAAATTACATAGGGCATTTATAAATGCATAATTTTTATGAAAATTATACATTGCTATACCGTCATTCATAACATTAACAAATACATCATCGTGCCCTGGAATTATATTTGTTACTTTATGTTCTTCATTAGTAACCCATTCCATTCTATTTCTATACGTAAATAAAAAACAATATAAATCAGGTTTTAACTTTTCTATAGTTTTAAAAACCATTCTAGAACAATAATCATTACTATGACCTTCTAATGCTAAATTATAATTTCGTACTTTTAATGTTGTTGTTTCTTGTATTTTTTTACAAAATACATCAGTCCATCTATCTTCAACATGAGTTCCTGCACCATATGTAAAACTACATCCTAATGAAACTATAACTAAATCATTATCTGTTTTTTCTTCGATATCTTCACAACGAAAACCATAATTATTATGATCTGCTCGCCATTCTACTTCTTCGCCTTCGTGCTTATATTTTTTAATTATTGCAAGGTTAGGCGGTCGTCTAGTTTCGACATTATTTTCATGACCAATATCTTCTGGTTTTTGTAATCTAGGATCCCAAGGATCAAAGTCTGTGTGTGTGGCTATTGCGGTTCGTTTAATTGATGCTTTGATTAAATCTTCTATATTGTCGTCTATATCTTTGGTAGAATTCCAAATTTGTTTGACTTTGTCTGTCCAATTAGGCATGTTATGGTTTGTGGTATATTTCGTTTTCGGTTACTATTCTGAATTTAATTCCTCGGCGCTTGCACCATTCTTGGGCGGCTGTCCACTTTGCTTTATTTAATATAACTGCGGCCTTGTCTCTTCTACTTTTAGATTCAGTAAGACCTGCTTGTTTACTAGGTTTAACTTCTACAAGTTCTATATGTTTTTTACCAGTTTTGTCAGCATAAGATAATAAAAAATCAGGTATGTATCTTGTTAATTTGCCTGTAAACGGATTACGATAAGGTATTGCATGACTTTCTGAAGCCCAACATTCTACATTAGGGTGGCCATCACACAATTTCATAAATGCTAATTCCCATCCTGATCTATAAATAGGAACATGCTTACCTCTGTATTTATTAGGATTTTTTGGTTGAAAGTATCCTTGTTTAAATTTTACCTTACGGGCCATTAATCTACCTGTTCTTTTAACATTTCTGCGGTAGCTATATTTGAAGTAATTCCTAATTTATTATTTGCTGGTCTAGTAAAATTTAATCGTTTTAATATATCATTAGTTAAAGTTAATTTTCCACTTACAACCGAAGGTAATATTTTATCATATCCTTCATTGTACCATTTAGATAATGCTAATATTTCATATGCAAAAACTTCTGCCGCCAATTTACTTACATTTTTTGATAAAAGTTCACCATAAATTAAATCATATTCTTGTGGATTAAATTGAAAATAAGGTGTTATTGAATTACCTAATAATCGTTGATCAAAATATTCTTTTACTTTACCTAATCTACGACGTAACTCTATAGCATCTTGAACACCAAGGGAACTATTTTTATTATAGGTAGTTGTTGTAGCAGATGATGCTGATTCTTTTTCTACTGCTACCGCTGTACTACTAACCGATGATGATCCATATGCCATTATTGAATCCCGCCTTCTTCAGTAAGGGCGGTAGTAGTATAATTATTTCCTGCTTTATTACTGGGATCACCTTTATCTCCACTACCTTGAGCTCCCCAAGAATCATACCATTCGCCGGCGGCTTCTGCTCCTCGTGAAATCCAATCTGGTCCGCCGGATGGAGCCGGATCTTGATCTAGATGTTGTACACCTTCATATGCAAATTGTACTTGCCATGTAATTGGTTGTGCAGTACTATAATCTAAATTATCATGTTGAATACTTGTTATTGTTGGATTAAAAAGTATTATAGGAGATTTTATAGGTTCGTTTCTACCTCCAGACATTCTAGTAATAATAATTTTACTAAAAAAATATTTTTCAAAATCAATAGCAGGTTCGTCTCCATTTAAGTCACCTTTTGAAGCAGTATTAGTTGAACCATATGGAACTGTTGATGTAAATCTATTTTCTCTTGCTCGACTTTTTTTAGAAAAAGGTGGTTGGAAACCAAATCTATCTATACCAGGATTTGCGTCTACCGTATCTGGGACAAATCCTCCGCTACCAAATTGATATCCTTTTTCTCTTCCATCTTTGTAATACCACCTAAAATATTCATCCATTACTGTTTGAAATTTGTTATCTCTAGTATCCCAAAATCTAATAGTAATAGGATTCCAATTTACTTTTGTTTGGATTATTCGTTTTCTATTATATTGGTTTAATGTTTGAGTATCAAATTGAAAGGAAGGCAAATCACAGGATTGAACTATATCTGTTAAACCTTTAAGCATATCTCGCCAAGGTTTATTGCCAGTATTTCTTGTTGTATAAAATTCCACAATAAATGCATGTTTTGATCTAGGAATTTTACCGAGTTGTCGACCATACTCAGTAACTGTGCCAAAGGAATGATCGGCATAATTACGAAGTATTTTGCCAAAGTATGCCATTATACCGACCTTTTATGATTATACAGTTGCACCTGTATATTTAGATGCGGCATCACTAATAGATTGGACCGCTAATCTTGTTGTACCTTGCCCATCCATATGAATAGCATTATCGTATCTTATGGTCATATTAATAGTCATTGCATCACTTGTTGCATACGCTGATTCATTATATGCAGTTGATGTAATCCAACAACCAGCCAATTTCCATTTATCTAATACTTTTGGACCTGGGTCTTCATCATTGTTACCATCTAATGTATCAATTACAGTAGAAAATTTATATTGAGCACCGGCAATAGGCGCAGATTGATTATGGTGATCAATTTGATTTTGCATTTGTTTGTCGACTGCTGTTATTACATTATTGCTTATATCATCTCTAACTACAATGGTAATTGGTTCCCATGTGTGTTTTCCTGCTAAAAATATTCTAGAATTATAAACATCTAAAGTTATTTCTTCATGAGTCAATGTAGGCCTAGTTACACTAACTACTTGATGAGTTACCGTATCCGATGTATTATCTCCACCGAGTTGCGTAAATGTCACCCTAAATCTATATTGTAGTTTAGGCATCAATAACGAAGTAGTCGGGTTCCCGCCTATTGGTACTCCAAATTTTGTTAATTCCGCCATTTTACTTATCTCCTATGCCGTGTTCTTATTATATGTATTTATAAGATTTGTCAGAAATTTTGACCATGGAAAAAGGCAGTAACAAAAATGCCACTGCCTTTGGTTAAAAACTTATAATGTACCAGTATTTACAATTCTTACAGGAATGTAAATAAATTCTGCGGCTTTTGTTGGTTCTACTGCAACATCAATCCACATTTCATTTTTATCAATTCTAGCCGCTGTATTATTAGTTCCGTCGCAAACAACAGCAAAATCATATAAACCACGTTTTGCCATTATGTCTCCTAAGAATCTTTCTACAGAATCTTGTGCCGCCGCTCTAGTTGCTCCATCATTTGGTTCAAACGCAAACGGTCTAGCAAGCGGATCTAATCCATCTCTTATATATGCTACTAGTCTTGCAACATTAATTCTATCTAATGCACTTGATGCCGCATACAATGTTTTTTGTCCATATACAAATAATCCTTGTCCTGGGAAATTTGTAATAGGATTAACTTTTGATAGATACAAAGTATCACGTTGTCCTTGATTAAGTGCGGTAGCAACAAATTCGCCTTCGCTATCTATATAACCAACATTAGTTGCATTAGTTATTCCGCCTCTTGTTAATCCTGCTGGTGCAAACCAAGGATAAGCAACAGAGTCATTATAAGCAATAGTCCTTAATGCCATATGTGATGCCGGAACTACAACCGATGTACCATCGGTGTTTGTTGCTAAACCACTTGGATAATAAACTGCCGCTTGTGATGTAGATGTTATTAATCCATCCTCACCATTTTCTGTAGCATTTGTTCCTGCTTGCCATGCTACAACTCCATTAGGAGCAAGTCTAAATGGAGTATCTAAAACACAGAATGCAGTTTCTTTTCTATCTACATTTAATGCTATTAACTCATCTGCACATTCTGGATAACCTGGAGCAGAAAGTAATGTTAATACTGTACTATCACCACGTAAATCATCATTTGTAACAATTGATGCTTGCATTGCTTTAACAATGGTTGCTCTTTGTGATTTTCTTCCAAAATATCCTGCGCCACTGGCTTTATTACCAGCCGCTGTACGCCACTTATGAGTTGTTACTTCTGCTGATACATATTTTCTTACTTGATAAGAAGAATGTGCCATATTAACACAGAAAATACCTTCTGGATATAATGCTCCATTAGGTGCATTAGGTAATCTTGTAGCACCACTATTATAAGAAGTATCTGCCGCCGTTGCAGTTAGATCTGCAAATACAACTCCATTTGCTGTTGATTGGTCTGTATTATCTCTTGCTATCCACGTTGAAGTTGTGTTATTGTAAACTTTAACTAATGGATAATTTTCTAAATCGTTTGTATCAACCCATACATCATTGTTGGATGGTGATGTTGGTGCAACCGTTCCATAAGCCGATATTGCTTGTGGAATCCATATTCCTGATGTATTAATATACATATCTAATGCTGTTGCGGTATTATACCAAAATGTTCCGTCTGCTACCGTACCATAAATTTCTGTTGCACTTACTTCTAATTCATTTGCCGCGGCATATGTACTTGTTGCATCGGCAACCGCTGTCGAAGTGGCTGAAGTCCCATCAAATAAATTCAATCCAATTGAAGCAACATCGTTTGCTGTATCTTCTGTTGCATAAATTGAACCTGCTGGTGGATTAACTCCGCCTGTTGCTGTTACTGATGGATTTGAAGTATAACCAGAACCTACTGCTGTAACTACAACATCTGTTACTGCTCCGCCTGATATTACTGCTTCTGCTGTACCATTTCCAGATACAGTAAGAGTTGGCGCCACAGTATATCCTGAACCACCATCTAAAATTACAAATGATGTAGTTGAAGTTGATGCCGCGCCTGCAAAAAGTGCTCCCGAATCTAATGATGTAACAATAATATCAGCAGGACGACCTGAATCAAAGTTACCTGGTTGTGCCGCAGTAGCATCGTTTACATAAAATTTAACTGCTTTAGTATCAAAGGAAGTAGTTGAAGAATTGTAACTCTTAACAACAAGACTTGTGCCTAAACCATCTCCAGATGTTTTAAACCATACATCTTTGTCTACTGGACTTGCCGGTTGTGCTGATGAAGGTCCTACTGTAACTGTTGTTGCAGTCAAATTACTTACATTTGCTGTACTCACTGGTTGCCATGCTGACGCATCCCATTCGTAAACTTGAGCATCCGCAACATCTGTTCCTAATGCCTTACCTGTTGCACTTTCAACTGAAATTCTAAAATCGCCTGTTGCCGCTCCGCCTGCACTTGCAGTTGGTGCATTAACTGTCATTTGTGCCGCAGTAAATGGAGTTACTGTCTGTTTAACCCATGCTCCTTGGGCTGTTGAAAATTGAAATAAACCATATACTGAATTGGCAGTATCCCACCACAAGGCTCCAGTTGTCGGAGGTCCTGTAGGTTCAGCAGTTGCTGGTAATAATTCTGTTGTGTTTACATCTGCTCTTACAATATATGCTCTATTTGCCGCACCTAAATAACTATAAGCCGCAAGTAAACCATATTCGTTTACTTCGTCTCCGTTTGATGCTGTGCCTGATACCGTTCTAAAATACGGTGTTCCAAAAGTTTGAACAAGTTCTCTTTGACTTGTAATTAGTTGTGGTTTCCCTGCCATAGACGAAACAGTTCCTGATGCATATCCTGTTCCACTTACATGTGCTTTATCTTGTCCTGTAGCACATACAATCAAAGGAACAGTTCCTGCTCCGGCCGTCCCGTAAAAACTCTCGTCTATTACAGAAACCGCAACACCTGGTGATACTAAAGTTGCCATATTAATTCCTCACTATTAATGACTAATTTCATTATTTAAATTATTTATCGTGATCTGAGCAAAACCAGGTGGTTATAAGGGGGCGATCGCTACGTTAAATGATAAAGAACGGCGGTGTTCTGAACTATAAAAAGGATAAACAGTATGAAACAGCCATGCAGGCCACAAATACATGTGGCCTACTTCGGGGCGTACTATATACGTGTCGGAGGATAATAACTTGTCAGGTAGTATCATAGGATTATATGTAAATTCTATACAACCATTTGCAAATGGTGTTTTACCTCTTCGTACCCAATTTTTAGGAAATTCTGTATCATAATTTTTGTTTAATGATTCTGGTACTTTTAAATATATAATACCAGACAAAATATTATGTTCTCCATGGTGATGAGCTTGTAAATAATCTTTGTCATCTAAATCTAAAAACCACATTTTGGAAATTATTAATCTATCAGCATCATCATCAAAAATATTTGCATGAGTTGATTGCTCAAATGATTTAATATAACTATATGCCATCGAAAATATCTTATCTCTTAATTCGTGTCCTGGGTTTGTAATTCTAGTTGCATAACCATGATAAATTGTATCTAGTAATTGTGATGTTGCTTCAAGAGCTTCTTTATCTGGTAACAATTCATCACATATTTTATTAGTATCATCTAATAACTCTTTACTAATTGTATCATGCAATAGTGCAGGAGGTTGAAAAGGGTATATAAAATCCATTATATCTCCGGAAATAAACATTCATGGATAAACTTGCGAACCGTTTCTTCGTCATCGCAAAAATTACTCATTACTCTTGGTGTGTGGGGATTTTCTTTCTGATTTTTACAATACCAATTTTGATTTTTAACTGTAAAATGTTGGCTATTATCTAACTCATATGCATTACATTTATCTAGTTCAGTAAGATAGTATTCTAAATTTTCAACTGCTAAATCACAAAAGTTTGTATAGTCTTGGGGTTCTTTACTCCTACTTACTGCTATCATACTAGGACTAAAAATATTTTGTGCCCATTCTGGTAATTCTCGTGTGCTAGTCCAATTATATGGCTTTACTTTTTCTGCAAACCATTGCATCATAGGATGATTATCGTTTCCTGCTTTACTAAAATCGTGAAATGCACCGCTAACAATATTTTTGCCAGCAATAACATCAACACCATATATAGGAGCAGGATTATATACTTGAGGAAAGATACACAAATGAAACATGTATAACTTGTCAGTTTCTACAGCATCTAGGTGGGCTCTACGATAAAATTTAGATTCAAATACATAATTACGCCATGGCCATTCATGATGATCAGGGACGTCAGTGCCTGTATCTGATAATAAGTTAAGTAAGTTATTTTCACACTTTTTTAGGGTTTTGAAAATGTCCTGCATATAATTCTTGAAATTGTTTTGTAGCAAATTCAAATACTATTTTTGCTTCATCTGCCATGCTATCGTCTAATTTAGTATAAATTGATTCTGCTAATACTTTTGGTTTTTCGAATTTATAATATTTGCCTTCACCAGGAATTTTTTTTGATATCATTTGTCCACCACGCAAATCGCCTAAATAGCGGACATAAATGTGAGCTAGGTATTGTTGTTCTGTATGTATCTTTTCTTTTACATACTGTATATATTCTTCAGTACTTGGCGTTAAGTCGTGACACGCCATAGGTATTTGATCTTGCGATTTTAATTCTTCCATATCTTCATTTATTGCGTCTGCTCGTGCTAATCGAGAATCAGGCAAATTATAATGTGTGTTTTCTAATACACTATATATAAAATATTGATTCATTAAGTAATGAAAATATACAGGAATTTCTATATTTCCACTCATCATTAAATGTGCAAAATCTTGTTCTTCGGCAAATCTATGTTCTTTTAATGTTAATTCTTTTAAACTCATTCGATGTTATAATTTAATGTTAGATCGTTGATATGAAACCAACCTGTTATAATATACTTATCTGTAGTATAATTAGGGTTTCCTCTATGAACATGGGTCCATCCTGCTGGCCATATAACTAATTTACCTGCTTGTGGTTTACAACGAACTCCTAAATGGAAAAATTCTGTTTCACCTTCGCCTTCAGGTAAGGTATTTAAGAATAATTGATATACAAGCATTCTTGAATTAGATTCTTTACTCCATTCAGAATGCCATGCATGAAATCCACCACCTGCATTGACACGTTGTACTTTCATATCGTTACAAGTAAGAGGCATCGTTAATCCTACTCTAAATTTTGATTTGTAAATTCTAACAGCCCTTTTTAATTGCTCAAAAAAGAATGCTGTTTCGTTTGTTGTGTGTACTACATGATTAAAATCTAATCCTCTTGCAATATGATTTAACCATACATGCTTACCTTTAGATCTAAAAAATTGTGCATCGACTGACGGTCTATCTGCTTTATGTCCTGCCGCAGATATATCTGAAAATCCTTCTTTATCTAATATATTAAATTTATCTATAATTGTTTGACAGTAATCTTCATCGAAAAATTCAGGATATTCTAAAATAAACGATTCAGAAAAACCATCCTTAGATGCACTGGTTGCCATGTCATAACTATCTTCTATGATTTGCAATTCGGTTTCTTGTTCTTCCATTTTATCCTATAACGAAACCTAGAGGATCACCACCATCTACATATGTTTTTAGTTCTTCCTCTAGTGCTTGAAAACTTGCAGTAGCATCTGCTCTTAATGTTTCTGCATTAAGGGCGGTGCCACCTTGTGGACCGGCAATAGTTACAAATTTGCCTCTTGCTTCTGCCAACATCATTTTAGATTCTGATATTGACCATTCTCGTATCCATGATGCAGAATATGTATCTGCAATAAGAATTAAATCTGGTTTATAGTTATAACAATGAACAAATACATCATCATCGGACTTAACTTTTCTATGAATAAACAATGTATTATTCCAAGGCTTCCAAGTAAACATATATTCTGAACCAAACATTTTACCTAAATGCTCTCGCATTTCATGGTATGCTTCAAATGTTGCTAGGCCACCTGCCCTACCTGAATGCAACATATATGTATTTAGATATGCCGCTTCAAATGGTTCTATATCTGCGCCTTGGCCTGATCCAAAAGATCCAGTTTGTCTTCTATATATATCTTTTACTTCTAATACTTCTGTTGGTAAAACATAGTTGTTTACCTCTGGTTTTAATGTAACTGCAATAAAAGATTCTTCTGTAGCTCTAGAACTACGTTGTCTATATTTTGCTAATGCTTTGTCTATTGCTAGATCGTAATGTTCAGGATCTAACTCAACATCTATCATCCCTCCACCGAGGGATATTTCTATTTCTTTGGTAAGCTCTTGTCGGGTCTTTGCCATAACTCTGGTCTCCGTATAGTATTTATTCGGAGACCAGTATGTTACTTAAAGACTTGCAGGATGACTGTATCGTCGGAAAACCGGCCAGTAAGTTTAGTTTCTGTGGTTTTAACGTCTGCTTCAAACCATTTACCAAACTTATGTTTGGTTGCCTTTTTAGCAAAACTTAATTGCTCTTTAGGCTTCCTGAGGGTCTTTTTAGTTGAATTTTTCTCACTAAAATTAAGTATTGTGGTCCCTTTAACCTTAAATCCTCTGTCATCATCGGCTACATAAACACCAAGTTTACGATACTTGCACTGGTATATAACAGCCATGGTAGCACCAACAATGTTAACAGGATTAACACTAGTAATTCCCAATCCAGCATCTGTTTGTTTAAATTTGAGTTTTGCAATTTGTTTATCAACACTTACCGGCTTCTTCTTACGTTGCTTTCGTGTTGCTTTTGATTCACCTATAATAACATCGCAGGCATCAATAAACCTATTTACAAGTTCAATAAGGCCTTCCATTCGCTTATTTTTAAGTAAATGCGAATATCCTTCTTTAAGATCTTCATCAACACCTTTTACTACTTCTTCAAATTCAACAAGTTCATTCTCCCAATCCTTTTTAATACGTCTTGCATGAGCTTGAGTACAATTACTAGTTTGTAAATGTGCATAAGGATCTAAAATAACAGGATTAAACAAATTAGGACTTCCTACATATAAATCTACCCATTCTTGGAATTGTCCATCCATATCATTTGATTGTTCTTTAATCCTGTCTTGTATAGTTGGTCCTTGAGATCGTAGTTCTTTCTTTTCTGCAACTACTTCTTTTTTAAGACTACCTTGTTTGCAAAGATATTGAACATGTTGTTCAAGCCTATCTTCGATATCCATTTCTACATCAAACGTTGCACCTTTAGTTTTCATTCGTGCAAGCCATCCGTATGTAGAAATAACAAACACATCAGGACATGCCTTAACTTGCTTTGCTTCATCCTTACGCCCTTCGGCAATTAGAAAATCTGCAATAAATGTCTTAGCATCTTTAACACCTTTATGGTAACAGTAATAATTGAACCCGTTTTGAATTTGGTCTCGAGTAAGTATATCGCCAACAAATTCTTGTTCAGCCCCTGTATACTTTTCGTCTACTTCTAATTTGGTTACTCGACGTTTTTTCTTTGGTACTTTTTTAAGCAAATTACTTTTTGTAGCCATGTTATCTCCGTGTTTCTATTTATTAAACCTACGTGAAGATCCTTTCCAACCATTATGATCACCACTTCGTTGTCCTTTATAAGAATGACAAGATTGGCAAAGTTCATCTAGATTGGAAAGATCATTATGATTAGGATTACCATCAACATGATCAATTTGTGTTCTGCCTTTATAGTCCTTTGGCATACTAACAAAGTCAGTCCAGCAAGTAAATCCTAAGTGTCCATCTTTATTACTACAAGTTCCTGTAACAAATGGTGTGACTCCTTTTGCATAGGGATGTTTACCATAATTTGCGGCTTGACAATGACCGCATACAGGCCTCCACCTAGGTGATGGATCTGAAATTTTTCCTGTCATTGGTATTACAGGTTTTTCGCACCCGTGATTACAACATGTTGGTCTTATAGACATATTAGGACCATGCAAGTTGCATTGCTTGTCCAAGTTTTTCACGAGCATCAAAACCTTCTGGTGCTCCGTCTTCTTCTGGAAAGTCAATACTGGAGGAAGTTGCTATGTGGGATTGTTTTTTGAATTGTTTAAGGAAACGTGCCATTGCACTAACGTCATCTAATTTAAAATCTTTTTTGTACGTTGCAAATTTCGTGTCTACATTAATATTAAACTTAGCATTGTTAATTGACGCAAAAATAAACATAAATTCTCCTAGTTCCAAAGTAATTCGTTTGATTTAAGAAATCCTACAATGTATACACATTTTCGGAAATCAGCGGTTGTGTTATTATATAACCAAGTCATCGCCTTTTTGGCTTTATCAGTACCGTAATCTTCTGCTAGTTCATTAAATTCCTGCCTAGTCATTGTGTCTCCTAATAAAGTGTCACTCTGTTATCAAATTCCATAAAAGAAACTTCCATCGGAACATAACCTACATCTCCAACTCTTTCACCATCACCTAATGTATCTTCGACAATGTCTATTGAATATACCTTTGCACCTCTAACTGTTTCAGTTCTAATGATTTCACCTGCAATGTAATATTCAGGTTTTCCAAAAAAATCCTGTGATTTAATCTTATCACCAACTTTAAATGTGTTTTCGAATTTAAGTGCCATCTTAGCTCCTTGCTAAAGTTAACTTAATTACTATAACAACTATTATACGTTCTTAAACCAAAAAGGTCAACCAAAAAGAGTCAATAATGCAAAATAAAATAAATACACAGGAGACAAAAAAATGCATATACCATAAATTTCTCTCCTATTTACGGGGACAAAAAATGGTATTTTCGCATATTGGCGCCGTGGCCTTCATGGTATTAGGTTTGGCTATGGTAAAATTAATGACAAATCTTGTTGAATTATTAGCCAAAAACTATAACAGTGATCCCGATGATGATGTTTTCTTTTACTGGCCACATACAGCCTTTTGTTTCATCACTCTTTTTACAATCATGTTATTTTGGTGGACTTGCTATCCACTAACCGATTTAAACTATTTTCCAAATGACGGATGGAACTTAGGCACGTATGTTCTTTTTTGCCTCGTTCCTTTTTTAATGTACATGATATCTGAAATATTAACTCCGCGAAATCATGACGGGAAGTCTCTTGATTTAAAAGATTATTACTACCAATATCATAGAGTCATATTAGGATTAGCATGGTTATTACAAGTTGCACTCATAGGAAACCTTTTTGTGTTCTTTCAAGGCGAGCTTTATTCTACGAAAGTTTTAGGCAGAGTTATTATGCTTTGTGTTATGTTCCCTATGGTAATAAGTGCCAATAGGAGAATACATGAAATTGGTATGGGAATCTTTTTTGTAGGATTCATTTATACCATTATCAAGTACCATATTTTTATGGCTTAGTCCACTATATCATATTGGGGATATGTTCCTTCGTAATTTTGTCTCGTAATAAAATGTGTAAGAAAAACTACAGTAAATCTATGATTAGGATTGGTATGATGCATTGCTTGGTGCCAAAAACTTCCATCAAATATAACAAGACGATTTTGTTTATATTCTATAATTTGATCGTCCCCTTCGTCTGGCCTAATAAGTGTACTTCCTTCATATTTAGGATCCCAAATAGAAGGATAAAATAGAAAACTTAAATCGTTTTGAATATGTGTATCATGATGCAAGGGACCTGTTGCTCCATAAGGACTTAAATGAATATATCTATCATTTACTGTTATGTTTTTATTAATAGATTTGTCTGCCTCTAAGAACGTTTTGAACATATATTCATATGGGGGACTATCAAATTGTTTAGGTCCAGAATTACTTAACATCAAGGGTGTTTCATTATGATGCTCTTCAAAAACATTATTATGATCTAAATAAAATTTATAATGCAAATATTTAAATGTATGATTTAAATAATCAAGGAATTGCTCCTCAAATATATCATCAATTATCTTTATCATCGAATATGTCTTCTGCGTTTTCTAAACCTAAGTCATCTAATTCGTCTTCTGTAAATTCAATGACTAACTCGCCGTCTTCATTTTCAACAAGTGTTTTGGTTATACTAAAATTTTCTTTCATTATTTTATATAGTTAAAAAGTTTGTACAAGATTTACATAAAAGATCTTTATCTTTTGGTTTACTACCATATATTTGTGATATTAATCTTTTAGATTCCTTTGATGTTAAAATGTCTTTAACACTATCAGTAAGTATGTTTCCGACTGTATATTTTTTATGATAGTCTTTACAACATAAACGACAATCGCCGTTATGGTTTATTGTTAAACTATTTAATAATTTGCCATCTCTGCAAAAAGCATGTTTAAATGTTCTTTTAACAGGCGGAGAAGCAACATGTTCATTAACAATATTACCTGCTTGATTAACTAAAGGGGCTAAATCAAAATACACCCTTTCATCGAACATTTTTGTAAGTCCTTCTCTGTATTCTTTTGGCTTATCATAGAATAATTTTTGGTTCATTTCTATTGTAACTTGCACGTTTTTAAAGGACTCGCAAAATGAAAGTATATTATCTAATGTAGGTAAAAAATGCTTTTTATGCATACCCATTTGGGTTGACCATTCTTCTTCTATTGCTGAAGGAAAATTAAAAACCATATGTTTTAAATCAGATTCTTTTAAAAAATCTAATATTTTTGGTGTTAATAATATACCGTTTGTATGAAGAGATAGTGTTTTATATAATTTGTATTTTCGTAACTGTTCTATCCTTTGATTAAAAAATGGATCTAATAACGGTTCGTTAAAAAGTGAAAACGAAATAAATTCTATAGTTTGTTTTTCTAATTTTTTAAAAATACTATCGCTATCTTCTAACGACATATGTTTATTTTTACGTCGAGGATTAATGCTAACAGGACAGTATACACAACTAGCATTACATGCTTCATTAAATTCTATATCTATACCTAAGGGTATGTTAAATGTTATCTCCATGAACCTAACCTACCACCATACAAATAAACATCTTCATGACCTTTATTAAAGATATCTTTGATAACCTTAAATGCTTCTTTGAGATCATTTGTTTTGAAAACTGTTTGTTGGCCTATTTTGATTCTATACATCATATTTGTTGGAGCGAGTGACAGGAATCGAACCAGTGTCATTAGCTTGGAAGGCTAAGGTAATACCATTATACGACACTCGCATGGTGGAGGCGACTGGGGTCGAACCAGCTACCTTATCCGTGCAAGGGATACGCTCTCCCAGATGAGCTACGCCCCCACGATTAATAATCCTGCAATCCAGCCTATAAAGCCCCATTGCAAGTCTTTCCATGAAAAACTATGACTATAACTTTTCCAGTCCCAAAGTTCTTTTCCGATTGTAATTACTAATCCTGATATTAATAAAGGTTGCCAAAATACTGCAAGAGTAGTAACACTAAAGGCCCAGAAAAAATGTAGTTGTTGTTCTTTATATTTGTATAGCCATGTATCGAGTTGTTCTAAGAATCCGTTTTGCATCCGTGTGTCTCGTATTTTATCTGTTTCCAGAGCTTACCTTCTTCATCATATTTTAATCGTATCATATTACCATGCCTATCACAATGATGTGAGTATATAGAATCTCCTATTGTAAAAAATCCTGCACCTGTTAATCCTTTTAATTTTTCCTTAGGTAGATATTGAGAAGCAATTACCCATTTAGGTGGGTATTCTTCAACTTCATAATCTGCACATCCATGCAGTAATATACATGTAATTAAAATAATTAAATATTTCATTGTGTAATATTTAGTACAAAAGAAGACAGGAGAGCAGAGGTTGCAATCGCTCTACTCTCCCATAACACTTCTACCGCCGAGCCACTCATTGGGGGGTGCAACCCCTAGATCATTAAATTGCTTCTTTAACGTCTATCTCAGCCCTCGATCGCCTCCTTCCCTCGAAGTGCTTAGTCTAACTTAATGTGGGCATGTTAAGCCTGCTATAGGTTCCGCCCTTCCACACACATCTTTGAGAGGCATGCTTTCAAACTCAGCCATGCTTCGCTCGGTGGTAGCATTTACCATTGAGTCCCCACATGGTCCCCTTAAATGTCCCTATAGTAGTTCATTCGGTTTTTGTTCCCTCGCCCGCCGGTCTACCTCCATTGTGCTCACGAATGGCATATTTCTTAAACCTAACACGGTCACGCATTAGTCCCACAAACAAAATACTACACCCAAATCACCAATAATCAATTGCCTACCCGGCCATCAATAATGATAAATCATTAGAAGCTCCGTAAAATGATTACAGTTCCTCGAAAGAAGGACGATACGTCTGCGACTCTCGATTGGGTGTAGTATATCTTGGTACCACTGGCCGGACTCGAACCGGCACGCTCTTACGAACATTGGATTTTAAGTCCAAGGCGTCTACCAGTTCCGCCACAGTGGCGTTATTTTAAATTCTTTTTAGTGTTCTCAATAACTTTTTTAGCCCGTTCAATCTTCTTTTTAAGATCTTTATTATCCTTATCATTAACAAGTTGTTGCTCGTGAACTGCAAGTTGGGCTTCGGTGCGTTCTATGGCACCTTCTTGCCGTTCTCGTTTACCGTGCATTCTACTTCTAGTCATTCGTTATCCTTAATTATTTGGAGTCGTTTTTCTATTTGTAACTGCTCATATTTTTCCATAGCAGAATCTTTAATAATCCACCCAATTTTTTCAGGTTCACAGTTTGCTATTTGTACTTTTAATTCGGAATTTGGAAACATCCATTCTTTAGGACAATATAAAGGATCATAAAAAAATGCACTATATATTGTTATTCCAATTATAGTTACTGCACCAGGAAGAAAAGGTATCATCATAATATTAAAAACAATATCCTTGTGACGCTTTTATTGCTTCGGTACAAAATCCATGCGGTTTATCCCAATGGTAAATGGTCGAAGTAACTATAGCAATATAAACTGAATTGGCCCATAGCCATCCTTCAGTAAGCCATGGTAAAAAAGGTATCACTAATCCCATTCATTCCTTGCCTTCTAGCTCTATTACGTTTTCAGTTGGAAATTGAAAAATCAATCCCGGTGATGTATGTATATATTTTTTACCTACACCTAAATTACCAAGTGTAGCATCAATTGTACACATTTCTAATGATCCAGATGTTGCTTCTTCTCTAAGTTCAAGAAGTGCATTAATTGCAATTTGCAATTTTAACCTGTCGTTGATGTGTTCCTGTGTCATATGTCGGTCTCCTGGACAAATGTTTAACTGTTATACATATATTATACACTCTACAGATCTAATGTCAACCAATCTTTTGGCTGATAATATTGAATCATTTCTTGATGCGGGCCGTCCATCTTAGGAGTCCAATTATATATAAAATCTGCGTAAGGTGGCATCGAACACAATATAGACTCTGCTCTAGCATTTGATTTTAATCCAAAAAGAGTACCTCTATCATATACAAGATTAAATTCTATATATCTACCTCTGCGAATTTTCATAAACTCCATATCATAACTAGTATAAGATTCTTGTGATCTATTTTCAACTATAGGTAGATATGCTTTAAGAAATGCATTGCCGACAGACTTAGTTAATTTAAAATTGGCTTTATCTGTACCATCTAAATAATCAAAAAAGACTCCTCCAATACCTCGCATTTCATTTCTATGTTTAATAGTAAAGTATTCATCACACCAAGTTTTAAAAGGTGCATAACTATTTGGTATTGCTTTGTTACATGCTTTTGCTAATGTTTTATGAAAAAATACAAAGTCTTCAGGATATGGATAAAATGGTGTTAGATCTATTCCTCCTCCATACCAACTTTGTCCTGCATTAGTTTCAAAATACCTAATATTCATATGAACAGTAGGAACTTTGGGATGAGTTGGGTGTAGTATAAGAGAACAACCACATGCACTAAACTCATCGCCTTCCATTTCAACTGCTTTTGTCATGCCAGGTATAATAGGACCTGTTACATTAGAAAAGTTAACAGCCGCTTTTTCAAAAATTGTTGAAACAGCAAAAGAAGATTTTTCTGGTTGCATAACTCTAGTTATACCTCCACCGCCTTCGGGGCGAAGCCATCTATCTTCTATAAATTTGCCAGCTCCGTCTTGTTCTACGTTTATGTTTTCTAAGGCATAACATATTTTATTTTGTAATTTTTTTACAAAATTTTCAAATGTTTTAAATTGTGTGCTTTGTTTCATAAGTTGGAGTGGACGACAGGAGTTGAACCTGCATAAAACAGTTTTGCAAACTGTTGCCTAGCCGTTCAGCCACATCCACATTTCAATTATATTGTTTTATTTTTTCTAAATTACTGCCTTTATTATTTTCATCTACACATTGATAATAAGGTAAACTGCCATCTCGATTAAGTTCTCTAGTACCTCTTTGAGGGCCCGGGCCCTTAACCCAATGTCCGAAACAAGTTGTTTTTTGTCGTATTGTTTCGCATCCAATAGAAACGATCCATGTCGCCATTATAAAAATTATTAATAGTCGTTTCATTTTTTTCCCTTGTTTATATTTACTATACTACTTATTATTTCTAAAGTCAAGTTTTTTTTACTTCTTGACTAAATACAAAGGTTTAGGCGGAGTACCAAAACGATATGACACAATTAATTGACCCGACGGAATTTTCAACAGTGGTTAAGCGTCTTCGTTCCTTTTTCGATAATCTAAATTTTCAAGAAGTACATACCCAAAACAGATTAAGCATATTAGCCGCTTGTGAGGATCCAACTACAGTTGCGACTTACAATTACAACGGCAAGATATGGCCACTACCTCAAACAGGTCAAATGTGGCTTGAATACGAATTACTAACAAAACCTGATTTACCAGGTTGTTATTGTGTTAGTACAAGTTATAGACAAGAACAAAATCCCACAGAAGGTAGACACGAACTTATTTTTCCAATGTTCGAATTTGAGGCACCAGGTGAGTTTCCAAACTTACTTAAAATGGAAAGTGATTTATTAACACATTTAGGCTTTAAAACCGATCACGGTAGAGCACCATACGAAGGATTAGATTTCCCGGGTGGAAATTATATGAGTATGGTTGCACATTATGCGGCCGAAAATAATGAATTAACAGATTTCCACGAAGGTAGAATGTATGCGGAATACGGTGACGTATTTTTCTTAACTCATTTTCCTGAATCAACAAGTCCATTTTGGAACATGAAAATGGATGGAATGACAAGTACAGGAAAAGACCGACAGGCTAACAAATGCGATGTCATCATAGGTGGCATGGAAACAATAGGTAGTGCTGAACGATCTAGTGATGTAGAAGAAATGAAACATCAATTCCATACAATATCAGATGGTGGGTATGCCAGTTTATTGTATGATCTCTTTGGTAAAGAAAGAGTAGAAGCAGAACTTGAAGAATTTTTATCTTATGATTTTAAACCTCGTTATGGAGGCGGAATAGGAATAACACGTTTGATTGCAGGAATGAAAAAAGCGGAATTACTTTGAATAAAGATTATGATAACGATTTTTATAAGAAATATGGATTTGCTAGTTGCTTTGAATGCGACGAAACATTTACAGACCTTGATAAACTTGCAGAACATCAAGAGGAACATCTTATAGAAGAACGGACTCTGGGATGACGAAACGGTAGACGTGGTGCGTTGTTTGCGTATTGTCCCTTTGCAGAGGGGCGTGTAGGTTCGAATCCTACTCCCAGAGCCAGTTTTCTTTGGACAACCTATTTATCATCTTTATACCATTTTAGGTGAGGTTTGCAGGTAACATAAGCAGTACCAACATGTTTTATTACATATCTTTTCATTTCAGATTCAATATCATAATGATTACGACTATATACATCTAAAAGTTCAAAGGATGGATGTTTATCAAAATATTCCCAACATTTTTCTTCGTTGTCAAAATATTTTTCATTAAGTCCAAATGTCACACCCGGTGGTTCTGTTAATCGACCCTTTGAATCAAATGTAGGGGGTAAGGTAACCCATACGGTATTAATGAGAAATATTATACCAATCCAGTTCATTATACTACTCCTTGTTCTATTAAAAGATGATTAGGTAATTCTTCTATATACATTTTTACTTTGTCTCCTGATTTTAAATAATCTTTATTATCTGTAACTATATTTCTTTCCATTAAACAACCAAACCCATCATTGAGATCACTCGAACTTACTGTTCCACTTCCAATTAATGTACCTTTTGATAATGCTCTAGTTTTTGCCGCATGAGCTATTAATTGTGCAAAATCAAAATGCATTTCTTTACTTGTATGAATTTTACCTACTTGTTCGCTATTAAGTTCAATAATCATAGTACCATGAAATTTATTATCGTGCCATATATCTTGTTCTAATGCTGAAACTGGTACACTCCATTTTCCTAATGCACTATGTGGTTTTCCTTGTAAAAAACCAAACCCGGTTTGTATTTCTTCGGCACAAAACGCACGAAGACTAATATCATTAATAATTGTAACATATCTAATATATTTTCCTGCATGTTCTGCTTTTATTCCCATTGGTACATCATCTACAACTACACCAACTTCTGCTTCAAAGTCTGTTTTATATTCATAAGGAAACGCAGGAATATTCGCACACCAAATTAAAAATTTATCGCTTACTCCTTGATACATTAACGGGGTAGTATATATAGATTCGTCTAATGCTTGTCCTCTTGCACCTCGTATTCGTTCCATATGACTAAGGTATGCACTACCATCACAAAATTGAGTTAATTCTAATGTTGAACTCATCCAAGATCCTTGTATTATTTGTAATATTCTTGGATGGCCTCTAAATGTAGGAGATTCTACTGTCCAATTTTCATGTTGTCCCATAAATGCCTCCAAACTTACCTTCAATAAAATCATCAAATAGTATGTCCTCTTGCTTAACAAAACCAGTGCTTAATTTTTTATTTTTTAACATGCACAATACTTCTGCAACTCCACTAGCCGTTGCACGTTCAATTGCGGTCATACCATCTTTACCATATATTTTACATACCCAATTTTTTTCTATAAGATCTCCATTGTTATATCCTGTTGCTTTTACAAAAAATATTACTACATCATCTGTTGTTGTTGGTACATTTTGATTAAAAATATCATTTGCTAATTCTATATTATTTTTAAGTCCTAAGTCTTCAAACATAAAACGTAAATAATCTACATGTCCAGGATATCTAATGGTTTTATAATCTAACTCATCTATTTTAAGCCAATATGTATCAGTTAGTGTCCCAACTCCTCCTGATGTGTTAAATGCTTCGTATTCATTACCATCTATTATTATTTTTTCTAAATCTTCTAGTGGCTTAACTTTTGCTTTTCCTCTATTAACAATGGCATCACACATATTAACATATTCATTTAATAAACCAGCGGTATTCCAACTCAAATAATATGACATTCTATTTGTAGGATACAAAGGCAAAGCACCTACTCTAAGTTTAAGTGATACAGGTTTTTCAAATTGACTTGCTAAGTGTCCTCCAATAATATTAATTGCTCCTGGTGCTAATCCGCATTGAGGAATAACTGATACACTAGAATCTTTTGCATACTCGCTAATCCAGTTTGTTGTTGCAACATCTTCAGTTAAATCAACATAATGTTTTCCTTTTTTTAAAGCAAGTTGTAAAATATCTTTATTAAATTTGTAGTTAGTTGCCGAAAGAACAACATCTGAGTAATCTAAAAACGAACTTAACATTTTAATATCAGAAGCATCTACAAAATCAATAACTGGTAACGTTGTTCCATAAGTTTCTGCCGCAACTCTGGTGTCACACATTTTAATATCAAAATCATCTTTTAATAATTTGTATACAGCAAGACCTATTCGTCCAGCGCCAATAATAGCAAGTATCATTTTCCTCCTATAATTCTGTTGTAATTTCTAGTCTTAAACCATTTGGATCAAAAAAGTAAATGCTATAAATCCAATCGTCATGATTTGTAGGTCCTATAACATCTATCTTATAATCTTTTAATTTTTCATACCATTTATCTACATCTTCTTTTGTATCAACACGGAATGCAAAATGAACTATCCAATCATCACAATCGGTAGTTGTCCCTTTTCCGTCACCTGTTTCGAAAAAAGCAATATGACTACCTTCATCCATTTTAAAAAATATATGTTCATATGGAGCATATTCTCCTGTACTTGGAACATAATCTTTTTTTATAGTATGTACATGTGGTAGATTTAAAATACCACTATAAAACTTTTTAGTTTCATTGACATTAGCACATTTCCATGCATAATGATGCAACCCTCTAATGTCCATAATATGCCCTTGTTATTCGTTCTTGGTCTAACCCTACCCAAAATGCTTTAACACCATCTAACATTTCATTGCCTGCTTTAATAAACAAATCTTCATTAAGATTATGTTCATTGTACAATGAGATCATTTCTTCTCTTGTATGTTCAGCATGTTGTTCTTCTAACTTGTCATGCCATGTAAAAAAACCTAAGGACATGCTAAGGTTATGACTTTCCTTAAAATTTTCTAAACCAGCAATTAAATCTTTCCAAAAACCAGCCGCCGCCCAATTTTCTACTGCAAAACTAGCACCTGCAGATACATTAAAATCTTCATTACCATATATTCTAATTAATTCATCACAATAAAATAATGTTGCAGGGGATCCATGTTTTCTTTTTCCTATATCATTAAATGATAAACCTAGATGTTTAGCAAATTTAACTAACCATTCGAAATGTGCATGATGAAATTTATATGTACCACCTTCTACCGAACCGTCGTTAAACGCAACTCCTAGCTCATTTGCTAATACTTCTTTTCCTGCTCTTGCTTCCTCTAAATCTACAGCATTTATAACTTTATTCAATTGGGCGATAATAAATTGATTTGAAAAAACAGAAAATTGTTGTGTAAAATAAAATACATCGACCGGAGATAGTTCTGCTTGCTTAAACCAATTACAATATTTGTTATCAGTTATAACAGAATGATTAAGTAATTCTTTATCTAATCGTTCTAAAAAATTATCAAGAGGCATATTTTTCGTCGTCCCAATTATCTAATTCTTTCCAGCCTTCCCAGTCAGGAATACTTTTACGAATTACATTGGTCCGAGCAACAATCATTTCCGCAAGTCCAAATCCTGCATGAACAAATGGAAAAATTGCATGTACGTGAGAGAAGAATGCTATATAATAATAAATTGTTCCACATTTAAGTGCTATCCATGCATGATAAAAATAATATGATAAGTTGCATGGTCGGCCTGCTGACTTAGCCGCATTTTGTAAGTGATCTGTCAGAAACATACGTTACCTCGCTTTTTGATCATTAACGTGGTTTCCTAGAAAAGGGCTTCCATATACGTATTTATTTTTTATACACAATGCTATGTATTTTAGCAGAAATTTTTAAATTTCTCGTAACTAGTTAAATTATATTATAATGAGGTAAATACTCAATGAGAAAAACGCCATAAAATTAAGCATTTTATAGGAAAAATAGATGGAAAATTTTGGAAATGGTGCTTATATTTTCAGCATAAAATTAAGCGTTTTTAAAAGGAAAACTATATGAAGACAGTACTAGAATACGTATGGCTCGATGCTAATGAGCAATTACGAAGTAAAACAAAAGTCGCCGATGGTGATATTAATAAGTTAGAACTAGTTCCAATCTGGGGTTATGATGGTTCATCTACCGATCAAGCTCCTGGCAATCATTCTGATGTTACTTTAACTCCTGTTAAACTTTATCATAACCCATTCCAACCAGCAGGTTGGCTTGTTATGTGTTCGACTGAAAAAAGAGAAGCAATAACATTTGAGGATTCTGAAGATTATTGGTTTGGATTTGAACAAGAATACTTTATAACAAACGGCACTGGAAAACCACTAGGCTGGGAAAATGGTGAGCCTGGACCTCAAGGACCGTATTATTGTGGTATAGGTGCAAGTAACGTTGCAGGAAGAAAAGTAGTTTCGGATCATATGGATGCATGTATTGATGCAGAGATTGATATCACTGGCACAAATGCCGAAGTTGCTCTTGGCCAATGGGAATATCAAGTGTTTAGTAAAGGTGCAAAGAATGCTGGTGATGATCTTTGGATGTCACGGTATATATTAGAGAGGGTTGCAGAAGAGCATGGCTGTGATATTAATATAGAACCTAAACCTATTAAGGGCGATTGGAATGGATCTGGTATGCACACAAACTTTAGCACAGACGAGATGAGAAACAATTCTCAGTTAGGTATTTTTCATGATATATTGGATAAAATGAAAAACCGACATGCCGAACACATAGCAGTATATGGAAAAGATAATGATCAAAGATTGACTGGTAAACACGAGACAGCATCTATTGATCAGTTTACTTACGGCGAAGGTGATAGAGGTGCAAGTGTAAGAATACCTCTTGAGACAGTTGAGTCTAATTATACAACCGGTTACTTAGAAGATAGACGACCTGCATCTAATGCTAATCCATATGATATCACAAAAGTTATTATAGATACTATTGTTTAATTTGATCAGGGCACAACATTTCGATAAATATTAAGAATAAGGAATGATATATGCCCCGACTTAGCCTTTGGCGACAAGAAAAGTCCAACGATTATAACTTTTTTGATTCAAACATTAGAGAACAATTTGAAGTGGGCGGGACTGCCTTTTTAGTACACAAATATTTAGGACCAGAAAATGTTGGTGAACAAAATGATCCAACCCAACCTAATCACTATGCATCAACAGATGGTGCGTCTGAAGTAACAATACAAGACATGTTATTAATGGAAAATAGGGATAGAAAATATGATCCTGATATTTATGAATTACGTGGCTTATATAATGTAAGTGATAATGATTTTGATCTTTCCCAATTTGGTTTCTTTTTAACAGCAGATAATTTATTTGTATCATTTCACATTAATGATATGATAGCAAAACTTGGCAGAAAACTAATGTCAGGTGATGTATTAGAATTACCACATTTACGTGATGATACATTGTTAGATCCAAGTTTAAATGGTATTAATAAATTTTATGTAGTTGAAGATGCTAATAGAGCATCAGAAGGATTTTCTCAATCTTGGTGGCCCCATATATGGCGTGTGAAAGTAGGTCCTATGAACGACACACAAGAATTTCAAGATATTATGGAAACTGACACTGATGTGCTTAGTACATATGCATCTGAAATTGAAATATCTGAAACTATTATTGAAGCCGCAGAACAAGAGAATACAGGTATATTAGATACTGGTCATTTATTTGATTATGATTCGATATCACCTGCAAGCGGAACACAATTTCCTGCTAATCCAACTGAAGGTGATTTCTTTGTACGAACTGATTTTACACCTAATAGATTATATAAACGTGTAGGAACATTGTGGACATATACAGCAGATCATAATCCTAATGATGATAGTTGGGAATCAAGAGTATTTTCGCAACGAAGATTCACAAACAATCCTGATACAATATCTATGCCTGGTGAAGATGTTAAATCGAAACAAGGATTATCTAGTGTAATAAAACCAAAGAGTGATGTGTAATGGATTTTTTTTACGATAAACAAACTCGCAGATATTTGCAACAATTTATGCGATTATTTGCTAATTTCCAAATTGAAATAGATAGAGAAACAGAAACATATAGAACTGTCCCTGTTAGATACGGTGATGCTAACCGCATGGCAATGCATATTTTAAAGCAAAATTCAGAAAATGTAATAAATTCTGCACCATTTATTAGTTGTTGGGTTCAAGCATTAGAGATAAGTCCAGAATCTAGACGAGCACCTATGGAAGTAGATAAAGTACAGGTGTTTGAAAAAAAGTTTAATTATACAACTAATGAATATGATAATGAATTGGGTAACACATATCAAATTGAACGACACATGCCTGTTCCTTATAATTTAACAATGCAAGTAGATATATGGACAAGTAATAGTGATCAAAAATTTCAATTATTAGAACAAATTTTAACTTTATATAATCCTTCTGTTGATATTAATGCTACAGATAATCCATTTGATTGGACAAGATTGTCTATTGTAGAATTAACTAGTGTACAATGGACAAATAGATCCATACCCACAGGAGTAGAAGATACTATAGACATTGCAACATTGATGTTTAAAATGCCTATACATTTAACTGTTCCGGCAAGAGTTACAAAACAAAAACTTATTCATCAAATTATTTCTTCTGTTGTTACTGCAAAATCATCTGCAGAAATGGCGCAATTTAGAAATGACGGATCTATTCCAGGTGCTGATTCTAGTTATATGGTAACAACATATGGTGATAAAGTTGTAAACTTTACAGGCAATTTATTAACATTATTAGATAAAGATGGATCTGTTACAACCGATACTTGGGAAGATTTATTCCTAGAACGAGGTGCTGACTTTAGAACAGGAGTTAGTCAAGTTAAATTAATGGATGCTTTAGTAGAAAGTGAAGCAAATTTTCAAGTATATGGTACTTTATCTGAGCCAACAGGTCCACAACTTACAGCAACTATAGATACAGATACTTTACCTTCAAACTCAGCAGAAACTGCTACTGTTGATGCTATTATAAATCCTACACTTGCTTATCCTGGCGATGGTACATTACCAGCGGCGGCCGATGGTCAACGATATTTGGTTTTAGATGAAATTCCTACAGGATCGTATTGGCCAGGAGGTGGAGGAAGCGGAACTGTAGGAGTAGAGTGGGCTTCGGAAACATCTGCTACAAGCACTCATTTAAATGATGTTGCTCACTATAATGGTTTATTTGTAAGTGTCGGAATGACTGGTAAAATCCAAAGTTCACCAGGACACGGAGAGGCATGGACTGAAAGAACTTCAGGTACAAACGAAGGTATGTATGGTATTACATATGGAAATGATCAATGGATTGCGGTAGGAAATAATGCAACTATTCTTACATCACCTGATGCAATTACTTGGTCTCCTCAAACGCCTCCAAATGCATTTACAAACCAACTTAGAGCTGTTACATGGGGCAATAACCAATATGTTGTAGTAGGTGCTGGTGGAGCTCTTATTACTTCTCCAGATGGTGTAACATGGACAGAACAATCGACACCGATTACGGTAACAATATTTGATGTTATATATGCAAATAGTTTATATGTTTTTGTAACTTGGAATGGTAAAATTTATACTTCACCAGATGCAGTTACCTGGACTGAAAGAACTTCTGGATCATCAGAACATCTTAGAGGAATAGCATATGGAAATAATACATTTGTTGTTACAGGAGCAAATGATGCTATTCTTACATCTACTGATGGAATTACATGGTTTTCAAGGAATTCAGGAATAACAGACGGGTTTTATGAAGTTACTTTTGGTAATGGAGTTTTTGTTACCGCAGGAAATAATGGAGTTATTGCTACTTCATCAAATAATGGTGTATCTTGGACCCAACAAACATCACCTACTGTAAAACATATATATGGTTTAATATTTGGTGGGCATACATTCATTGGAGTAGCACATAATGCACATATTGTTTCTTCAGATGTTCACGGAACACATGGCAATAAGTACGATATAATACAATATAGCCAAACTGGCTCTGAATGGATTGTAGATTTTAATGCGAGTGCCGCATATATAGGTTGTCCGTATAATGAACATGCTGTTAAATCTACATGTGAAACCGCAGGACATACCTGGGGAACTATAAAATTTACACAAAATGCACAAGATAGTAAAAAATGGAAATGGAATGGTACAGAATGGATTAGTGCAATTGAAGCAAACTATCCAGCCGGCTATTGGAGATTATATTTATGATTAGCGGAGTAGGTGCTATCTTTTTGTCTTTACCTACTGGTAGAATATTACTTCAAATGCGATCAAAAAATGTCAGTCATTCTGGCACTTGGGCATTTTGGGGTGGTAAAGCAGAAAAAGACGAACAGCCATTAGAAACATTAGAACGAGAATTAGAAGAAGAAATGGGGAAACTTCCTGTTTCACATAAAATATATCCCTTACATATATTTGAATCTGAAAATGGATTTAATTATAAAACATTTGTTATTGCTTGTTATGACGAATTTGTCCCAATATTAAACGAAGAGTCTAGCGGATATTGTTGGGTAGACATCGGATCATGGCCTAAGCCATTACATTCAGGCGCTAAATTAGTTTTTTATGATAAATCTGCTATTAAAAAAATACAAATTATAGCAACAAATATACAACAAATAGCCGCTTAACTATAACCCATACCAAGTATTTGGCCATACCAACTAGTTCCATTATCATGAGTAAAAAACGAAAATAAATCTTCTTTATTATTTCCTGATGTTATAACAGGAGGTAATATTCCTGTTAATGACCCATCTCCAAGTGAATCTGGCCATTTAATATGAGATATTCCGCTCCATGTAATCCCTCTGTCTACCGGACCTTGAATAACTTTCATAGTAAAAGTAGTTATCATATTAGGAGTTGAACTTGTATTGGTTATTGTCAATGTTGTTATATCTTGTGTAAGACCATCAAGTTCTAATACAAAATGGTCACCAAGAGCTAAATCTATAGTTGCAGTAGTGCCATTTACAACTACTAATCCTAATTTTTTAAGAATATTTTTTTCAACAAATAGATTTTGTTTAATTAATACATCACCGCTATTATCTACTACAAAAACATCAGTTGAACTATTTTGTAATTTCATAATATTAGCAGGTGATGAATTATTAACTATTAATGCATCATTAAGACCACTATTGGTAATTGTTACTTGATCATTAACATCTAATGTATTGTTTATTACAGATATATTATTAACTGTTAAATAATCTTCTATTGTAACATGATTAAAAGTTTGAAGGTTGGGCCATATAATTGCTTTTGATGATAAATTTAAAGTATCGGATAATTTAAAACCAGTTACAGAACCATCTTTTATTTTTGAACTATCGATACAATCATCTGGAACATTAAAATAGGGATTTGATATATTAAAATAGCCTCCTCCATTTATTGCAGATAATATATCTCCGGCATTTAAAATAATTGTTTTTCCAACAAACGAAAGAGTTGTATCTATTTTAGATGATGTAACACAATGATCTTGTAAATGCGTTGCAGTTACAGAATAATTTCCTAATGAATTATCATCCACTGGACCGGTAACATCGCCATCTAATGTAATGCCACCTATTTGTATTTCTGTTAAATTAAAATTACCGGTTCCATCTGATTCTAAAAACGTATTAACTCCGGGCCCAGGATCAGTTAAATTGTTTATTATTATTTGATCATATCCTACAGAAGAATCAGGAGGTTCAACATTATCAAAAACTAAGACAGCATCTGAGGCACCTATTTTAAATTCGAACTTATCATTCGTTTCGTTCCACATAATGGTGGCTTTATCTTGACCTGGGCCTCTATGAATTTCAATACCTGCGGCTCCGGCAGTTACTCCGACTCCGCTTTCTTCATCATTAATTACTATTATGTTATCTTTAACTAATAAATTTTGGGTATCTATTTCGGTTGTTGTGCCTGTTATGTGTAGATCGCCTGTTATTGTTAAATTGGTTAATGAATTATCAGTAGGATAAGTTATCGTTTTTGTAGATAAATCTAAGGTTGCATTTAATTTTACCCCCGATATTGTACCATCTGCTATATCTTCATCTGCTATAGTTAAATTTTCAATGTGTGCTGACGTAATAGTTTCATTTGCTATATGACCAGCAGGTATAACACCTGATAATGCGGCATATGTAATAGGATACGTTCCAGGTGCGGACCATTGTAGAACTCCGGCAGATGATATTTGTAAAAATTTATCATCGTCTGCTGGTGATGTAAATGTTATATCTAATTCTCTATGACCTATTAAATCTTGAGGTAATGTTATTGTGTGCGATGAAATATCTAATGTTGTGTTTATTTTATCTGCTGAAATTGATCCTGTTCCTATATCTTCCCCAAGTATAGTTGCATTAGCAATTTTTGCACTTGTTATCGTGCCATCAATAATAGATCCTGCTGGTAATTTTGTTAACGCCATTATGCAAATATCCTCCAGGTGGTACCATTATATACTAAACCAAAATAAGTACGTTCATAATTAACTACTAAATCGTCTGCTACATCCATTATTGTACTACCATTTCGATCAACAGTTAATGGGTATCCACCAAAATTTCCGCCACCATCTACTATAGTAACAGCATCATTTTGGTTAGGACTTGCAGGTAATTTCATAGTAACTGGGGCATTTGTTGTGTCAATTTGAACTGCTTGGCCAGCATAAGATGTAAATGGAGAATCTGCATCATTTTTATATTCGAATCCTCCAGGATCAACTGCGGCAAAACTTAATCCGCCTGATCCATCTGTAGTTAATGCTTGTCCATATGTTCCGTCTGTTACAGCAAGTTCATCTATTCCTATAGAATTTTGATTTACAGTTGTAATATTAATTGGAGATGCTTCAATGTATTTGCATAAAATTTTTGCATCTAAAATAGGTGCTTCTGTAAATACAACTTTTGCACCATCATTACTAACACCATATGCCGCAATAGGTTCTTGTGTTAATCCGTCAATAGATACGAACAATTGTTTTACATCCATTACAGTAAATGTAAGAGTAAATTCAGTTTCCGCACCAGTTCCAGTAAAAACATCCTGTTGTACTTCTGCTGTATCAATAATTTTTTTCTTTAAAAATTTCATGTTGCAGTCTCTCTAACTATCCATTCACTAGAGGTTCTAGTAGATACAAAATATACAAGTTCATATTGAACTTTCCCTGTACCTATAGCCCATGTACCTGTACCATTACCCGGAGTGTCAATGCGTAAACCATTTGGATTTATTATCCAAGTATTAGAACTAGCTGTTCCAGTTGCATCTATAAGTACTATTTTATCCCCCATTTTTGCAGTACTAGGCATTATTAAATTCATCGGAATTCCAGTTAATGCTCCAGAATCTATAAAATAATTTTTATTAACTTCTAATTGATAATTATCTGTTGTAACTTCTATCCATCCTTCTATAACGGTACCAGGTAACTTTAAATTTGAACCATCATAAAAATAACCAACTTCGATAATTTCAGCTATATTAAAAATATATATAGCATTAAGTCCTTGTGTATTAATCGTAAATTGATTAACTGTGTCTATATCTGCTGTAATTGTACCTGTTAAT
>Ga0310345_10000941_pt1 | contig 35607 bp, 44 predicted proteins | sample HC15DNA20500_MG_FD_204667 | JGI IMG/M metagenome (GOLD analysis project Ga0310345, IMG submission 204667) | Marine microbial communities from station ALOHA, North Pacific Subtropical Gyre - HC15-DNA-20-500_MG | ecosystem: Environmental > Aquatic > Marine > Oceanic | place: Pacific Ocean: North... | reverse complement strand
AGGCGATGCTACAACTGTCCGATGGATGCCTTTGGAATGCTGGAGTCGTCGACGCATAGAGTCGACCCATAAGTGCGCGCAGAGACGCTTAGCGTATATCTGTGCCCGTTCTATGTCCTGACCCCTCGTAGCGTTGCTCGGCCGTCCATGCGGCGTTCCAGGGCACGGTGCGATTCACTGGCGGGGAAGCCTTCCGGCGCGCTCGAGCGCCTGCCATTCGTCGAGCGCGCCCTTGGTCGCATATGGCGCGCCGCCAGCGCGGAACGTCGGGATGGCACCGATACTGTGCAGGCGATGGACCTCGGCCGGCGACACGCCCAGCTGCTCGCCGATCGCGACCGCGCCGCGCAACAGGATCGGCATCTTCATGCCGCCGCACCGAACACGATGCCTTCTCGCGCCAGAACCGCCTCCGCGAGCCGCTTGATGCGACTGGCGTCGCTGTGGCGGGGCTTCGCGGCCTGGCCCGGGTTGTTGATCCCGCGCGACTGGTCGACCTTGATTCCCAGCGTCTCGATCAGGACTGGATCGCTGCCCTCGTTGGCGTGCAGATAGTGGGCCGTAACCTGGTGCGGCTGGCCCGGCCGGCGAAGGCGCCCCGTCACCTGGTAGTGGACCTGTGGCGACCAATCGAGCTCGCCGAACACCACATCGTGCGCGTGTTGCTGCAGCCCGTCGAGGCCGGCGCCGGACCGCAGCGATATCATCATCACCCGCGCGTCGCCGCCGCAGAAGGCGTCCATTGAGCGCTTCTTGCCCGCCGCCGTCTCGCTGCCGGTGTAAAGGACTGGACTAAATGCACGCAGCTCGTCGAGCCAGATATCGTAAACCTCGCGGTGCCACCCGGCCAGGAGCACGCGCGGGCTCTCCTGCAGCAGCAACCGGACATAGGCCCCCACCGATCGCGCCTTCGCGATGCCGGTGAGCTGGCGCATCTTGAGGTCAAGTTCACGGGCGGCGCGGCCCGCCTCCTCGAACGAGCCCTTGAGCACAGTGATGGCGAGCATCCGCGTGATTGCCGCCTCGCCGGCGGCCGCAACCCGGTCGTAATCGACCTCCCACTCGACGACATTGGTGGGTGGCATCGATGCCGATACGGTTGGATCTTCCTCGGTGCGTCGTAAAAACCAACCGGTGTCGCGCAGGTAAGAACCGGGCGCGTCGGGGTCTTTGACGATTCGCCCGTTGCCGCACCATTCGCGCATGAACTCATGCCGCGTGCCGAGCAGATCGGGCTGCACGAAGCCCATGACCGTGTGCATCTCGTCGCCATAGTTATAGACCGGCGTGGCGGTCAGCCCGACGCGGAGGGTGGCCTTGCGGGAGGCCATTGTGCACGCCCTGCCTTTGGCGGTGGCAAGGCCGTGGCGAAGCTCCTGCACCTCGTCATAGGCGATTGATCGCAGGAAGCCCTCCGCGATCAGGTCAATCCACCCTGCGATGTTCGAATAGCGGAAAACATAGACGTCGGCGGGCGGGAGATCATAGGGCTTGGTGCCCTTGATGACGTGAACGGAAAGGGTCGAGAACGTCTCGATCTGCCTACGCCATTGGTCCGCAAGGTGAGCCTGAACGACAACGGCCGCCGGCAGCTGAGCACTGGCGGCAAACGCAGCGATGGCCGAGATTGTCTTGCCAAGCCCCACATCGTCGCCGAGCAGCAGACCCCCATTGGCGAGCGCGATCCGTGCGGCCTGGGCCTGGTAGAGGTAGGGGGCAAACCCCTCTCGGAAGCCGATTGCCTCGCCTGGTGTCCAGTCCGGCAGCAGGATGCGGTCGCGCTCGGCAAGTCGATCCGCGATCCGCTGCGCGCCGGCGGACAGCTCGGCCGCCTTGTCGTGCGCCAGTGGGTAGCGCTGCATGAACCATTGCAGGTCCGCACGCACCTCGTCGGTGTCGCTCAGCTCCATCACGGTCGACGTCTGGGGCACGCGCGGGAACAGGCGCTTGAACGCCATCGCGACATGCGGGGCAAGGCCGCTCGCGATCCACATCTTGCGCCGCGCGTGCAGGACGAGTGAACCGTATGTCCTGGTCACAGCATCGCCCTCCCCGTCGAGACGACATGAAGGGGTTTGCCGTGCAGCTCACCGGGCAGGCCGATCGCGGTTCCCGTGACCAGCACCAAGCCGGTGATCGCCTCAAGGGCGGCATAGCGTTGCAGCTGGCGGTATATCCCCCGCTTGTTGCAGCGGGCCTTGGCTTCGATCCCGACGCCGCCCGCAACGAGAAAGTCGATCCGTTCGCCCGGTGTCAGGCGCCGCTCGCGCTCGAAAGCGACGCCGGCGGCTACCAATGCCTCGGCGATCGACTCATGCAGCAGCCCCTCGGTGCTGACGCGATAGCGCGCGCGGCGCAGAACAGCAGCGACGTCGGCCGCCTCAAGTGCCCCGGTGGGGCCGTCGGCGATTGGCGTGAACAGGCCGGTCATATGCTCGCTCCCGATCGGAGCGAAGAGGCATGGCCGCGCGACAGGACAGGCACCTTCATGCTTCCCATCCGAACATGCGGCCGATCGCGGCCTGGTCGAGATGACCAGCGGCGGCACGGCGGCGCGCCTGGCGCACGAGCTGGTCCCAGAAGCGCCAGAAGCGCTGGCGAAGATCGACTGTCCAGCCATGCCGCTTGGCTCGCCGAAAGAAGCCGTGATACGCGCGCCGTCGCGCAGATCGGGGCGGCACGAAGCGTCGCCAATGATCAGCGCAGAGCCATTGATCGTCGGCATGATGGGCCTCGCCCTCAGCCGATCGCGGCGCCGCCCGGGTGCGCCTGCACCCCTCGATCGCGCACGGGTTGCGACCTTGGTGCCGATCACACCTGGTCGCTCCATTGGTCCATGACGTGATGCTGGCCGCCTCGGCCGGGACCAAGGCCGCACCGCAGCAGCCACAATGAGGCATAGGATCGATTGCCAGCCGATCGTTGTCGAGCGCGGATCCCGTCAGCCGGTCGCGCCATTCCTCACACTGCGCCCGCTCGCCGAAGCTTGCAGCCGTCGGCACGTCGGCGCTGGTCAGGCGGCAAAGGTCGCGAGCGATCATGCCGTCACTGCCGATGCGGCACTGGCGAGGGTAGATGACCGGGGCGTCGGCGTGCCGTCGTGCTGCACGTCGTCGAGCTGCACATCGTCCGCGAGCGGAGCTTCCCTTTCGCCCGGGCCCGTCGGATCCGTGTCGAACCGGAGCAGGGGGTGGACCCAGTGCGCGGCAGCTTCGGCGCTGGAGGCGCGCACCACCTTCGACGCGCCGGTCACCACCTCGAGCACAGCCTTGGTCAGTTGGGTCGACTTTAGCCGCGACCAAGGCGCGAAACTCGCGCGTTCGACCAGCGGCTCGGCGATCGCGAGCCGCTGACCCTTGGGTAACAAATCGAGCATCGCTGCGGTTGGTGGGACCAGCTCGTGCGCAGCGGCGTCGTCAAGGCCGAGCTCGGCGGCGAGCGCGTCGTGTGCGGCAATGCGATGTTCGGGGCCATTGAGCGAGCGCTCGAGCGCGATGCCGGTGACCACGGCGATCGCCAGCTGCTTCAGACGGATGGGGCTGCAGCGATAGTCGAGAAACGCACTGGCTAGGTCCGCATCGGTCAGGAAACTTTGCTGCTGCAGCTCATAAAGGGCCAGCGTCCAGCGATGCCACGCCTCGGTTGCGCGAATATGCTCCTGTGCGACCGGCGGGTCGCTCGACTGGTTGGCAATGTAACCCGAACCAAGCTGGTTGATCCGGGTATCGGTAAGCATCAGCCGCAGCTGCGACCACACCAGCCAGTCAAGCGCTGGACCCGCGAGCGCATAGCGATCCTGTGTCGCGACATGATCGATCAACGCGCCGCGCAAGGTGACACGACGAAGCGAACGGAAGATCTGCAGAGCCTCCTGGCTGAGACCGTCTTCGACACGCACCGACGCGTTGGCGGCTGCGGCGTTGGAATCGCCATTGCTGGTGTCGGTCACCGATCCGTCGGCGACCGCGTCGCGAGTTGCAGGACGCGCGCCCGCCAGCGCCGCTGTGCGCACCGTGGCGTCACCGCGCTCGGCATCGGCCTTGGCCTTGCGGCTGGCCCACCAGAAATCGCTGACGATCTCACCGTTGCGGTCGATCGTGACGCAGGCGACGACGTCGCCCTCGGGCAGCTCGAGCCCGCCAGACGGACCGACCGTCGGCTTGATCGAGAGTGACCAGTCCTGCCCGTATTCGGTGCGGGGCGGGGCGGGGACGAAACGCAGGTCGCGGTTCTCGGTCTTCACGCGCAGCTCGTCACGCACTTGCGCTAGCCGCGCGTCGACGAGCGCGCGCAGCACCTGCGGATCCATGACGCGCGCATCCAGCGGATCGTCGCTGGTGAACAGGTCGCGCTCAAGCTGGCCGCCTGCGGCTTCATACGCAGGCACGCCGACCAGCCGAAGGAAGCGCTGCAGCTCGGCGTCGCCGATACCGAGCATGCCGCGGATGGCCGCCGGCGTGCGTTGCGCCTCGGACATCTTCAAGATTTCCTCGAACGCGGCCGACTGCAGCGCATGGTCCTCGGTCGCGCCAAAGGCCTTGGCCTGGTCGACCGAGATCACCCCGGCTTCGAGCGCCTCGAAGACGGGGCGCACGAGATTGCCGAGCCGCAGCCAGCGCGCAATCTCGGCCTCGTCCTCGCCAATGTTCATTGCGATCTGCGCGATGGCCGCACCGCGGCGGTGCGCTTTGGCAACGCCCTGGAACAGTTCGTAAGGGCGCAGATCGGTGCGCTGGCGGTTCTCGACCTCGCTTTCCTGGAGCAGTTCGGCGTCGCTCGCACCCTCGCGGATCGTCACGTCGATCGGCCAGTCTGCCGGAATGCGGCCCTGCTCGATCAGCCACCCGATCGTCTCGTAGCGACGACGGCCGACGTGCACGCCCATAAACTTGCCACCGCGCATCGGGTGGACGCGCAGGGGATGGATGAGGCCGAACGCCTCGATCGTGCGCGCGAAGGCCTCCGTCGGCTTGGTATCGGCGCGATTGGTGCGGACGTTGTGCGGCGAAATCCGCAGTTGGTCGAAGGTGAGCGTGGCGCTACGGGTCGAGCTAGGCATCGGAGGTGGTCTCCTGTGCTGGTGAGGGCCTGCCGGCGGCGGCAACCGCCGGCAGGTCGGGGATGGACCGGGTGACGGGCGTCAATGCCTCGGCGATCGATTCGTGCGTCAGCGCTTCATTGCTGGCGTGAACGCGCGCGATGCGCCGGATCCAGGTGACGTCAGCCGCCATGAGGATTCCTGAGCCGACGTCGGCGATCGGCGTGAACAGGCTGGTCATGCGCCTGCTCCGCGCGCCGACTGTGGAAAGACGCCTGTCGCGAGATAGCGCGATCGGTCGACCTCGATCAGCTCTTCGGTCATGCGGCGCGCGTCGGCCGCCTTTATGCCGTCGATGCGGACCATCCGACGATAGCCGTCGCGATACTCCAACGGGCACCAGCCCATGTAGAATTCTGACTGTGCCCGGGCCGCCTTCTGCCTCTGCGGGGATCCGGCGGGACGGGTGAGGTTGCCCTCGTGGAGCGCGCCGACGCGGCGACCATGCTCGCGCATCCTGTCGCGAATCGACGGGTCTGCCTCGAGCGCGCGCTTGAGCCCGTTTGCCATCGACCGGATCTGCTTCATCCGGAAGGCGGGATCGTCGAAACGCCGCTTCATGGCCTGGCTGCACCGCTGCCGCTTCTCGGGCGATGTGGCGTGCACGCGTGCCGCACAGCGTTGGCAGCGCGTGCCCTTCCGCTTCGGGTTCACGGCAAGCGGCCGGCCGCAGTCGGTGCAATCCATCAATGGAGGCTCCATGATTCGATCGACCGCATCGGGGTGGGCGTAAGGTTGGCCAGATCCACGAGCAGACCGCTCTTGCGATCAAGCCGACGGCGGGCGCTGGCGTCCATGCGCCGAAGCCGCTCCACTTCCTGCGCCTGGTCGGCCGTGGGAATTGCAGGCAGCGGCGCGAGCGGCGCGGCCAGGTCGGCACCGGTGTCGCCCACGGTGCGCGCGAGGATGCCGCACGCCAGCTTGCAATCGGGACAGGCCCAATCGCAGCTGCCACGCGACGAGGCGCGGGGCAGGGGTGCAGGCAGAGCGTCGTGAGCATGGGGCAAGGTGCGAGCCTCCAGACAAAGCGGTGACGCTCTCGGAAACGGGTCCGAGTCGCGGAATGAACATCGATGCTGCGAATTGTTGGGCTAGGCCGCCTTGGGTGGGCGCAGGGGAGGCTTGTCTGTCACGCAGCGCATGCTTGCGGCGAGCTGCACGCGCAACGTGTCGGTGATCGGCCGGGGCGTCATTCTTCTTCGCCCTCCGGTCGATTCCAAACCTCGAACAGGACGGCGGACACGTCGACGGCGATCATGGCGTGCGCGCCGTCCTCTTGGGCGAGCTGGGGACCTTTTTCGCCCCAAGCGAAGCGATAATCACCCGCCGCAGTCCGCCAGAGATAGGTCAGCTCGCCGGTGTGCGCGCTGCCGACGCCGGGATCGCCCGGCTTCGGCTGCTCGGTGATCGACAGGAACGGGTCCATGTGCCGCCGGAACTCATCCTCCGGCATGTCCGCGTGGATCGCCTTGATGCGATCAGTGATACGCGATTCGCCGTGGGGCTTCTCCCGGCTGAACCGACCGATCATCTGCTCGAGCTCGGCATCGTCGTAGGTGCCGTGCTTGTGGTGGGCATGCAGGATGACCAGGCTGTGAAGCGCTGCCACGTCGTCGCGGGTCAACTCGTAGCGCGAGGCCCACGCGATGGCATCGCGATAGGTGCCCGCGATGGAAAGCAGCCCGTCGATCGGCACGCCGAACTGGCGCAGCTGGCTCATGACCGCCGCGATGTTCGCCTCATACCACTCGAATCGGAGGTGCCGCCCCATGCCGGATGGCGCGTAGATTGGACGCACCAACCCGCGCCGAACCCAGAACGTCATCACGTCGTTCGGTATGCCAGCTCGAGTTGTCATGCCGCTGCGAGACAGCGGCTCTTGGGACGCCATGACCTTTCCTTGTGACCCTGAGTCGCCTTGATCTAGGCGACCGCTGGTCATGTGGCAAGGGTTCGGTTGCTCAACCATCGCGAAGGCTCCAATCATGGGTCTAGGATCTGACCGGCAGCGTGGCTGGCGCGGGCCGGGTGCACTGTCAGTGCCCCGGCGCCGGCGGCCTTGATCCTCTGGCCGCGTGGTCGCAGCCCGAAGATGATGCCGGCGTTCTCGATCCCGTGCAGGCTGGGCGCCGCGCCGCTCATCTGATTTGATCTTTCCAAACGTGCGGGAGCGAATCGAGCTGGTTGTTCAGCTCGCGGCCGATCACGCGGAACACCGCAGCCAAGTCGTTCCGCATCACCTCGGGCTGGCGATCGGGGACGCCGCCACTGGTCAGCTGGTCGAGGCCCTTCAGGGCGTCCACGATATCCTTCATGGCGCAGAAGGCGTCGGTGGAGACGACATAGTGCTCTTCGTCATGCAGCGCTGCGGCACTGGTCGGGTTGGTGATCATGCTGCATCCCTCCAGAGCCGATCGAATGCCGGCGCGATCTTGGGGCCGTCCTCGCCTGCGGTGCAGCGATCGAGGTCGCCGTCCTCCAAGTCGGGGTCGCCGTCGGCCTCGTCGAGCAGGGCGATCAGCCCCTCGATCAGATCGTCGATTCGCGCGCGATCGGCGCGTGCCAAGGTCAGCGGCGGGGCCGCGGTCAGTTGGTTGACGATGTTCTTGAGCGGGACAGTGCCGTTGGGATTTTCGGGTGCGCGCGATCGCGCTCCCCTGTATGGGGCAGTCTTAGCCATATTCGATCCTTCTGCGATCGGTTGTGGTCAGAGCTGGGCGGAAGTTGACGCTTCCGCTCGGCTCGCTACTGTGCTGGCATGGTTAATTCGCCCCGTCAAGAAACTTTGCCAGCACGGAAACGGCGCGGCCCGGCTCCAACCGGGAAGGGTGTCCAGATTGGCGTTCGCCTTCAACCACCACAGCTAGCCGCCCTCGATACATGGATTGAGCAGCAACCCGACGCTCCCTCACGCGCAGAGGCGATCCGTAGACTACTGGCGTCGGCGATCGGCGGCAGCTGAACCCCAGCCCGATTCGCACATAGTCGTCCACGACTATGCTGTACGTGGCACAGATCGCCTCAATCTGCTTTTGTTCCTGCTGGGGATCGTGCACAGTCGGCCATGCCGATACGCCCTGAACATCGCTGGCTCTATCCGATCGACTGGCCCGAGCTGTCCGCGCTGATCCGTTTCCGGCGTGCCAAGGGCCGCTGCGAGCACTGCGATCGGCCCCACGGTCGCGATGTGCGCCACCTTGGCGATGGCCGCTGGTATGATCCCGATCGGGAACAGTGGCGCGACGATCGAGGCCGTCGCGTGCGTGGCCTTCCATCGCCAGAGACGATGGCATCGATGCCGGCCGCGCAGCTGGCTCTGCTCGACCTTGAGGAGCTGACGCTGCCGCCTCTCACCCGCGTCGTTCTCGCCAGCGCGCACCTGAACCACGATCCCGGCGATAATCGCCCGGGCAACCTGGCTGCGCTATGCCAGCGCTGCCACCTCGCGCACGATCGCCAGGAACACCGGCGGCAACGATGGCTGACCCTATTTCGTCGCCGTGCGCTCGGTGATCTGTTCCTCGGCGCCTACAGGTGACGGGTGCACGGTGATCGTGTCTTCCGATGACCCGCGCATGGTGATGGTGTAGCTGCCGTCATCGTGGTGCTGGATCGGATTCTCGACCTTCGGCAGCGCTCCGGCGGTGTCGTAACGGCGCAGTTGCGCGGCGACATCGAATATCGTTCGCTGCTCGCCGCGGTTGAGCCGGTCCCACGACGTGATGAGCACACTGGCGAGATTGGCGACGACGCGATCCCATGTTTCGTCATCGCCGTCCGGAGCCTTGGTGTGCAGCTGCTGCGCGATATCGGCGGGTGTGGGCTTGGTATCGAACATCGGTGCTTCCTGCTGGAGTGGGTCGACCATAGTCGATCACAACTATGTCGGACGAGCGCGACGCCGTCACGCATAGTCGGCGGCAACTATACGTGCTGGCATCGGCGTGCGTGCGCCTTGGCGATGCCTTCTGCTGCTCAACCGCCTGCGCGAGGCGCGCCGCGCCGCTGTGGTGCGCGAACTGGTGACGCTGCGCGGCTGTCAGGCCGGAGCGCACCTCGGCAACGAACCCACCGTGCCCCTTGTCGCGATTGCGCGATCGTCGGGGTCGACCGCGGACGGCAGGCCGGTTTCCCGATGCAGGTTCATGCCGACGGCCTAGCCCCCGGCGATCGCGACGACGCCGATCTGCGCGGCCCGAGGAGACACGCCAGGGCCAGGGCGCAGCTGCTGCCCCCGTCGCGCACGATCGATAGGAACACCGGCGGCAACGGCGGCAGACCGGCTCCGGCGATGGGCATTGGGGGTTCTGCTCTTGGGGGTTCTACGGTCGACCATAGTCGCTGCTGACTATGTCGGCCGAGCCGATCGCCGACATGCTCTAATCAGCGCTGGTCTTGCCGTTGGCTGGATCCGACGAGGCCGTCAGATCGGTTTCGCCGGGTGGACGTCCATGCTGCTGCACCCATGCGAGCCGCGCAAGCGCGCGCACTGCGGCGAGCAACTCGGGCGGAGTGCGGATCTCGTCAGTCGTCGCCATGGTGGCTTCCATCGGTGGGCTGATCCGGATCGGGTTGACGTCGCGACGGCGGTGTTGGCGCCGTGCCGGGTATGGCCTGAGGCAAGGCGCAGTCATGTGCGGCGTCCTCGCGCGCGAGATCATCGGCAATCGCCATCGCGAGCTCCAAGATCAACTGTCCCGTCATCTGGCCCGATGTAAACAATGGTCCCAAGGAATGGTAGCTGGGGTGAAGCTGCCCGATTCGCGTAGGAGCAAACGCAGGGATGAGAGGTCGAGTTCAAGAGCATCCGCTGACCGGCTTCTTCACGTCGACCGCGATCATCGATTACGCCCCCAAGGACGATCCCGAGATGATGCAGCGGCCGTTCTTCTCGCTGTCGAAGCGGAAGCGCAACAAGGCGATCGAATACACCTCGCCCGACGGCACGGTCTGGGTTCGTGTCGAGGCCAACCCGCTCCACGGCATGGCGACGATCTGGGATGCCGATATCCTGATCTGGTGCCTGTCCCGGCTCATGGCGCGCCACCAGGCCGGCGATAACGACGTCGACGGCCTGATCCACACCACGCCCTATGAACTGTTGAAGGGGATCGCGCGCGACGTCGGCGGCGAGGATTACAAGCGGCTGATGTCCGCCCTCACCCGCCTGCAGACGACGCGGGTCGAGACGAACATCCGCAAGGGCCGGCGCCAGTTCGCATCGTTCCACTATATCGAGAGCGTTGAGGGCGCGAGCGACGATCCGCAGGGCGAGGAGCTGAAGTCGATATCGATCCGCGTGCCGGACTGGCTGCTGCATGGCGTCAAGAGCGGTGCCGTGCTGACCCTGGACCGCGAATACTTCCTGCTGAAAGGCGGCATCGAGCGCGCCATCTACCGTGCCGCGCGCAAGCATGCCGGATCGCAGCCGCAGGGCTGGACGTGTCGCATGTCGGTCCTGCACGAGAAGACGGGCAGCGAGGCGATGCTGAAGATGTTCGCGTTCAAGGTGCGCGAGCTGTGCCAGCGGGACGAACTGCCCCGCTATGCGATGACGGAGACCAAGACCGAGGGCGGCGAGCCGGCCGTGCATTTCGTCGACCGGAACTTCATCGCTGCGGCCGAGGCCAGGGAACGGCGCACCGCCGCGATCCGAGCTGGCCGCGACCGTGCCCGCACGGCGTGGATCGACGGGGGACATAACCCGCGACAGTTCGACGCCGCCTATGAAGATTGGTGCGCGGTCAATCATCCCGCCGACTTCATGACAAGCCTGCCAGAGCTTCCGCGCCTGTTCTAGTTATCGGGCTTTCGGAAACCCAAACACCCCCGCCCTATCGGTCTATCGGAAACCTGAGGCCGACCGCGCGGTTGCCAGTGCCAGTAACGGAGTCGATTGTTGCGCGAAATCGCCCCAATGCGACACATCGCCGCCACGAATGGCACCGATCGGTCTCGATCCGCAGCGATCGCGACCAATCTGGATCGGACGGGCTATCGGAAACCAGTCGCTCAACCTGTCGGGCGATCGCAAACTTTGAGTGTCGGGCGATCAGAAACCGATCGTTCGGGCGAACGGAAACCGACTCTCGGGCTATCAGAAACTGCCATGCCGAAATTGTCGTGCCGCGCTCGCAAGTTAAGCACCGATCCGATGGGCTTAACCTTCTAACAGTCTCAATTTAACAGAATCACTTAACGCAGTCGGCGACGTCGACTCTGTGGATAACTCTCATCCTATGCTGGCGATCGGGACGACATCGTTCGCCGGTGTCGGAGGCGTCGCCGATCGATCTGCGCCAAGGCTGATCAGCAAGCGGAAGGTCGGAGCCTTGGCAGCGACGGTTGAGATAGGCCGACGGGTGGGCTTGGCAGTCATCGTGTCCTCGCTTCGTCGAGGTCGACCGCTCCCTGATGGCGTCCCCTGCCCCAACGACGATCAGGAATCGCACTGCTGATCGAGCGGCGGAAGTTCCAGATTCGTCAACGCGATCGGAGAGCCTGATGCTATTATGCTGTCGCGGATCACCCGCAGACCGCGCCGTCGAGCCAGCAACACCAGATCGCTTTCGGAAAGCTCGTCAGTGCGATCGGGCAAGCGGATTGAGCGCGTTCCCTCACCTCGCAGAATATGCCCCTGCTGCTCAAGGTCGCCGAGAATACCACACACCCGCTGAGCCGAGGCGCCGATCGCCGCGCCTATCTCACGCAGGCTCGGCGACGAACCATAAGTCACGAAATATCGCCGGATGAATTCGAGCGCGTTCACCCGGCGACTTGAGGCGATCGGCGAAGGAAAGAGCGAGCGATCAGACACAAGGCCAACATACCAGCGTTCCGGTCTCGTGCCAGCATAGGGCAGTCGTTACTTGATCGTCTCGGTTGAGCACAGCCTTGTGGATTTGGGCAGGCGGGTGCCGATGCCAGGCTAGGGGTTGGAACCCGACCAGCAAAGGACGTCGCCACCCGACAGGCTTAGCAAGATGCATGAGCGCGAGATGCGCGTCACCAGCCGACCTCTGAGCGGATGCCGAGACATTCCTGTTGCGCCCTGCCCTGCCGTTCCTTGACGGTAACACTGGCTCCCGTGGCCGCGCCTCCACAACACTGTGCCGCTTGATGATCCCGAGAGCGCACAATTTTTATTGAACCTTTAACCCAGCTATGCGATTAGAACCTCAGCTACGGACAGCGGGGCTTCCTGTAACAGGGTCGCCGCAGCATGTGCGCCTCAATGGCCGGAACTCCACGGTAAGGCACACCCGCACCATAAAGGCCCCCGCGTAAAACCGGGGGTCTTTTGCTGTCAGGGGATGCGCTTCTGCTGGAACAGGCATGTTCGCAGGAGGGGCACCATGTTGAAGCGCCGCTTTACGTGCCGAAATACGACCTCGCGCGCGTGACAGCTGGTGATCACCAGATTTACATCCGCTTCGGGCTGTCGGCAGGGGTAGAGGTAGAAGAAGATGACCTGGTGCTCGCCGTCGGCCAGCTCGCGGACGCGCCCTGGCGCGACATCGATGATGGCATAGTTCATCGCCCTGTTGCGATCGATCGATCCCCAACAGAAATAGTTCTGCTCGATCATGCGCCTCGCCAGCTCGGGCAAGCCGAGAGAGAAGGCATAGCGATCCTCACAGAAACGGCGCGGCTTGCCGTTCTCGTCTTCGAGGTCGTGAGCGCCACGATCGCAGCCTGTCGAGATCGTGTGGAGGCCGAGCGAGATACGCACCCTCAGGTCGCCATTGTCCCTGCCCTTCCCGGGCACGGTGACCACGAAGCTACGAAGATGCCGCAGATCCCGGAGCACACCGCCCACTTCGATGTCTTCCATCTTCGTCAATCTGCCCCTGCCACAGGTGCGCTGTGCGTTGTCAACTTGCTCAACCCCTATGCGTGCTCGGCGAGGATGGCGGCAAGCACCGCCAACCTCTCACCGGGCTCGAGCGCACGATAGCGATTCGCCCATGTCGCCGCCTTGCGCTTGATCTGCTGGCGTCGCGTGAAGCTGTTGCCGGCGAAGGTGGCCCAATGCGCGGCATCGAGCTCGAAATTGCGCCAGAGCTTTTCCGTCCGAACACCACCACGCGTCATCGCCTGCCATTCGAGCGCAGGCCAGTCGGGCAGCAGCTCGTCGTAAAGCGCGGAAGGATAGCCTGATAGCAGAACCGAGGCGGGCAAGCGGCGCAAGGTGGCGACCAGCTGGCGATGATCGTCGTCGGTATAGTCGGAACGGTAGCGGGCGCTCGAACTGCGCGAGGCGAGCACATAGGGCGGATCGGCATAGATCAGGACGCGACCGGCCGATGCGAAATCGAAGCTCTGCAGAAAGCCGATGCAGTCGACCTGGTGCAGCTCGACAGAATAGGTCGGATTGAAGGCGGCGAGGGTCTGCGGATCGACCTCGAGCCCGATCGAGCGGATCGCAGGCGGCTTCGCGCGCATGATGACGCCCGATCCCAGATGCGTCTCGATATAGGTATCATGGGGCGGCATGGCGGCGATGATGGCCTGGAAGACGCCGCTGCCTGACTTCGCACCGAGAAACCCCATATAAGCTCCAGGAGCAGGCAGGGACGATCCCCGCACGCGTGTACGGCATAGTCGCGATCGACTATGCTGCCAAGCCGCCAGCCCCGTATATGGGCCTGCCGCGCAGCTCAGCCGCTTCCTGCGCAGCCGCGATGTCCGTGGCCATCCCGGCGCTGACCACCACGACCAGGCCTAGCGCGGCTTTCCGGATTTGGCTGTGCGTCGATAACGCGTGACGATATCCACCGCCGATGCCGCCATGTTGCACGGTCGCCGCCGATCGGCGCGCTGGGCGATTCCTCCATAGTCGATCGCGACTATCCTGCAGGATCGGCCGAGCCGGGTCGATCGATCATAGTCGGGCGCAACTATGCGGTACTCGGCGCGGCGTTTGCTCTGCACGAGCAGCCTTTACCGGTCGCACCGGGTAGATGGCCAGCGGATCGGAGGGCAGCATGACCGCACCTCGTTAGGCAGGCGGCGCTCCAAATCCTATAAGCTCGTTTTTGGGAGGAAGAGATGCTCGACGAGCTCGTAGACCAGGTGATCGCACGGCTGAAGGCCGCATCTGAATTCGTATTCGACAAGCGCGAGAAGATCTCCCGCGAGTCGGGCCTTGAGAACGTCCGAAAGCAGCGTGAGCATGCCCTCGTTCATCCGCACTTGAGCAGCACGACGCTGCCGGAAGCGCTGTTTCGCGCGAACAACGTGTTGTCGAGGCTCGAGCGAGAAGCCGCACCACTGGTCAAGACGGCGACCGCTGCTCTGCTGGCGGTCGAACAGGCGGCACGTGAAGTAAAGGCCGTCGAGACCGCGATCAACAACACGCGGGCAGTCGAGCGGGCCGGATCTGTCGCCGGGCTATACAAGGAAGCAGTGCGCGTCGTCGACAAGCTCGCAGAATACGGCGCGAAGAAATGGGTGCTGCGGCAGCAGAGCGCGACCGAGATAAGGATCTACGCGGATCTGATGAGGTGGAAGGCCCGCGACCACGATCACGTCGATCCAAACTCGCCATGGCAGATGGTGTTTGCCGGCTATCGTGATCGGCAAATGGATGTCGAGGTCGACCCTGCCGATCGATACGGCACGTCGATGCCGCAACAGGTCGCCGATGCCCTCGCCGCGAAGCATCAGGCATCGATACGACCCACGTTGGATCTGAGCATACGGCCGCCCGTCCATAGCGAGCCCCCACGTGTTGCGATCGACGATACGAAAGCCGTCAGATCGCCGGCGCAGGCCGAGCCTTCGACACCTGAGTTTCCATTGTCTCCAGTGCCGCCTGCCAATGAAGAGAGGCTCGCCATGCCCAGCGCCGAAGGCGGCACTGGCCCGGTCCCCAACATCGGTGACGCACCCCCGCCCCCTGTGGCGGCCGCGACCTTTTACGACATTGCGCTAGCGATCGCCGCAGAGGACGGGATCGATGACGCACTATGGCGAGAGGTCGGATTTCCGGGTGGAAGCGCCGCATATGAAGAGATCGTCCGCAAAGGTGAAGCCGCGATCGCGGGCGGATCGACTATTCCTCACCTGGCCGATTTCGTGGAGGCCGCACGGAAGCGATATCCGTCACTATTTCTCGGAGACCTGCGGAAGGAGCGAGCAACTCGCTTGGCCGAGGTTCTTGCAACAGATCCCACCGAGCGCGCACGATACCGTGCCAAGGGTTTCGATCTGCCTGGTGATTGAGCGGGTCGACCCGCCGATCCGGCTCCACTAAGCCTGCGTGATCAGGTCGCTCAATCCCCCGGCGAGGCCTGGCCTTACGAGGCGGGGGCGATGCTGTCTGGTATGCCATCGCCCTGTCCAGGCCAGGTCACGAATTCGGCCTCGCCCTGGATGAACCGCGCGAGGTCGAGCTTGGGGCGCTCGCCGCGCCGAAGGCTTTCCTCGAACCGCATGATATCCGGCAACCCGGGCACCGTTTCGACGGCCTGCCGGAGATGATCCAGCGCATCGCCCTCCGTGTCCTGGTCTGCGTCGGGGGCGAGCAGCCTGCTAGCGACGATCAGGAGCAGCGCCGCGTCGATCCTGGCAGGCATGGGCGCGGGGTTACGGCCGAGCAGTTCCGCGCGTCGCTCGGCCGCCAACGACCGCAGTGCCTCGGTCGACCATTCGATGTGCTGGCCCTGCACGACGGCAAGCGCGAAACCGACTATGCTAGGCTCGGCCAGATCCGCGGCGAAGCGCGCCGCGAGCTTCGGCTTCAAGGTCCTGCGGACATCTGCCGGCGCGAAACGATTCCAGAGCGCCATAATGCCCGCCATGGCGAGCCGATCGCCGCGTTTCGCCAAGCCCATGGCGAGGGCCTCGATCTTGTCGAGGACGCTCGTCATATCCACGAGCCCGGCCTCGCTCCGACCAGCTAGCGCCTCGATGAGGAAATCGAGCATGGCATCCAAATATGTCGGTGCTGACTTCTGGTCGAAGCCCCCTGCCCCGTTCAACCAGTGTTGCGACGCCAAACGGATCATCATGATCCCCGGCAGGGCAGACCGATAATTGAACGTGGCGTCGACGCCGACAGGGCCGCGCTCGACGAAGCGCCTGATGACATGACGCGAGAGCCGAGCGAGCCCTTCGAGCGCCAGCGCCTTTCCTTCCTGGAGCACCTGCGTGTCCGACCGGTCTGCAGCCATCCACAGCTCGCGTTCCAACTCCGCAAGCGTGTGCATGCTGCGCGAACGGATGGCGTATGCGATGCGCAACGCATTCGGCAATTCGGTCGCAGCGATCGGGCGGATCGCACCCAAAGCCTCATTGCGGTAAAACGAGGGCTCGACATGGTCGAGCACGAAGGCCACGAAGCGCCGCTGCAAGCCGAGATGCTCGTTGGCCAGCACGGCTTCCCGGATCCTGTCACGCGCCTCGGCATCGAGGCCAACGGTCGCGGCGTCGATCCGCTTGCGTTTGGTGGTCTCGTATTCGCTCCAGGTCGCACGCCGCGGCGTTGCTGCCTGGCCGAGGGACTCGAGGGCCGCGACCATGAGCGTGTAGGAGAGGTCGGGCGATTCTTCGACGATGTGGGTGGCATCTACGAACCGACGGATCGCCCGCATCGCCGCTTCATAGCTGGGCCGCTCGAGGGCAACGAGCGCGCGCACGAAACGGTCGAGATCGACCACGTCTTCGTCCTTCAAAATGACCGTGGCGTCGAACGTCCGGCGCAGTAAACTGGCCGCACCGATCCGGCTCGCGCCGGCGTCCTCCCGCACCGCTATCAGGCGGCGCGCCATGTCCCCGTCGCGCACGCATATAACATTCACCGCGAACGACACGACCGCAGCGATTTCGTCGATCAGCTGATCGCCACTCGTCGCGGCGAGAACCTCAGGGTTTCCGTTCCAGTCGACGGCCTCCAGCTGCTCCCTCGCTTCGATGGTGATCGTACACGGTCCCCTGAAGGCGGTCGAAGGCAGCAGCCGGCCGAACGCGAACGTCAGATCCTGTTCGCGGGACGCCCGCAGATTGGTATAGCAAACCGCCCGCTGCAGCTCGTCAGTCAACGGCACGTCGCGGAAGTATGCGCCTTGCACGATCTGGAGCACGATCGACCCTCCATGAATCGGCGATGGGCGTCGGCCGTTGCCGTCGCCATCACAGCACCGGCCGACAGCATTGGTAGCCATACAGCCCAGCTGGGCGATAGGACATATACGACCGCGTCTTGTCAGCGCTGCCCAGACCGCGACAGTGGTAATCGGCGAGACCAGGTCGCCCCCGCGCACATACTAGCCCGACCTGCTATGGTTCGGGCGAGCGTCCAACCCGTTGGATTCGTCACCTCGGTCCAGGCACTGGCGTCGACCGCAAGCGCGACCAATCCCTGTCCAGTAAGCGGCCGCACGTGCGGCCATACCCGATCGAACCGCATGGTCGACGGGGGCGGGGGAATTAAGTCGCCCCCAATTCGTAGAAAGCGGGAAGAAGAGTTTTAGGCGCAATACCGTTAAAATGACGCAGAGCGTTCATTTTAACCTGCGGAATTCCGTGGGGGAATTCCAAGACCAACTTCTTCTATTCCGCGGAATGCAATCCGCGGTCGCATCGTTCCGCTGCTCGGATCGGACGCTTCGCGTCCTCCGGTCTTGCCGACCCTACGGGCGGCGCTGTCTTCGGCGGCTTCGCGTGAGCGCCTCATAGGTTCTGGCAGGCCAGAATCGCCCCAGTCGACACCAGTCGATCGGGGCTCGCTCAGCATCGCCCAGCTCTCCAAAATCGCCGACGATATGGCGCCTCGCGGACCCCATCCGCTTGGGGCCGGAGAAGGAAAACTCCCGACCTTAGGATGAAGAAAAGAGCCGCAGCGACGGCATGAGTGAGCTCAGATGGTGAGGGGAAAAAAGGATGGAAATCCTCCTCGCCCGCTGGGCTCGCATGACGCCAACGGGCGTCATGCCATGGCCGCAAAGCGGCAATTCTGAAGGAAGAAATATGACGCTCAACATCGTTCGCGACCAGGCCAGAGCCGTGGTCTCGAAAGCCCTCGACCGCCCCGAGATCATGCCGTTCAGAGCTTCGCCGATCCTTCCGCCCGACCCGACTGATCCCCGTCGGGAACATCTGCGCAAGACGCATCGAACGGCAAAGGCGAGCTGGCTCTACATCAATCGGAAAGAGGGCGAAGACCGGTTCGGACCGTTGCCCAACGGGTATATGTCGAAGGCTGGCGACCTGGTCGCTTCCGGCAGGCGGCACCCGCTTCATCGTTATCCGCTGCAGTATCGAACCGGGCCCGTGATCTGGGAAGAAGCCGATGCCGCGGCCGCGCTGGATCCTGCCGGCGCGGCGGGCATCCATATCGTGGCGAGCCTGCCCAGAACGGCGCCGGGAGAATGGCAGCGGCTGATCGAGCGCTATATCGACGACAGCCTGGTTTCCAGGGGGATGGTGGTCGATTGGGCGGTGCACGCCCTGGGTGACGATAGTGGCGATTGGGCGACCCACCCGCACGTCCATATGATCGTCAGCGCCAGAAGATTTCGAGCCGATATGCGTAAGGGACAGCGGCAAAGAAGCTGGCTCTTCAACGCCAGCCAGATCGACCAGGCCGAGGACGCATGGCTGGCTATCACCGGCTTGCAGCGGCTGCCCTACACCGCCTGATTTTCGCTCCACCCAAACCACACAAACGGCCGCGCCTGTCGATCAGGTGCGGCCGTTCGCGCATAAGGATCATAGCTGATGACCTTCTATTCCCTGAACGGTGGCCACCCGTCCGAACGCCTCGCGCGCCAGCTCGAGAATGATGGTGACTATCGCGTGCTTCGCAGGTTGCCTGAGCCCGACGAGATCTGGTGTCGCAGCATGCCACTCTCCGACCCGGGGGCATCGATTGTGCTCGGCATCGTCGATACGGAAACGACCGGGCTGGATCCCCGGCAGCACAAAATGGTCGAGCTGGCGATCGTGAAACTGACGATCGACAGCGAGACTGGCGACGTGATCTGCGTCGATGCCCCGGTGTCATGGGTCGAGGATCCCGGCGAACCACTCGCGCCCGAGATCGAGGCATTGACCGGGTTGACCGACGCCGACCTGCAAGGCCGCAGCTTCGACCAGGATAGGATCCGCGAGACCTTCGCCGATGTCGATGTGATCGTGGCGCACAATGCCGTTTTCGACCGTGGATTCATTGCTGCGCGGCTTCCGGAACTCGATCGGCCCTTCGCGTGCTCGGCCCGAGAAATCGACTGGAATGCGCATGGTCTCGAGGGGGGCCGGTCGATCGGTGCCCTGCTGACATCGGCGGGGCATTTCGCCCTTCACGCGCACCGCGCCGGGCCCGATGCGTGGGCCCTGTGCTGCCTGCTGATGATGACCGGCGAGGGCGGCAAGACAGTCGCATGGCACCTGCTGGATCGGGCGCGGCGCCCCACCACGCGCGTCTATGCAGACAACGCCCCCTATTCGGAAAAGGACGCGTTGCGCGCGGCTGGCTACCGCTGGGCCGCATCGTCCCGGGCATGGACCAAGGAAGGCGAGCCGGAGCTCATCGGCAATGAGGTTGCATGGCTCCGGGGTCTCCACCCGGCCATCCGGCCGCGCGTCGTTCCGATCGACTGGCGCAGCCGGCACGCTGCCTAAAACCACTCGTGAGGCGGCCACTTAGCGCCGCCTCACCCCCTGCCGTCGCCCTCAACCTGTCGGCTTCACTGACGGGGCGAAGACGCGCGCGTGCGCTTCCGGAAGGATCCACCATGAACAGTTTCGTCACCCTGGCTACGGCCATCAATCAACACCCGCGTCCCGCCTGCAATCCAGCTCTGATCGCATTTGCAATGTTCCATGCGAAGCGCGACAGCCTGGGGCGGTGGACGTTCGCGCTGACGTCGGGCTCGGCATCGACAGTCGACGAAGAGATCATCGCGATGACGGTTCTGGCCGACACGCTACCCCGGCCGACCGTCCTGATCGCCCGATCGCCCCAGGCCGCGATCTATCGACCGTTGATGCATGTCGCCGACCTCGCCCCCGCCCCTCTCAAATTTCATTTGGCAGGTCGCGTTGCCCGGGCGTTCGGCGCCATTGTTGTAGATCTCGACGCCGGCATTCCAAGCCCGCCCCGATCGATCGGAGCTCGGCATCCTGATGCCTTGGGCGATGTCCTCCGGTGCGAGGTGATCGACGACTGGTTGGCGTTTCTGCGTGGCGCTGTCGGCCAGGGCCAGGCCATCGAAGCGGCGAAGGCTGCTACCGGCGCGTGGCTGGGGACCTGAGCCGTTGGCGTCGTCTCGATCGAGCATAGTTATCGCCGACTATGGGGTACGCGCAGCGCTTTTGTCGCGCTGGCGGCGCGCAACGAGATTGAATACCGGCGCTGGCTGACGTGGGTTGCCGGGGGCGCGGCCTTGGCGCTGAGCGACTGAACGGGGGGCGTTCAGTTGCCCTTGCGCGAGCAAGGGGCCGGCCCGATCGCGGCCACTTCTTTTGAGCTGCGCGACGTCGACCATAGCTGTCCGCGACTATGCTCGAGGAAATCCGCGCTGCGGTCGCCGACATTGCTGCGGGCGACTATGCGAGATCCGAGCGACGCACCGGCAGCGGGGAGTATACATCGGGACGGTGCAAACATGCATTGTGGCGATGCATAGTTCGCGACCATCGCGCCGATCGGCGCCGTGCACGTTGGGATCGAGGTCGCGGACGATTCCGCCATAGTCGATCACCACTATGCTGCAGGCTCTGCGATAGCGCTCAATCGTGCGGCAGATTGATCCTCGAACCTGTCACGGCTGGTCGAAGATTCGACAGCGGATATGGGTGATAACCGGCGGCAACGCGGGCGCGCGCCTCGGCCTTAATCCACGCCGACAGTCGGTCCATGTTCGACCAATGCGTCATGCAATAACGCATCTCGATGCGCTTCGAGGGGGCCAAGCCGTCACCGTTCCACCCCGCATCGAAGAAGGGCGCCGCACCGGGGAGCCAACGATCCAGGAAGTCGTCGGGCTGGGCCTTGGGCGCTGCACGAAATTCTTCAGCTTCCCGCTGCCATCGCGCCAGAAGCGCACGGGTTTCGGGCCTGACGTCGCTGCGATCGAGATTATCCATCAGGCGTCGCTCGATGCTTTGCGCGGGTCGCCTTCCATTCCTCGAATGCCTTAGCGTGTGTGGGGCAAAGGTCCTTGTCCGGTGCCGGCGAGGTGCTGCACCCCGCGCATATCGGGGCGTCGCATGTCCCGCTCTTCTTGGTCGGCACCTTCCAATCGCAGAGCAGGGCGGCGCGCGCGCCGCACGCGCAGCGCTGCCGGCGATGCGAGGAACATACGATCGCCGTTCCGCCTTCGGACAGTGTGACATGTTCGCAGGCCACCCTAAAGCGTCCCGGGTTGCAGAGCTGACGCGGCCTCGATCAGGGCGATGTAGGCCAGCGCCTGGTTCGCATGCGCGAACACCCCGTCGAGGCACCCCTCCCGATCGTCGGCGCGATAGTTGTTGGTGCTGTTCGGGTCGGTATGGTCGCGGATGATCTCCAGCGCCCGAACTGCTTCATCGCGGACGATGCGCTGAAAGCTAAGACTTGCCATCGCTGCCCCCCTGCAGTTGGCGCAGCCCCTTGTAGAGGGTCGCACGGCTCACCCCGTATGTCTTGGCGACGTCCGTCACCGTGGCCTCAGGATCGTCGAGCAGCCGCTTGGCCTCGCGCAGCTGCTTGACGGTCAGCGCCGGCGGGCGTCCGCCCATCCTGCCCCGCGCGCGACCTGCCGCGAGACCGGCCTTGGTGCGTTCGCTGATCAGCTGGCGCTCGAACTGTGCGAGGCTCGCGAAGATATGGAAGATCAGCGTGCCGCCCGCGCTCGTGGTGTCGATCCGCTCGGCCAGGCTCTCGAAACCGATGCCCCGTGCTGCCAGCTGGTCGACCGTCTGCACAAGGTGGGGCAGCGAACGGCCGAGCCGATCGAGACGGCACACCACAAGGCTGTCACCCGCGCGCAGCGCCTTGAGCGCCTGCGCCAGCTCGGGGCGATCGTCCTTCGATCCGCTCGCGTGCTCGGAATAGATCGGGTCGCATCCCGCGCGGCCGAGCTGGTCGAGCTGGCCTTCCAGGTTCTGATCATCGGTGGAGACGCGGGCATAGCCGATCCGCACGCTCACAGCCCCCTGCCCTCCACCGCGGCGAGCATCTCAAGCGCGCGAACGACGTCTGGAATTTTGTTGGCTGGAAACACCACGTCGCGGACGTCGCCGTAGCGTGTCGTCTGGAGCAATTGGATCACCTGCTCATCAGCATGAAACAGCGCGGTGATCGGTTGACCATCGTCGGTTTCGATCTGGATTTCGCGCTCGCCCAAGACGGTCCCTTTCACCCGATGCCACGACAACAAAAATCAAACTGACGGGAGGTTTTTCTAACACAGATATAGAGACGGGTTTCTAGACATTATCGGTCGCGATGACACTGTCTTTCGAGGCCGGATGCGGGGTGTGCATCAAACGGACGTTTGTTGGACGCCCCGTATCAGCAACATCGCGAGCGGTACTGCAGCTTTGCGGCGATGCTGAGGGGGCTTTCACTGGCGCGGCGACCGCGATAGTGTCGCGGTGCGCGTCGGTCGAAAGCCGAAGCGCTGCGGCGGGAGCCGCGATGTTACCTCGACCAGGAGCAAACCCATGACGACACCTGTATACTCGCAGCTCATCTCGTGCCTCTACGACCAGTCCGAGCCCGTTGGGGGACTTGGCCGCGGCACCCACCATTCCATCTTTCGGTCGGTCCAGTGGCGCGATATCGATGGCGACTTTCGAGACAGCGGTCGCGAGCACGACTTCGCGGTGATCTGGGACGAGGACCATGACGCCCGGGTTATCGATTTGGTCGAAAGCTTGCATATGGCAGGCCTTCTCTGGCCCGTCGCCTTTGTCGGGGAGCGCAAGGGCGGGCTGACCGTGTTGCTGTGGCACGGGGTCGACCCCACGAAGGAACGCAGTGACTGGTTCGAGCGCGCGCGCGAGCTGGCTGAATACGCCATCCCGCATGACCCCTGGACCGTCGAGTTCGGCGTGTTTCACCGTGATCCTGCGAACCGGGAGGGCCTAACCGAGCCGGCCGGCTTGATTAGCGACAGCACTGACCTCGTGGTGGCGTATCTGCAGGCCATCGACGTGCTGTGGCAACTCGGCGAGAAGAGGCGACCGGTGAATCCCGTCATCCACATGCCTGCGAGCGCTGTTTGCTAGCAAGCTAGCGGTCATGCAACGCACCTCTAGCCCGCGTCGGCAGCAATGGGACGATGGCCCCTTCCCGATGTTCGCACATCTTCGGCCTATCGCGGACGTCGCCGCGGTTGCGGAGCTGGGGGAACGATGTGCAGGTGGCCTGCGGGCCGTGACCAGTGCTTGACGGTCCGCCAATCCATGAGAGCTCGCGGGCGGGCATCGGCGAGCGCGAACTCTCGCATGCTTGGGCGGCCACTATGCCCTTTGCCCGTCGACCGGAAGTGGAAGAACAACGTAACGACGACGCCGATCGCATCCTTCGGGCGTGGCCCACGCGCCCGCGCCGGCACGATCAGGCAATCGCGCGCACCACAGGCACGGCACGGCAACCGCTGGAGAGCTGCATCCAAGCCGGTCGACCAGCCCCGGTCCTCAAACAATTGCCAGATGATCCCGTCGACCGTCGCTCCGCGGCAGCAGTGGTAGCACCACAGCCGCAGGTCAAACCCGGCTTCATCGATATTGCGGAGGGACGAATAGCGCACCCGCGTGATAAGAACACAGCAGGAACGAGTCGGGCAACGGTCTTGATCGGGATTATGCGGGCGGCGTTTTGTCGCCCGCGTCGAACGGGTGGGCTGCAACAGCCCCTCCCCTCTCCCGCCATCGATCTGCGCCGATGGTCAGACCGCCGACGAGGTGAACGCCCAATTCTGCGAGCATGCGGATCGGGGCGCGAATGCACGCAGGCAGAGGCGCTGACAGCGGTCGAGCTCCACGAGCCCTGCCAGTTACGATGCGACCCGCTTGCTTGCTAGCAAGCTAGTGGTCATGCGGCGGGATGTTCACCGTTCTTGCGCAGGAAGTCGTTCAGGGCCTCGACCACCATCTCTTCCAGCGTCCTGTCCTCGCGCGCTCCAAATACGCGCAGCGCCTTCGCCAGCTCAGCGGGGATGTAGGCCGTCATCGCGCGCTTGCCCTGGCGGCTCCGCTGCACGGTTGATGCGGATCTAGGCGTGGCAGGTTCGGCGTCGGTCGGCGCGGTGGCTGGGGCAGGGGCGGGAGCCAGGGCAGGGGCGTGTGCCAACCCGGCGAAGCTCGGACGAGGTTTGGTGGCCATGTGAGTGCGCTCCAATATTGCTATGCTGCAAGCGGTCTAGCAAGCTAGACCGCTTGCTTGCAAATCCAATTGAACAGGGCTGCCACGTCCTGGGCCGCCTTGCCGTCCGGCTCTATCTCATACGCGACCTTCCCTTGCCCGATCGCATTGCGGAAGGCGGCCCGCTCCGGGATGCGGATGGGGCAAACGTCCAGGCCGTAACCTTTCACGATCTCGCCGGCATCATCGTGCAACCGCGGCGCGTTTGGAGAGCCGCCCATGAACACGACAAAGGCGGGCTTGCGCGCCGACGCGACAAGCGAGGCGGTCAAGCGGATGGCGTGAAGATCCAGCGCGGACGGCCTGCACGGTATCAGCAAAAGGTCCGCGAGCTGGGCGGCCATGCTGGCCGCACTGTCGGCGTGAGGCGGGGTGTCGATTATGACAAAGCCCGCGCCCATCGTCTTCGCCTGCTCGACTTTCCGCGCCAATAGCGCCGGAGGGCTATCGATCACCTCGGGCGGCTTGCCCTCCCGCCAGAAGCCCCACTGGCTCGCGCTCGCCTGCGGATCGACGTCCACGACGAGGGCGACGCGGTCTGCGCGCTCGGCCTCGGCTGCAAGGTGCAAGGCGAGGGTCGTTTTACCAGCCCCGCCTTTCTGCGCGATAATGGCGATCGTCGTCATGCCCTGCGGTGTAGCGGCAAGCTCGCAAGCTCGCAAGCCTGCGGTCTAGCTTGCTGGCTTGCTAGTGGGCCTTCTGGCTTTCTGGCTTTCTTGCCTTTGCTCGGCTTGGCTCACTGGCAACGAACTACGGGTTACCCGCACTTTTCCGCTTGACCGAACTACGGGATAACCGTATCTCTACTCTCATGCACACGGTCATAGAAACCTCTGCCTATCTCGCCGCCGCAAAGGACGCCGGCATGGGTGAAGCGGAGCAGCAGGCCGTGGTAGATCTGGTCGCGATCAACCCCGAGGCCGGTGATATCATGCCGGGGTGTGGCGGGGCGCGGAAGCTGCGCGTGGCACGCCCTGGTGGCGGCAAGTCGGGCGGCTATCGCGTCATCAGCTATTTCGCCGGGCAGGACGTGCCGGTGTTCCTGCTGACCGTGTTCCCGAAGAATATGAAATCCAACCTCACGAAGGCCGAGCAGAACGCGTTCTGCAAGGCCGTCAAGTTACTCACCAAAAGTCTAGGAGGCTGACATGGCAAAGCGCGCATTTGAGAAGATGATGGCCGGCATGGAAGATGCCATCGCCTATGCCGACGGCGACACGAGCCGGGGCAGGGTGGCGGTGCCGTCCAAGGGGCTAGATGTGGCCGCGATCCGCAAACAGACGGGCAAGACACAGGATCAGTTCGCGCGGGCCTTCCGCCTGCCGATCGGGACCGTGCGGGATTGGGAGCAGAGCCGAAGCCAGCCCGATGCTCCGGCTCGCGTTCTGCTCTCGCTGATCCAGGCCGAGCCCGAGACGATCGAGCAGCTCGTCCAGCGCTCGTAACTGAAGGGACAAGACATGACCAAGCGACCGACAATCAAGGAGCTATGCTGCGGCCGACTTCTCGCGCTGCCTTCAGTCGACGAAGCGCCGCGGGAAGAGCGCATCGCGATCATGTGCGCCAACCTCGCCGTGATGCGCGCGGAAATGGGTAGAATTCCGACCGTCTACCCGCAGTCGGAGGCGGATGTCCCCGATTGGATCGAACAGCATGACCGGACCAAGGATCGGCTATCGCGCGCCATAAAGGCCGTTTCGGGGTTGCCAGAGGGCACTTTGCTGCCTTCGCCTTTCCTTTCATGACCGATGCACGGTGTGGGTGTGCTCGATCGGTGGCGTCGCCGCACACGTCGATCCAGCGCGTGACGTTATCGATCATGGATCTGGCGATCGCCATTTCCAAGGATCTTGCTCACGAGGATGCCGCACGAGAAAACTCGCTCCCGGCCGCTGACCAGGTGCGCATCTGCAGGACGGCCCCGCGATGATGTCGGCCTAAGCGATCACGCGGCGCCAGGGCAGGAGCCAACCGCTCGGGCTGGGTGCATCTGCAGCGACATCGTCGACGATCGCCAAGGGAGGGACGCGCGGTTGCGTAGCTCAGGCACCGGTAATCATCGGCGCGTACCACATAGTTCGTCACGACTATGCAGTGCCCGTCGCCGACGACAGTTGTCGCAGCCCCGCGCACTGCAGCTGGCGTGCCGTCGACCACAGCCGCGCGCGACTATGCTCGAGGAGATCGGCGACGCGGTCGGCCGACATAGTTGCAACCGACTATGCGAGATCCGAGCGAGGCCATCCCGCGCGCTGAGCTCGCATCCTGGCTATGCAAATCACGCGATCGTCGCGCCGATCGGCGCCTAGCCGGTGCCGTGCAGCTGCCGCCACAGGATTGCTTGGGCGGGTGTTTCGTGATTCACTGCCCCGATGGCAGAAGATGGCCCTCTAGACCCTCTATTCGAGCGGATCGCCGATCTCGTCGTCGGGACCGGACCCGGTCAGCGCCGGAAGATCGCGCGCGAGATTGGTAACGATCTGCGGTCATCCATGCGGCGCCGCCTGCGCGACAACATCAAGCCTGACGGCGCGCCGATGATCGCCCGCAAACGGCCGAGGCGGCTGCGCGACACTACGCCGGAGCCGCTCCGCGCGCAGGTCAAGCGCATGTTCCTAAAGGCCGGGAAGAAGTTGAAGGTGGAGGCGCGCGAGGACGGTGTCAGCATGGGCTTTCGCGGCCATGACGCGCGGATCATGGGCGTCCACCAATACGGCGGCCGTGATAACGTTGCCGGCGCCGGCTCGCCGAAGGCCGACTATCCCGCGCGCGAGCCGATGGGCCTGAGCCAGGAGGATCGCGAGCGCATGCTCGATCGAGTGCTGGCTTCGCTCGGCGAGCCTTAACGCGACGCGAAGTTCGATTGGGCGGGTGAGGGCACCGCGACACTCTCCGCCTCGACCTTCGGCGCGGCGGCCTGGTGCTTACTCCCCGGCGTCGGCGACCTTAGCTGTGCGCTGGTCAGGGCAGGGGCGGCAGCGCGCTGGCGTTAGTTCGGAGGAGACCGGGTATGCACGAAGAAGTGATGCCGGACGTGGCAAGCATGAGCGACAGCGAATTGCTGCGCGCTTGGCATTTGACCGAAGGCACCGGCCAGATCGCCGAGGCACTGCTCGCGGAAATCGAACGCCGCCAACTCGATCTGTGATGCGTCGGCCACGGGTGATCGAGATCGAGGCGATTACGGTGGTGGCCTTGATGCTCGTGGGCGCGATCGGCGCTATTTGGTCTCGAGCTTGACGCTGGTCGTGAAGCCGGAGCTGCGATCGAGCTGGTGGCGGACCTCGGCGATGATCCAGCGCCGCGCGTCAATCTGTTGCTTGAAGCCCGTGAGCGAGGCCGGTTGTTCGGGTGCGACATCGGCGCGGCCGAGAGCGAGCGTCATGTCGAATTCGGCCTGCGCGCGCGCGGAGCGCTTGGCGGCTGCCTTGGCGGCGGCTGTGGCGGCTGCCTTGCTGTGATAGACCTTGCGTATCCGCTGGGGCGTCCCCTTGCCGCCGCCACCTTCTTTGACCGTCTTGCGCTCACCCGTATCGGTGTCGTGATAGCGCGCCTCGGCGCCAGCCTCGCCCGAACGGTCGATCTCGCGGTAGCTGTAACGATCGCCATCAATGGGCGACAGGGTGACGCGGGGCAGGGCCTTTCCCCCCGGCGATGCGCCGCTGCCGATCGGCGACAGGATGAGCTTGCGATTCTTGACCGTCGCGACCGCGTCGTGCTCGCGGCCGAGGCGGCGCAGTAGCGCCATGTCGCTTTTGCCGTGCTGTTCGATCACCGGCACTGCGATGCTCGCCAGCTCAGGCGCGACCTTTGCCTCGAGGCCGTGCGCGGCCGCGATCTTTTTCGCGAGCGCACCGAGCGTGGTCGCCTTGTGCGCGGCTTCCTTGCGCTGCCGGAACCCGGCGGTGAGATCGGCCGAGCGCCCGCGAATCGAGATCTGGTCGGGCGGGCCGCTCCAGCTGATTTCATCGGCGGTGAAGCGGCCCTTGTCGACCAGACCAGCGGTGACGTCGCTGCCCTGGCGCCAGCCCAGTTGCACGCGGATCAGCGCGCCTTTGCGGGGCAGCGCGAGGCGAGCATCGCTGTCGTCGAGGACGATGTCGATTTCGTCGGCCTCGCCGCCGCGTTTCTCGGTAATCGACAGCGAGACCAGCCGGGGGCGTGCCTTGTCGGTGAAGTCGACGCCGTCGACCGAGAGGCGAAAGTCGGCGATGTTGGCGCGGCGCTCTGCCATCACGATGCCCGCTTCAGATCCATCGTGAAGTCGATCAGCCGCGGCGTGTTGTCGACCAGCATTGCCGTGCGCCGAAGGGTGGCTGTGTGCGGGTGGGGGAGCGTGAGCATCATCGAGCTCATTCACCATAGTCCTGGTAGCTCGCATCGCGACGCGAACGCGCCTCGCGGTCGATGATGTCCTTGACCTCGCGAGCGAGTGCAGCGGCGTCCTGCCCAGGTTGCTGAGCGATCTGGATCGTCACGTTAAAGACTTGCGAAACGCCCGCACCGCCTAAGCCGCCGCCCGCGCCGGATCCGCGCGACCCGCCCGTCGGCCCAGCCGCGACGGCCGATGCCATTGAGGAAACGCCAACGGGGACAGCTGCGCTCACCGCCATCGCGGCTGCCAGCTCGCCAGCGAGCCGCCGCGTTCGACCCAACGGCCCTTCGGAGCCCCGGTCTATGCCCATGGTAAGGCCGCCGACGAGGTGCCCACCCATTTCGGCGAATACACGGCTCGGGGACTTGATGCCGAGCACGCCCTTGAACGCGCCAATCGCGCTCTTTGCCATCCCGACGATGTGACCGATCAGACGGCTCGGGCTGAGCATGCTCAGCAGCCCCTCGAGCATCATCGCACCGATGTTCTTGAACGATGGAAGCAGGCTGCCGATAGCGTTGATGCCCGCCATGAAGGCGCCCTTGATCGTGGCCCACGCGGCGCTGAGCATGGCGACGCCCTCGAAGAACTTGGCCTTGATCGCGTCCCAATTCTTATAGACCAGGTAACCGAGGACCCCGAGCACGACGCCGATCGCGACGATGGCGAGCACCATCGGGTTGGCGAGCATCATCATGCCCGCCTGCATCACGCCCCGCGCGAGGAACATCGTCGCGACGCGCACCGCACTGAACAGCTTCGGCAGGCTCTGGAGCGGTCCGTTCAACAGCGTTGCGCCGACTCGGATAAAGCCCCATGCCTTCGTCGTGACGCCTGCGGCAACACCAATCGCGCCGAGACTGACGAGCAGGCCGGCGACGGTGGCCGCCAGCTTCATGACACCGGATGCGGCCTCCGGGTTCGCCTTAGCCCATGCGCGGACGCTCGCGGTGGTGCGCGAGACCCATTGCGCCGCCTGCACGACGTAGGGGAGCAGCTTCTGGCCCATTTCGATGTTGAGGGCCTGGAGCGCGTTCATGGCAAGACCGGTCGCACCCTTGGTGGTGGAGATACGCGACAGGAACTCGCCCTGCATCGAGCCAGTATACTTGGCCGCGTCGCCCACCAACCCGAGCCGCGTCTTCAACCCATCGAGGTTGGTCAGCATCGGCGCGATGGCGCCGACCGATTCGGTGCCGAAGAGCTCGGACAGCATCGACGCCTGCTGATCAGGGCTGAGCTTGCCGATCCGCTCCATGACATTGACGATCGTCCCGGAGGCGTCCGTCTGCATGTCCTTCGACACCTTCACGGCATCGAGGCCGAGCTTCTTGAACGCGGCCGACTGCCCCTTGGTCGCGGCAGTGCCCTTGGTGAGGATCAGCATCATGTTCTTGATGCCGGTCGCGGCAACGTCGTTCTGGACGCCGATCGAGTTGAGCGTCGAGCCGAGCGCCGCGATCTGGGGCGCTGCGAGGCCCGCCACCTTACCCAATGGACCGATCTTGGTGACGATATCGGCGACGTCGGCCGCCTTGCCCCCGAACGTGTTGGTGAGCGCGTTCACCTGGTCGCCGAGCGCGCGCACTTGCGGCTGCGTCATGGCGAAGGCGGTGCGCCATTTCGCCATGGTCCCGCCCGCATCCTCGGCGGTCATGTCGAACGCGACGCCCATTTTGGCGGCGTCCTCGGTGAAGGCGATCAGCTGCTCGCGCTGATCCTTCATGGCCTTGCCGGACTTGTCCATGCCGACGCCGGCGGCACCCGCAGCAGCGGCAATCTCGGCGAGCCCCGACGCTGCCATGGGGATGCGGGTGCTCATGTCGAGGAAGTCGGAACTCATCCGGGCAATGCCGGAATTGTCCATGTTGGTGACTTTTTTCACGCCGGCCATGGATTCCTCCATGTCCATGGCGCTCTTAACCCCGGCGCCGGCGCCCGCGCCGATGATGGCACCGGCGGCCATTGCGCGGCCGCCCATCCCGATCATCTTGTCGCCGCGCGCCTGGGTGGCTTCGAACCTGCGTTGCGCGGCGGCTAGGCGAGAGAGCGCCGCTCTGCGCTGATCCAGCTCGCGGGTGCCGCGCTCGATCGCCTCGGCAAGAGCCCTCTCTCGGCGGGCGAGTTCGGCGGCGTCGCCAGTGCCCGCGGCAATCTGCCGCTGCACGTCGCGCAGCTCGGTCTTCTGCGCCCTGAGGGCGCGGTTCGTCTCAGCGAAGGCACGACCGGCTCTCTGGGTGGCACCGTGGATGCCACCCAGAACGCCAGAAAGCCGGTCGATCCCGGCGAACAGAATTCGAATGCTTAGGTTCTGACCGGCCAACGCGCCTTCACTCCTGCTTGCCGCTGCCATGCAGCAGCTTGGCGCGTTCGATGGCGTGATCGCGCCACATCATCAGGTCCTGGATCGAAAGGGCGTCGAAGACGGCGGGCGGCCAATGGAAGATGGCCGCCACGTCCGCCATCGCTTCCTCTATGCTGCCGGGGAGTCCGTAAACGCGGCCTTCTGCGGCAAAAAAAGCGCCACCTCGTTCGACAGGGCCACGAAGTCGGCGACGTTCATTTCGACCAGTTCATGCTCGAGCAGGATCGGATCACAGACGCGAGGCAGCAGCTGCATCATCGCGCCGACGTCAATATTGATGACGTCGACCAGCTTGAGGCCACGAAGCGTGCCAGCATCAGGACGGCGGACCCTCACTTGATCAATCTTCATGTCGCCCCGCTCGATCGGCTCATCGAGCTTCACGATCGAGAAGATGGATTCCTTGGCCGGGGCCGGAGCCGGCGATGCGCTTGCTGCCATGGTTTTTCCTTTGGAGTGAAGTCGGACGATTGGCCCAGCTTCACCCCCACCCTCCATAGACCGGCAGTGTGGCTTTCATGACTCTGGGTCGCCTTGGTCTAGGCGACCGCTGGTCATGTGGCAAGAGTTCGGTTGTTGTCCCGCCCGCACGTTCAAGCCCTATAGTCGGGGCTGACTATGCGGTACCGGTGCGCGCCGATCAGGCGGCAATGGCAGTCAGCGTCACCCCGACCACCTGGCACACTGCCAAGATGCGGCCGATCTCGGACTTGCCCTTGCCGCTCTCCAGCTCGACAACGAACCGGCGACCGACGCCGGCGGCCGTCGCCACCTCCTGCTGGGTCATTTGCTTGTTCACGCGACCTAGACGGATTGCCGTGCCCAGCTTCTCGACGGTCGTGATCCCCGCAACGGTAATGGCGGCGTCGTCGTTCGCCGGCGCCGGGTCGGCCCGGTCGTTCGCGGCTGTGTAGGGCAGGGCCCGTTCCGGCCTGGGATCGGCAGGGGCGAGAGCAGGAGCATCGCGATCCGCGACGGGAACAGTGGGTGGCTCGGCGGCCGGTTCGGGCACAGGCACGGCCACGATCGGCGCCGGTGCTGCGACGGTTGCCAGTGCCGCCTCTGAGACCGGGCCAACGCCGGCGGTTACCACCGCCTCAGTCGGATAGCTCGGAGACCTGCCCTCGAGCATCGCCTCGAGCGCATCGCACGTGGTGACTATGGCATCCCAATCGTGGGCGCCAAAAGCGCTGTGAATTGCCTGGCTGTATGTCGCGACGTCATCCGAGGGATCGAGGTCGACAACGCGCTGACACAGCTGGTTGACCACAACGTTCATCCGGCTTCGCACGGCAATGCTTTTCGACGTCTTCAACTCGATCGCGTTGCGTCGAACCACCTGCACCTTGCGGAGCAGCTCGCCCCGCGCGTCCAGACTGAGTTGCTTTACCGCTGGGGCGACCTGGGGGCGTGTGCGCATCGGTTTCTCCGTTCCTCATAGGGAACATCGCGCGAGCGGGGGCGGTGGTCAAGCGTCGCGCGGGCATGCAACGAACTGCATCAAACTGCATTTTCGCCCTCGCGGCTCGAGAGATAGGCTGAAACACGAAAAATCGCAGCGTTCCCGAGTTTCCTTGGCGTTTGCCGGTGCCCCACCGGCGGCCAAAGTGCATCGAAATCGATCCAAAAAGCATGCGGGCGAGGCGCGGGGGCAAGGGCGACGCGCCGGGTTGAGGGGTGGTGCCCCCCCTCTGGGCGGGGCAAGGGCATGGGATGCAGCCCGTTCGCGCCTCGTCGAGGCAGGCCAGCCGCCCCCGGGGCGCTCTCGCGGGCGGCGGGGCAGCTGGACCGAGCCGCATCCGCGCGGCAGCAGCAGAGCAGACCGTGCGCGCTTGGAGCGGTGCCAACTTCCGGCCTGGTGGGGACCGCATCGGAATTGAAACAGGAGGATCGTGCGCGCTTCTCGGTTCGCGACGCGTGGCCGTCGATGCTGGGCCAATCGATCGAGGAGGGACGCTGCGCGTCGACCAGGGCGACGTCGACACGTGCACCATGTGCAACGCCGGAAGCATTGGCACGACCCTTGCCGCTCTCCCCCTGGAGAGCATCCAAGCGGCCATAGCCGCTTGGTCCGACAGCGGCAGTGCGCCTGTCGGTTGATATTGTGGTTGCCGTTTCAGCCCTCGGTGCAGATCAAATCAACGCGTTGCGCAGCAACTCCTCTTATTCTTAATTCCCTGATCCACCGGACTCACTCTATTCTGCCATCGCGTGCGGTGGATCGAGCGAGCGCGGTGGTGTAGGCCAGCGCCTCGGCTTCTTGGGCGGCGTAGCTGGTTGCGGCCGCGTGGCGTGCTCTCCCCTCGGCCGCCAGGATGTTGGCCCATCCCCTCGGGTTCAGCAGGGCAGGGATGCGCTTCTCGCGGCGATCCCTGACCTCTAGGCGGCGTCGCTGCACATCCTCGCCCTTGGCCCTCCTGCGGGCTTCACGCGCGGTCCTGGCAGCGCGCAGCTGGCCGACGAACCGATCGTAGAGCGCCTTGAGCGGGGCGACCATGCGCTCGGGCGTGAAGTAAATCAGCGACGCGATCTGGATGCGCTGCGGCACGCCGAACAGCTTCTCCCGGCCTGTCTGGATCGTGCGGTTGACCACCTCGATCACCCCCAGATCCTTGAGCCGTCGGCGGGCGGCCTGGACGGTGTTGGCGCTTTTGCCTGACTTCTCGCGATACTGGCTGATGGCGAGGTCGTTGGTGCCGGTCGACCAATCGAACCCGGCATCATCGGTCAGCATCACCTCGAACACATCGATCTGGGCCGCGGTGATCGCGCCTTGCTTGTGCTTCGTCTCGAGCGACGTCTGCCGGTGGTGTTCCTTCACGGCCATCAACAGGGCGTCGCGGCAGTCGGCCGCATCCTCCAGGGTGCCGTGCCCCAACGGCTTCCGGATTCGGGCGCGATCGTCGTCGATATCGACGCTGTGCCGACGAACGGCATCGTCCGCCCGACTCCTGTCGCCGACCGACAGCGAGGCGGCTGTGGCGCGCACGAGCTTGCGGGCCTCGCGTGCGACAGCGTGTGGGTTGGTGACGAGTGCACCGATCGGGAGGCCGGTCACAGGCGTTCTCCCCAAGGCAGGAGGTTGCAGTGCCGGAGCCGGTTGACGGATTGCCACACGAACCGCTCCTCGCGGCCTAGCCGCTTCGCGATCTCGTGCGTTGTCGGCCTGGTCGCACACCAGCGATAGGCGAGCAGGAAGCGAAGCACTGTGCGATCGGCAGGTTGGACCAACGGGTGCGGGTCGCTAGCCTTCTGGCGATCGAGCAGAGCGTCGAAAGTGTCCACGAAGGATTGTGATGGCACGGCCTTGCGGAGCAGATCAGCAATCGATCCCGGCACGACGGGCGCAGACGGCGCGCGACATCGCCTCGCCGGCTGGCGCGCCATGATCGAATCGGCGGCCGCCGCTGCGCTCGGCCGCAAGGGCGCACGCTGTGGCGGCAGCACGCCTCGGCGGTGTCGGATGGATAGGGTGCCACAAATCACTTCAGCCTCCATGGTGGGGGACGATTGGGGATGCGCGAAAGGCGTCGGCGAACCGGGGGTGGTTGCCGCGCCTCACGCGCTTGGGGGCCGCGGCTTCGCCGGCGGCTGGATAAGGGGAGGGCGCGGCGCTCTGACGGGGTTCGTCATCGCCACTGCAGGGCGCGCGCGCCTGGCTCGCCCACTATCCCTTTACGATGGGTCCGCTAAGTCACGTCGGCCTCCTCTCTTGGTCGGCCGCTGGCGCCGGCGGTTGGTGCCTTGCGGCGCCAGCGGCTTGGGGAACGAGGCGCGCGAGGCGGTCGCCGTGAGGCGGCCGCTTCGCGCTAACCGGCAAGGGAGAGGTGCGGTGCATGGCTAGGCCACCCGCACGATGCGCGAGGCAGGCCACGCGAGCTTGAGCGCGCCGATCACGCGTCGGTTGCCGATCGTCACGCCAAAGTCTTGATCGGTGGCAGGGCCGCCGACGATCGCGGCCAGCACCTGGTAACCGCCCGGAAGGCGCTCAAGATCCTGCTCGCGACCACGCAGGTGCGGGCAGACGGTCAAGGCGAAGTCGGCGCAGGCCCGGTGCACCGGTGCCTCCGTCGTCATGAAATAGCCCTCCTGATCGCGGCCGAGCTTGAACCACCAGCGATCGTTCGGCGGGGTCCTTTCACCGCACACCGTGCATCGCAGCTCGGCGATCGAGCGCCGTTGCCGAACCATATGCGGCTTGGCGAAGATGGGCTTGCCCTCGCCGGGGCTATGCGGGCTCCACAGCGCCAGCTTGCCGCTTGCCCAGCGGCAGGGACGAACCTCGTAGGGGTCGGTACACAGAACGGACCCAGATATACGCTAAGGTTTTGCCGTGCCTTCGACGGCGCGCATCTGGCGAAGCGGTCTGAGCGCGGTGGATGGCGCATCGGGATCGGTCCAGAGGTAATCGC
>Ga0310345_10000940_pt1 | contig 35608 bp, 31 predicted proteins | sample HC15DNA20500_MG_FD_204667 | JGI IMG/M metagenome (GOLD analysis project Ga0310345, IMG submission 204667) | Marine microbial communities from station ALOHA, North Pacific Subtropical Gyre - HC15-DNA-20-500_MG | ecosystem: Environmental > Aquatic > Marine > Oceanic | place: Pacific Ocean: North... | reverse complement strand
CTCCCCCCATTGGGCAAAGCGCCAATGGGGCCCCCCTCCCGACTCCGTCGGGGCCTCGCGCGCTTCGCGCGCTGGCCCCGCGACCCCAGCGCGGGGCGCTGGGGGCCCTGCGGCTCGCGCTCGCGCTTCGCGCTCGCTGGCCGCCCGCTGCCGCGGGATCGGACGAGTGGGTGGTGCGTGCGCTGGCCGCCCGCTGCCGCGGGATCGGACGAGTGGGTGGTGCGTGCGGCGACCTCGCTGCGCTCGTCGCCTGCCGTCGTTTCGAGCCGCGAGGCGGGCGCTGCGTCCCGGAGTAGGGGACGATCTTCCCCATCCCCTAGCTCGACAAGGCGGCGCGTCGCCTGACCCGCGAGTGCCCCTTTCCTCCTCGCCTCGACTCTCCCGTCTCCCCGACACGGCCGCCGAGCTGGGCGGCAGCCGGCGAGCCGCCCGGCCAGCTCTCTCTTCCTCGCTTCCGCCCTTCCTCGCTTCCCGCGAGTGACATGGGCCGATGCGCGGGCCAGCTGGGCTATGCTCCGCCCGGTGCTCGATCGCCTCGAGCGTGTGTTCGGCGCGGATCCGCTCGCGGGGCCGGCGGCCGACGCGGCGACGCTCGAGATCGGCGCGACGGTGAAGCTGGTCGGGGTGGTGCGAGCCGTGGGCGAGCCCTGGCGCGCGCCGTTCACCGGGGGCGAGTGTGTCTCGTTCATCGTGCGCGAGGGCCCGCACTGGAACGGCCGCACCGACGGGTCCACCGGTCGCGAGCTGCTGGCGCGCTCCCAGGACTTCTGGCTCGAGTGCGACGGCGGCACGGTCCTGGTCCGGCCGGAGGGCTGGTCCGAGTACTCGCTCTCGGTCACCGAGGCGCGCTCCGACGACGAGACGGCCTACGCGCGCTTCGTCGCGTTCTCCGAGCGCTACGGCATGGAGCACCGCGAGACGCTCTCCGCGTTCACGAACGAGATGGTGATGCTCGAGGAGACGCTCGCGGTCGGCGCCCGCGTCGCCGTGCACGGCGCCGTCGGGCCTCGGGCCGAGCGCCCCGCGCCGCGCGCCGGCTACCGGTCCGAGCGGCCCCTCACCCTCGTGCCGCCGCCCGAGGGCAAGCTCCGCGTCAGCGACCGCCCCGAGCATCTCTGACGGCGCGACGCGAGGGGCCCATTCCGGGAGCCGCCGGCGCGTGCCCGCCATCTCTGTCTCGCTTCGCCCTTCCTCGCTTCCCGCGAGCGCGGAGTCGGACGAAGGCGAGCGCGGCCTACTCGATGTCGGCGACGTCTTCGTTCGGCTCGAGCTTCTTGTAGACGAAGGCTCCGGCCGCTGCGCCGGCGATGGCGCAGGTCCAGAACAGGCGCATCTGGAGGAGGACCTGCAGCGCGAGGCCGATGACAAGGCCCAGGAAGGCGATGCCCACGCCAGCGAGCTTGGCGTTGCGCTGGCGGCGGCGGACGTCGCGGATGCGGGCGGTGAGGGCCTCGAGCTCGTCGTCGCTCACGTCGGACATCAGAGGCGCTCCAGGCCGCGGAGCACGTCGGCGATGAGCTCGTCGGGGTCCTCGAGGCCGACGGCGTAGCGGATGAGCTCGTCGGGGATGCCGATCTCCAGGCGCTGCTCGGTGGTCAGCTCGTAGTAGCTCATCAGCGCCGGCTGCTCGACGAGGCTCTCGACGCCGCCGAGGCTCGGGGCGATGCGCGGGATCTCGAGCGCGTCGACGAAGGCCGAGCCCTGCTCGAGCGTCGCGTCGAGCGCGAAGGTCACGACGCCGCCGTAGCCCGGCGCCATGAGCTCCCGGGCGACGGCGTGCTGCGGGTGGCTCGGCAGCCCCGGGTACCAGACCTGTTTCACCTTGGGGTGCCCCTCGAGCGCCTCGGCGAGCGCCTGGGCGTTCTGGTTCTGGCGCGCGACCCGGACGGCGAGCGTCTTGAGCCCGCGGTGCACGAGGTAGGCGGCGTGCGGGTCCATCACCGCGCCGAGCACGTGGCGGAGGTCGCGGATGAGCGAGACGAAGCCGTGCTTGCCCGCCACGACGCCCGCGAGCACGTCGTTGTGTCCGCCGAGGTACTTCGTGCCCGAGTGCACGACGAGGTCGATGCCGTGCTCGAAGGGCCGGAGGTTCACCGGGGTGGCGAACGTGCTGTCGATCATCGTCTTGACCCGGTGCTCCTTCGCGATGGCGGCGAGCTTCGGCAGGTCGAGCACCGTGTTGAACGGGTTGGTCGGCGCCTCGCTGACGATGAGCCGCGTCTCCGGTCGGATCGCCGCCTTCAGGGCGTCGAGATCGGCCGGCGGCACGAGCGTGTGCTCCACGCCGAAGCGGCCGAGCACGGTCTTCACGAACTGCCGCGTCCGCCGGTAGCAGTCGCTGAAGAGGATCACGTGCGAGCCCGACTTCACCAGCGCGAGGATGGTCGTGGTCACCGCCGCCATGCCGCTCGCGAAGGCCACCGCGTCGTCCGCGCCCTCGAGGGCCGCGACCTTCTCCTCGACGAGCCGCACGGTCGGGTTGCCGTAGCGCCCGTACTCCTCGCGCTCGGTCTTCCCCTGGAAGTAGTCGTGCAGCTCCTGCGTGTTCCGGAACGTGTACGTCGCGGTCTGCGCGATCGGCGCCGCGAGGGCGTCGTAGGGGTAGCTCCGAGGCTCCCCCGCGTGCACGGCCTGGGTGTCGATCGTTCGCTTCGGGCGGTCGGTCATCGCGGGGGGAGGGTGGCGCATGCGGACGCCGCTGGAAAGCGCGGCTCGTCCGGAATTGAGAAGGCCCGCCGCGAACGGACGCGGCGGGCCTCGAGGAAGGAGCGGGGAGCGACTACTGCGCCGCCGCCTCCGGGTTGTTGAGCTCCCGGAGCTTGTCACGCGCCTCGTCGGAGCCGGGGCCTCCCTGGTCGCGGGCCGACATCAGCAGGCCGCGCTCGTCCATCGCCGCGAGCACCTCCGCCGCCAGGGTGCGGAGATCCTCGTCGTCCCCGCGGAGGGCGTTCCAGAGCCGCTCGCGGATGGCGCGCGGGGTCATGCCGTCGTGGCCGTCCCAGCCGCTCTTCAGCCGCTGGATGATGTGGTTCCAGACGTAGCCGTGCCGGTTGTCGCCCTCACCCTCGTTGAGGATGTGAGCCACCCGCAGGCGCCGCCAGACCTCGCCGCTCTCGAAGTTGCCCTCGGTGACGAGGTTGAAGGCGTTGCTCTCGTCGTCGCGGATGCTGAAGAGCAGCACCTGCTGGAGCTCCGCGTTGCCCTCGAGCGCGTCGAGGAGCGCGTTGGCGTTCTCCTCGCTGCCGCCGAGCACGATCATGAAGGCCGCCTCGCGCTGGGTGGTCTCGGCCGCGAGCATCTGCGCGACGCGCTGATCGAGCGCGGGATCCGCCGCGTAGCCCACCGCGAGCGAGGCGGCACGCTTCACGTCCGGCGGGATGTCGGGGCTCGCCACCAGCTCCATCAGATCGGAGGCGACCTCCTGCGAGGGGTTCTGCCAGAGGGTCGCGACGTAGTAGCGCTTCGCCACCTCGTCGAGGTCGGGGTCGCGCAGCTTCTCGAGGACCTGGGTGAGGACCTCCGGGGTGGCGAGCGCGCCGAGCGCGAGGCCCGCGTCCTGGCGCAGCCGGCGGTCGTCGAGGGGATCCTCGATGATCTCCATCAGCGCCTCGGCCGCGTCCGGGCGGCCGTAGCGGCCCAGCGCGCGGACCGCCGCGGTGCGGTTCATGAACGCCTCCTCGTTGGCCACGCTGGGCTGCGAGAAGTCGGTGTCTCCGCGCGGGATCATGCGCAGGAGCCGGTCGTAGGCCGGGTCGTAGTCGAGGTCGGCCAGGGCCGCCGCGGCGCTCGCGACGTCGTCGCCCTCGAGCTGACGCTCGATGACCGGGCCCACGTGGGTCGCGCCGGTGGTGCCGAGCGCGCGCAGGATGTTCGCGCGGCGGGCGAGGTAGCGCTCCTCGTCCTGGAGCATCTCCACCAGGCCGTCCGCCGCGTTCTCCACGCCGAGGCGCTGGATCTTCGAGAGCGCCTCACGAGCCACCGTCAGGTCGAGGCCCTGGGCGAGCTCGATGAGCGCGGGGACCGCCCGCTGGTCGCCCAGCTCGGCGAGGCCGAACGCGGCGCTCTGCTTGATCTCCTCGTCCTCCGACGCGACGTGCTCGGCGAGCGTGTCGGCCGCGCGCGGGTCGTGGCTGTTGGCGATCATCGCGATCAGCTCGCGGCGGATCTCGATCTCCTCGGCGCTCTGGAGCAGGGCGGCGACGCCGGGGGCGCCGACCGTCTTGCGGAGCGACTCGAGCACCGCGGTGCGCATGCGGGGCTGGCTCTCCAGGATGCGGAAGAGCGGCCCGCCGGCGCGCGGGTCACCGGCCCGGCCGAGGCCCGAGGCGATCGAGCGCAGCACGTTCTCCTCCGGCTCCTCGCGACCGAGCTCGAAGTCGGTCATCCGGCTGAGCGGGTCGATGACGTCCGGCGAGCCGGTCTCGGCGAGCGCGGCCGCGGTGAGCGTGCGGACCGAGGTCTCGTCGTGGTTGAGCAGGTCGTTGCTGCTGAGCCGCTCGGGGCCGAGCACGTCGCTGATCACGCGCGGGTCGAAGCCCGGCTGCCCCTGGAGGCGGCCCGAGCTGAACTCCTCGATGATCGCGTCCGACGCCGCCGACTCGCCGAGCACCGCGAGCGCCCAGACGACCGCGGCGCGCGCGCCGGTCGGCGCGTTCGGGAGCACCGCGAGGAGCTGCGGCTTCGCGGGGTCCGCGGCCGGCGACCCGATCGCCGCCAGGGCCCGCGCCGCGGCGGTCACCACCGTGGGCTGCTGCTCGGAGTCGAGCTGCTCCATGATGACCGGGACCGACTCGGCGTCCTCGTACTCCGCCATCTTCTGGAGGATGCGGATCTTGACGTCTTCGTACTTGGTCTCGGGCAGGATCGCGCGGATGCGCCGGAGGAAGTCCTCCTGATTCTCCGCGTTGTCTTGCGCGTCCTGGTAGGCGGTCCAGCGGGCGTTGTACGCCTCGTTCTGCTGCCACCACACCACGCCCATCCCAGCCACGCCGAGGATGAGGACGAGCAGCACCGCCCACCCCCAGATCGGGGTGCGGCTGCCCATCTTGGCGAGCGCGTCGTCGTCGCCGAGGGGCGGACCGAGGTCCGCGGCCGCGAAGGCGTCGTCGCCGGGGAGGTCGGGGAGGTCTTCGTGCTCGTCGAGACCGTCGTCCTGCAGGTTCGTATTGGGATCCATCGTGTTCCCCCTCGGGTTCCGCTCCCTGGCGACCGCGCCAGCCCGAGCGCCCGAATTCCGCCGCACGATAGCCAAACCCGCGCCGCGACTTCAACGACCACGGTCACGTTCTGGTCACGCGGGCCCCCGCGGCCTCCGCCGCCCGCGGGAGGCCGCTTCGGGAGGCTCTCGCAAGTGCCCGAAATCGCTTTTGACTCCGCCCAACCCCTTGGATATGCTCGCCCGGGTTCAGGAGGGGTCTGGATGACGAAGTCCGAGCTGATCGATGCCGTGGCGCGGCGGTCGAAGATCACCAAGAGCCGGGCCGAGCAGGTGGTCAACTGCATCTTCGAGACGATGACCGCTTCGCTCGAGCGGGGGGAAGGCATCGAGATTCGCGGCTTCGGCAGCTTCACCGTGCGCAAGTACAAGGCGTACGACGGCCGGAACCCGCGAACCGGGGAGACGGTGCCGGTGCCGCCGAAGCGACTGCCCTTCTTCAAGGTGGGCAAGGAGCTGAAGGAGCTCGTCAACGAGGGCTTCGACACGCCCTCGGGCGAGTGATCTTCAGACGCGCGCCTTCTCGAGGACCTGCGGCAGCAGCGGCTCGCCCTCGTCGATGCCCTCGAGCATCGCGTCGGCCGGGGTCTTGCCCGCCTCGATCAGCGCCTTCAGCTTCGAGAGGTGGATGCGCTCGTCCTCGCCGCGCCGGTTGAGGTGACCGAGCCGCTCGAGCCCCGCCTCGCTGATCGCGAGCAGCTCGCGCGCCCACTCACCGACCGGGCGACCGGCCAGCTCTCCGCGGAGACCGTGCCTCGCGATCCCGGCCCGGGAGGCCTCCACGACGTCGTGGTCGAGGCCGCTCACCAGCGACTCGGCCGCCGTGAGCGCGTCGTCGTCGTAGAGCACGCCCTTGAGCAGGGCGGGGAGGGCGCAGACCATCGGGGTGGGCTGGGCGTCGGCGCCGCGCACCTCGATCGTCTTCTTGAGGCGGACCTCCGGGAAGAGCGTGTTGAGGTGGGTCAGCCAGTCGTCGTAGGTCGCGGTCAGCCCGTCCTTGCCCTCGTTCATGAAGGTCCGGAAGGTCTGGTCGGTGTTCTGCACGATCTTGCCGCCGCGCTTGACGAGGAACATCGGCACGTCGAGCGCCCACTCGACGTAGGTGCGGTAGGAGAAGTCGTCGGCCCAGGCGAACGGCAAGAGGCCGCTCCGGTCCGGGTCGACCTCGAGCCAGACGCGGCCGCGGTGGGTGACCTCGCCGGCGGGCGCGCCCTCGATCCACGGGCTGTTGGCGAACATCGCCGTCACCACGGGCGACAGGGCGAGCGACACCCGGATCTTGCGGATCGCGTCGGCCTCGTCGGCGAAGTCGAAGTTCGCCTGCACGGTGCAGGTGCGCCGCATCATGTCGAGCGCCAGCGCGCCCTTGGTCGGCAGGTAGGACTTCATCACCCCGTAGCGGAGCTTGGGCACCCACGGCAGATCAGCCTGGCGCGCGAAGGGGTGGAAGCCGAGGCCGAGCCAGCCGATGCCCAGCTCGTCCGAGATGTCGCGCAGCTCCGCCATGTGGCCGCGGAACTCGGCGCAGGTCTGGTGCGTGGAGGTGAGCGGCGCGCCGCTGAGCTCGAGCTGGGCGCCCGGCTCGAGCGTGATCGAGGCGTCGCCCCGGCGCAGCATGATGACCTCGCCGCCGTCGTGCTCGCGCTCGGCGAACCAGCCGTGGCGATCGCACAGCTCGAGCAGCACCGACTGGATGCCGCGCTCGCCCTCGAAGGGGACCGGGCGGCCGTCCGAGACGTAGACCCCGAACTTCTCGGCCTCGGTCCCGACCCTCCACCGCGATCGCGGCTTCTCCGCCTCGTGGAAGGGGCGGAGCAGGTCGTCGAGGCCCTTCAGGGGGCGGCTTGCTTCGTTCATCGTCGGGACATTCCTCTCGCCGTTGACCACGGGGTCGGCCGCTCATACGCTCTCGGCCCACGCGCGTCGAGGCGCGGTCCGGACCTGGAGATGTGAGTGAGCAGCCGACGCACGGACGGCACCATCGGCCCCGAACTCGTGGTTCACGGGAGCCTCAACGGCAAGTCCGATCTGCGGATCGACGGCGCCTTCGACGGTGAGCTGAGGCTCGACGGAGCCCTGGTGGTCGGGCCGGAGGGCCGGGTGCACGCGCCCGTCTCGGTCTCCGACCTCGAGCTCGAGGGGGAGCTTCGCGGCGACGTGACGGCCGCGGGCGCCGTGGCGGTTCGCCCCGGGGGTCGCCTGGTGGGCGACGTCCGCGCTCGCCGAATCGCGATCGACGACGGCGGCGCGCTCGAGGGCGGCATCGAGATGGACTTCGATCTGCCGGAGGGTGAAGCGTGAGCCGGACCTCGGTGCTCCCCGCCGGCGTGACCCTCGTGGGCGCGATCGAAGGCGCGGGCGATCTGGTGATCGCCGGCACGGTCGAGGGCCCGATCGAGCTCGACGGCGGCCTCGTCATCGAGGAGGGCGGCCGGGTCCACGGCGACGTCAGCGTCACGACGCTGATCGTGCGCGGCGTGCTCTCCGGCGACGCCTCCGCCCAGGAGACGATCCGGCTCGAGGGCAGCGCGATGGTGGTCGGCGACGCGGTGGCGCCCCGGGTGCACATCGTCGACGGCGCGCGGGTCCGGGGCCGGGTCCGCATGAACGGCGAGCCGATGGTGCCCAAGGCGGTGCGCCGCCCGCGCCGCCCGGCCGAGGAGCCTGCCGCTGCGTTCTCCGCTGGGTCCTCCGCTGGGTCCTCCGCCCCGTCTTCCAGCGGGGCAGTGTCTTCCAGCGCGGCAGTGTCTTCGGCCGGGAAGCCGGTCTCGCGCAAGCAGGTCGGGCACACCCGGACCGAGCACGTGCCGCCGCAGCTCGCCCACGACGACGACGACGCGATCGCGCTCGAGGGGGCGCCGACCGCGGTGGGGGCCCCGGCCGCGCTCGACGAGGAGAGCCCGCGCCCGCGGCGCACGACCCGGAGCCGGGGGCGCAAGCCCGCCGGAGACGAGGCGCCCGAGGAGACCCCGCGGGCCGATGCGGCGGGAGACGAGGGCGAGGGCCGCCGGTCGCGCAAGCGTCGCCGGGGCCGACGACGCGGCGGCCGCCAGAACGACCGCCCCGAGCGGGAGCAGGCGCCCGCGCCGAAGGCCGAGACGAAGCCGGAGCCGGCCGAGGCGAAGGCCGACGAGCCGCCGAAGAAGAAGCGGCGCCGGCCGCCGCCGCCGAACATGCCGACGGTCGGGCGTCAGAAGGCCAAGCGCAAGGACAGGAGCGACGCCAACCCGGCGTCGTGAGGGGCCCCGAGATGGACCGCCTCCTCGAGCTGCTCCGGACCCACAGCTACCGGAAGAAGAAGGTCGTGCTCGCCAGCGGCAAGGAGAGCGACTTCTTCGTCGACTGCAAGCAGACGGCGCTGCGCGCCGAAGGCCACGCGCTCGTCGGCGAGGCGATGCTCGACGCGCTCTCGCGGCTGCCGACGAAGGCCGACGCGGTCGCCGGCGTGGCGCTCGGCGGCTGCCCGCTCGCGTCGGCGGTGTCGCTCGTGTCCCACCAGAAGGGGACCCCGCTCGACGCGGTGTACGTGCGTAAAGAGGTCAAGGACCACGGGAGCCGCCGCCAGATCGAAGGCGACGATCACCTCGCCGACGGCGCGGCGATCGCGGTCCTCGAGGACGTGGTGACGACCGGCGGCTCGACCCTGAAGGCGCTCGGCTGGCTGCGCGACGCCGGCTACACGATCGCGGGCGTGGTCGCCCTCGTCGACCGCCGCGAGGGCGGGGCCGAGAACCTCCGCGACGCCGGCGTGCCCTTCGTGGCGCTCTACGGGCGGGAAGACTTCACGGATGAGGGCTAGAGCGTCCGGCGCCGCGGTGATCGCGGCCGCGATCCTCCTCGCCGCCTGCGGCGCGACGAAGGTCTCGATGCGCCCGGCCGCGCGCTCCTTCACGCCGGACGACTACGACGACATCTACGGGCACTGGACGCGCTCGGAGGACGAGTTCGCGTTCGGGCGGCTCGAGGACATCCTCCACGTCACCGCCACCTTCGAGTCGTGGGAGTTCCGCTGGGCCTACGTGGTGCGCTACGCGGCCGACTACTCGCTGCGCACCGAGGAGCGCACCCGGCTGCTCCGCTCGACCCTGGCCGACGCGCAGGAGCGGCACCGCTTCTTCGTGACGATGATCGGCAACCGGTACCGGGAGAGCGATCTGACCGACGAGCGGAGCGCGTGGCGAGTGCTGCTCGTCGACGAGGACGGCCGGCAGGTCCGGCCGATCGAGGTGACCCGGATCCGGCGCCCCGGGGCGGCGGAGCGGGTGTACTTCCCGTCGATTACCGTGCATCGCCAGGCCTTCCGGATCGCCTTCCCGACCCAGCACCCCGACGGCACGCCGGTGATCGCGCCCGACGACGACCACGTCGTGCTCCGCTTCACCGGCGCCGAGGGGAGGGTGGACCTCCGCTGGGAGCTGGACTCCGCCGGGTCGGCCGACGCGCCCCTCGCGCTCGATTGACGCGCCCGGTCGTCGACGTCGGGGCCGGGCGCCGTTGACAGCGCGAAGGGCGCCTCGATATCGTCGGCGCCGATCCGTCTCGGGCCGCCCGGGCGACGAGATTTCAATCGGACTCTCCCCCGAGCTGGCACGAGCCGCGACCCACGTCTCGGGTACGCGCCGAGGCCTGCGCGCGGGGAGGGGAGGCGAACCATGAAGAGGAAGACCATCACACTGTTGCTCACCGGGATCTCGATCTCGGTGGCCATCCTCATCGGCTGCCACGCGAGCCCCGACGATCCCGCCGGGCAAGCGGAGGAGCTGTCGGACCCGGTTCGCCGCGAGAACGCGGTCGACAACCTCAACCGCCTGTACACCCAGGCGCTCGCCGCCGCGGACGGCGATCGCACCGTCGAGACGCTCACCGGCGACGACGGCCGGCAGCGCCCGGGGCCCAAGGCGATCGCCGACGCCTCGATCGAGTCGCTGGTCCAGACCTACGTGAACAACCCCGACGCGACCCAGCTCGGGCTGCGCATCCTGAACCTCCTGGTGGAGATGCAGGACACCCGCGCGATCCCGGCGCTCATCGAGGCGCTCGAGTGGCGCGCCGAGACGACCGAGGACCACGCGATCACCGCCGCCCAGGCGCTCCAGCGCATGGACGTGCCGGAGGACCAGAAGGGCCCGGTCATCGAGGCGCTCTCGCAGGCGCTCGACCGCGTCCAGCAGGCCCGCGGCATCGACAACCGGATGCGCATCGGCTTCATCCGCGCGCTCGGCTCGATGGAGGATCGTCGCGCCACGCCGATGCTCACCAAGATCGCGACCCGCATCAACGAGGACCAGAACTTCCTGATCAACCGCATGGCGGCCGAGGAGGTCGGCGGGCTCGGCGACCCGGCGGCGGTCGACGACATGATCAAGGGCCTCTTCCTCTTCGCGCCCAACCGCCCCGACATGCGCATGAACGACGTCGCGGCCCAGGCGCTCGTGCAGATCGGCCGCCCGGCCTACGAGCCGCTGGTCGCCCTGACCCGCGGCGAGAACGAGCTCGCGACCCGGATCGCCACCAACTACATCGGCGCCATCCGCCAGCGCGACGAGGACGCGGCGAGCAAGATGGATCCGGAGTCGGTCGTCGTCGGCGAGGGCTGCTACGCGCTCGGCCAGCTCGGCTTCCGCGAGGGGCTCGACGTGCTCGCGTCGCGCGTCACGCCGCTCACCGAGATGAACCCGCGCGACATCGGCGAGGACCACCGCGGCCGGATCGGCCAGGCGCTCGCGTGCGTCACCTCGATGGTCCAGATCAACCGCCAGGACAGCGACACGCCGCGGCTCCGCCAGGCGCTCATCGACACCTACGAGCACATCCCCGAGGACTGGCCGCCGGAGGCGCCGTACACCTCGCGGCTGCAGGTGCTCGCGGCGATGCAGCACTCCTTCGACGCGGAGCTGCTCGACTTCCTCCACGACATCGCGGGTGACCGCGAGGCGCTCGCCGACTTCCGCGCGGTCGCGTTCATGGCCGAGGCGATGCTCGCCGGGCGCGAGCAGGTGTCGCGGCTCCGCGCCTCGACCCAGGGCGAGCCCGAGGGCTCGGCGGTGCGCACCCGCTTCGAGGAGTTCGAGCCGGCGCTCGCCACCGCGGAGGAGTGCGGTGACAATCTCCAGTGCTACCTCGGGAAGCTCGCCGACGAGAACCCGATGGTGGTGCGCAAGGCCGCCTACATGATCGCGCGCTACGGCCGCGGCAACCAGGAGGCGGTGACGCAGCTCATCGAGCACCTCGATCACGAGGACGTCACGGTCCGCGGCGACGTGCTCTACGCGATCGACTGGATCGCCACCGAGGGGAGCCCCGAGGCGGCGGCCGAGATCGAGCGCATCCGCGAGGCCGAGGAGGGCCGCACCAGCTGGAACCAGATCAAGGATCTGGCGATGGCCGTGCGCGCGCGCCTCGGAGCCCGCAGCGGCGGCTGAACTTCAGGCCCCCGGCGGGCCGAAAGCAGGGACACGGTGATTCGACTCGAGGTCGTCGAAGGACAGGACCAGGAGCGTCGGATCGAGTCGAACGAGGACATGATTCGACTCGGGCGCTCCGACTTCAACGAGCTCGTGCTGAGCGAGTGGCACGTCTCCGGGGAGCACGCGTCGATCGTGCTCGCCGGGGCGAGCTACGTGGTCCGCGACCACAACAGCACCAACGGCACCCGCATCGAGCGGCGGGGCGAGGTCCTGGATCTCGCCGACGACGAGGGCCGGGAGGGCGAGCTGCGAGACGGCGACGTCCTCCTCCTCGGCGACCGCGAGCGCCCGGTGCGCATCAAGGTCGCCATCGGCGACGAGCCCGACGACGCCCGCATCGTCTCGCTGCGCAAGGTCGACGAGCTGGCCGAAGTCGAGGCCACCGTCGGCGCCGACCGGCAGGTCCTCCAGAGCCTGTACGAGTCGCAGAAGCGCATCGGCAGCGCGATCGACCTCGACGAGGTCATCGACGTGGTGGCCGAGCAGGTCTTCCGCTTCCTGCCGCGCGCCACCCACGTGACGGTGGCGCTGCGCGAGGTCGACCAGAAGAAGCGCACCAAGTCCGCGCGCTACGTGCCGGTCGGCACCCGGGTCCGGGGCGGCGCCGACTCCGAGACCATCCCGATCACGCGGAGCGTGTTCAAGAAGGTGGTCGCCGAGCGGGCCGCGGTGCTCGCGGCGGACGCCAAGCGCGACGTGGGCGAGACCGCCTCGATCATGGGCGCGCAGATCGAGAGCACCATCGGCGTCCCGCTCTGGCACGGCGACGAGGAGCTGATCGGCGTGCTCCAGGTCGACAACCGCGACGCCAGCGGCGTCTTCCGCGAGCGCGACCTCGACATCCTCGCCCTCCTCAGCCAGTCGGCCAGCCAGGCCTTCGCGCACGCCCGCCTGGTCAGCCGCCTGCGCGCGGCCGAGGAGAGCCAGCGCAACGAGAACGTCTACCTCAAGAAGCGCGAGCAGGGCCGCCGCTTCGACGGGATCATCGGCGAAGCCGCCGGCATGAAGAAGCTCTTCGAGCAGCTCCGCAAGGTGGTCGACACCCGGGTGACGGTGCTGGTCGAGGGCGAGACGGGCACCGGCAAGGAGCTCATCGCGAGCGCGGTGCACTACTGGTCCGAGCGGCGCGACGCGCTCTTCATCGCCCAGAACTGCGCGGCGATGCCCGAGAACCTGCTCGAGAGCGAGCTGTTCGGGCACAAGAAGGGCTCGTTCACGGGCGCGACCGACGACAAGAAGGGCCTCTTCGAGCTCGCCGACGGCGGCACGCTCTTCCTCGACGAGGTGGGCGAGATGCCGCTCAACCTCCAGGCCAAGCTCCTCCGCGTGCTGCAGGAGGGGGAGATCCGGCCCATCGGGCACAACCAGACCAAGCGGGTCGACACCCGGATCGTGGCCGCGACCAACCGCGACCTCGAGAAGGAGGTGGCGGAGGGCCGCTTCCGCGAGGACCTCTACTACCGCCTGAAGGTCTTCCCGATCACGGTCCCGCCGCTCCGCGAGCGCCGCGAGGACATCCCGCTCCTCGCCGGTCACTTCCTCAAGCGCTACGCGAACGAGTTCGGTCGCACGGTCCGCGGCTTCAGCCAGCAGGCGATGGAGCTGCTCGCCAGCTACAAGTGGCCCGGCAACGTGCGCGAGCTCGAGAACGAGGTGCAGCGCCTCATCATCCAGCTGGACGACGGCGGCTTCGTCGAGCCCGAGCACGTCAGCCCCCGCATCCGCCAGGTCGAGAACGTCATCGACAAGGTCGCCCCGAAGAAGGGCACCCTGAAGGAGATGATGGAGCAGGTGGAGAAGTGGATCCTGCTCGAGGCGCTCCGCGAGCACGACAACAACAAGAGCCAGACGGCCCGCACCCTCGGCATCACCCGGGAGGGCCTGCACAAGAAGCTGAAGAACTACGGCTTGTAGCCGTCAGCCGTGGTTGCCGCGTGGGTCGATGACGACGGTGGCGTCGTCCTCCCAGTCGTCGTCTTCGCCTGCCGCCTCCGGCTTCGGGTTGGTCCCGGTGCGGCCGGTGGGGTTGTAGGTGGTGGGCCCGTCCTCCCAGTCCTCGGTCTGGAATTCGGGCGGCTCCATGTCGGGGCCGGGGGGCGCCGGGTTGGTGTCCCGCTCGGGGTGCTCCTCGTCGTCCGGGTGGAGCTGCTGGGTCGGGAAGTCCTCTTCGTAGAGGCCGACCGGGACGCTCGGCAGGGAGCGCACTGTGCCCGAGCTCTCGACGCCGGAGCTCTCGACGCCGGAGCCCTCGACGCCGGGCTCGGGCATCTGGGTCGCCGACAGCACGTCCTCGAGGCCCGGCGGGCGATCGGTCGGCATGTCGTCGACCTCGAAGACGTCGTCGTGGGTGGTGACGTCGTCGAAGGACGGCGGCGTGAGGGTCTCCGACATCTCCTCGAGCGGGGGAGGGCGGAGCACCGAGTCGGAGGGCGGCGGCGGGATCTCCTCGCGCATCCGCGGCGGGCGGTGGGTCGGCCGGGCCTGCACGGTGTGCATCGGCGGCGGCGCGGTGGGCGCCTCCGGCGGCACCGAGACGGTCGGCGGGAGATCGGCGTCGGGCGCGGGCGCGACGTCGGGGAACGCCTCGCGCACGTACTTGCGGAGGCTCGAGATGCCGGCGTAGCAGCCGGATCCGTAGACGAAGGCCTGGAGATCGTCGTGCAGGTCGAGCGCGGTCGGGTAGCGCTCGTCGCGGTCCTTCGCGAGCGCGCGCCGCACGATCGCCTCGAGCTCCGGCGCCACCTCCGGGTTGAGCGGCTGCATCGGCGGCACCTTCGCCTCGTAGACGCGGCGGAGGGTGTCCATGTCGCTCGGCCCGAGGAAGAGGCGCTCGCCGGTGAGCATCTCGTAGAGCACGATGCCGAGGCCGAAGACGTCGACCCGGTGGTCGATCTCCTCGCCCCGCAGCTGCTCGGGCGACATGTAGGCGAGCTTGCCCTTCACCACGCCGGCCTGGGTCTGCACCATGCGGCCGCGGGCCTTGGCGAGCCCGAAGTCGGCCACCTTCACCTCGCCGTCGAAGCCGAGCAGCACGTTCTGCGGGCTGACGTCGCGGTGGATGACCTGGAGCGGCTCGCCGCGCGGCCCGGTGGCGAAGTGCGCGTGGTGCAGCGCCTCGCACATCTTCATCACCACGTGGCAGGCGATGCCCACCGGGGTGCGCCCGCCGCGCTCCTTCTCGTAGTCGTAGAGGGCGCGCAGGTCCTTGCCGGCCACGAACTCCATCGCGATGTAGAGCGTGCCCTCGGCCTTCCCGAGGTCGTGGATGGTCACGATGTTCGGGTGCTGGAGGCGGACCGCGATCTTCGCCTCGTCGATGAACATCTTGACGAAGTCGTCGTCCTCGACGAGGTGCGGGAGGATGCGCTTGATGGCGACCAGGCGCTCGAACCCCTCGGCCCCGAAGATCTTCGCTTTGAAGACCTCGGCCATGCCCCCGACGCCGATCCGCTCGACGAGGAGGTATTTGCCGAATTTGACGGGTTGCTGGGCGCCCAATGGTCGCGTGGCCTCTCCCGGCAGCGTGCCGGCTCCGGCGGCGTGCGGTCAAGCGGCAAGCCGCCATGATGACGCTTCGAAATCGGGGCGTTAGCATGCGCGCCATGGGGCGGTCGTTACGGGATGGTTCCGGGCTCTTGGCGGTGCTGTGCGGCCTCGCGGCCGTCGGCTGGGGCGTGACCCTGCTCCGAGACCACGACTACCTCTCGGCCATCCTGATGCTGCTCACCGGGCTGGCGGTCCTGCGGGCCGGGGTCGAGCTGCTGCGCCCCACGGTCGGAGAGTGACGCGCGGTCTCATCGCCGGGCTCGTCCTCCTCTGCGGGTGCGGGTCGCCCGACGTCGCCGATCCGCCCGCGGAGGGCGACTGGGCGCGCGGCGGGGCCTCGGTCGGGGGGCGGGTGATCTCCACCGTGGACGGCCACCCCATCACCGTGGCCGACGTGCAGGCCGCGGCCCGGGCGGCGGGGGTCTCGCCGCGGGTCGCGCTGCAACGCCTGCAGGACGAGGAGCTGCTCGCGGCGGCCGCGGCGCGGGCGGGGATCGGGGAGACGGAGGGGCGGCGCGCGGCCCGTCAGGCGGCGGTCCAGCGGCTCCTGGCCGAAGAGGTGGAGGCCGCGGTCGGGCCGGACGCCGTCGATCCGGCCGCGATCGAGGCGGCCTTCGAGGAGAGCCTGGAGCGCTTCGAGCGGCCCGAGCGCCGCAGCAGCGTGCACCTCCTCGCCCGGATCCCCGAGGACGCGCCCCCCGGGGCCGAGGCGGAGGCCGAGGCCTGGATCGCGGCTCGGCACCGGGAGATCGCGGAGGCGCCGGACGCCGAGGCGGCGGTGCTCGCCTACCAGACCCGCCCTCCGGGCGATCGGGCCTTCGAGGTCCTCGCCGAGTCGGTGCCGGCGCTCCCCCGGGACGGCGCCGCCGATCCGGCCTACCTTCGCGCTCTCTTCTCGCCGGAGGCGGAGGGCCTGGTCGACGCCCCGGTGCGCACGTCGTTCGGCTGGCACGTCGTGGTGGTCACCGAGATCGAGCCGCGCTGGGAGGCCACCCGGGAGGAGGCCCTCGAGACCCTGCGCGAGGAGCGGCTCGCGTCCCTGCGGCACGCCCGGCTCACCGCGCTGCTCCAGCGGCTGGCGGCGGAGTCGGAGATCGAGGTGGATCCCGAGGCGGCCCGCGCGGCGCTCTCGAACCCGGCGCTGGCCGGAGAGGCGCCCTGATGCCGCCGCGCGAGCGCAGCTGGGCCAAGGAGGCGCCGCGCGACCAGGGCGAGAGCGCCTTCACACCCATCCTGCGCCGCCTGCTCCACCGGACGACGGGGGTCATCGCGGTGTGCTTCGTGGATGGCGAGGGCGAGTGCGTCGACTACGCCTCGACGCTGTCACCGTTCGAGATCAAGGTCACCGGCGCGCAGCTGCTCGTGACGGTGGAGGAGACGGCGGAGCGGCTGCGGGCGCTGGGCTCGGGGCAGACCTGGTGGATCCACGTCCAGGGCTCGGAGCGCGAGCTCGCCTGCCGCCGGGTGAGCGAGGACTACCTGCTCGTCGTCGTCACCAAGCCGCGCGCGATGACGCGGCGGCTCATGGGCGGGATCGAGCAGACGGTGGCCGAGCTGCGCCGCGAAGCGTGCATCGACGCGCCGCTCTGGGAGACGGTCACCGGGAGCGTGCGCGTGGAGGTCCGGCGCGCCATCGGCTGGCCCTACGCCCCCGCCGCCTACGTGGACGAGCGCGGGGAGCGGATCGCGATCGACGACGTGCTCGGCCGCTGGACGGAGGGCACCGGGCGCAAGAGCAAGGTCGCGTTCCGGGTCCGCACCGAGGGCGGCGAGGAGCTGACGCTGGTGCACCACCGCGCCGCCGATCGCTGGGAGCGTCAACCGGAGAGGTGAGCTCAGGCGGCCATCCAGAGCAGGCAGCCGACCATCCAGGCGCCGCCGACGAGCAGGAAGAGCGCGGTGTACCCGAGGATGTCGCGGGCGCGGATGCCGGTGATGGCGAGGAGCGGCAGCGCCCAGAAGGGCTGCAGCATGTTCGTCCACTGGTCGCCGTAGGCGACGGCCATGATCACCTGCTCGACCGGGATGTCGAACGCGCGCGCCGCCTCGACCGCGATCGGGCCCTGGACCGCCCACTGGCCGCCGCCGCTCGGCACGAAGAGGTTCACCAGGCCGGCCGAGAGGAAGGTGATGGCCGGGTAGGTCTCCGCGCTCGCGTGGCTCGCGAGCCAGCCGGCGATCTCCCGCGCGAGGCCGGTGCTGCGCATCACGCCCATGATCCCCGCGTAGAACGGGAACTGCAGCACGATGCCGGCCGCGCCCCGGGTCGCCTCGGAGATCGCGCTCGCGTAGCGGGACAGCGAGCCGTGGAGGAGGAGGCCGAGGGTCAGGAACACGAGGTTGATCGCGTTCGGGTCGAGCGCGCCGATGCCGACCTCGACGAACCAGAGGCCGATCGCGACGGCGAGCGGCACGGCGATCAGCAGCATCGTGAGCGGGCTCCGCTCGATCTTCTCGGGCACCGTCTCGGCGGGCGGCTCCGGCGGGGCCGGCTCCGGCGCGGGCACGAAGTCGTCGATGGGCGCCGCGCCCTCGCGCGGGGCGAGGAGCGCGCACAGGAGGGGCACGATCACGAGCAGCCCCCCGGTGACGACGAGGTTGCCGGCCCCGAGCACGGTGTCGGTGAAGGGCACCGGGTCGACGGTCGCGGCGAGCTCCGGCCCGAGGAAGCGCTCCACGTCGGGCGGGGTCGTCATCTTCAGGGGCGCGGTGCCCGAGAGGCCGCCGTGCCAGCAGATGAAGCCGCCATACCCCGCGGCCACGAGGAGCGGGTAGTGCGCCTCGACGCCGCGCTCGCGGCAGGCGCGGCCGACGTCGCGGGCGAGCAGGGCCCCGACGATCAGGCCGAGCCCCCAGTTCAGCAGCGCGGCGACCATCGCGCCGGCCGCGACGAGGGCCGCGGCCTGGGCGCCGGTCCGGGGCAGGCGGGCCAGGCGGGCGATCGAGGCGCGCACCGGGCGGGTGGCCGCGAGGGCGTGCCCGGTGACGAGGATCAGCACCATCTGCATCGAGAACGCGAGCAGGCTCCAGAACCCGGAGTCCCCCTGCCAGGCGCGGACCACCTCGAAGGGCGAGGCGCCGGTGACGATCGCGGAGAGCGCGAAGACCACGAGGGTCAGGCCGACCGCGAGCACGAAGGGGTCGGGGGTGGTCGCGCGGAAGAAGCGCTCGAAGCGGTGACCGAGCTGGCTGAGCATCGGCGCATCCATATCGCGTCGCGAGACCTTCGGAAAAGCGGAGCCGGCGTGCTAGCATCGCGCCGTGAGCCGACGTTGTCCGTCCTGCGGGACCGAGTACCCGGACGACACCGCGTTCTGCGGTCACGACGGGAGCGTCAACATCCAGGTGCAGCCGGAGGACGAGGAGAAGGATCCTCGGCTCGGCGAGAAGCTGGGTCAGTACATCGTGGCCGCCCACATCGCCGACGGCGCGATGGGCGCGGTCTACGAGGCGCGCAACGCCGAGACGCGCGAGCGCGTGGCGGTGAAGGTGCTCCACACCGACGTGGAGGAGGACGAGATCGCGGTCGAGCGCTTCAAGCGCGAGTACGAGACCGCCGACATGTTCGACCACCCGCACATCGTGAAGGTGATCGACTTCGGCGAGACCGCGGACGGCCAGCACTACATGACGATGGAGTATCTCGAGGGCATCGAGCTCGGCGAGGTGCTCCGGAACGACGGCGCGCAGGACCCGGCGCGGGCGCTGCGCATCTGCGCGCAGGTCGCCGACGCCCTCGACCACGCGCACTCGTTCGGCGTCATCCACCGCGATCTGAAGCCGGACAACATCTTCCTGGTCCGCACCGAGGCGGGCGACGACGTGCGCATCCTCGACTTCGGCTCGGTGAAGCTGCAGGTGGAGACCGGCCCGAAGCTCACCGCCTTCGGGACCACGCTCGGCTCGCCGTACTACATGTCGCCGGAGCAGGCGAAGGGCCTGCCCGACGTCGACAACCGCACCGACGTCTTCGCGGTCGGCGCGATCCTCTACGAGCTGTCGAGCGGCAAGATCGCGTTCGAGGCGCCGACGGTCGCCGAGATCCTGATGAAGATCGTGCGCCTGATGCCGGACCCGCTGACGACGGTGGCCCCGCAGGTGCCCGCCGCCCTCGAGCAGGTGGTGGTGAAGGCGATCGCGAAGAAGAAAGAGGAGCGCTACGCGACGCCCACCGAGCTGGTGGACGCGGCCTTCGCCGCGTACGGCATCGAGGGTGGCGCCGCCGCGTGGTCCGAGCGCCCCCAGAGCGAGCTCGCCGAGGCCCTGCTGGCCGCCGCGTCTCGACCCGCCGCGCCGGCCGAGCCGCCGCCGACCGAGTCGTCGAGCGAGCCGAGCGAGTCGTCGCCGAGCCCGGAGGCCGCGAGCGCCCCCGCGCCCAGCCCTGCGCCCAGCCCAGCTGCCCCCAGCCCGGCAGCTCCGCCGGCGACGAAGATGGATCCGCCGCCGGCGCCGATGACCGCCGAGGCGGTCCCGGGGCTGGGCTCCGGCAACAAGATGCTGCTGTTCGCCGCGCTCGCCGGGGTCGGCCTGCTGCTGCTCGGTGGCCTCGCGATCGCGCTCGCGATCCTGCTCTGAGGGTCAGCTCGAGGGCGCCGACGCGGGGGCGAAGGCGTCGCCGGAGAACGTGATCACCCGCGCCGGGCGGGCCGGGGTGCGCGACGGGCCGAGCCCGCCGCTCGCGGAGACGGTCTCTCGGCGGCCCTGGGTCGTCAGCCACTCGGCGACGCCGGCCCGGGTCGTCTCGCCGGCCACGACCGCGGCGCGGATGAGCTGGAAGGCGTCGTAGGCCTGGGCCGCGTAGGCGTCGGGCGCCTGGTCGAAGCGGGCGGTGAAGGCGTCGACGAAGGCGCGCCCGGGCCCGGTGGCGGTCGCGGCGTGGAAGGGGGTCGCGAAGAGCGCGCCCTGGAGGTAGCGAGACGCGCCGGCGGCCGCGCGATCGTCGATCGCCACCGAGGGCGCCATCAGGGTGATCGCGCGCCCGCCGCGCGGCGCCGCCTGCCCGGCCGGCGTGCTCCAGAGCCCGGCGGCCGCGAGCGCGGGCGCGATGAGGGAGAGCTGGCGCGCGGCGTCGGGCACGAAGAGCGCGTCGAAGCGCCGCTCGGCGATCCGGCCGACCACCTCGCCGAACGCGGTGGCGTTCGCCGGGTAGCGCTCGTCGGCCACCAGCTCGCCGCCCGCCGCGCGCACCGCCTCGGCGTAGGCCTCCGACATGGCCCGGCCGTACGCGTGGTCCGGGCGGAGCACCGCAAACCTGGTGGCGCCGCGCCGCCGCGCCGCCGCGACGAGCGCGGTCACCTCGCCCTGCGGCGAGGTCAGCAGCCGGAACGCCATCGGCCCGGGGTCGGTGACGCGCGGATCCGGCACCAGGGTCAGGATCGGCACGCCGAGCTCCTGGGCGCGCTGGGCGGCGGCGCGCGCCGCGGCGCCCTCGAGCGGTCCGACGATCGCGATCGCCCGGTGCTCGGAGACCAGATCCTCGACCGCGCGGGCGGCCCGCTCGGGATCGCCGCCGTCGTCCCGGAGCACGAGCTGCGGCGCGTCCGGCGCGGGCGGCCCCTGGGTCGGCGCGCCCGAGGCGAGCATCAGGCCGCGCACGGTGCGCTGCCCCACCTCGCGGCCCCGTCCGGTCAGCGGCACGATGGCGCCGATGACCCGCGGATCGGCGCGCTCGGTACGCTCGGCGCGGACCGCCAGCTCGGCGAGCTCCTCGCTCATCGGGATCTGCCGCTGCCGGAGCTCGGTCACGATGGCCGAGACCCGGGCCATGTCGCCGGCGTCGAACGCGAGCCGGATCGCCCGCATCGCCACCTCCGGCCAGGCGGCGCCGTCGCGGGGGAGGGCGTCGTAGGCCTCCTCGATCGCCGCCGCGTCGCTCTCCGCGACCACCCGGCGGAGATCCTCGCGGGCCGCGCTCCGGTCCGCCTCGCCGATCTCCTCGGCCGCGCCGAGCCGGTCGAGCGCCTCGAGCGCGAGCACGGTGCGCTGCTCCTGCTGGGCGGCCGCCGCGAGGGTCCGGAGCAGGAGCACCGTCTCGTCCGGGTCGGTGGTGCGCCCCACCAGGGGCTCGAGCAGCGCGAGGGCCTCGGCGTGCCGTCGTGACAGGTGGAGGGCGACGCCTTGGTAGAAGCGGCCGGCCTCGGCCGCGCGCTCGTCGTCGGAGGTCGCGACCTCGGCGAAGAGGGCGAGCGCCGCCTCCACGTCGCCGTTGGCGAGCAGCACCCGGCCGAGCCCGAGGCGCGCGACCGGCACGAGGGGGTCGCGGGGGTGCCGCTCGAGGAACGTCCGGTAGCCGCGCTCCGCGTCGTCGACCTGGCCCGCCTCCGCGGCGTCGCGCGCGGCCCGGAGATCGGCCTCGGCCTCGGGGTTCGAGGTGGTGATCGACGGGAGCGTGCCGAAGTCGTCCTGCCCGCTGCTGCGCGGGCACCCGGTGACGGTGACCATGGCGGCGACCGCGACGAAGAGGCCGACGCGGCGGAGGCGAGACGGACGGGTGCTCATGAACGGTCTTTCCCACCCGCGGCCAGCGCGGGCAAGATCGTGACAGAGGGGAGGGCGCGCGGCAGGCTCCGGCGGTGAGCCTCCTCGACGGTCGGCGCGACCCCACGCGCCTCGCGCTGGTGATGGTCGGCCTGCCGGCGCGCGGCAAGACCCACATGGCCCGGCGCCTCGCGCGCTACCTCCGCTGGCTCGGGGTGAGCACCCGGGTCTTCAACGTCGGCAACTACCGTCGGCAGCGGCTGGGCAGCCACCAGAGCCACGACTTCTTCGACCCCGACAACCCCGAGGGGCGCGCCGCCCGCCGCGAGATGGCGATGGCGGCCCTCGAGGACATGCTCGCGTGGTTCGCCTCCGGCGGCGAGGTGGGGCTCTACGACGCCACCAACACCACGGCCGAGCGCCGGCGCATCGTCGCCGATCGCATGCGGGCGCACGGGCTGGACGTGGTCTTCGTGGAGTCGGTCTGCGAGGACGAGGCGGTCATCGCCTCCAACATCCGGCAGACCAAGCTCCGCATGCCCGACTACGCCGGGGTGAGCGAGGACGAGGCGGTCGCCGACTTCCGGGCCCGCATCGCGCACTACGAGCGGGTCTACGAGACCGTCGGCGAGTCCGAGGGCAGCTACGTCCGCGTGATCGACGTGGGGCGCAAGGTCGAGGCCCATCGGGTGCAGGGTTACCTCCCGTCGCGCCTCGTGCACTTCCTGATGAACCTCCACGTCGCCCCGCGCTCCATCTGGCTGACGCGCCACGGCGAGAGCACCTTCAACGTCGACAACCGGGTCGGCGGCGATCCGGGGCTGAGCCCGCGCGGGGAGCGGTTCGCCGAGGCGCTCGGCGGCTACGTGCGCGACCTCGACCCGGCCCGGCAGGGGATGCGGGTCTGGACCTCGACCCTGCGCCGCACCCGCGAGACCGCGGCGCGCATCGGCCTGCCGACCGAGGAGTGGCGCTCGCTCGACGAGATCGACGCCGGCGCCTGCGACGGCATGACCTACGACGAGATCCGCGAGGAGCTGCCGCGCGAGCACGCCGCCCGCCGCGAGAACAAGCTCGCCTACCGCTACCCGCGGGGCGAATCGTACGTCGACGTGATCCGGCGGCTCGAGCCGGTGATCCTCGAGCTGGAGCGGGAGCGCCGGCCGGTCCTGGTGGTCGCTCACCAGGCGGTCCTGCGCGGCCTCTACGCGTATCTGATGGACCGCCCGCCCAAGGAGGTGCCCTATCTCCCGGTGCCGCTCCACACCGTGATCCGCCTGACGCCGATCACCTACGGCTGCGAGGAGGAGCGGATCGAGCTCGGCGCCCCTTGATCCGGTGCCCGCCGGGCGGATATGCCTGCGCCCCGGAGGGACCACCGTGATGCACTGGAAGATGGCGGCCGGGGTGCTGGCCGTGTGTACGCTGCTGGCCAGCGCGAGCGTGGAGGCGCAGCGGCGTCGCCGGGGCAACCCCGAGCTCGACGCGGCCGTGGAGCAGCTCGGCGCCGACGACCGAGATCAGGTCCGCGCGGGCCTGGAGACGCTCGGCCTCATGGGGGATCCGGGCGCGGTCGCGCCGATCTCGGAGCGCATCCGGCGCGGGCTCCCGCCCGACCTCCTCGACATCGCGGTCGACACCCTGACCATCCTCGGTCGGGCCGAGGCGGGGCCGATCCTCTTCGAGCTCGCGCGTCATCGCCGGGCCGGGATCCGCCTCAAGGCGGTGCAGGGCGTGGTCGCCACCCGCCCCCGCGGCGGGGCCCGCGTGCTGGTGGCCGCGCTCTCGGACACCGACGAGACGGTGCGGGCGGCCGCGGCGGAGGGCCTCGGCACTCTCGGCGCGCGCGAGGGGATCGACGATCTCTTCCACGCGCTCGACCGTCGCGTGCCCAACGCGGCGATGGCCATCGGCCAGCTGGCGCGCCCGGCGGAGGTGGACCGCTTCCTCGGCTACCTCGGCCAGCTCCCCTTCGACCAGATGACCCCCGCGCTCAGCGAGATCCTGCACCGCGACGACCTCGCCGAGCGGGCCAAGCTCGCGGTCGTGCACCGCCTCACCGAGCTCGCCACCCCCGAGGTCCGGACCTTCCTCGAGGACTACGTGAGCGGGCTCGACCCGGACGATCGCTCGCAGGTGCGGCGCGCGGCCGAGGACGCCATCCCGAGGATCGGACAATGACGCGTGTGATGATGTTGTGTGTCGCGGCCGCGATGGTCGGCTGCGGCGGTGGCGCGGACGCGTTCCGGCCGACCTTCCCGGACAACCGGAGCGACGCGCTCGGCGACATCGCCGCCCGGCTCGCCTCCGCGCCTCCCGCCTCCGACCGTCCGCTCGCGGTCGGCCTGACCGCGGAGCCGCATCGGCTCTACGCCTACGATCTCGAGGCCGGCCGGGTGCTGTGGGAGGAGGCGGTGAGCGAGCCGCAGTCGGCGCCGCACGTCGCCGGAGACCTCGTGATCCTGCACGAGGGCGGCCGGGTGGTCGGGCGGCGGGCCGCCGACGGACGCGTCGCCTTCCAGGTCGACGACACCCGCCTCTCGCTGATCGGCGCGGCCGGCGAGGGCGACCTCGCGGCGTTCGTGCTCTCCACCACCGGCGGCGTCGGCGCGCAGTCGCGCGTGTACGTGGTCCGGGGCGGCGGCGTCGTGGCGCACGCCGACGCCGAGGTGGCGGTCGGCGCGCCGGCGGTCCGCGGCGACCTCGTGATCGTGCCCTGGGGCAGCCAGAACGTCTCGTTCCTCGACGGCGTCACCGGCGCCGAGGTCGCGCGCATGCGCTCGCTCGCCGGGGTCGTCAGCCACGCCACCGTGGAGGGCGGGGAGCTCTTCTTCGGCCAGGCCGGGGTGGGGCGCCTGACGCCGACCAGCGCGAGCGGCGCGGCCGAGGAGGTGGGCTGGGTCCAGCCGGAGACGACGCGCCTCCCGGGCAGCCCGCCGCTCTGGCGGAGCGCCTACGATCCGCCGGCCGGCCCGCGCAGCGCCGAGCACAAGATCCGGGTCTCCTTCGCCCCCCGCGGCGAGGGCGGCGCGGTCGGCTTCAGCGACGACACCCTCTACCTCTCGTTCTACCGGCTGATCTTCGGCCTCACGCCCGGCGATCTCTCGCCGCGCTTCGCCTACCAGCACCCGAGCGACGTGGTCGGGGCTCGCGCGATCGACGGCGGGGTCGTGGTCGCCGACGCCGGCGGCGGCGTGAGCTTCGTCGGCACCGACGGAAGGCCGCGCTGGAGCGTCGACACCGGCAAGGAGCCCACCGTGGTGGCCCTGCGCCTGGGCGCCTTCCGGCCGCAGGGCAGCCCCGAGGGGGAGGCGAGCCTGCTCGCCGAGCAGCTCCTCTCGGTCGCCCAGAGCACCGACGCCCGCCTGGTGCCGGGGCGCGCGTTCGCGGTCAGCGCGATGGCCGGCCTCGAGGACGAGGCGGTGACCGGGCACCTCATCGTGCTCTGCGACGACCGCTCGATGCCCGAGGCCATCTGGCAGGCCGGCTGCGCCGCCCTCGGGCAGCGCACGAGCGGCGCGGCGTCGGTCCTCGCCGCGCTGCGTCGCCACGCCTCCTTCCTGGAGGACACGGTCGCGCCGGCGGTCGGGCCCCTGGCGACGGTGGCCGCGCGGCTCGAGCTGCGCGACGCGGTGCCGCTGCTGGTGGGGCACCTCTCGGACCCCGGCACCCGCGCCGAGGACGTGCCGGCGCTCGCCGAGGCGCTCGCGTCCTTCGAGGATCAGAGCGCGGCGCGCCCCCTGCGCGACTTCCTCTGGCTCTATCACGCGGAGGGTGAGGAGGCGCTCCAGGCGGGCCTCGTGGCCGTGGCGCGCGCGCTGATGGCGCTCTCCGGCCCGGCGGGGCGGGACGACGTGCAGGAGGTGATCGACGCCCCCTTCACCGCCGCCGGCGTGCGCGCCCAGCTCGCCGAGGTCGTGCAGGCGCAGGCCCAGGCCGAGCAGCAGCAGGAGGCAGAGGCCGCGCAGGAGACGGAGTGAGGGCGCGCGGGCTCGCGCTCGGCCTGCTCCTCGTCGCCGCGTCGGCGGGGGCGCAGGCCGACGACGCGCTCGCGGCGACCGTCGATCCGGACCCGATGGAGCTCGCCCGCGCGGCGCGCCGGGCCGGCGACGCGGCGGTGCTCTCGCGGCTGGACGCGTCGATCACCGCCATCCGGGCTGCGCCGGAGCTGCCGGCGCCCGAGCTGGCCGTGCCCACGCTCGCCGACGTGGCCGCGGGGCGCGACCCGTGGCTCGCGCCCGCCGCCGCCCAGTCCCTGCTCCGCATCACCCGCGATCTCACCGCGCTCGGGCTCGACCGACGCGAGGCCGACGTGGCCGGGCTGGTGGACGCGTCGGCTCGCCTCGGCGCGCTCGCCGACGACGAGACCGCGCGGGCCGATCTGCGGGTCGCCGCCCGGCTCGCCGCCGATCGGCTCAGCTCGCTGACGACCCGGCCCGCCACGCCCGGGTGAGCGCGGCCAGCTCCTCGACGCTGAGCGTCTCGGGGCGGCGGCCGGGATCGACGTCGGCCCGCGCGAAGGCGTCGGCGTCCACCCCGAGCTTCTTGAGCGAGTTGCGGAGCGTCTTGCGCCGCTGCTGGAAGGCCGCGCGCACGACCGCCCGGAAGTCGTCCGTCTCCTCCGCGCGCGGCGGGCTCAGCGGGGTCAGCTTCACCACCGCGCTGTCGACCTTGGGAGGCGGGAAGAAGGCCCCCGAGGGCACCTTCACCACCGGGTCCACCTGAAAGCCGGCTTGCACGAAGACGGTGAGCGCGCCGTAGGTCTTGCTCCCGGGCGCGGCGAGCAGTCGGTCGCGCACCTCCTTCTGCACCATGATGACCGCCCGGCTGAGGGCGAGGCGGTGCTGGCAGAGGTTCTCGAGGATCGCGCCGGTGATCGCGTAGGGCAGGTTGCCGGCGAGCGCGATCGGGCCGTGCGCCCGTCGCAGCGCCTCGAGGTCCACGTTGGCCGCGTCGCCGCGCTCCACCCGGAGCGCCTCGACGTGCCCGAGCTCCGCCTGCAGGACCTCGATCATCTCGGGGTCGGCGTCGATGGCGAGGACGTTCGCCCCCCGCCGGAGCAGCGCCCCGGTGAGCGTCCCGAGGCCCGGGCCGAGCTCGACCGTCTGCTCGTCTGGCGTCGGCGCGAGCGCGGCCGCGATGGCGTCGACCGCGTGGCGCGACACGAGGAAGCTCTGGCTGAACTTCTTCTTCGGCGCGAGGCCGTGCCGCCCGAGCACGCGGCGCGGGTCTTCCCAGTCCGGTACCGTCACGCCGCCCTCCGGCGCGTCGCGCGCTGCGCCTGCACGATCAGGATGCCCGGGCGGTCCGCCGCGGTGGCCCGGACCACCGCGCAGCCGAGCGGGGTGAGCGCCGCCTTCGCCTCGCGGAAGCGCCGCCGCTCGGAGCGCTGGTAGACGGTGTAGACGTCGCGCTCGAGGGGCGCGTCCGGCGCATCCACGAAGGTCGAGGCGTCCGGCACGATCAGCGAGACCGCGTGCCCGTGCATGCGGAGCAGCTTGGCCGCGCCGACCAGCGGGTCGAGGCCGCCGACCGCGTCGAGATCGCTGATGAGCACCACGCTCATCGGCGTGCGGCTGGTGCCTCCGGCGGCCCGGAGCGCGGCGGCGAGGCCGGGCCCCTTGGCGCCGTCCCGCGGGTCGGGCCGGTAGGGGAGCGGGATGCCGCGGACGCGACAGAAGCGCCGGAAGAGCGCCCCCGCCTGACTGCTCGCGCGCACCGTGGCGTGGTCCTCGCTGTCCTCGAGCGCCTCGGTCACGTGCCGCACGAGCGGGGTGAGGTTCCAGCCGCGCCCGTCCTCCCGCGCGAAGTCCACCCCGTCCTGCTGGCGGACGTAGCGGCCGACGATGCTCGTGACCTCGGCGTCGTCGACGTCGGTGAGGTCCTCGTCCACCGCCTCGGTCGCGTCGAGCAGCGCCTCGAACGCGCGCAGGAGCTGGGGGCGGCCGTCGTTCGGCTGCACGTGGGTGAGGATCCGGCCGTCCACCGTCACGAGGCCGACCCGGTCGCCGGCGTCGAGGGTGCGACGCGCCTCCGCCGCGGCCGCCTCGACCGCGAAGTCGATCTTGCGCCGCCCGGGCTCGCCGCCTCGCATCGTGCCGCTCACGTCGACGATCACGTAGCGCGTCTCCTGCACCTCCTGCTCGACCTCGCGGACCATGAGCCGCCCGCGGCGGGCGCTCGCCTTCCACGCGATCGACTTGTAGGGGTCGCCGGGGCGCAGCTCGCGGAGCTCGCGCAGCTCGGTGCCGCTGCCGGCCGGGCTCAGGAGGCTCGCGCCGCTCCGCTCGACCGGCAGCCCGGTGATCGTGCGCGGCGCGCTGCGGGTCCGGAGCGCGGCCCGCGGCAGGACCTTGATGACGAGCGGGTTCGGGAAGTAGAGCGGCACCTCGAAGAGGCCGAGCGGGCCGGGCAGGGTGACCGCCAGCCCGTGCAGCACGACGCGCCCCGCGGCCGGGGCGACGATGCGGAAGGAGAACTCGGTGCGGGCGTTGGGGCCGAGCGCGAGCACGTCGCCGTCCTCGTCCACCCGCCGCGCGCCGCCGGGGGCCAGCGGCTCGAGCCGGCCGAGCATGAGGCGCATCGCGCCCCGGTGACGGAGGAAGCCGCGCACGTCGAAGGGCTTGCCGGGCACCACCGCGCCGCCCCCCGAGCCGGGCTCGGCGTGGGCCAGCCACCAGGCGAACTCGAGCCGGTGACGGCGCACCCGCCGCCCGAGCGGCATCGTCATCGCCAGACAGAGCGAGAGCCCGACCGCCCCCGCGCCGCCGAGCACGACCACCGGCCAGCTCACGGAGACGGCGCCGAGGCCGACGAGCAGGGCCACCCCGAGCGCGGCCGCCCACGCGGTGCGCGTGGGGATCGGGAGCATCAGCGCCCCTCGGGGCGGTGGGGCACCTCGCGCAGGGCCTGCTCCACGATCGCCTGGGTCTGGGTGCCCTCCATCTCCGCCTCGGGCGTGAGCACCAGCCGGTGGGCGAGGACGGGCACCGCGAGGCGCTTCACGTCGTCGGGCAGCACGTACCCGCGGCCCGCGATGAGCGCCCGGGCCCGCGCGGCCCGCACGAGCGCGAGCGAGGCGCGCGGGGAGGCCCCGAGGAAGAGCCGGGCGTGCTCGCGGGTGAAGGCCGAGAGCCTGACCACGTAGTCGAGGATCGCGTCCTCCACGTGCACCCGGTCGACGAGGTGCTGCATCGTCAGGATCTGCTCGGGCGCGAGGACCTGCTGGGGGCGCGGGCTGCCGTCGGTGAAGCGCCGGAGGATGCCTCGCTCGTCGCGCTGGCTCGGGTAGCCGATCATCAGACGCACGAGGAAACGATCGATCTGCGCCTCGGGCAGCGGGTAGGTGCCGGCCTGCTCCACCGGGTTCTGGGTGGCGAGCACGATGAAGGGGGAGGGCAGCGGGCGGGTGTCGCCTTCGATCGTGACCTGCTGCTCCTGCATCGCCTCGAGGAGCGCGCTCTGGGTCTTGGCCGGCGCGCGGTTGATCTCGTCGCCGAGCACCACGTTCGCGAAGATCGGCCCCTCGCGGAGGTCGAAGGTCCCCTCCTTGGGCGAGAGCACGTAGGTGCCGGTGATGTCGGCGGGCAGCAGATCGGGGGTGAACTGGATCCGCGCGAAGCGCGCCCCGAGGGTGGCCGCGAACGCCTTGCAGAGCGTGGTCTTCGCCACCCCGGGCACGCCCTCGAGGAGCACGTGCCCGCGGGCGAGCAGGGAGGTCAGGAGCAGCTCCGGCACCTGCTGGGAGCCGACGTAGACGCGCTGCACTTCGGCCATCACGCCGGCGCTGGTCTGCGCGACGCTCGCGAGGGTGTCGGGCTCGATCGTCTGAGGGGTCATCCAACTTCCAGCGTGGAGAGTAGCTGCTCACCCTCCGCCACGAGCTGACGGAATCGGCGGGCCCCGATGTGGGGCGCGCCGGGAGGCTCATCCTGGGCCGCGCGGAGGCGGTCGAGCTCGAGCAGGAGGGTTCGCATGCGAGAGACGTCGGCCTCGCCGGCGCCGCGCGCGCGCATCGCGTCGAGCACGTCGCGGAGCAGGGTCCGCTCGCCGAGCCCGAGGTGCTCGAGGAGCGCGGCCTCGAGCTCGAACTTGTAGACCAACAGCGGCGCGAGCAAGCTGACTTTCTTGCGGCCGAAGAAGGCCACCCGCCCGGCGAAGCCGCCGACCGACGGCGCCCGCGCGAACATGCGGCTGGTGCGGTAGGGCGTCTGGCGGGGCAGGGCGCCGAACGCGAGCACCAGCGCGATCGCCGCCAGCGCGAGGGCGGCGATGCGGAGGGCGAGCGGGGGCAGCTCGAGGTGGGCGAGCGACTCGAGCGCGCTCCGGAGATCGTGGAGCGGCCGGTCGGCGCCCGGCTCGCCGAAGCGCCCGGCCAGGGTGGCCTCGGGCCCGATCACGTAGAGGGTGCCGCCGCGGCCGTCGTCCAGGTACGAGAGCAGGTTCTCGGCGAAGCGCCGGTTGTCCCGGAGCTCGAGCATGTTGTCGATGAGCACGCTCGGATCGGAGAGCACCACCAGCCGGCCCGAGCCCACGGCCCCTGCGAGCACCAGGGCCTCGCCCTCGGACAGCTCGAAGATCGGGGCGAGCTCCCGGTGATGCACCATCGCCGGGTGGTTGCTCCCGAGCGCCGCGACCCCCTCGGTGAGGCGATGCCGCCCCCGCGGACGCGCGAGGAGCAGCTCGGGGTTGCCGCGCAGCTGCGGGGCGCGCCGGGCGTCGGGCGCGGCCCGGGAGATCTGGAAGACCTCGAGGAGAGCGTCGCCGGCGCCGAAGTCGTCGGCCAGCGCGGCGCGTCCCCCCGCGCGCAGGAACGCGGTGACCGCCGGCGCGGGCAGCGCCTCACGCGGGTGAAGTATCAGCAGCGAGTCGGTGGGCTGGAGCGTGCCGACGTCGAGGCGATCGGGGGTCTCGACCAGGATCTGGCGATCGCGCGCGATCTGAATCAGACGCGATACGGAGTTCCACTCCCCCGAGTCGGTGGCGTAGTCGGGGCCCTGCGCGAGGGCGGGAGAAGCCCAGCCCGAGAGGACGAGCGCAGTCGTGACCCATGCCGCGCGCACGCGCGGAGGATAGCAGGCGCGGGGCCACCGGCTCTTTCTGTTCCAGAGCCGCGCGCTCGTGTTAGCGTCCATCCAAGGATTGGGACCCTTCAGGGGTCCTCCCTGCACGCCGTCGTGGCCCCCATTCACGCAGCTCCGATTTGGGGGGAGAGCCCGGATTGGATATCCTCGAAGCGAACGGAATTCCGGTGGGGGTTTTCAAACGGGGGCGTCGGACCCATCTTGTTGGACGAGTAGCGGAGGGGAGCTGAGCCCATGCTGCCTTCTTTCATCATCGACCAGATTCGACGGCGAGAAGACGACGAGCGACGGCGACAGGACGCGCCGGTGCGCGAGCTCGAGCTTCCGCTCCCCATGCCGCGGGACCACCGCCCGGCGGGCGGCGACGACGAGCCCGAGCGCGGGGTCGTGATCATCGATCTCGGGGCGTAGCCCCCGTCACCCTCGGGTGACCTCGGACCACGCCTGGGCCAGCGCCTCGGGCGTGGGCGGCGCGCCTTCGGCGAACCAGCCGGGGGTCTCCCTCCCGTGCAGCGCGTAGTAGCGGGTCCCGGCCACGCCGAGGACCTCCCCGCTGACCTCGCGCGCGTGGTCCGAGGCGAGGAACACCGCCACCGGAGCCACGAACTCGGGCCCCATGGAGTCGGGCGCGATCCCGGTGAACAGCGGCAGCTTCTCGGTGCTCCGGGTGCGCGCGGTCGGGGCGATGGCGTTGACCCGGATGGCGTGCTTGCGGAGCTCGATCGCGGCGCTCCGGACGAGGCCGGCGATGGCGGCCGAGGTGGCGCCGAGGGCCGACTGGCGCGCCGCGCCGAAGAACGCGGCGGGGCCGGTGTGGAGCACGATGGAGCCGCCGTCGCCGGCGTCGATCATCGCGCGCGCGGCGTGTCGGACGAGGGCGAAGCTGCCCTTCACGTGCACGTCGATCATCCGGTCGAGCCCGGCGTCGTCCATCTTCATCACCGTGCGGTCGAGGGCGAGGCCGGCGGCGCCGACCACCGCGTCGACGCGCCCCCACGCCTCGAGCGCGCGGGAGACGATCTGCGCGGCCCCGGTGGCCACGTCGGTGTCGTCCGCGATCGCGTCCGCCCCGGCCTCCCGGAGCTCGGCCGCGACCGCCTCGGCGACCGCGGGATCGTGACCCTCGCCGCGCAGATCGCAGCCGAGGTCGTTCACCAGCACCTTGGCCCCCGCCGCCGCCAGCGCGTGCGCGTGGGCGCGACCGACGCCGCGACCGCCCCCGACGACGACGGCGACCTTCCCGTCGAGCACCTGACTCACCATGTCACTCCTCTACTCTTCACTCGATCAGGGCGCTGGCGCGGAAGACGAAGCCCTGACCCGCGCTCCAGCGATCGTTGGAGCCCGAGCCGACCACCCGCCAGTACATGACGAGCGAGTCGTCGCCGCGCGCGGTGTCGGCCAGCTGGTCGCCGGCGCCGAAGGGCGCGCAGCCGTCGCTCGCCGGGTCCTCGCCGGGGCCGCACGCCCGGCTCTGCTCCGTGCTGTGGAAGAGGCCCACGTAGTGCCCGATCTCGTGGGCGAGCACGTGCCCGACGAGCCGGGCGCCGGTCCCGCCGGAGCCGACGACGCTCGGGTCGAACGCGGCGACCACGCCGCTGTGCTGGGTCCCGTGGAGGCCGACCGGGCCGGGGATGCCGCCGGCCACGCCGAGGGCCGCGAACCCTCCGCCCCGCGAGTCGATCGAGCGCACGAGGAAGATGTTCAGCACCCGCCCGCTCGAGACGCCGCCGCTCAGCCGGAAGAGCCCGGCCAGCTCGCTCGACTCTCCCTCGGTCGAGTCGATGACCTGGTAGCGGCTCGCGTCGGCGCCGGTCACGTCGAAGTAGCGCACCGCGCCGAGGCTGACCCCGGTCGGCGCGAGCCGATCGGAGAGCCGGCCGAGCGCCGTCTGCACGCGGCTGTTCGAGGGCGCGGAGGCCGCGGTCACGCCGACGCCCACGAGGAAGATGTTCAGGTCGAGCGTCCCGCCGGTGACGGCGCCGCCCGCGGCCCGCTTCACGAGCGCGCTGATCTGCATCGAGGCCGAGCCGCTGTCCCCCATCGAGCGCGGGTACGTGTTCACGCTCACCCGATGGCGCCCGGCCACGAACGCGACCCGGTCGGGGGTCGTGTTCGGGATCAGCATCGCGATGCTCTCGCCGGTGTCGACGGGCAGCCAGCGGATCGGCTGATCGTTGAGCATCAAGATCTCGCGCACGTCGAAGAGCATGGCGTCCGCGGGGTCCTGCACCGTCGAGAAGCCGAGCGGCAGCGGATCGCCCCCGGTGCGGCGGGCCTGCAGCGTGACGCTCACCGCGTCGGGCGGGGCGGCGAAGGTGAGGTCCTCGAGGAAGCCCGCGCGCAGCGTCGCCGCGCCGAGGTCGATCTCGTCGATCTGCACGGCGCCGCTCCGCGGCGGGTAGCCGCAGCCCGAGAAGGTGGCGCTCGTCCCCGCCCGCGGCAGCGTCGTGCAGACCTGGCCGGTGAGGCAGTAGCTGTCGTCGCTGCACACCTCGGTGCACTGCCCCTCCTGGCAGATGCGAGCGCCGCACTGGTCGTCGGAGGTGCAGGCGGCGCCGACCGGGCGGCCCCCCTCGGGGAAGGGCACGCACACGCTGCGCGAGGGGTCGTCCACCCGCACCGAGCAGCCGTACTCGGTCGCGAACACGAAGCACGCGTCGGCCGAGGCGCACTCCACCGAGCACGCGCCGCCGAGCGCCGGAGGCAAGCACACGCCGCTCTCGCACTCGCCGTCCCCGGCGCAGGGCGCGCCCGGGGGCAGCATCAGCCCGCCGTCCGGCGGCGCCGCGACGCAGCGGAAGCCGCTGCACAGCTGGCCCGGGGCGCAGTCGCTCGCGTCGGCGCACTCCGCGCCCTCGCAGCGGCCGTCGGCGCAGGTCGCGCCCTCTCCGCCGCAGTCCGCGTCCCGGGTGCAGGCCGGTCGACAGGCGCCGCGCCAGCAGTCGTAGCCGTCCCGACAGGCGTCGTCGCTCGCGCAGGCGGCGAGGCAGAGGGGCGGCGAGGTCGCGTCGCTGCAGACCCCGCCGGTCGGGCACGTGCCGTCCTCGCACGTGAGCGTGCAGTAGCCGCCGGGGAACGTGTCGTTGGACACGCAGCCGAGGCCGCCCGCGCAGACCCCGTCGGGGCACGGGGCGCCGAGGGTGGACGCGCCGCCGTCGGGGGCGTGGGATTCGCCACAGCCAAGGGCGACCAGCGTCGCCATGATGCAGAGGAGCAGAGGTCGCATTCGCCGGGGGAGCATACACCGCGATCGGTGACGGTTCCGTGCCCGCCCGGGCTTTCCCCTGTACGCTCCCGGGAGCGGTGCGCACGCCCATCCTCAAATGACCACGAGACTCGCGAGCTACGACCTGGTTCGAAAGATCGCCGCCGGCGGCATGGCGGAGATCTTCCTCGCGCGACAGTGGGGCGAGGGCGGCTTCTTCCGCGACGTCGTCATCAAGCGGCTGTTCCCGCACCTGGCCGAGCACTCGCGGCAGCTCCGCATGTTCCAGGACGAGGCGCGGCTCCTCTCCGAGCTGGCCCACCCGAACATCCCGCAGGTCTACGACATCGGCTTCGCCGACGGCTACTGGTACATCGCCATGGAGTACGTCGAGGGCCTCACCGTCGCCGATCTCTGGCGGCTCGGGGCCAAGGCGGGGGCGGTGATGCCGATGAACGTGGCGGTCGCCGTCGTCGTGCAGGCCTGCGAGGCGCTTCATCACGCGCACGAGCGCCGGGATCGCGCCGGGCGGCCGCTCCGCATCGTCCACCGCGACGTCACCCCGCACAACATCATGCTCACGCGCGACGGCGTGGCGAAGCTGATGGACTTCGGCGTCGCGGCGACCAGCGCGCGCAAGGACACCGAGGCCGGCGCGGTGCGCGGGACCTTCGCCTACATGGCGCCCGAGCAGGTGCGCGGGAAGCCGCTCGACAAGCGCGCCGACGTCTTCGCCCTCGGGGTCGTGCTCTACGAGCTCACCACCGGGACCCGCCTCTTCCGCGGCAACGACGTCCAGATCATGACCCAGGTGGTCGAGCAGGACGCCGCGCCGCCCTCCACGGTGGTGCCGGGCTACCCGCCGGACCTGGAAGAGATCGTGCTCGCGGCCTTACAGCGGGATCGCAGCCACCGGATGCCGAGCGCCGCCCACCTGGCGATGTACCTCGAAGAGCTCTCGATGCGGAACGGCATGCTCGTCGGTCCGCGCGCCATCGCACGCTACTTCGGCTCGGTCGCGCCGGCGGAGCGCATCCGCGAGGAGGAGCTCGGCATCGTCGAGGCCGATCCGCCGCGGCTCGAGGTGGTGCCGGACTCCGAGGCGCGCCGCGTCTGGGGACAAGAGGAAGAGGTCTTGCCCGATATCGACGAGGGCGCGCTCCTCGACGACCTCCAGCTCCTGAGCGTGCCCGACGAGCCGCGCGGCGGTCACACCCCCGCGCCGCTGGACCTCGCGGGCGACTCGAACGACGCGATGAACCTCGACGAGCTCGTCGACGGACCCTCGCTCAGCCTCGAGGACTCCGGCTCGCTGATGCTCGACGGCTTCGGCGGCGCCGACGAGACGGGCAAGAACCGCCCGGTGGTGCTCCTCGACGACTCCGCGCGCAAGAAGCGCGAGCGCGCGGACGACAGCCACCCGCGCACCAAGGCCAAAGAGGGCGCGGACTACTTCGAAGAGCTCGAGCGCCGCTTCGCCACCGAAGGCGACGACTAGACTCAGTATTCTGGAGGGTTTGGTGCAAACCCTCCCCCCATTGGGCAAAGCGCCAATGGGGCCCCCCTCCCGACTCCGTCGGCGCCTCGCGCTTCGCGCTCGCGCCGCGACCCC